>ERZ778021.2620-NODE-2620-length-15485-cov-4.125081_pt1 | contig 15485 bp, 8 predicted proteins | sample MGYA00375751_ERZ778021 | MGnify/ENA primary metagenome ERZ778021 (study PRJEB29350, sample SAMN05389814) | bioreactor metagenome | isolation source: Thiocyanate stock bioreactor | place: South Africa: University of Cape Town | collected 2013-08-29 ... | reverse complement strand
CGGCGGCGGTCAGCGGGCAGGTATTCCTCATAGCGCCAGCGCAGCCCGCCGTGGAAATCCAGCTGGCGTTCGCGGGCCTGCCCGTCCGGCCCCTTGCGGCCCAGGGCGTAATAGCCGGTGCGGTCGAACAACGCGTTCTCCAGGTCGACCGCATCCGGGCAGACACTCAGATCGGGCGCATAGAGGTCGATCACATAGGTCAGCATCGCCGGGCGGCGTTCCTCGGTGTGAAAGGCCAGCATCTCGCCGACGCTGCGCGTCTCGCAGAAGGGGTGGAACAGGAATTCCGCGTTGAAGCAGTAATACAGCCACGTCCCTTCGGGCACTGCCGCGATGATGGCGTTGACCGCATCGACATGGGCGGCGGGGCGGCGGGTGTCGTGGCGCAGATGGGTCACGCGGGCGGCCATCGCCTCGGACAGGTCCTGCGGCTGGTCCGACAGCAGCAGGACATGGCGGAACCCGCGCTCCAGATGGTGCTGGACGGTCTGCGTGACGGCGGCGGCGTCCTCAACCAGGATGATGGCCAGCGGGCCCTTGTCCAGGACGGCGGGCTTGTCCGCCAGGAACCGGGCCATGTCCCGGATCGGCAGTACCGGCATCAGCGCATGACCGCGCGGACCTGCTCCAGCGCGGCGGCCAGCAGCGGGGGGTTGTCGGCGGCGCGGGCGATCAGCTGCTTCAGCGTGGCCTTTTGCGCGTCGCTGATGGCGGCGCTGTCGATGATGCGGTCGACCTCGGCGCGGTCAAAACCCTCAGGCGTCAGCAGCGCCTCGATGCGCGCCGCGACCGAGGCCGCGTCGGCGGTGTCGGCGGCGGCCTCGGCGGCCTCCTGCGTGGCGGTGGCGGCCTCTTCGGCGGCCGCATCGGCCAGGGCCGCGACGCCCGAGGTGGCACCTGCCGCGGCGGCGGCCGCACGGTCGGCGGCGTCGATGGCGGCCTGGGCTGCGGCCTCGGCGGCTTGGGCGGCCTCGCTGGCGGGACCGGCGGCAGAGGCTGCGGCCTCGGCTGCGGCATCGGCGGCGATGGCCGCGGCATCGGCTGCGGCATCCGCCGCGGCATTGGCGGCGTCGGTGCTGTCGGTGGCCGGATCGCCCGTGGCGTCATCGGCGGTCTCGGCCGCGGTCTCGGCGGCCTCGGCCGCGTCATCGGCCAGGCGCGCGGCGTCGCCCGCGGGGCTGGCGGGGGCCTCGGCCACGACCGGATCAGGCGCCTCGGAGGTCTGGGTGCGGTTCTGCCAGAACAGCACGCCCCCCGCGATCAGCACCAGAATCACCATGACCGGCAACAGTTTCGACATCACGTACCCTCGACCCAAACGACATTCGGACCCTCTATGCCACAGCCCCCCGGGCCAGAAAAGCCGCGCCTGCCCCCGCCACGCGGCGATCAAGGCCTCCGGGGGCACGATTTGGCCCCCGTCGCGATCAATTCCGGTTGAATCACGGCGCGGTTGCCCTTATTTTCCTGTCACTTCCGCCTTGGCTATAAAAGGAGCACCGCCATAGCCCGCCGCCCGCATAACGCACCGCCCCAACGTGACACCGGTCCCCGCACCAACGAGCGCATCCGCGTGTCCGAAATCCGCCTGATCGGTCCCGAAGGGGAAAACATCGGCGTCGTCCCGCCTTCGGTCGGCATGCAGATGGCACAGGACGCGGGGCTGGACCTGGTCGAGATTTCGCCGAACGCGGCCCCCCCGGTCTGCAAGGTCATGGACCTTGGCAAATACAAATACGAGATGCAGAAGCGCGAGGCCGAGGCCCGCAAGAAGCAGAAGGTCATCGAGATCAAGGAGATCAAGTTCCGTCCGGGAACCGATACCCATGATTACGACGTCAAGATGCGCAGCGTGCTGAAATTCCTGGAAGGCGGCGACAAGGTCAAGGTGACCCTGCGCTTCCGTGGCCGCGAGATGGCCCACCAGGATCTGGGCCTGGAACTGCTGCACCGCGTCCGCGACGACGTCGGAGAGGCCGGCAAGGTCGAGACCATGCCCAAGCTGGAAGGCCGCCAGATGGTCATGATGATCGCGCCGAAATAAAACCTGCGACACAGACGACAGATCCAGGGGCCGCGCGGGCATTGCCGCGCGGCCCTTTGCGTTGCAAGGATGCGCCATGACCCATGCCCCCACCCTGCCCCCCACCCTGCGCGTCATGCGCCTGCCCGATGCCGACCCGGCCATCCCGCTGCCCGCTTATCAGACGGCGGGGGCGGCGGGGGCGGACCTCTGCGCCAACCTGGCCGCACCCGACCGCGCGCAGGGCGTGACCCTGGGGCCGCTGGACCGGGCGCTGATCCCCACCGGCCTGGCCCTGGCCATCCCCGACGGGTGGGAGGCGCAGATCCGCCCGCGTTCGGGCCTGGCCCTGCGCCACGGTCTGACCATTCCCAACAGCCCCGGCACCATCGACAGCGACTATCGCGGGCCCCTGGGCGTGATCCTGGTGAATCTGGGCGATGCGCCCGTCACCATCCGTCACGGCGACCGCATCGCGCAGATGGTCCTGGCCCCCGCGCCCCAGGCCCGGTTCGACTTGGTCGACGCGCTGGAGGATACGGCGCGCGGGCAGGGGGGCTTTGGCTCGACCGGGGGCACGGCATGACCGGCGTCTTCCTGATCGTCATGGTGCTGATCCTGGGGCGGGTGCTGGACCTGCCGCGACGGATCACCCTGTCAGTGGTGGCGCTGCTGTGGCTGGGCATGCTGTCGCTGCAGCTGCTGGCGCCCGGCAGCGGGGCGGCCGCGACGGTCGGCGGCAATGCGGCGGGCTGGCTGGTCCTGGGCGCGGTGGTGGCGCTGGTCATCGGCTATCGCCGCCTGCTGCGCCGCCTGCGCGCCCGCGCGACCCCCGCGCCCGCGCCTGTGGCCCCCGATGCGGGCCTCTCCCCCGATGAATTGGAGCGTTACGCCCGGCACCTGGTCCTGCACCAGATCGGCGGCGCGGGGCAGATGCGCCTGCGGGACGCGCGGGTGCTGATCGTGGGGGCGGGGGGCCTGGGCGCGCCGGTCTGCCTCTATCTGGCCGCTGCGGGCGTGGGCCGGATGACGCTGGCCGATGACGACACCGTCAGCCTGTCGAACCTGCAGCGCCAGGTGATCTTTCGCAACGACCTGCGCGGCGAGCCCAAGGCCTATGCCGCGGCCGAGGCGATGCTGCGCCTGAATCCGCATCTGGACGTGACCCCCCTCACCCGCCGCATCACCGAAGCCGACACCGACCTGATCGCGGGCCATGACCTGGTCATCGACGGCACCGACAGCTTTGGGGCCCGCGCCGCGATCAACCGCGCCTGCGTGGCGGCGGGGGTGCCGCTGATCTGGGGCGCGATCGGGCAATGGGACGGGCAGGTCAGCCTGTTCGACCCGGCGCGGGGCGGCCCCTGCATGGCCTGCCTGTTCCCCCAGGCCCCCGAACACGACGCCCCCTGCGCCGAGGCGGGCGTGGTCGGTGCGCTGCCCGGCATCATCGGCAGCATCATGGCGCTGGAGGCGATCAAGCATCTGACCGGCGCGGGGCAGGGACTGCGCGGGCGGATGATGATCTTTGACGGGCTTTATGGCGAAAGCCGGATGATCACGACGGCGCAGGACCCGGCCTGCGCGGTCTGCGGGGCGCAATCGGCGCTGGAACCCAGGCGCGCGCAACCCTAGGCTGCCCCTGACGACAGGAGGCACCATGAACCCGCAACTGACCCGCTGGACCGGCCCCGAGGGGCTGCCGCGTTTCGACCTGATCCGCGATACCGATTTCGCGCCCGCCTTCGACCGCGCGCTGGCCGCCGCCGAGGCCGCGCATGAGGCGATCGCCGCCAACCCCGACGCCCCCGATTTCGCCAACACGATCGCGGCGATGGAGGTCGCGGATGAGGACCTGAACCGCGTCCTGTCGGTGTTCTACACGCTGGCCGGGGTCGATTCGAACGACGCCCGCCAGGCGCTGCAGCGCGATTTCGCGCCGCGTCTGGCCGAATATGGCAGCCGGATCAGCATGGACCCGCGCCTCTATGCCCGCGTGCGTGCGGTGGCTGCGGCGGCGGACGCCCTGCCGTCCGAGGATCGTCGTATCACCGAACTGGCGCTGCGCGACCTGACGCGGGCGGGGGCGGGGCTGGATGCGGCAGGGCGCGCGCGAATGGCCGAAATTCGCGCGCGTCTGGCGGTGCTGACCACCCAATTCACCCAGAACGTGCTGACGGATGAGCGCGACTATGTCCTGCCGGTGGCTGATGACGCGCTGGCGGGGCTGCCCGACTGGCTGGTCCGCGCGATGCGGGCGGCGGCGCGCGAACGCGGCATGGCGGGGCAGGTGGTGACGCTGAACCGGTCGCTGATCGTGCCGTTCCTGGAGCATGCCCAGGACCGCGCCCTGCGCGAGACAGCCTTCCGGGCCTGGACGGCGCGCGGGTCGGGGTCGGGCGCGGGCGGTCAGGCGACCGACAACCTGCCGCTGGTCGCCGAGATTCTGGCCCTGCGCCATGAGCGCGCGCAGCTGCTGGGTTACGCCGATTTCGCCAGCTACAAGCTGGAGACGCAGATGGCCGCGACCCCCGACCGGGTGCGCGATCTGCTGTCCCAAGTCTGGACCGCGGCCCGCGCCCGCGCCCTGTCCGATCAGGACCGGCTGACCGCAATGCTGCACCAAGACGGCGTGAACGGCCCGCTGGAGGCCTGGGACTGGCGCCTGTACGCCGAACGCCACCGCGCCCGCGCGCATGATTTCGACGCGGATGACGTGGCCCCCTATCTGACGCTGGACGCGATGCTGGGCGCGGTCTTTGACGTGGCCCATCGCCTGTTCGGGCTGGAGTTCCAGCCGCTGGAGGCGCCTCTGTGGGCGCCCGACGCGCGCGCCTGGCGGATCACCCGCGACGGCGCGCTGATGGCCATTTTCGTGGGCGACTACTTTGCGCGGCCGTCGAAACGGTCGGGGGCGTGGTGTTCGTCCCTGCAGGTGCAGCACAAGATCGGCGCGGGCCAGCGCCCCATCGTGGTGAACGTCTGCAACTTCACCCCGCCGGACCAGCCGGGCGGCCCGGCCTTTCTGTCCTGGGACGATGCGCGCACGCTGTTTCACGAATTCGGCCATGCGACGCATCACATCCTGTCGGACGTGACCTGGCCCTCGATCTCGGGGACATCAGTGGCGCAGGATTTCGTGGAGCTGCCCAGCCAGCTTTATGAACACTGGCTGGAACAGCCTGCGGTGCTGGACGCCCATGCGCGCCACCATGAAACGGGCGCGGTTCTGCCCGCCGATCTGCGCGACCGGATGCTGGCGGCGGGCAAGGCGGGGGCGGGGTTCTCGACCGTGGAATACCTGGAGAGCGCGCTGGTCGATCTGGCCTTCCACGAGGGCGCCCCGGCCACCGACCCGATGGCGCGGCAGGCGCAGGTGCTGAAGGGGCTGGAGGCGCCCGACGCCATCCCCATGCGCCACGCGACGCCGCATGTCGCGCATGTCTTCGCGGGCGACAGCTATGCGGCGGGCTATTACAGCTACATGTGGTCCGAGGTGATGGATGCCGACGCTTTCGCGGCCTTTGCCGAGACGGGCGACACCTTCGACCGCGCCACCGCGCGACGACTGGAGGAGACGATCCTGTCCAAGGGTGGATCGGCCCCGGCGGATCAACTGTGGATGGCGTTCCGGGGCCGCATGCCGGGCGTCGATGCCCTGCTGAAAGGGCGCGGGCTGGCCTGAGGCCCGCGCGACCCCGCGACGGAGAGCGTCCGAGGCCAATCCAGTCCGCCGCCCTGCTGGCGGTGCTGGCCCTTGCGGCCTGCAGGACAGAAACCGGCGGCGTCTCCGTGCCGCCTCCGGCGCAGGGCGGCGCGGCGCTGGTCGACGGGACCTATGACCTGCGCGCCGAGGCCTGCGGCGATCCTGCCTCGGAGACGCGGCTGACGCTGGCGGGGCAGAGCTGGCGGTTCTACGAGGCGCGCTGCACGCGTGGTGCGGTGGGGGCGGACGGATCGCTGACGCTGAGCTGTTCCAGCGAGGGCATGACGGACAGCCGCGCCGTGACTGCCGTGATGGAGGGAGCTGCGCTGCGCGTGACCGATGCGGGGGGCGCGCGGCTTTATCAGCGCTGTCCGGGCTGAGGGCGCAAGGGCCCGGGGGCGGGGTTGCCGACCGATGGTCGGCGTGCTGCCGCCCGGGCGGCAGGCGCCGCTGACGCGGCGCGGTCGTGCGGGGCCGGGGCAGGGTGACGCGGCCCGGGCCGTCACTCGATCTCGACCAGGAGGTCCTTGGCGTCGATCTGCTGGCCGGGGCTGACATGGAGCGCCTTGATGGTGCCGTCGCGATCGGCATGCAGGCCGGTCTCCATCTTCATCGCCTCGATGGTCAGCAGCATGTCGCCCTGCGCCACCCGCGCCCCCGCCGTCACCGCGACCGAGGCCACGACCCCCGGCATGGGCGCGCCCACATGGCCGGGATTGGCGGCATCGGCCTTGGGGCGGGCGGCCTGGGCGCCGGTCGCCTTGCGGTTCGGGATGCGGACCTGACGCGGCTGGCCGTTCAGCTCGAAGAAGACCTTCATCTCGCCCTTGTCGTCGGTCTCGCCGAGGGTCAGCAGGCGCACCTCCAGGGTCTTGCCGGGGTCGATCTCGACGCTGATCTCGTCGCCCGGCTCCATGCCGTAGAAGAAGGTGCGCGTGGGCAGGGTGCGCACCGGGCCATAGGTCTCATGGCGCTGCATGTAGTCGGTGAAGACCTTGGGATACATCAGATATCCGGCCAGATCCTCGTCATCGACCTGGCGGCCGTCCAGCATCTCGGACAGCTTGGCGCGCTCGGCCTCCAGGTCCACGGGGTCCAGATGGGCGCCGGGGCGGTCTGTGATGGGCGCCTCTCCCTTCAGCACCTTGGTCTGGATCGCCTGCGGCCAGCCGCCGGGAGGCTGGCCCAGATTGCCGCGCTTCATGTCCACGACCGAATCGGGAAAGCTGACATCCTTGGCCGGGTCCAGCACGTCCTCGGGGGTCAGGTTCTGCGCCACCATCATCAGCGCCATGTCCCCCACGACCTTGGACGACGGCGTGACCTTGACGATGTCGCCGAACATCCGGTTCACGTCGGCATAGGCCTGTGCCACCTCGTGCCAGCGATCCTCCAGCCCCATCGACCGCGCCTGGCCCTTGAGGTTGGTGAACTGCCCGCCCGGCATCTCGTGCAGATAGACCTCGGAGGCCGGGGACTGCAGGCCCGATTCGAAGGCGGCATAGCTTTCGCGCACGCGTTCCCAATAATTGCTGATGGCGCGCACGGCGCCGATGTCGAGGCCCGTGTCGCGATCGGTGTGGGCCAGCGCCTCGACCACTGACCCCAGGGTCGGCTGGCTGGTGTTGCCCGACAGCGCGTCCATCGCGCAATCGACGGCATCGACACCCGCATCGGCGGCCGCCAGAATCGTGGCGCCGCCCATGCCGCTGGTGTCATGGGTGTGGAAATGGATCGGCAGGCCGACCTCCTCCTTCAGGGCTTTGATCAGAATGCGCGCGGCGGGCGGCTTCAAGAGGCCGGCCATGTCCTTCAGGCCCAGCACATGCGCGCCCGCGGCCTTCAGCGCCTGCGCGGTTTTCACGTAATACTGCAGGTCGTATTTGGAGCGGTCGGGGTCCAGCATGTTGCCGGTATAGCAGACCGTGCCCTCGCAGATCTTGCCACTGTCAATCACGGCATCCATCGCGACGCGCATGTTCTCGACCCAGTTCAGGCTGTCGAAGACGCGGAACACGTCGACCCCGGTCTCGGCGGCCTGTTTCACAAAGAACTGCACCACATTGTCGGGATAGTTGGTGTAACCCACCCCGTTCGACGCGCGCAGCAGCATCTGCGTCATCAGGTTGGGCATCTGCGCGCGGATGTCGCGCAGCCGCTGCCACGGGCATTCCTGCAGGAACCGGTACGCCACGTCAAAGGTCGCGCCGCCCCAGCATTCGACGCTGAACAGCTGCGGCAGGTTCGCGGCATAGCTGGGCGCCACGCGGATCATGTCAATCGACCGCATCCGCGTCGCCAACAGCGACTGGTGCCCGTCGCGCATGGTGGTGTCGGTGATCAGCAGCTGTGTCTGCGCGGCCATCCAGTCGGCCACGGCCTGCGCGCCCTGTTCCTCCAGCAGCTGGCGGGTGCCCGGCGCGGGGGCGGTCCTGGGGGCGGGCGGCAGCGGCGCGCGCGCCTGGGCCGGGGGCAGGGCGCGGCCTGCGGTCTCGGGGTGCCCGTTCACGCTGATATCGGCCAGATAGGTCAGGATGCGCGTCGCCCGGTCCTGACGCTTCTTGAAGTCGAACAGGTCGTCGGTCGTGTCGATGAACTTGGTCGTGTAGGTGTCGTCCAGAAAGACCGGATGCTTCAGCAGGTTGATGACGAAATCGATGTTGGTGGACACGCCGCGCACCCGGAACTCGCGCAGCGCTCGGTCCATGCGGCGGATCGCCTGGTCGGGCGTCTGCGCCCAGGCCGTGACCTTGACCAGCAGCGAATCGTAATACCGCGTGATGACGCCGCCCGAATAGGCCGTGCCGCCATCCAGGCGGATGCCCATGCCGGTCGCGGACCGATAGGCCGTGATGCGCCCGTAATCGGGAATGAAGTTGTTCTGCGGATCTTCCGTGGTCACCCGGCATTGCAGGGCGTGGCCCGACAGGGTGATGTCGGCCTGCGTCGCGTGGCCCGTGGCGCTGGCCAGCGTCTCGCCCTCCGCGATGCGGATCTGGCTTTGCACGATGTCGATGCCGGTGACCTCCTCGGTCACGGTATGTTCGACCTGGACGCGGGGGTTCACCTCGATGAAGTAGAACTGCTGGTTGTCCATATCCATCAGGAACTCGACGGTCCCGGCGTTCTGGTACCCCACCGCCTGACCGATCTTCAGCGCCAGGCCGCAGACCTCGCCGCGTTGTTCGTCGGTCAGATAGGGGGCTGGGGCGCGTTCGACGACCTTCTGGTTGCGGCGCTGCACGGTGCAGTCGCGTTCGTACAGGTGATACAGGCCGCCATGCGTGTCGCCCAGCAGTTGCACCTCCACGTGGCGGGCGCGCAGGATCATCTTTTCCAGATAGCCCTCGCCATTGCCGAACGCGGCCTCGGCCTCGCGGCGGCCCTCGCGGACCTTCTCGACCAGCTCGGCCTCGGAGTTGATCGGCCGCATGCCGCGCCCTCCGCCGCCCCAGCTGGCCTTCAGCATCAGCGGATAGCCGACCTCGGCCGCCTCACGCTTGATGGCGTCGAAATCCTCGCCCAAGACCTCGGTCGCGGGGATGACCGGCACGCCTGCCTCGATCGCCACGCGCCGGGCACTGGCCTTGTCGCCAAGCGCGCGCATCGTGTCGGCGCGCGGGCCGATGAAGGTGATCCCCGCCTCAAAGCAGGCATCGACGAAATCGGGGTTCTCGGACAGCAGGCCGTATCCCGGATGGATCGCGTCCGCGCCAGACAGCTTGGCCACGCGGATGATCTCGGGGATGGACAAATAGGCCGCGACCGGCCCCAGCCCCTCGCCGATGCGATAGGCCTCGTCCGCCTTGAAGCGGTGCAGGCCCAGCTTGTCCTCCTCGGCATAGACGGCGACGGTCTTCTTGCCCAGCTCGTTGGCCGCCCGCATCACCCGAATGGCAATCTCACCCCGGTTCGCGATCAGGATTTTCTTGAACATGGCCGGGGCTCCCTTGATTGTGATGGCGGCATCCTACGCGTGCCGCGTTGCAGCGCAAGTGGTGGCGATAACAGCCCGCGACATCGCATCCGGGCGATGTTCCGCCTTCGTTCCCAAATGGAACTTGCTTTCCGCCCAAGCGTCCCTATCTGTTGCAGTCGGTCAGAGGGGCACACATGGAACAGAAGTTCATCGAGGTGCGCGGCGCGCGCGAACACAACCTGAAAAACGTCGACATGGACATCCCCCGCGATCAGCTGGTGGTGATCACCGGCCTGTCGGGGTCCGGCAAGTCGTCCTTGGCCTTCGACACGGTCTATGCCGAGGGCCAGCGCCGCTATGTCGAAAGCCTGTCGGCCTATGCGCGCCAGTTCCTGGACATGATGGGCAAGCCCGACGTGGACCACATCAGCGGCCTGTCCCCCGCGATCAGCATCGAACAGAAGACCACCTCCAAGAACCCGCGTTCCACCGTCGGCACGGTGACCGAGATCTACGACTACATGCGCCTGCTGTTCGCGCGGGCGGGCACGCCCTATTCCCCCGCGACCGGCCTGCCCATCGAGGCGCAGCAGGTTCAGGACATGGTCGACCGCACCATGGCCCTGCCCGAAGGCACGCGCGCCTACCTGCTGGCCCCCATCGTCCGCGACCGCAAGGGCGAGTACAAGAAGGAGCTGCTGGAGCTGCGCCGCCAGGGCTTTCAGCGGGTTAAGATCAACGGCACCTTCCACGACCTGGATGACGCGCCCACTCTGGACAAGAAGTTCCGCCACAACATCGACATCGTCGTGGACCGCATCGTGGTCCGCGAGGGGCTGGAGACGCGGCTGGCCGACAGTCTTCGCACCGCGCTGAACCTGGCCGACGGCATCGCCCATCTGGAACTGGCGCAGGAGGAGGGGGCCGAGGGCGAACCCGAACGCCTGACCTTCAGTGAGAAATTCGCCTGCCCCGTCAGCGGCTTCACCATCCCCGAGATCGAGCCGCGCCTGTTCAGCTTCAACGCGCCCTTTGGTGCCTGTCCGGTCTGCGACGGCCTTGGGGTCGAGCTGTTCTTCGACGACCGCCTTGTGGTCCCCGACGCCGCCCTGTCCGTGGACAAGGGCGCCATCGTGCCCTGGGCCAAGACGAAATCGGCCTATCTGACCCAGACCATCAACGCGCTGGCCAAGCATTACGGCTTTGACAAGAAGACCGCGTGGAAGGACCTGCCCGACAACATCCAGCAGATGTTCCTGCGTGGATCGGGCAAGGAGGAGATCAAGTTCCGCTTCGACGACGCGGGCCGCGTCTATGAGATCGCCCGCGTCTTCGAGGGGGTGATTCCCAACATGGAACGCCGCCTGCGCGAGACCGATTCCAGCTGGGTCCGCGAGGAATTCGAACGCTATCAGAACAACCGCCCCTGCGGCGCCTGCAATGGATATCGCCTGAAGCCCGAGGCCTTGGCCGTCAAGATCGCCGGCAACCATGTGGGCCAGGTCGTGCAGCTGTCCATCCAGGAGGCTCTGGACTGGGTGACCGACGCGCCCAACCACCTGTCGAAACAAAAGACCGAGATCGCCGCCGCGATCCTCAAGGAGATCCGCGAACGGCTGGGGTTCCTGGTCAATGTGGGCCTGAACTATCTGACCCTGTCGCGCGCGGCAGGAACCCTGTCGGGCGGCGAAAGCCAGCGCATCCGTCTGGCCAGCCAGATCGGCAGCGGCCTGACCGGCGTCCTCTATGTGCTGGACGAACCCTCCATCGGGTTGCACCAGCGCGACAATGACCGCCTGCTGACCACGCTGATGAACCTGCGCGATCAGGGCAACTCGGTCCTGGTGGTGGAACACGATGAGGATGCGATCCGCCACGCCGACTATGTCTTTGACATGGGGCCTGGGGCGGGGGTGCATGGCGGCACGGTCGTCAGCAAAGGCACGCCCGCGGAAATCGCCGCCGACCCCAACAGCCTCACCGGCCAGTATCTCTCCGGCAAGCGCGCGATCGAGGTCCCCGAGACCCGCCGCAAGGGCAACGGCAAGAAGGTCACCGTGGTCAAGGCCACCGGCAACAACCTGAAAAGCGTCACCGCCGAATTCCCGCTGGGCCGCTTTGTCTGCGTGTCGGGCGTGTCGGGCGGCGGCAAGTCCACCCTGACCATCGAGACGCTGTTCAAGACCGCATCCCTGCGCCTGAACGGTGCCCGCCAGACCCCGGCGCCCTGCGAGACGATCCGCGGCCTGGAGCATCTGGACAAGGTCATCGACATCGACCAGCGCCCGATCGGCCGCACCCCGCGGTCGAACCCGGCGACCTATACCGGCGCCTTCACCCCCATCCGCGACTGGTTCGCCGGCCTGCCGGAGGCCAAGGCGCGCGGCTACAAGCCGGGCCGCTTCAGCTTCAACGTCAAGGGGGGCCGCTGCGAGGCGTGTCAGGGCGACGGCGTCATCAAGATCGAGATGCATTTCCTGCCCGACGTCTATGTCGAATGCGAGACCTGCAAGGGCAAGCGTTACAACCGCGAGACGCTGGAGGTGCAGTTCAAGGGCAAGTCCATCGCCGACGTGCTGGACATGACAGTCGAGGACGCGCAGGGCTTTTTCGCCGCCGTGCCCGCTATTCGGGACAAGATGGACGCGCTGATGCAGGTGGGTCTGGGCTACATCAAGGTCGGTCAGCAGGCCACGACCCTGTCGGGCGGAGAGGCGCAGCGGGTCAAGCTGTCCAAGGAACTGTCGCGCCGGTCCACCGGACGCACGCTCTATATCCTGCTGCACGAGCTGGTCGACCAGGGCAATTCGGTCGTCGTGATCGAACACAACCTGGACGTCATCAAGACCGCCGACTGGATCATCGACATCGGCCCGGAGGGCGGCGATGGCGGCGGTGTGATCGTGGCTCAGGGCACCCCCGAAGAGGTCGCGCTGGTCCCCGCCAGCCATACGGGCCGCTATCTGGGCCCCATGCTGAACCCCGCCCGCAGCCGCGCCGCGGAATAGGGCGGGGGGCTGTGAGATAAAATTGGGGGCTTGCGTTTTTTCCTCTTGCACCCCCCGGCGAGCTTTCGTAAATACCCGCTCACCGAAGGCGAGACGGTCAAACGGATCGCTGGAAGTACTGGAGTGCGGGCGTAGCTCAGGGGTAGAGCATAACCTTGCCAAGGTTAGGGTCGGGCGTTCGAATCGCCTCGCCCGCTCCAAAAACAAAAGGCCAGACCTTCGGGTCTGGCCTTTGTCGTTTCACGCTCTGTCGCGCTGCGTCAGACACATCATATCCCGCAGAGGATCATCCAGACTGCGGATGTCTGAACCGCGATCCGCCAACTGAGTCAGTCTGTTCGCATGAAGGTTCGACGGGCGGGTTGCACCGTGCTGGCGCCTCATGGCCCCGCCGTCTGATCTGTTCGATCAGTCGCCGTCCGAACACCCGGCCCATCGCGCGCCCGGCGGTCGTCCCGGGCCGGGATGCGACCACCGGGCATGTCTCAGGGGCCCGTCAGGGCGCAGGCGACCACCGGGGGGCCGCCTGCGCGAGCGCGCTATCCGTCGATTCGGATGCGAGCGTTCTGCGGGTCGTGCGGGCTGTCCTCGGTCACCACGGCGTCATACAGCTCGCGGAACATCCGCACCTGCAACCGGGTGCCCGGCGCGGTCAGGTCGGGGCGGACATAGCCCATGCCGATCTGCTTGCCGAAGGCCGCCGAATACCCGCCAGAGGTCAGGCGCCCGACCTTGACCCCGTCCAGGAACAGCGCCTCGCGGCCCCAGGGATCGGCATCCGCAGGCCCGTCGATCAGCAGCGTGACGCAGGCCGACCGGATGCCCTTGGCCTGCATCGCCGCCTTGCCGCGGAACTCCTTGCCCAGATCGACGAACCGGTCCAGCCCCGCCTCCAGCGGCGTGGCATCGCGGCCCAACTCGGTGCCGAAAGCGCGATAGGATTTCTCCTGCCGCAGCCAGTTCTGCGCCCGCGCGCCGACCAGTTTCATTCCGGACGGTTCCCCGGCCTCGATCAGCTTGTCGAACAGGTGGTTCTGCATCTCGATCGGGTGGTGCAGCTCCCATCCCAACTCGCCGGTATAGGCGACGCGGATGGCCATGACCGGCACCATGCCCAATTCGATGTTGCGCATCGACAGCCACGGGAAGCGCTTGTTCGACAGCGCGGTCGCGGGCTCTGCATCGCGGATCATCCGCGCCAGAATCGCGCGGCTCTCGGGGCCCGCCAGAGCAAAGACACCCCATTGCGTGGTCACGTCCTGCACATGGACGTATTCGCCGCCCGCGCCCATGAAATCCTGCGCGGATTTCAGCAGGTTGTCGCGGTCGTAATCGGTCCAGGCCCCGGCGCTGACCAGGTAATAATCCTGCTCGCCCCGCCGCACGATGGTGTATTCCGTCCGCACGGTGCCCGCATCGGTCAGCGCATAGGTCAGGTTGATCCGCCCCACCTTGGGCAGCTTGTTGGTCGTCAGCCAGTCCAGAAACGCCGTCGCCCCCGGGCCGGTGACGGTGTGCTTGGCGAATGCCGTCGCATCGACCAGACCCGCGGTCTGGCGCACGGCCTCGGCCTCGGCACGCGCGTATTCCCACCAGCCGCCGCGCCGGAAGCTGCGGCTGTCATGGTCGTCGAACCCCATGGGCGCATAGTAATTCGGGCGTTCCCACCCGTTCACGCAGCCGAACTGCGCGCCCCGCGCCGCCTGCCGGTCATAGGCCGGCGAGGTGCGCAGGGGTCTGCAGGCGGGCCGTTCCTCGTCGGGGTGGTGCAGGATGAAGACGTGGTCATAGGCCTCCTCGTTCTTGCGGGCGGCGTATTCCGTGGTCATCCAGCTGCCGAAGCGGCGCGGGTCCAGCGACGCCATGTCGATCTCGGCCTCGCCCTCGGTCATCATCTGCGCCAGGTAATGGCCCACGCCCCCTGCGGCGGTGATGCCAAAGCTGAAGCCCTCGGCCAGCCACATGTTGCGCAGGCCCGGCGCGGGGCCGACCAGCGGGTTGCCGTCAGGCGTATAGCAGATCGGGCCGTTGAAATCGTCCTTCAGACCCACCGTCTCCGAGGTCGGGATGCGGTGGATCATCGCCATGTACTCCTCCTCGATCCGCTCCAGATCCAGGGGGAACAGGTCGGCGCGGAAGCTGTCCGGCACGCCATATTCGAACCGCGCGGGCGCGCCCTTCTCATAGGGGCCCAGAATCCAGCCGCCGCGTTCCTCACGGACATACCACTTGGCGTCCGCATCGCGCAGGACCGGGTGTTCGGGGTTCCCCTCGGCGCGCCAGCGCATCAGCGCGGGGTCCGGCTCGGTCACGATGAACTGGTGTTCGACCGGGATGGCGGGGATCTTGATGCCCAGCAAACGCGCCGTGCGCTGCGCATGGTTGCCGGTCGCGGTCACGACATGTTCGGCATGAATGTCGTAGGTTTCGCCCGACGGGATCAGGTTGCCGCCGCGATCGACCATCTTTTCCACCGTCACGACCCATTCGCTGCCGGTCCAGCGATAGGCGTTCACCTGGATCTTGCGCTCGATCCGGCAGCCCGCCATCCGCGCGCCCTTGGCCATGGCCTGGGTCACGTCGGCGGGGTTGATGTACCCGTCGGTCGGGTGGAACAGCGCGCCCTTCAGATCCTCGGTGCGGACCAGCGGCCAACGCTCCTTGATCTGGGCGGGCGTCAGGAACTGATGCTCGATCCCGATCGTCTCGGCGGTGGCGGAATACAGCATGTATTCGTCCATCCGTGCGTCGGTCTGCGCCATGCGCAGGTTGCCGCAGCGGGTGAAACCGGCGTTCAACCCCGTCTCGGCCTCCAGCCCCGCATAGAGT
>ERZ778021.2619-NODE-2619-length-15494-cov-3.663644_pt1 | contig 15494 bp, 8 predicted proteins | sample MGYA00375751_ERZ778021 | MGnify/ENA primary metagenome ERZ778021 (study PRJEB29350, sample SAMN05389814) | bioreactor metagenome | isolation source: Thiocyanate stock bioreactor | place: South Africa: University of Cape Town | collected 2013-08-29 ... | reverse complement strand
GCCCGCCTGCGCCGCGCGTTCCCGCGCATCCTGCTGGCATCGGTGCTGATGGCGGGGGCGCTGTGGCTGACCCGCGGCTGGCTGGAGGCCGCGGGCACCGGGCGCGGGGTGGCGCTTGCCACCCTGGTCTTTGGCGGCGCGGCGCTCTATTTCGCGCTGGCCTTCGTCATCGGCGGCTATCGCCTGTCCGAGCTGAAATCGGCGGTCCGGCGCGGTTAACGCTGCCGGATCTGCGCCAGCGCGCGGGGGATGCCCCCATCGACCAGCACGAAGGACAGCACAAAGCCCACGCCAAAGCCCGCGATCTCGGCGATCCAGCCCAGGCCCGCGCCGCCGAACAGCAACCCGAAGACCAGCTGGAACAACAGCAGCATCCCGATCAGAACAAAGGCCCGCATGCGGTTCGCGTTGATCGCCGCCAACCGCGTCCACAGCAGGAAGGTGAAGGCCCCCACCAGCCCATAGACCGCCGGATAGCCGCCGATCAGCGGCGCGGGCCGCGCGCCCATCGGCTGGATGATCGCGGCATACACCACTGCCCCGCCGATGGACGACCCGAAGAACAGCGCCAGCACCGCCCAGGGCCGGAAATTCTGCGCGACCATGTTGCCCAGGGCCAGGGTAAAGATCACCACGAACAGCGCATGCATGAACGACACATGCACCAGGCTGAAGGACAGCGCGCGATACATCTGGTCCCAATCGATCGCGCCCAGGGTCCAGACCCGCTGCGCCAGTTCCGGCGGAAAGGCGGTCAGGCCGATGGCCGACAGCCGCAGGCCGATGCCCTGGGCACCGCCGATCAGGCCCGCACCCCCCAGGGCAAAGATCGCCTCGGAGGCGATCACGGGCAGCGCCAGCAGCCAGATCACGGGCGGCAGCGGGTTCAGCGGGGATTCGGTCAGGCCGGGGCGCATGGATGTTCCTTGGGGTTGGAAAGGCTTGGGTTGCGAAGGCACCGACCAACCGCTAAGCCAGCGGGCAGCAAATTCCAAGGCAGGCCGCACATGTCCGACCCGATCAACGCCCCGTTCCGCCCGCGCATCTTCTCCGGGATCCAGCCCTCGGGCGGGCTGACGCTCGGGAACTATCTGGGCGCGCTCAAGCGGTTCGCGGCCCTGCAGGGACCGGATGCCGAGACGATCTATTGCATCGTCGACCTGCACGCGATCACCGTCTGGCAGGACCCTCAGGTGCTGCGCGCCCGCACGCGCGAGGCGGCGGCGGCCTTCATGGCATCGGGCGTGGACCCGGCGCAGTCGATCCTGTTCAACCAGTCGCAGGTCAGCGCCCATGCCGAAATGGCCTGGCTGTTCAACACCGTCGCCCGCGTCGGCTGGATGTACCGGATGACGCAGTTCAAGGACAAAGCCGGCAAGAATGCGGAAAACGTCAGCCTGGGCCTTCTGGCCTATCCGGCGCTGATGGCGGCCGACATCCTGACCTATCAGGCGACCGCCGTGCCTGTGGGCGAGGATCAGAAGCAGCATCTGGAGCTGACCCGCGACATCGCGGCCAAGTTCAATCATGATTACGGGGTCAATCATTTCCCGATCACCGAACCGCTGATCGAAGGCGTGGCCACCCGCGTCATGTCCCTGCGCGACGGGTCGCGCAAGATGTCGAAATCCGATCCGTCGGATGCCAGCCGGATCAACCTGACCGACGATGCCGACACCATCGCGCAAAAGATCCGCAAGGCCCGGACCGACGCGGTTCCCCTGCCCGGCCAGATGGACGGCCTCAAGGACCGCCCCGAGGTCCGCAACCTGGTCAACATCTATGCCGCCCTGACGGACGAGACCCCCGACCAGGTCCTGGCCCGGTTCGAGGGTCAGGGCTTTGGCGCCTTCAAGCCCGCCCTGGCCGAGGTCGCGGTCGAGGCGCTGTCGCCCATCACCCGCCGCATGGCCGAATTCATGGCCGACCCCGCCCAGATCGACGCCATCCTGGCCCAGGGCTCGGACCGCGCGGCGGCGGTGGCGATGCCCATCCTGGAGCGCACCAAAGAGATCATGGGTCTGCTGCGCACCCGCGCCTGATCCGACCTCTGGCGCCTGCGACGTCGACTCAGCCTTCCGGCCCTGCCGCGGAGGCGGTCTCACGCATGCAGGTCGTTTAGGTTTTACGCAAGATGGTTAACAGAACTTTACAAGTTCTGCCGCATTTAAAGGACCGCCGGCCCCTCTCTGCCCGGGAATACGACATCCGCCTGCGGTCCTTTGTTGCTGAACTCCACAAATACGCACAGAAAAATGAGGAAAAAGCGCGGATTTTAGAGAATTTCACCATTTGTATGTGCATTTAATTGCCGCAGCGACCCGGGCGCCCGACGAGCCATCAGTTAACTTTTCGTTGACAAATTTCGCGGTGACGGCATAACGCTGGATTAAGAAACGTCAACATCATCATTTTTTCCCGAGGATCGCCCCATGACGACCACACTTAACGGCAACAACAACGCCAACGGTGTCACGATCAGGAACGCTGTTGACGCGAACGGCACGCCAAGGACCAACGGCGCGGTCACGGTTACTCCGTCCACGGGAAGTTCGACCGTTATCTCCTCCGGCAGCTCGTCTCGTCAGTTCGACGCGAACCTGCGGGGCGGAAACGACACCCTCGTCGCCGAGAACATGATCTGGATCCGTCCCACGGGCTCGAACCCGACAATCGCCCTGCAGAACATCGACATGGGAAACGGCGACGACTCGGTCAGCCTGTATCGCAGCGCGTTCAGCAATCTTAACATGGGCGACGGAAACGACACGTTGGTCCTTGAGCTGTCCGGCGGCCAGACGGCAAACATGGGCGCAGGCAACGACTTGGTGCGTCTGGGTGGCAACCCCGATGCGACGGTCAGCGACGCCGAACTGGCACAGAAAAGCGGCGCCTCACACCTGAACCTGGACGGTGGCGCGGGCATCGACACGCTGAACCTGCAGGGCGACTGGACGGTCACGCTCAACACCGGCAATGTCACCATCGACATGAACGGCAATGGCGTTTTCGATGCCGGTGACCGCGTCACGAACGTGTTCAACAGCTCCAACATCGGCAATATTCTGGGCTACCCTCAGGTTCTGGGCGGCACTGTCAGCTTTGGTACGGTAACGCTGGCCAACGGAACCACGATTGCGAACCGGGTCAACTTCACGAACTTCGAAGCCATCAACGCCGTCTGCTTTACCGCCGGCACGCTGATCGACACGCCCAAGGGCCAGGTCGCAATCGAGACCCTGCGCGAAGGCGATCTGGTGATGACCCGCAACGGGCCCAAGGCACTGTCCTGGATTGTCAAACGCCGTCTTGACCGCGGCTGGGCCGAAAAGTCGGTCTTCAAAGAGCTGCTGCCCGTGCGCGTCCCTGCAGGCGCGTTCGGCAACGGCCTGCCCACCCGCGATGTCAGCTTTTCGCCGCAGCACCGCGTCGTGATCCGCTCGTCCATCGCGGAGCGCATGTTCGGCAGCAGCGAAGTTCTGGTCACGGTCAAGCAGTTGGTGGGCGTGAACGGCATCGACGTGGATGGTGACGTCCGCAGCGTGCAGTATTTCCACCTGATGTTCGAAGACCACCAGATCCTGTCGGTCGAGGGCATCGAGGCCGAGAGCCTGTATCCGGGCAAGCAGGCGATCAGCTTCCTGACCCAGGACCAGCTGACCGAACTGCGCGCGATCTTCCCGAACTTCGACGCGCTGGTCGAGGCCGACGCGCCCGCCGCCTCTGCGATCCCCTTCCTGAAGGGTCGCGAAAGCCGCACGCTGGCCGCGCGTCACGCCAAGAACGACCGCCCGCTTTACGCGTAAAATTCCTTACAACCTTTTGGAAAGCCCACTTTGCTGAAATCAGCAGGGTGGGCTAACTTATGGACATGAGCATAGAAACAACCCTCCCACCTTCGGTTCTGAAAAAGATCGACATCCAGTTCGGAAAGGACGTGGCCGATCTGGAAAAGATCCTGCCGCTGGCCCGCCAGCTGCACAAGGAGAGCATCTTTTCCGATATGCCCTTCGACCAGCCGCAGCTGGAAAAGGTCGTGAACGACCTGAAGGACGAGACCGGATATCACGGCGCCGTCTATGTGGAATACGAAGGCGAGGCCGTGGCCTTTGCCTATTTCTATTTCGCGCCGATGCTGAGCAGCAAGAAGACCTGGGTGACGGTGATGCACACGGTCTATATCCGCAGCGACATCCGCTCGACCGAGATCGGCAGCTATGTCTGGCAGCGCATCATGCTGGCCGTGCGCGGCTGGTCGGCGCCGCGCGGGTCCAAGGGCATCATGTTCAACGTCGTGTCGGGCGTGGCCATCCAGGAAACCGACATGGTGCTGCGCGCGAATGGCGCAACCCATCTGGGCGGCAATTACTTCATGCGGCTGTGACGCGACCCGCGCCGATCCCCTCACGCGCAGTCCCGGATGAGCCAGCATCATGACCCAGTTCCCCCCGCAGGCCGCGTCGCCTGACACCGCAAGCCCCGTGATCTGCGGCATGGGCTGCCGCGTTCCGGGCGCGCGCGGCCCGGCGCGGATGTGGGAGGTTCTGTCGCAAGGCCGCTGCACCATAGGGACGCTGCGCACGCAGAATTTCGACCCCGGGCTGTATCTGGACCCGATCCAGACCCGGCGCGGCAAGACCTATTCGCTGGCCTCGGGTCAGGTGGATGACGTCTATGCCTTCGATGCCGGGTTCTTTGGCATCAGCCCGCGCGAGGCCGGGGCGATGGACCCCCAGCAACGGATGATGCTGCAGGCGGTGTGGGAGGCCATCGCCGATGCGGGCCTGTCGCCCCGCGACCTGGCCGGGCCGCGCACCGGGGTGTTCGTCGGCTCCAGCATCGTCGAGAACCTGTCGCTGTATTACGCGGACACGGCGCGGTCTGGCTCCAGCTTTTCGCTTGGCAACACGCTGTGCATCATCGCGAATCGGGTGTCGTCCTTCTTTGATTTCGGCGGGCCCAGCTATGTGCTGGATGCGGCCTGCGCCTCGTCTCTCTATGCCCTGCATCAGGCGTCCGAGGCGATCCGCACCGGCCAGATCGACACCGCCATCGTGGGTGGCGTGCATGCACTGCTGACACCGGGCGGGTTCGTCGGCTTTTCGCAGGCGCGGATGATGTCGCCCACGGGCCTCTGCCGCACCTTTGACGCCGATGCCGACGGCTATGTCCGGTCCGAGGCCTGCGTGGCCGTTGTGCTGCAGCATCCCGACGTGGCCGACCGGATGATGTCCCGGCGCCGCGCGCGCCTGGTGTCGACCGGGGTGAACACCGACGGCGCGTCGTCGCAGCTGACCGTGCCCTCCTCCGCACGCCAGGAGGCGCTGCTGGACGACGTGCTGGTCCGCAGCGGATTCGACCCGGACGACCTGTCCTTCTACGAGGCGCATGGCACGGGCACGCAGGTCGGCGACCCGGTCGAGGCGCGGTCCATCGGTGGGGCCATCGGGCAGCTGCGCCGGGAGCCGCTGCTGATCGGCTCGGCCAAGACCAATTTTGGCCATGCCGAACCCGCCGCGGGCCTGGTGGGCCTGGCCAAGACGCTGCTGGCCTTTGAACACCGCGCGCTGCCCGCCTCGCTGCATTTCACCACGCCCAATCCGAACATCGACTTTGACGGGCTGAACCTGTCGGTCAACACGCAGCTGCGCCCGCTGGAGGGCGGGCGGCTGGTGGCGGGCCTGAACTCGTTCGGCTTTGGCGGCACGAATGTCGCGGCGATGCTGTGCGACAACAGGCCCGCCCCGCCCCGCATCCATCCGGTGGCGCTGCCGCGGACGGCGGAACAGCCCTGGTTGATGATCTCTGCCGCATCGGAAAGCTCGCTGGACCGGCTGGCGCAGGCTTGGTCCGTCCTGCTGCGCGACACCGACCCGCAGGCGCGTCCGGCGCTGGCGGCGGCCGCCGCCGGGCGGATGGCGCTGCCGCATCGCCTCGCCCTGCCGCTGGACGATGACGCCGCCGACCGGCTGACCGATCCAGGCAAGGGCGCGGTGCTGCGCGACGTGGCCGGGTTGGCGGGGGCGCGGGGCGTCCTGGCCTTTCCGGGCAATGGCGCACAGGTGCCCGGCATGGGGGTCGCGCCCTATCGCGACGATCCGGTGTTCCGTGCGGCCTTCGACGCGGTCGCACAGGCCATGGACGGCGCGGGGGTGCCGGACCTGGTCGCGCTGATGCACGCCCCCGATCTGCAGGACCGGCTGGCCAGCCCGCTGGTCGCCCAACCCCTGCTGTTCGGATTCCAGGTCGCGCAGGCGCGCAGCCTGCTGGCCGCCGGTCTGGATTGCGACGCGGTCATCGGCCATTCGGTCGGTGAGATCGCGGCCCTGCATGTCGCGGGCTGCTTTGATCTGGACGCCGCGGCACGGATCATCGTCACCCGGTCGCAGGCCTTCGAATCGCTGCGCGGTCAGGGCACCATGGCCGTCGTCGCGGCGGCCGAGGCCGATGTGGCCCGCGCCATCGCCGGGCTGGACGTGCCCGATCTGGCCATCGCGGCGGTGAACAGCCCGCGCTCGGTGACCGTAGCTGGCCCGTCCGAGGCGATCGCGCGGCTGGCGCGGGTGACCGTCGCGGGCAAGCGCCTGCCCATCGTGCGCCTCAAGATCGAGATCCCCTATCACTCGCCCCTGGTCCAGCCGCTTCGGGACCGGTTCATGGCCGATCTGGCGGGCCTGCGGCTATCCCCGCCGCAGATGCGGGTCGGCGCCTCGGCCCTGGGAAGGGTGATGCGGGGCGCGGAATGCACGCTGGATTACCTGTGGCGCAATGCCCGCGACCCGGTGCGCTTTGCCGATGCGCTGCAGGCCCTGGCCGCCGATGGCCCCTGCCACGTGGTGGAGGTGACGCCCACGCCGGTCCTGCAGGGCAATGTCCGCGACATCGCCCGCTATGGCGGCGCGGCGCTGGATAATTTCATGCCGCAGCAACCCGAGGATGGCGCCGATCCCCGCCAGCAGGCCGCGCGGGCCTGGGTGGCGGGCGTGCCGGTCCGGGCCGATGCCCTGGGTGGCCCCCGCACCGGCCCCGACCCCGCCCTGCCCGATTACCCGTGGGACGAGCAGGATCACCGGACCGAGCTGACCCCCGACGGGCTGGATGCCTGGGGAGAGACCGGTGCCCGCCGCCTGGCCGGCCGCCGCGCCGAGACCGAGGGCACCTGCTGGACCACCGATGTCACGCCCACGCATCCGGCCTGGGTGGCCGATCACAAGGTCGGCGGCAATATCGTTCTGGCCGGTGCCACCCTGGTCGAGATGGCCCTGGGTGCCGCCGCCGATCTGTGGCCCGACCAGCCGCTGCAGCTGGTTCATTTCGACATCCTGACCCCCGCCCTGATCGAGGGGGACGGCATCCGCCTGCGCACCGAGATCGACCGAGCGACAGGTGCGGTGACGCTGTCGATGCGGCCACGGCTGACGGCCTCCAGCTGGCTGACGGTGGCGCGGGGCGTGGTGCGTCGCGGCCTGGCCTGCCAGCCACCGCGTCCGCCCGCGCGGCGAGGCACCGCGCTGGAGCCGGACGACCTGTACGATTTCCTGACCGCGCGGGGGCTGGATTACGGCCCGGCCTTCCGGCGCATGTCCTCGGTCCGGGCGCTGCGTCCGGGCGTGGTCGCGGTTGACCTGTCGGCCCCAATGGCCGCCCGGCGCTTCGTGCTGGACCCGACGGCGCTGGACGCGGCCTTTCACGGCCTGGCCGCCATCGCCCAGGATCTGCTGGAGCGGGATCGCCCTGGCGCGCGCGACGTGGCGGCCCGGATGCGCGACGGCGCGATCATGCTGCCCACGCGGATGGGCCATCTGCACCTGCTGCGCCCCGAAGGCATCCCGGTCCAGGCCCAGGTCACCGTGACCCGACAGCGCCGGCGGTCCCTGCTGGCGCAGATCGCGCTGTTCGACGATCAGGGGCAGGTCGTGGCCCTGGTCGATGATGCCGAATTCACCATGATCAGCCTGGACGCCGCCACGCGCATCGCGCCCGTGCGGCTGACCGATCGGCGCGTCAGGCTGCGCCTGCCCGGCCAGGCCGTGCGCCTGCCGCGTGGTTGGAGCGAACCCGCCCGCCTGATCGCGCGACTGGAGCCCGCGGGGGATGCCGGTCCGGGTCCGCTTGGCGCGGCGCTGCTGCGGGTGGCGCGCGATCCCGATGCGCTGTCCGATGCGCTGGCGCAGCATCCGGCGCTGGCCGATGATCTGCGCGCGGTGATGATTGCGGCACAGGGCAGCGCGCCGCGGGACACCGCGCTGTATGGTGTGGTGCGGCGGGCACTGTGGGACCGGGCGGATGCGCTGCTGTCCGACCTGTTGCGGCGCTGGCCCGCGGATCAGCGGCGCGCGCTACTGCTCGTGGGCCTGCCCGATCTAACGGTGCTGCGCGCCTTGGCCTGCGATCCGCGGCTGGACGGCGTGCGCATCACGGCCGCGACCGAGGCCGATCTGAGCCTGCTGACTCAGGTCCTGCCGCCTGACCTGATGCCGTTGGTTACCCCTGAACCGGCTGCGCAAGGCTGCGATCTGATGTTGGTCGTCGGCCCGCGCCCCGCGCAGGCGATGCTGGTGGCCCTGGCCCCCGGCGGTCTGGTCCTGGCGCTGGATGCCGAGGGCGTGCTGCCCTCGCTGGCCGATCCGGCTGATCCGGCCGGGGCGGACTGGCCCCACGCGATGCTGGATCATGGTGGCATCCCGCTGCGCCTGGCCGCCTGGCGACAGCCCGACACAGGCGTGGTCGAGGCCCCGCCCCTGCCCGCCCTGCTGCCCATCGGCCCGATCGAGGACAGCGATCTGGCCGCCTGTCTTGCGGGCGACGCGCCTGCCAAGCCCGCCCTGCGGGCGATGACGCTGCTGCACCGTCCCGGAGCAGGCGTTGCCGACGCGCTGGTGGCAACGATGATGGCACTGAAGCCGGTGCTGGGCGCCGAAGGCGCGCCGGTCCTGCTGATCGCCACCGACCCACAGCAGGACGCAGATTTCGCGATTCTCGCGGCCGGGCTGCGCTCGATCATGGTCACGGCGCAGAACGAATATGGCGCAGGGATGATCCGGCTGCTGACCCTGTCCGGGGCCCTGCCCGACCGCTCGGGGCTGGCCGCGCTGATCGCCGCCACTGCCGGGCAGACCGCCGCGCATGCGGGGCCGGACGGGGTGTGGGCGGATCGGGTGGAGCCCGGGTCCGTGCGTCCCGATGCCGCCCCGGCCCTGCAGCTGGCGCAACGTGATCCGGGACGGCTGGACAGCTTGTCCTGGCAGCCCGCACGCCGCACCGCCCCCCGGCAGGGCGAGGTCGAGGTCGAGGTTCTGGCCACCGGCCTGAACTTTCGTGACGTCATGTCGGCACGCGGATTGCTGTCCGAACGCATCCTGGATGCCGGGGCATCGGGCGCGGGAATGGGCATGGAATATGCCGGGGTCATCCGCCGCACGGGCGCGGGCAGCGACCTGACGCCCGGAACGACGGTGATGGGCTTTGGCCAGTCGGCCTTTGCCACGCATCTGGTGGTGCCCGCGGCCTCGGTCTCGGCCCTGCCTGCGGGGGTCGATCCGGTCGCGGCGGCGGGCCTGCCCGTGGCCTTCGTCACGGCATGGGAGGCGCTGCGCAACCTGGCCGCCCTGCAACCCGGAGAGGTCGTGCTGATCCATGGCGGTGCGGGCGGGGTGGGCCTGGCCGCGATCCAGATCGCGCGGATGGCGGGCGCCCGCGTCCTGGCCACCGCCGGCACACCGGAGAAACGCGCGCTGGCCCGCGCACAGGGCGCCGAGGCGGTGTTCAACAGCCGCGATCTGTCCTTTGTCCAGGGCGTGCAGCAGGCCACCGCCGGGCGCGGCGTCGATGTCGTCCTGAACAGCCTGTCGGGCGAGGCGATGCAGCGATCGGTTGAATGCCTGGCCCCCTTTGGCCGGTTCGTCGAGCTGGGCAAGCGCGACTATCTGGAGGGCACGCAGCTGGACCTGCGCCCCTTTGCGCGCAACCTGACCTATTTCGGGATGGACCTGGACCAGCGCCTGGCCGCCGACCCCGACCGCGTGGCGCGGATCATGCAGCAGATCGGGGCGGGCTTTGCCCAAAGGCACCTGCGCCCGATCCCGGTGACGCCCTTCCCCGCGCAGATGACCGAGCAGGCGTTCCGGCACATGCTGGCCGCGCGTCACACCGGCAAGATCGCCATCATTCCGCCCCGCCCGCAGGCGCCACGCGCCGGTCGGCAGGTCCGCGATGCCTGGGTCATTCTGGGCGGCACCGGCGGGCTGGGCCTGCAGCTGGCGCGCTGGCTGCTGGCGCAGGGGGCGGGGCATGTGCACCTGCTGTCGCGGTCAGGAGAGCTGAGGCTGGGCGCGGGCCGCATCGGGCGGTGGGCGCGGGCGGAGCCGCGGCTGTCGGTCCATGCGGTCGACGGCACCGACCCGGCGGCGATGGAGGCGTTCCTGCAGGCCTTGGTCCAGCAGGGTCAGCGCGTCGGCGGCGTCATCCACGCCGCGATGGTGTTGCGCGACCGGCTGATCCGCGATCTGGACCCGGTCGAGGCGCGCCAGGTGGTCGATTCCAAGCTGGCCGTAGCCCAGGTCCTGGCCGGGCTACTGCGGCGGGGGCAGATCGCCCCGGATCATGTGCTGTTCTTCTCCTCGATCGCGGCCTATCTGGGCAATCCGGGGCAGGTCAGCTACAGCGCCGCGAATTGCGCCATCGCGCAACTGGGGCGGCAGCTGCGCGACCAGGGGCACCCGGTGCGCACCCTGGGCTGGGGCGCGGTCAGCGATGCGGGTTATCTGACGCGCAATGCCGCCGTGGCGCTGCAGCTGTCCAAGATGGACGGCGTGGGCTTCCTCAGCAGCCATGATCTGCTGGCCGAATTGGGCACCGCGCTGCGCGCCCCCCGGATCGGCGACCACGTGCTGGCCCCGATCCAATGGGCGCGGCTGGCGCCGCTGCTGCCCGGATTGCGCGGGTCGGTGTTCACGGCGCTGGTTCCACCGCTCAGCGGGGGCGGGACTGATGACGGCCAGCTGGCCGAGACGCTGCGCCGGCTGGACTGGCCCGCCGCCCTGGCCCTGGTCGAGGGAGAGCTGCGCACCATCCTGTCGGGCATCATGCGCCTGCCGCCTGACCAGTTCGACCCGAACCGCCCCTTCAACCGCTATGGCATCGATTCGCTGATGGCGATGGAGCTGCGGCTGGATATCGAGCGCCGGTTCGGCGCCATGATCACCAGCTTTTCGGTGACCGAGGACATGACCGCAGCCCGCCTGGCCGCCGTCATGGTGGACCGCATCAAGTCCGAGGAGCAGGCCGATACCGGGCCAGCCGCCCCCCCCTCGCCCGAGGAAAGCCCATGACCACGCCCCTGCTGATGTTCAACGACCCGCGTCTGGGTCTGCGGCCGAACGAGGCGCGCTCTGACGACCTGCTGACCCGGGTTGCGCTGCGCATCCTGGACGACGCGCTGGCGGCGGACGGCGACCGCGTGCTGTCCGCCCCCGCCATCGGCATACCGGTCCGCGCGCTGGCGATGCGGCAGGGCGCGGATGTCATCCACCTGCTGAACCCGTCGCTGAGCAGCCTGTCGGAGGTTGTCCTGAACCGAGGCGAAACCTCGCCGCAGACAGGGCCGATGCGTCGAAACACCTGGCGCGCGCGCACGGTGACGCTGTCTGGCTGGCAGGCGGGCGGCCTGCCCTTCAGCCGGGTGCTGGACGGGCCGCTGGCGATCGGCGCGCAGCAGGCGATCGATCTGCTGGACAATCAGCACTCCTTTTCTTGGATCACGCCCTTTCACCGCTGCTGGGCCGTGACCACCAACGCCATCGCCCGCGCGCGCGCAGAGGGCATCAATCTCGGCCTGCATCCGACGGACGGCGGGGCCGGTCCGCTTCGCGCGCTGGACGACCGCCGGGTCGCGGTCCATGGCGATGACGGGCAGGCCCTGTGCGTGCTGGACAGCCTGGACCCGTCACTGCCGATCAAGGCTGCCGACCGACAGATTCTGGCGGTGATGTTCGCCACGTCGGCGATGCGCCACGTGCTGATCCTGGCGCCCGAGCAATTCGGCGTGGCGGTCGCGGCACTGGCGCTGGTGCCCGGACTGACGGTGCACCACGAGACCGGGGGCTGGCCGCTTGGCGCCGTGGCGGCGCTGGACCTGGGGCGCGCCCATGCCACGGCCCGGTTGGCCGACCCGATACCGGCCGAGGGGGCGGCCGGGCCGCGCTTCGACGCAATCGTCCTGCGCGGCGACGCCGCCTGGCTGCAAGGGCCCGATGCCCGGACGGCCATGCGCCATGCGGCGCGCCGCCTTTCGGGGGATGGCGGGGTCATGATGGTGCGATGCGCCACCCCCTTGCCGGAGGTGGAGGACCTGCTGCAGGCCAGTTTCCCGGTGCTGTACCTGTTGGATGATGGCGCGGGCCAGGCGCTTTATGTCGCCGCAAAGGCGCGGCTGGACCTGGCCGCCGCCCGTGCCCGGCTGTTGAACATCGTCAATCAGACCGATCACCCTGCGCTGTGGCCTGTCGGCGCGATGGGCTGGCAGCTGATCACCAAGTCCGGCGACAGGATCGCCCAATGACGGCACGCATCCCGGCCAGCGCGCCGCGCATCCTGTTCATCCACCTGTCCGGCGCGGGGCAGTTCCAGTTTCTGGGAGCATGGCTGGCGGCACAGGGCTGGGACGTCACCTTCCTGCATGGCGGGGTCGATACCGCCACGACGTCCGAGGGGATCCGCACACGCCGTTTCCGTCTGCGCGACACGACGATTCCCGATGGCGATTTTCGTCATATCCTTGATCACGCGGCTCAGAACTGCCGTGGCGCGACAGAGATGATGTTCCAGATGCGCCACACCGAGGGCTACATGCCCGATATCGTGATGGCCCATGCGGGTTGGGGCGTGGGCCTGGGGGTCAAGCTGGTCTGGCCCGATTGCCGCTATATCGCCTATCACGAGTGGTATTACACCGACCGGAACTGGGACAAGGGCCGGGCCGAAAAGCCGGTGGATGTCCAGACGCTGATCGCGGACCGGATGCGGAACCTGCCGATCACCGGCGAATTCGATCTGGCGGATGCCAACTGGTGCCCGACCCGGTTCCAGGCCAGCCGCTTTCCGCCCGCGCTGCGGCGCCAGATCACGGTGAATTCCGACGGCGTGGACTGCGCGCTGCATCGGCCAGATGCGGGGGCCGGGATCGATTTCGACTGGCTTCGGCTGCCCGCCGACCGGCCTGTCATCACCTATGCGACGCGCGGGATGGAACCGTTGCGCGGCTTTCCCCAATTCCTCCGCGCCATTCAGGTCCTGCAGCAGCAGCGGCAGGATTTCGATACCGTGATCCTGGCCAATGACAGTGTCTCATATGGCGCCCGATTGCCGCGCGGCGACAGCTGGTGGATGCGGATGATGGATACGCTGGATCTTGATCACCGCCGCATTCACGTGAACGCCATGCGCCCGCGCGAGGAATATGTCCGCACGCTGCAGGCCTCGACAGCGCATGTCTATTTCACCGAACCCTTCGTGACCTCCTGGTCCCTGTCCGAGGCGCTTGCGATGGGCTGTCTGGTGGTGGGGTCCAACACCGCGCCGGTGCGGGCGCTGGTCGAGGATATGGAGAACGTCCTGATCGTGGAGATGGACGACGCCGAAGAGGTCGCCGAGGCCCTGCCATGGGTGCTGGACACCCCCCATCAGGCGCAGGCGCTGCGGCAGGCCGCCCGGCAGGGCATTCTGTCGGACCACGATGCCGCCACCGTCTTTCCGCAAAAGGAGGCGCTGCTGCGCGCCATGATCGCCGGTTGATCCGATCACGGCCATCGACCGCACCCCTTACAGGAGAGTGACACGCCCGCGCCCCGAGCCCTTCGACATGTAAAGCGCCCGGTCCGCCTGCGCCAGGACATCATCGGCCCGCGCAGACCCGCCAGGTGTCCAGATGACCACGCCCATGCTGGCCGAAACGGACAGTCCCACCAGCTCCGGCGGGGACAGCGCGTTGATCGAGGCGATGATACGCTCGGACAGGGTCTGCAGGGCGGGGCGCGACGTCATGCCGCGCAGGATCAGCACGAACTCGTCACCTCCGATCCTGGCGGCGGTGTCGGCCTTGCGGACATGCGACCGCAGAACCCCACCGACCGAACGCAGCAGGTCGTCCCCCGCCTGATGGCCCAGCTGATCATTGACCTGCTTGAAATGGTCCAGATCCAGATGGACCAAGGCAAAGGGCTGGGGCGCATCGTCGGGCAGATCCACCGAACGCAATGACAGGGACAGGGCGATCTCCAGGCCGCGGCGATTGTGCAGCCCGGTCAGCGGATCGGTCTGGGCCTGGAGTAAGGCAACCTCCCGCGATTGCGCAAGCTGGTCGTTGAAGCGCGACAGCTCGGTCAGGACGCCGCGATTGGCCTCGTGGAGGAACAGCAGCTCCATCGCCAGCTCGGACGGCGCAAAGTCGTCATCGGTCAGGCCTGCGGACTGGATCGCCTTGTGCAGGCCAATGCCAAACCCCAGGTTCAGCAGCATCGACCCATCCTCGGCCCGAACGCCGTGGCCACGCAGAACCAGGTCCGGCGCATCCGTCAGCCGCAGGAACAGGCGTGTGCGCTGATCGACCGCGCTGCCGATCGCCGACAGAACGCAGCTGCCCGGCTGTTCCCGTGCGGGCATCAGCCGCGCGGACAGGCCCTCTGACATGTCGGGCAGCAGCTTGGCCAGTGTGGGGCCGATGGACAGCACCGCGCCTTCCCGGGCCAGCCACAGATGCATCGGCAAGAGTTGCGCCAGCGCAGAGGCGCCAAGAACCGGGCCGCTCAAGACAGAACCTGATCGGATAGCAGATCACTCTGCAGGCAGAACATCCGACCTTCGGCGAATTGCTCATCCCAGATGTCGATGCGGATCGCGGAGCCGTCCGCGGCGATCAGGCATAGGGCGCCGTAATCGTCGGCCATGCCCCGGATCAGGCCGACCAGCAGATGCTGCCACGCCTCGTCCGGCTCCAGCATGGACAGGCAGACCGACTGATCCGTCGCCTCGACCTGCAAACGAGGGACGATCAGGTCCGGCAGGACCAGATGGGCGCGGCCCGGCAACTCATCCAGGCGGAGCAGGAAGTCCCTGAAATCGCGCCCGGAGAACCGGAGCAATCGGCGAATCGGCTCGATCCGCGTCATCCATCCGCCCATATCCTCGAACATCTCGGCGCGCGGCTTGGCCAGACGGAAGGCCGCACGGTCCAGCCCGGCCGTGGCAAAGCCCGCGCCCGCGGGCGCGAGGCGTCCGACCGACACCGCCGCCTCGTCGGTGATGGCCTGGACCATCGCCTCTCCGTAGGTCGAACGTAGAAATTCCTCTATCGCGCGATTGACCAAACTGTTCATGCCCACCTCGATTCGAGACCAGCCTAGCGTCCAGTCGTAAATAAACCGGTAATCCGCGACAAAAAGTCCTAGGCTCTGTTGACAAAAGGGATTCACACCGCAGCGTGGGCGTGATTCAAGCTG
>ERZ778021.2618-NODE-2618-length-15495-cov-4.021956_pt1 | contig 15495 bp, 7 predicted proteins | sample MGYA00375751_ERZ778021 | MGnify/ENA primary metagenome ERZ778021 (study PRJEB29350, sample SAMN05389814) | bioreactor metagenome | isolation source: Thiocyanate stock bioreactor | place: South Africa: University of Cape Town | collected 2013-08-29 ... | reverse complement strand
TATGCGAAGACCTGTGGGTTCCCCTGCCGCCCAGCACCTTTCTCGCCCTGAACGGTGCGGAAATTATCGTGAACCTGTCCGGCAGCAACGAAACCATCGCAAAACGGGGATATCGGGAGGAGCTTGTCCGACAGCAGTCGGCAAGAAATATCTGCGGATATATTTATTGCTCTGCAGGAGCCACCGAATCCACCACGGATGTTATCTTTTCCGGTCATTCTCTGGTTGCCGAAAACGGTGGAATATTAAAAGAAAACGAAAAGCTCATCGACACCGATTATCTTCTTGTTTCTGATATGGATCTGGGGAAAATACGGGCCGACCGGATGAAAAACAAGAGCTTTCAGGATACCATCTCCCTTTACGGCAGTCATGAAACCTGCCGAACAATTGCATGCTTCGCCATACACAGCGAGTTTCACGGCGATGGGGAATTGTATCCCCTGAAAAAGCTTCCTTTTGTTCCTTCTTCCCAAAAGGACCGGCAGGAACGCTGCATGAATATCTTTCAGATGCAGGTGGCAGGACTGAAAAAACGCGTTATGGTTACGAAAGGCAAGCTTGTCATCGGTGTGTCCGACGGGCTGGACTCCACCCTTGCTTTATTGGTCTGCACCGAGGCAATGCGCCAGCTGGGCAGACCCCTGACCGACATCACCGGCATCACCATGCCCTGCTTCGGCACCTCCGACAGGACCTATCAAAATTCCCTTGCCTTAATGCAGTCTCTCGGCATCACCGGGGAGGAGATCAACATCAAGGCCGCCTGCATACAGCATTATCAGGATATCGGACATGATATGGCGATTCATGATGTAACCTTTGAGAATGTACAGGCCAGGGAACGCACCCAGGTATTGATGGACTTCGCCTGCAAAATCGGCGGATTTGTTGTAGGCACAGGCGACTTAAGTGAGCTTGCCCTGGGCTGGTGCACCTACAACGCCGATCATATGAGCATGTACGGCGTCAACGCAAGCATTCCGAAAACACTCATTCGCTGGATGATTGACAGCATCATTCAATATAATATATTTGAAGGAAGCACACCTGTACTGAAGAATATCATTGACACCCCCATCAGTCCCGAGCTGCTTCCCCCGGATGCAGAAGGCAAGATCGCACAGCAGACCGAAAGCATCATCGGGCCATATTCCCTGCACGATTTTTTCCTCTATTATGTGGTCCGCTATGGGTTTCTGCCTGAAAAAATCTTTTACCTTGCCACCAAGGCATTTCAAAACGACTTTGACCAAACAACAATACTACAATGGCTCAAGGTTTTTTATACCCGTTTTTTCTCCCAGCAGTTCAAACGCAGCTGTCTGCCGGACGGCGTGAAGGTGGGAAGCATTTGCCTGTCCCCCCGGGGCGACTGGCGGATGCCCTCCGACGCTTCCGCCGCAATCTGGCTGAGAAGCATCGAAAAGCTGGAAGAAGAAATCACACGGAAGGGAGGCGGACAATAATGCGGCTATCCCCCATGTTAATGACCGATTTTTATAAAACCATCCATCATCTCGCCTATGTTCCGGATCTTGACTATCTGGTTTCGTACTGGACGCCCAGAATGACAAGAAAAGAAGGCATTGATAAAATCATCCTGTTCGGCCTTCAGGCGTTTTTGAAAAAAACATTGATAGAGGAGTTTCAGCAGAACTTTTTTGACAGAGAATGGGCCGAAGTGGAAGCCGAATATATCAGACTAGTTGCCAACACCATGACCCCCCAGGCTGCCGATAGCACCGCAATGAAAAGTCTGCATGACTTAGGCTATCTTCCCATTCGCATCAGCGCCGTCCCGGAAGGAACGAGGGTCCCTGTCAAGGTTCCGATGATTGAAGTTACCAACACCGTGAAGGGCTTCGGCTGGCTGGTGAACTATCTGGAAACCCTCATGAGCTGTTCCATCTGGCAACCAATGACCGCTGCCTCCATTGCCTATCAATACCGTGAATTCTGCGAATTTTATTACCGTAGGACTGTGTCGGATACCGTAGCGGAACACGGAAATTCCACGGAAAAAATTGATTTTCTGCCGCCGGTCAACGCCCTCTGCGGAGACTTTTCCATGCGTGGGATGAGTGCGCCGGAGGCGGCTATGTCAACCAGTGCAGGGCACCTGACCTCCTTCATCGGCTCCGCTACCATTCCGGCGATCCTCTGGCTTGAGCAGTATTATCATTGTGACTGCACAAAAGAAACCGTGGGAAAAGGCGTCCCCTCCACAGAGCACAGCGTGATGAGCTCTTACGGAAAGGACGGAGAGTTCGATTGCTATCGCCATTTGATATGCGAAGCCTTTCCGAGGGGTCCTCTTAGCATTGTTTCCGATACATATGATTATTGGAACGTGCTGACCCGGTACTTACCAAAGCTAAAAAATGAAATTTTGTCCAGAGACGGAAAAGTTATCATTCGCGGCGACAGCGGCGACCCTGTGGATATCATTTGCGGCACGTTTCCTGAAGAGATCAGAGATTTCCCAACCATAGAACGAATGACAGTGTTTTATCAAAAGACGAACAATGGTAAGCATTACGGACGGGTAGACGGTCAGCTCTATGAGATTGTGCCGGGCACACTCGAGGGCGTAAAGGCAATCTCCCTTACACCCGAGGAAAAGGGTACCGTAGAATTATTATGGGAAACCTTTGGCGGCGTGGTCAACGACAAGGGCTATAAAATGCTTGACCGTCATATCGGAGCAATATACGGCGATTCCATCACCATTGACCGCGCGGTCAAGATTTGGGATAGACTGTCTGCCAAGGGCTTTGCCATCACCAATGTGGTGCTGGGAATCGGCAGCTTTACTTACCAGTATAACACCCGTGATACCTTCGGTTTTGCCCTGAAGGCCACCAATAGCATCATAGCCGGCAAGGAAACCCCCATTTTTAAGGACCCGATCACGGACCGTGTGGACGGCAGTCATTTTAAGAAATCCCAAAAAGGCATGTGCTATGTCTACTGGGATAACGGAGAAATCAAATATCGGGACGAGCTGTCCTTTGAGGATATGGGAAGCGTAGCATATGGGGACAATCTCATTCAGCCTGTGTTTGAAAACGGCAGGATGCTTCGTGAATTCACGCTGAAGGAAATCCGTGACCGACTGTATGATTCATTCTGAAATCTATTGTAACAGGAGGGCTCCCATGACAAGCTATCATTCTGAAAGAGAGTTTCTGGATCATTATAATTCCGATGAGTATGGGAGAGTTTCGGTGACCGCTGATGTTTTGGTGTTCAGTGTGTCGAACGAAGAGCCGGACAATTACTATCCGTTTAAAGATATGTGGTGCCTGCCCGGCGGTTTTGTCGCTTCAGACGAACATCTCGACGACTGTCCCAAACGTATTTTAAAAAACGAGACCAACCTGACGAATATTTATCTGGAGCAGCTTTATACCTTTGGCCATGTGAACAGAGACCCGCGGATGCGGATTGTATCAACCGCTTATTTGTCACTGGTAAATAAAAATCTTCTGAGCCAAAGTGTTTCCGAAAACTCCGAATGGTTCAATCTCGGCGAAACTCAAGCAGACGGTGTCACCACGATAACGCTGACCGGCAGTAAAACAGAATTTGAATTTTCTGTAGCCAAAACCGCTCAGGATAAGAATCATTTCCAATATTCCTATCAAATCACAGAGAACAAACATCTGGCCTTTGACCATGCTTTGGTAATTGCCATGGGGATTGACCGCTTGAGAAACAAAATCGGTTATTCCGATATTGTGTTTCATATGATGCCCCAGCTTTTCACTCTGGGAGAGTTACAGCAGGTATACGAAACCATCCTTAACAAAAGCCTGCTGACGCCCTCCTTCCGCAGAATCATTGCAAATAAGGTAGAAAAAACAGAGCAAATCCAAAAAGGCAAAGGACACCGTCCTTCTGTTTTGTTTCGATATAAATCAAAAAATGAGCAAAGCACCGATTTCTAGCAGATAAATCCAATTCTGTTACGTTTTTATTTGCTGGGCAAATAAAAACGTAACAGAAACAACAAAAAAAACGGAATAAATGAGTTACATTGTGTTTCAATATACAATTATTGTTGACAAAAAACAACATTCTCCATATAATCTAACTGTAAGCTACTAACTGTAAAAATTAAGTCTTAGCATGTAGTAATCTTTGATAAAAGAAGTGATTGTATCAATGGCAGGCAGTTGATGTGTTTAATGGGGGACGTTATCAAATGAAACAGAAGCATACGTGTGTCTATAAAAATCAAGCAAAACGAAAATCCTTCCGTATTGCTTTAATTTACTTTATTCTTGGTTGCCTGTGGATTATTGTATCGGACATGCTGTCCCGGTTCATGTTTTCAGACAGCCTCATTCTTTTTAATATCCTGAAAGGGCTGACTTATGTAACCGTAACTGCCCTAATTATTTATCAGCTGATTTGCAGTGCCATGAAGGATTTTATCAATACAGAAATGAAACTGAAAGAAAACGGCATGCTTTACCGCACAATATTTGAACAATCTCCCATCGGCATTTCCATTGCCCACAGCAGTGAACCAAGCTCGGGCGAAGAGGATACCTATCAGGATATCAATCCGATGTTTTGCAAAATTACAGGGCGAACAAAGGAAGAAATCATCCGCCTGGGCTGGGCACATATCACCCATCCGGACGATTTACAGCTCGATCTGGATCAATTTAAAAAACTGCAGGCTGGTGAAATTTCCAGCTATGCCATTGAAAAAAGATATGTGAAACCCGACGGTTCCTCCGTATGGGTTTATTTAATTTCTGCCTCTCTGAACAACGAAAAATACAAACACATAGGACTGGTTCAGGACATTACCGAACGAAAAATTATGGAGCGAAACCTTCAGGAGAGTGAACGAAGCAAGGCTGTGCTGCTATCGAACCTGCCCGGTATGGCATATCGATGCAATTATGACCGGGAGTGGACCATGCAGTTCGTATCACAAGGCTGCTTTGAATTAACAGGCTACACCGCAGAAAGCCTGCTATACAACAAGAATTTGTCCTTTAATGACTTAATATTGCCGGAATACCGTGATATTCTTTGGTGTAAATGGCAGGAAATCCTCGAGAAAGGCCTGCCTTTTCAGCATGAATATGAAATCATAACTGCCTCCGGTCAGAAAAAATGGATTTTGGAGCTGGGTCAGGGAATCTATGATGACAATGGAACTGTCATCGCATTGGAAGGCATCATCATTGACATTTCTGACAGAAAAGAAAATGAAAGCAAGCTGCAACGCATCAGTGAAATTGACAGTCTGACCGGGCTTTATAACCGCAGATATCTGGAAAATATTTTGTCTGCAACTATGATCACAGGAGTTAAGAAAGCAATTTTGCTGCTGAATCTGAAAAAAATCAATTCCATCCGTCTTCTTTATGGCTATAATTTCAGCGAAAACCTGATCAAGACTCTGGCTGACACCCTGTCCGCCCTGTGCTTTGACCACATCAGACTGTTTCAGGTATCCTTTGAACGGTTCGTATTTTATTATGAAGGCTATCAAAATCAAGAGGAGCTAAAACGCTTTTGCAGCACCATCATCGAAACCATCAGCAAAATTCAGCTCCTGCATATTGTAGGCTGTGGCATTGGTGTATTAGAAATGGAGCAATCCGGCTGTGATGCTGACTGTATCATCAAACACGCAACCATTGCCTCCGAGCTGGTAGAGCCCAACACCATGTTCGGCTATCAGTTTTTCAATGCCGATACGGATGCATCCGTCAAACGGGACAGCTTCATCAGAGAAGCGCTGCTGAACGCCGCCCATCACGATATCAACGACTACATATTTCTGCATTACCAACCCATTTTAAACCTGAAAACCAATACCATTCAAGGGTTTGAAGCACTGGCACGGTTTTATGATGAAAACATAGGTGATGTATCACCCAACGAATTCATTCCGTTGGCAGAAGAAACCCAGCTGATTGTTCCCATTGGCAAAAAAATTATCGGCATTGCATTTTCGTTTATGAAGGAACTGTATACACGGGGGTTTGAAAATATTCACATATACATCAATGTTTCCGCCATTCAAGTTCTGAAAGAAGATTTTATCGACGACATTGCAGACATGCTTTCCCAGTACCGGATCAACCCCCATACCGTGGGCTTTGAAATCACAGAAACTGTCTTCGCAGAAAACTATGCCGTGATCAACGAGAAACTGAATGAACTGAAAAACATGGGCATCAAAATATCCATCGACGATTTTGGAACAGGATATTCCTCCTTGGCAAGAGAAAGCGAGCTGAATATCAACTGTCTGAAAATCGATCGCTATTTCATCAACAAAATACGCTTTGACAAAGCCGACAAAATTATCATCAGCGACATTATTTCTATGGCACATAAGCTGGGACATCAGGTGGTTGCCGAGGGTGTGGAAAACGAGGAACAAAAGCAGTATCTGATTGAGCATCATTGCGATATGATGCAGGGATATCTGTTCAGCAAGCCCGTAGACGAGGCTTCTGCCATTGATTTATTGCAAAAAACGAACTTGGCAGCAGCGATAAAACAATGAAGGACGACCCAATTCCCAGTGGTCACCACTGTTTTTTAAGAGTTATAGTTTAATTTCATCAGCGATAAGGGGATACAAAAATGGGTGTACTCGATAAAATAGGCGGTTCCATGCTGCAGGGACTGCTGGGAAACTTAAGCGAGGTATCGGTAGAGGATTTACAAAGAGAATACGGTGCCTATCTTATGGACGGCGAGGTGCTGCAAATCGGCTTCCGCCTCATCCGTGATGTGGTTTTGTTTACCGACAAACGCATTGTATTCTTTGACCGCCAAGGAGCAACCGGACAAAAAACAAGAGTGGATTCTGTCAATCTCAATACCATCATTCATGTTTCGGCAGAAACCGCCGGATTTGGCTTGGATGATTGTGAAATTACCATTACTTATATCACCTCACCTTATTTTCGTGCTACCGGGGGCGTTTCCCTGTCGGAAAGAAAGTTTGAGTTTCCCAAAAAATATTCCATCCAACCGCTATACAGGCAGCTGCAGGAAATTGCGTATGGCAATCATGAGGCGCTTAACAGACTATAACCCCCTATCCGTTTTACCCAATACTGCATTTGTAACAAGGTCACATACAACCGTCATTTTTTGTTGTATCATTATTTCATTAAAATTTTACGGGAGTGTTTCTATGTCTGTCGTGGTCAATCAATCCAGATGTCCCCAAAACCATCCTTGTCCTTCGGTCCGGGTATGCCCCGTGGGTGCCTTGTTTCAGAAGGGCTTTGCCGCACCCACCGTGGACGAACACAAATGCATCAACTGCCTGAAATGCGTCCAATATTGCCCCATGCATGCAATCCTGAAAAAGTAATGGAATCTCCATAAAAACAGCTATCGAAGAGGATAGCTGTTTTTTTACGTTCTGTCTTTCATCAAGGAATTTCCTGTGATATCATCATTACGGAAAGCAACACCATACATCTGATATACACAAAACCCGTGACTATATTATGTAAATAATGTACAGTTATTTTCAATATTTTTATTTTCGCTTGATTGTTTCCATCAATAATTATATAATCCTTATGTATCGATTCAAAGCAGGAGGTTTTATGTTTATGAAAAGGAAACGTGTGAAAAAGACTGTCAGTATCCTCTTGGCAATCCTATTATTAATCAGCACAATGACATTCAACAATCTATCCCGTGTGTCGGCGGATGTATCGTCCACCGGTGTTGTTCAGTATTGCTTGAACAATTCCTCGGCAAGTCAAAGCTTACTCGCCCTGTTTGACAACGGTACCGTTCGTCTGGGCGGTGCAAACGGCTTTGGCGCCATCAAAACCTCAGAGCTGATGGGCGACTGGAACACGGCGCCCGCCGTTACACCCCGATACATACCCAATCCCAACAACAAGGTCGTTGGGATCACAGTCGGTGACTCCATTGCCGCCTCTCTCCGGCAAGACGGTACCGTTATGTTATGCGGACCTTCCCCGGCCTTTGACACACCCAAGGTCTCTGTGGCGGGCTGGACAAATATTAAATTCATCAAAGCGGCAGGCGGCATGGGTATCGTCGGCCTGACAACGACAGGCCGAGTGGTATATGCCGTCAAATCAGGCGAAACCAATTTGATAACGGCCGCCGACACGCTCAACGCAGCCCTGGGGGCAAGCGAATACTATACACAAATCGACACCTATTATTCTCATATCATAGGACTAACAAACACAGGTCGTGTGGTTGCCGGAGGGAACAACAACGATGGCAAAGCCACCATTCCTGCCTCCTGGGCAAATGAGACCATCATACAGGTTGCCGCCAGCTTTGGCCACAGCTTTGCCTTAACGGCAGACGGCCGGGTTTTGGTAATCGGCAAAGCTAACACAAACTATTGGAACTGGAATAACATCTCCGGCTGGACAGGTGTGAAAAAAATCATTGCCTCCGGCAATGATATTGTTGCCATGACCGACACTGCTCTTTTGGCGGCAGGTCAGAATACCAAGGGAGAATTAAATATTCCCGGTGCCGATTTCGACATCGACGAGATTCAGCTGGACGGCCTGTGGACCTGTGTTTCCGTTGCCAGACACAAGAACGGCATTTATTATTCCGCAGGAACCTCCTCCATCACCCAGACGGTGGTGGACGCTACGCTGAACAATTATTTTTATGAATGCGAAACCCTCCCGTTCTCAGGGACGCCCGCCGGCGTCGTTATGGCTGATACTTCCGCCGGGGGCGGTTCCACCGTCATGCTGAACGCTACCGCCATCCGGGAATACATCCGCTTCACCCTGACGGATGTTCCGGCAGGCACTTATATCATCAAAGCCGCCATGAAGGGCTCCAACGACAGCGGATATTACGATTTGAGCATCAACGGCACCGATACAGGTTATGAATATAATCTCAGCTCCTTCACCGGGTATCAGACCAAGGACTTCGGTGTATACAGTTTTTCTACAGGAACCCAAACCTTTACCTTCCATGTTTCCTCAAAGGGCGCCGGGGGATTCAAAGGGCAGTTTGATAATATTCAGCTGATCAAATATGACCCCACCTCCACCGCAACTACAACCACCACAACCACAACCACAACGGGTACAACCGTCCCCACAACCACGGCACCACCGCCCGATATCGACCTTCCAAAGCTTATCACGCGCAAAGAAACCGCACCAATCAAGCTCATTCAGTCAAAGAAACAGCTTCAGAGCATTGAGCCCGGCACCGATGTACAGACGGTTCTGTCCTATCTGGACGGCGAAGGCACTATCATAGCCAAGGATCAAGACGGCAACACTGTCACAAGTGGCACCGTCGGCACAGGATACACCTTCGTGCTGGAAGACAACGGCGAAGCACTGGACGAGGTGACTGTCATTGTGTACGGTGACATTGTGACAGACGGTATGATTAATGTAATTGATTTGTTGAAATTAAAACGGCATCTTTTGAAAATGGTCACATTACAAGGCGCATATCTCGAAGCCGGGGATGCAAACAAGGATACCAGCCCTTCCGATGTCATTGACTTATTGGTTATAAAAAGATATATCCTAAAGGTCGGAAACATCTATAACAGTGCCGACTTTTATGTTTCTAACACCGGAAGCGATTCTGGCAAAGGCAGTCTTTCCTCCCCCTTCAAAACAATCACCAAAGCGGCAAACCTGATGACGGCCGGTGACACCTGTTATATCATGAGCGGTGTGTACCATGAAACCGTCACACCGAAAAATTCGGGAGAAAGCGGTTCTCCCATCACCTTCAAGGCTTATCATGCCGAGAAAGTAATCCTATCCGGTCTTGACAGGGTCACTGCCCCCTTTTCAACGTATTCAGGCAACATTTATAAAGCGGATGTGACTTTGAACCTCAACGAAAAAAATCAGGTGTTTGCAGACAGCAAAATGCAAACCCTTGCCCGTTTTCCCAACAAGGGTACCGCCGATGTGCTCTCCACAGGAACTACCCTCACCGCAGATACTGCTTCCGGCTCATCCCTCACTTCCTCTTCCCTGTCTGCCGGCTCCGATTTCATCGGCGGTGGCATTGCTGTGGAAGGAGCCGGTCACGAAGTGTTTTATACCTCAACCGTCAATGGCGGCTCCGGTTCATTTGTTACCTTTGAGACACTGCCGAAACCGGCTGTTACCGGCAGTAAATTCTATTTCTACAACAAGCTGAACCTGCTGGACACCGAAAACGAATGGTTTTATCATAACGGCAGCCTGTATCTGTATGCCCCGGGCGGCGTAAATCCAAACACCTTGGACATTGAAGTAAAAGCGAGAGAATACGTCTTCGACGTATCCGAAAAAACCTTCATCAGCCTGGATGGCATTGAAATCTTCGGTTCTTCCGTCAAAAACAACAACGGTTCCAAAAACCTCACACTGAACAAACTTAATTTACAGTATTTCTACCACAGCACCAAAAGCAGCACAGGAACAGAATATGGCGGTCTGACCCTTTATGCAAACAACAGCACAATAAAAAACAGTACCATCGCCTACAGCTCCGAAGGTGCAATTACGCTCAAAGGGAACAACTGTACCATCATGAACAACTACATTCACAACATCAATTACGGCAGCTCCGATGCCGCCGCCATCACACCTGTCAACAACAATGATACTCTCATTGCATACAACACCATTGAAAAAACAGGTAAATCCGCAATCAAGCTGACAGCGGCAAACCTGCGGATTACCGGCAACAAATTCAAAAATATTTCAGTCAATCTCTGTGGGGGTTATGCCGTCGGGTCCGTGAATTATGATGGATTAAGCCGCACAGAAGTCGACCACAACATCGTGGGCGATTCCTCAAACAACGGCACTGTCACCGCATACAGCCTGGGTAAAAACAGTATGAACTTTATCTACCACCACAATGTTGCCTACAATGTTGATAAAACCATGGTGGTTGAGGGACCGTCCATCTGTAACCGAGTGTATAATAACACCCTGATCGGCAATGCCTTCATTGGTTCCACCCAATCAACCGATTGGTCCGGCAGCCAGTTTTATAATAACATTATGTCCCCCTTCTTTTATGCCGATCACGCATTTTTAGGCTCTAATTTATACTATCTGAACTACAAGCTGAAATTTACCGACCCGGCAAAGGGCGATTACAGCCTGTTGTCCGGCGCCACATCGGCCATTGATAAGGGCATCACTCTTCCTGTGGGAACCGCTGACAGAATAGGAACAGCGGACATTGGTGCTTTTGAATTCGGGCTTGAGAAATGGGCGGCCGGTCATGAATTTTTCAAAGAGCGGAACATTGTTTATTCACTTACACCGTCTCAGTCGGGCTTCACCCCCACCTACAACCTTCCTTATCTGGAAAGCGTCAGCGTGCCGGGTGCCAATCTGGTGACCAACGGAAGCTTTGAAAACGCACTGACGGGCTGGGATATCGTCAATGCGGCGGGTGTGTCCGTGACCTCCAAAACACCCACCCACGGAGCTTATGCCTTGCATTTGGGTCCTGCCGCATGTTCCATCAGCCAAACCATCTCAACAGGCATCACATCGGGGCTGACCTATCACCTGAGTGCCAAAATGAGAGCTGCCAGCTATGAAAACCCCTGTGAGTTCGGCATTCGGTTCCTTGACGCAAATGACCGAGAAATCTATTGCGGCTCCTTTATCACCGCCGACAATGTCTACACGGAAAAGAACACCTTCGTCACCGCACCGGAGGGCGCCGCTAAGCTTCAGGTATTTGTGTCCGCCAAGGGCAGTGACAGCGATATCTATCTGGATAATATGAAAGTGATACAGTTCAATCCTTAACGCAATTGACGATCGGACACAATCCGAAAGTTGAGTCAATCAAATCTATTGACGGAGGTATTTATCATGAAAAAGAGAATGACAAAGCTAACCTGTATCACATTAATTCTGACCCTCTTAATCGTTGTGCCGGGAACCAATCTTGTCTGTGCACAAAGCACCGTCGACAAAAGCATTTCTGTCCTTTCGGGCGGAGCCTTAAAAATCTTACCCATGAGCAAGACCATTTGCGGTATCCTCCCTAAAACCGATGTCAGAACGGTGTTATCCGTTTTACAGGGAAACGGAACCCTGTCTGTGAAAGACACCAGCGGTGCAACAGTCACTTCCGGCAATATGGGAACCGGCTATCAGGTGGTCCTGCAAAAAGGCAACATCATCAATGACCGGCTGACCGCTGTGATTTACGGCGACGTAAACAGTGACAGTTCCATTGACGTCATTGATCTGCTGGAACAAAAAAAGTCATTATTAAATATCAAGCCGCTGACCGATACGGCTTTGGCAGCTGCCGATGTGAACAAGGATGAGGAATTCAACGCCATTGATCTTCTGGGGACCAAGAGATATGTACTTAAAATAGGTTCCATTTACAATAACGCACATTTTTATGTTTCCAAAACAGGCCTGGACACCAATAGCGGCAGCCAGTCCGCTCCCTTTCTGACCATCCAAAAAGCGGCGAACACCATGACGGCAGGTGATACCTGCTTCATCATGGGCGGCGAATACACCGAAGCCATTACTGTGAAAAACGCCGGACAGCCCGGTGCCCCCATTACCTTCAAGCCCTTTAACAATGAAAAAGTGACTGTCTCGGGACTGGAAAAAATCACCACCCCCTGGACGCTGTATTCCGGCAACATTTATCAGACAAACGTGACCTTAAGCATGAATGAGTTCAACCAGGTCTTTGCCGACAGGGAAATGCAAACCCTTGCCAGATATCCCAACAAAGGCACCGATCAGGTCATTAGCGTCGGTCAGACTCTCTCGGCCAGTGCCGGCGGTGACACCTCGGTCACCAGTACCGCCATCACCCAGCCCGAGGGCTATTTCAACGGCGCTTCCATCTCCACTGAGGGCTCAAGCCACTATATCCATTATACCTCAGTTGTAACGAGCCAAACCGTGGGAAAAGCGGTCTTCACCAAAATCGGAAGCGGATGGGACTCCCCCACCTCCGGCAGCAAGTTCTATTTTTATAACAAGCTGAACCTCCTGGACACGGAAAATGAGTGGTATTACAATGAAGGGACCTTATATCTCTATGCCAAAAACGGCGTGAATCCCAACACCATGAACATCGAATATAAATCAAGAATCAATGCTTTTGATGTTTCGGGAAAAGCATATATCACCATCGAGGGACTAAACCTGTTCGGTGCCACCGTCAAAACTGACAAATCCTCCACCCGACTCATTCTGGACAGCAATACCATTGAATACTACTACCATACCTCAAAAAGCTATTGGTACCCATGGCAAGCAGCCTTCCAGCGTGTCATCATCAAAGGCGCTTTCAGTATTATCAAGAACAACACCGTTGCATACGGCGCCGAAGCGGGTATCCAGATCGAAGCCGACCACTGCAGCGTCGTCAACAATTATCTCCACGATTTGGGCTATATCAACTCCAATGCAGGCGCCATTACCCCTATGTTCTGCAACTACACCCTCATTGCTTATAATACCGTTGAGAACACCGCCAGAACCGGCATTATCCTGAACGGTACCAATTTGCGTGTAACCCACAACCGGCTGCGCAATATTTCTGTTAACATGAACGACAGCTCCGTCATCGGCTCCTATAAATTTGATGCCATGGGGCTGACTGAGGTGGACCACAACATCATTTCCGACAGCAACAACAACAAGGACGTCATCGCCCTTTATCTGGACAACGGCAGCCTGAATTTCCTTGTCCATCACAATCTGGCATATAACATGGACAGAACCATGCATCTCAATTGCCCGTCCTATAACAACAAGGTGTATAACAATACCCTGATCGGCATCAATTCTGTTGGTACCGGCAATCTGGACAATATCTATAACAACAACGCAAAAATCGGTGCAGACTGGACGGGAGATCAATTCTTCAACAATATCATGCCCCCCTTGTTTTACGGCGACCATGCGTTTATGGGCAACAACCTGTACAACCAAAACTCCGGTCTGAAATTCACCAACCCCGGCGGCAATGATTATACCTTACAAGCGGATTCCGTGGCGGTTGACAAGGGAATTCCGTTATCCGTCGGCACGGATGAATATGAAGGCACTGCTCCCGATATCGGCGCTTTTGAATATGGCAAACTAAAATGGGAAGCCGGTCATGACTTCTCCAAGGAGCGTGACACCACCTTCTCCCTTACCGAGCAGGTGTCCGGCTTCATGCCCTATTGGGGTCTTCCCTTCCTAGAAGCCGCGGGGGTAACCGGCACCAATCTACTGCAAAACGGCAGCTTTGAATCCGGCTTAACAGGCTGGGACACCAACAGCACCACTGCTGTGAAGGTGGACGCCAAATATCCTGTTGACGGCAACAATTCGCTACATTTAACATCTGCCGGCGGCGGCTGGGCAAATCAAATCATCAACGGCGTTGTCCCGGGTCAGACCTATTATTTCAGCGGTAACGTGAAATCCAACAGCTACGAAAACGCCTGCGAGTTCGGGGTGCATTTCATGAACAACAGTGACGCCATCGTTGGTCAGAGTGCCTTTTATGTGACCGACAACGAATATGCCCACAAAGCAAGCTTCTTCACCGTTCCGCCGGGCACCACAAAGCTCCGTATTTTTGCGGCCTGCTGGACAACAAGCCACGATATCTATATTGATGATGTCAAGCTGATCAGAGTGAACCCGTAGCGAACAAAAACAAACCCCAAAGGTGCTGATGCAAAATTCTGTGCATCAGCACCTTTTGATTGTATTTCCGGCCGGATGAACCCTAAAAAGATACCATAAAATCATCTGTGCAACTTCGTAACGTTTGGTGACGGAGAATAGATCGAATAATCTTATATGATATGATAAAAAACACCCTCAAGCATGAACGAATTATGTCAACTTAATGTATTGTTGACCTGCAGCCGGTATAGTATAATCAATACATCGTACAACGCTTGATTGAAGGCCTTTACAGATACCGTAAACACAGTAACGACCAGGAGGTTTCTATTATGATACAGGCAGAGCAGTTACACGGCATAATCAGCCATACCGTTTTTGAAAACGGGAAAATGGAATATGGCAGGCTTAACGAGAAAAACATCATTAAGACGGCTTACGGTGAGATGATTCCCCGTTACAGTCCGCCCGATTACAGAGATAAGGGGCTTCGTTCGTTGTCGTTCTATGAAAGCGGCGCGGTCAAAAGCATTTCGCTGGAGGAGCAGACCGTGATCAACACCCCTATCGGTGAATTTCCGGCTGAGCTGGTCACTTTTTATGAAAGCGGGAAGCTAAACAGCTTTTTTCCGCTCAACGGTCAAATCGGCTTTGGCTGGTCGGAGGAAGAGGAAAAATCCCTTGCGGCAGACGTAACCTTGTCCTTCCCTTTTGGCAGCTTTTCGGCAAAACCCATCGGCTTTCGGTTTTATGAAAGCGGCGCCTTTCGCAGCCTGACCATCTGGCCCTATACCCGTATCACTGACCCCCGCCTTACCTT
>ERZ778021.2616-NODE-2616-length-15506-cov-5.686234_pt1 | contig 15506 bp, 15 predicted proteins | sample MGYA00375751_ERZ778021 | MGnify/ENA primary metagenome ERZ778021 (study PRJEB29350, sample SAMN05389814) | bioreactor metagenome | isolation source: Thiocyanate stock bioreactor | place: South Africa: University of Cape Town | collected 2013-08-29 ... | reverse complement strand
TCCCCCTCATCCGGCCCTTCGGGCCACCTTCCCCCGCCAGGGGGGAAGGCCGTCATGATGTCCCTTCAACCCCCGACGCGATCCGCCAAATTCCGAAGGCACACCCGGCCGCCGCCCCGCTTGCCCGCGGCGAGGGCGTGGTATAGCCTAACAGCGAGGGGGACCGGACCAGCCGGGGCCCCGCCTCCATGATCCAACCTTCGCGCCGCGGCGGCAAGACGCGGCGGCCGGCGGGCCTCGACGACGAGCCCCCGAACCGGCCGGGAAAGGGAGCGGTTCCTTGAGCCTGTTCGACCTGTCGGGAAAGACCGCGATCGTCACCGGGGGCAACGGCGGCATCGGCCTGGGGATGGCCCTGGGGCTGGCGGAGGCCGGCGCGTCGGTCGCCGTGGTGGGCCGCGACGCCGAGAAGACCCGCCGCGCCGCCGCCGAGATCGAGGAGAAGACCGGCTCCAAGGCCCTGGCCGTCGTCGCCGACCTCTGCAAGCCCGAGGACGTCGAGCGGGCCGTCGCCGAGGCCGGCGGGCGCTTCGGCCGGATCGACGCCCTGTTCAACAACGCCGGCATCAACATCCGGCGCGCCCCGCAGGACTTCACGCTGGAGGAGTGGAACGAGGTCATGAACGCCAACGTCACCTCGGCGTTCCTGGCGTCGCAGGCCGTCTACCCCTGGATGAAGCGCCAGGGGGGCGGGAAGATCGTCAACACCGGCAGCATGACGTCGGTCCTGGGCTCGTCGTTCGCCGCGGCCTACGCGACCTCCAAGGGTGCCATCGTCCAGCTCACCAAGAGCCTGGCGCTGGCCTGGGCGGCCGACGACATCCAGGTGAACGCCATCCTCCCCGGCTGGTTCGACACCGAGATGACCATCGCCGCCCGTCAGCAGGTCCCCGGCGTGCTGTCGCGCATCGCCAAGGGCCGCTGGGCCAAGCCCGCCGACATGGCCGGCGCGGCGGTCTTCCTCGCCAGCCCGGCCAGCGACTACATCACCGGCGTCGCCCTGCCGGTGGACGGCGGCTACCTCGCGACCCTCTGAACGAGGGCCGCGGGCCGCCCGTCGCTCAGTCGCCCTCCGGCGGCGGGGCGATGAACACGTCCTTGCGCGGGAACTTCTCGAACAGCTCGGCCGGCTTGCCGAAGTTCGTCGCCAGGACGTCGGCCGGGTTGCCGGCGATCCACTGCGAGAGGTCGATGGTCGCGTAGACTCCCGTGTTGAAGCCGATGAGGACGCGGGCCGGCCTCTCCCCCACGTTCTCGATCGAGTGCCCGTACCCCTGGGGGATGTAGCCGACGTCCCCCTTGGAAAGCGTCTCGGTGCGGAAGCGGCCGTGCGAGCCGAACATCGTGACCGAGACGTCCCCCTCAATGACGTACTGCCACTCGTCGGCCGTCGGGTGCCAGTGCAGCTCGCGCAGGGCCCCCGGCTCCAGGTCGAGCACGACGCCCGCCACGGTCTTCGAGATCGGGAACGTCGTCGAATCCACCCGCCACTCGCGACCGCCCTTGAACGTCCGGTGGGGCGGGCGCTTGAGCAACTCGTACCTGTGCGTGAGCGCCGGGGCCTTCCAGCCCTGGAGCGGAGCCCGCGGGGGCTCGGGCGGCTTCGCGCCGCGGGCGAAGTAGACCTCCTCCTTCGGGAAGCCGTCGAAGGCGGATTCGGGCAGGCCGAAGTTCTTGGCGAGGAGGGCCCTGGGCGCGTGGCCGATCCAGTCGCTGATGCTGAACGTGCCGAACTCGGAGAAGTAGCCGTTGTCGAAGATGAGGATGAAGTGCGTGGGCTCGTCGCCCAGGCATTCGAGGACGTGGCCGTGCCCGCGCGGGAAGTACCAGACGTCGCCGGGGTTGAAGTCGTTCGTCTCGGCCCCCCCCTCCGGGTCGATGACGGTCGTGCGGACGCGGCCCCCGATGACGAAGGCCCATTCGGCGGCCGTGGCGTGCCAGTGCAGCTCGCGCATCGCGCCCGGCTCCAGCTTCATCGAGACGCCGGCGATCCCCTTGGAGATCGGCAGTTGCTCGACCGTCGCCTCCTTGCCGTAGCTGCCGCCGATCACCTTGCCCTGGGACTTCTCTAGCTCGAACTTGAACGTCGGCAGCTCGCGACCGGCGAGGACGTCGTCGGGGACGTTGTTCAGGAAGCTGGGGTCGCCCGCCGCGGCCTCCTTCGAGGCGGCCATCGCCGCGACGGCCGCGGCCACGCCGGCACCGCCCAGGAATTCCCGCCTCGGCAAGTCGGCCATGCGAACCTCCCACACATCGGGCGCAAGGATGCGGAAGACGGCCGCCTCGCCCTCAGCGCCAGGGGTATTCCGGCGGCACCGGGAGGCCGACGACCTCGGGGCGGACGATCGACCAGAAGTCGCGGATCTTCGCGCGGACGACGCTGGTCTCGCGGGCGATGATCTTGTAGACCAGCCCCGCCCCGTTCGGCAGCCGTCCGACGCCCGCGGCCCAGCCTTCCTCGCGATTCCACGCCGAGGCCGCCCGCTCCGCGACGGCGTCGGCGACGGCCGGCGGCGTCAGCAGCAGGACGTTGCCGAAGACGTCGAAATCCCCCATCACGCCCGGACGAGGGACGGGGGAGCGGTCCGGCTCGATCACGAACTTCTCGACGAACAGGCTCGACCCGTCGGGCCGCTCGCCGGCCACGGTCGACGAGAAGAGGTCGAACCGGAACAGCTCGCCGTCGCGATAATACTTCCGCCCCCCCATCAGCGTCTCCGCATAGAGGAGCGTGGCCGTCGGCGCGATGCGGACCCTCGTCCGCGTGAGGAATCGCGAACGGGCGAAGGGGATGACGGGCTCGGGGAGGTATTCCAGGTACGCGCCGTCCTCCAGCGTGATCTCCTGCGTCTGGACGGCGTGGTTGGCGTCCATCTCGTGGATCTTGGTCGCGGCCTGGGTGGTGACGTGGCCGCAGGCCCCGGCGGCGACGGCGAAGTCCATGGTGTAGCGATCGCCCTGGAGTTCGTGATGATGAAGCCGACCGGCAGGCCGGGCATCCCCTCGGCGCAGTACAGGGCCTTCTGCACCAGCAGCGGCGCGCGACGCTCCATCACCGCCAGGATGGAGCGCTCGCCGCGGGGCTCGAAGCGCAGGCGCAGGTGAGCATCCTTGCCGAACGACCCGACGGGGAGTTGCGGCGGCTCGTCGAGGTACGGGAGCAGCTCGTGGGGCGTCGATGCGGGGCTCACGCGGTATCCTTCGTCGCCAGGTCGAACAGGACGTTCTCGCGGATCACGTCGATGAGGCGGTCGATCCCCTCGCCGGTCTTGCAGTTGGTGAAGACGAAGGGCTTCTCCCCGCGCATCAGCCTGGAGTCGCGGTCCATGACCTCCAGGCTGGCGCCGACGTAGGGGGCCAGGTCGGTCTTGTTGATCACCAGGATGTCCGACTGGCAGATCCCCGGGCCGTTCTTGCGCGGGATCTTGTCGCCGGCGGCGACGTCGATGACGTAGATGAAGAAGTCCACCAGCGCCGGGCTGAAGGTGAGCGTGAGGTTGTCGCCGCCGCTCTCGATCAGGACGACGTCGGTGTCGGGGAAGCGGGCCTCCATGTCCTCGACGGCGGCGAGGTTCATGCTGGGGTCCTCGCGGACGGCCGTGTGCGGGCAGCCGCCGGTCTCGACGCCGATGATCCGCTCCTCGACCAGGATCCCCTTGAGCGTCCGGCGGACCTGCTTGGCGTCCTCGGTCGTGACGACGTCGTTGGTGATGATGAGCACCCGGGCGCCGAGGTCGAGGAGCTTGGGCGTGATCGCCTCGATGATCGCCGTCTTCCCCGACCCGACCGGGCCGCCGACGCCGATCCGCGTGATGTTCCTGGCCATGATCGAACCTCAATTCATGAACATGCGGACGTGCGCCCGGACGTGCAGCGACGCCAGGACGTCGAACTCGGGCGCGAAGGCGGCCATGTCGCCCAGGCCGAGGCCCGCGGCGCGGTCGTAGGCGGCCCCGGCGAGCTCGTTGACCTCGAACAGGATCGCCTGCGCATCCAGGTAGTGCACCTTCATCAGCCGGAGCGAGGCGTTGACCATCATCGTGGCCACGCCGTACTGGTGGACGGCGAAGGCGTCGCGCTCCGACAGGCCGAGGTCGGCGAAGACGAGGGCCTGCCCCACGGGGAGGCATCCCGGCGTCGCGCCGGCCTTGATCCGGCCCAGCCAATCGGCCGCGGCCGACCGGCCCAGGACGCGCCCGGCCATCTCGGCGAGCTTGCGGCCCATGCGGACGGTCATGGTCCGCATCTCCTCGTTCAGCTTGCGGTCGAAGACGGCCCGGTCGGCGCGGTCGACCCCGTCGGCGTCGCCGGCCGCGGCGGCGCGGTGGGCCGCGAGGACGGCCAGGCCGTCGGAGGTCGCCGCCTGGTCGACGGCCGAGCGGACGAACGCGCGCAGCGTCCCCACGTCGCGCACGACGCCGAGCTGCACGGCCGTCTCCAGGCCGTTCGAGAACGAGAAGGCCCCGATCGGCAGCAGCGAGTCGCCGAACTGGAGGACGCGCATCAGTTCCGCGATCGTCGCCAAGCGTCCTCCGGGGGCTGGGGTGCGGGGCCGGTCCGGCGGCTCATGGCGACGGCGGCGTGTGCGAGTGGGGCGTCGCGCCGGCGCCGCCGAACAGCCGGCGGGCCTCGTGAGGGGCCAGGTACGGGATCGCCTCGGAGCCGGGGATGAACTCGCAGGAGATCCCCTCGAAGGCGTGGGTCTTCATGACCGAGGCCATCACCTTGCGGTCGACCGTCAGCGGGACGTACACGGCCCCCCCCTTGAAGACGGCCGGCCAGTGCTGGTTCCCCAGCGCGTGGCCCAGCTCCACGCAGGTCCGGGCCAGCTCCTCCGGCGGCCTGCCGAGCAGGCCGTCGAGGCGCAGGACCATGACCTCCTTCAGGCTGACGCGCGCGACGATCGCCGTCAGGTTGGGCTCGTCCCAGGCGAGGACGTCGCCGTCGCGGAGGCGGGTGTTCCGCTCCAGCGCGACGGCCACCTCGACGCCGGACTCCGTCTTGAGGCGGAACCGGTTCTTCTGGGCCTGCCACTGGTCGAGGTCGAGGGGGTCGACGACGGCCCCCTCCAGGAGCTGGGCCCACGCCGGATCGTCGGCGTTGCCCAGCGGTCGTTCGATGAGGATCATGGTCCCCCCCGCCGCCCTCGCGGGATCAGCAGAAGAAGTAGAGCTGGTTGAGCGAGATCGACTTCGGCGGCGTGACCGTCGCGTGGACGCCGTCGACCTTCACGGCGAAGGTCTGGGGGTCGACGTCGATCTTCGGCACCAGGCCGTTGCGGACCATGTGGTGCTTGGTCAGGACCCGCGTCTGCGAGACCGGCTCGACGGACCGCTGGAGGCCGTACTTCTCCTTGACGTTCAAATCGTATGCCGCGCGGGAGACGAAGGTCGTGCAGGTCTTGGCCAGCGCCGAGCCGAAGGCGCCGAACATGGGCCGGTAGTACATCGGCTGGGGCGTGGGGAGCGACGCGTTGGGGTCGCCCATGTTGGCCCAGACGACGAAGCCCCCCTTGAGGACCATCTTGGGCTTGGCGCCGAAGAAGGCGGGCTCCCAGAGGACCAGGTCGGCCATCTTGCCCGGGGCGATCGAGCCCAGGTGCTCGGAGATGCCGGCGGTGATGCACGGGTTGAGCGTCACCTTGGCCAGGTAGCGGAGGACGCGGAAGTTGTCGTTGCCGGGGGCGTCCTCGGGGAGCTGGCCGCGGGCCTTCTTCATGGCGTCGGCCGTCTGGACGGCGCGGAGGAAGTTCTCGCCGATGCGCCCCATGGCCTGCGAGTCGCTGCCGATCATGGAGATGGCGCCCATGTCGTGCAGGACGCTCTCGGCCACGATGGTCTCGGCCCGGACGCGGCTCTCGGCGAAGGCGACGTCGGAGGGGATCCGGGGGTTGAGGTTGTGGCAGACCATGATCATGTCGAACAGCTCGGCCACCGAGTTGACGCCGCAGGGGAGCGTCGGGTTGGTCGAGCTGGGGAGGATGTTGGGCTGGCCGACCACCTTCAGCAGGTCGGGCGCGTGGCCGCCGCCGGCGCCCTCGGAGTGGTAGGTGTGGACGGTGCGGCCGTCGAACGCGGCGATCGAGTCCTCCACGAAGCCGGACTCGTTGAGCGTATCCGTGTGGACGGCGACGCTCACGTCGTATTCGTCGGCGATGGAGAGGCACGACCGGATCGCGGCCGGCGTGGTGCCGTAGTCCTCGTGGATCTTGAACCCGGCGGCGCCGGCGCGGAGCTGCTCGACGAGCGGGCCGGGCGCGCTGGCGTTCCCCTTCCCCTGGAAGCCGAAGTTGAGCGGCAGGCCCTCGACGGACCGGAGCATCATCTCCAGGTTCCAGGGGCCGTTGGTGGAGGTGACGCCGTTGGTCCCGTCGGTGGGCCCGATGCCGCCGCCCCAGAGGGTCGTGACCCCGTTGGAGAGGGCGTCCCACGCCTGCTGCGGGCAGATGTAGTGGACGTGGGTGTCCATCCCGGCCGCGGTCAGGATCAGGTGCTCGCCCGTGATGGCGTCGGTCGCGGTGCCGGTCGTCAGGCCGGGCGTCACGCCGTCCATCGTGCTGGGGTTGCCCGCCTTGCCGACGCCGACGATCCGACCGTTGCGGATGCCGACGTCGGCCTTCAGGACGCCCAGGAGCGGGTCGAGGATCGTGACGTTGGTGATCACCAGGTCGAGGCAGCCGGCCTCCTGGGTCAGGTTGTTGTCCGAGCCCATCCCGTCCCGGAGCGTCTTGCCGCCGCCGCACACCAGCTCGTCGCCGTAGACGCGCAGGTCGCGCTCGATCTCGACGTACAGGTCGGTGTCGCCCAGGCGGACCTTGTCGCCGACGGTCGGGCCGAACAGGTCCGCGTATTGCTTGCGCGAGATCTTCGACATGGCCTTACCACCCCCCTCGTCAGGACCCGCTCGACTTGTAGCCCCTATCCTTCGCCCGCCGGACGGCCGCCTCGCGGTTCGGCCGGTAGTCGGGCGTCGGGCCGTCGCCGGTCCAACCGTCGACGAGGTTGTTGAACCCGAAGCAGAACTGCTTGCCCCCCATCGGGACGAGCGTCACTTCCTTCTCATCCCCCGGCTCGAACCGGATGGCCGTCGTGGCCGGGATGTCGAGCCGCCGGCCGAACGCCGCCTCGCGGTCGAACTCCAGGTAGCGGTTGACCTCGAAGAAGTGGAAGTGCGAGCCGACCTGGATGGGGCGGTCGCCGGTGTTCCGGACCTTCAGGGTCGTCGTCGGGCGTCCGGCGTTGAGCTCGATCTCGCCCGGCGCGAGGACTACGCCGCCGACGGGGACCTTCTTGGCGCTGGCGCTGACGTGCGGCGGGGCGTCGGGATGCCCCTCCTTCCAGTCGCCGACGCCGGGCTCATCCGGCTGCTTCTCGGGCTCGGCCATGGTTCGCCTCCGGTCTCGCGGTGGGGGGTCACTTGATCGGGTCGTGGACGGTGACGAGGCGGCTGCCGTCGGTGAAGATCGCCTCGAGCTGGACGAACGGGATCATGTCGGCGACCCCATCCATCACGTCCGCGCGGGTCAGGACGGTCGCGGCCTCCTTCATGACCTCCTCGACCGTCTTCCCCTCGCGGGCGCCCTCCAGGGCCGCGGCGCAGATGACGGCCATGGACTCCGGGTGGTTGAGCTTCAGGCCTTTCGCCTTGCGCCGGTGGGCGACGTCGGCGAGCTGATGGATCATCAGCTTCTCGATCTCGCGGGGGGTCAGGTGCATGGGCCGTCTCCGAATCCAGGCGTTTCCCGGGGGGGTCAGTCTCGCGTCCCGAACAGCCGCCGCTCGGCCCAGGTCGCGAGCAGCACCAGCCAGGCCGCGACCACGAACGGGGCGGTCAGGGCCGGGATCCCCAGGGACTTGGGGAAGAATTCCGTCAGCGGGGTCGAGGCCACGGCCGCCAGCAGCGGGAGCGTCAGCGACGGCCGCGGCAGGAACAGGGCCATCGCGGCGAGCGAGGCGTTGTACCCGTACAGGCCCACCGACACCGGCGCGTCCGGGTCGCCGTGGTAGACGGCCACGGCCGTCCCCACCAGCGAGCCCATCAGCGCCATCGCCGCGTGCCAGGGGTTGCTGATCGCGATGCCGGCCAGGAACAGCACGCCCGTCAGCGCGTTCGCCCCCAGCATCACCTCGGCCTCGCCGCGCAGCACGGCCGAGAGGAACCCGCCCTCCTCGATGACCGTCGGCGGCGCGGGGGCGTCGATGGCATGCCCCATCAGCCCGTGGGCCGACAGGAGCACCAGCCACGTCGTCACGACGAACGGCGCGGTGTAGGCCGGGAACTTGAGATATCGCCCCGCCAGCCGCGTCAGGAACGTCGCCGCCGCGCAGCCGGCCGCGGCCAGGAGCCAGGTCAGCGGGTGCGAGGGCTTCAGGAAGACCGGCGTCGCCAGCCCGACGAGCGTCGAGTTGAACCCGTAGAGCCCCTGCTCCAGCCCGTCCCGATCGAAGCCGGCGAGGCGGGCGACGAGCGGGCCGATCGCCGCGCCCAGGATCGCCCCCGCAAGCATCGCCGGCGACGCCAGGGCGATCCCCGCCAGGAAGAACAGGCCGGTCCCGGCGTGCCCCTGGAACATGATCTGGCCGACGCCTCGCAGGGCGACCCGCGCCGCGTGCTGGGCGTCCTCGCCGGAGCGAGGGGCGAGTGATTCGAACCGACCCATGTGTCGACGACCGTCCCAGATGAAGAATCCTACAGCCCACGTCCCGAGCATCTCAGAACCCCGCGTTCGAATCAATCGGGCAGTGCCGCTGAATAATTCGTCATGCCGGACGGCCCCCTCGATCGATACCACCGTAAAGATCGTCAGGCCCATCGACCGCCCCCGGGCGGTGTTCGAGGATCGCTCCGGCCCCAAGGGAGGGCGTCATGGCTCATCGGGTTGCGCGGATTGGCGGGGTCTTCGCCGGCGTACTGATCGGCTGGGGCATTTGCGCCGCTCCTTCGCACGGGCAGACCCCCCTACGCACCCCCGATCCCGGCGGGGACGCCCCCGCCGGAGTCCCCCGCCTCGGCCACCGATGCGGAGATCCTGGCCGAACTCCGCCGCCTCCGCCCCGAGGTCGCCGAGGCCCACCTGCTCAAGGCCCAGGTGGAGGCCCTCCAGCACCAGCTCCAATCCGCGACCGTCGGCGGCGCCGGGACGGCCGCCGTCGGGGGGGGCGCGGGATCCCCCGGGCTCGGGGCGCCAGGCGCGGCGTCCGCGCCGTCCGGGGAGGGCTCCAACGGAGTCCCGAATCGCTACCACTCCGGCACCTTCGGCCCGGACCAAGGCGAGCCCCCCGACGCCGACCGCCATCCCCTGTCGGGCCTCTACAAATACCACCACGACGGCACCGGCCCCAACGGCGGCGGCGGCTACTTCAGCTTCAGCGACGAGAACGACGAGTTCTCGCTCAACATCACGAACCAGCTCACCCTCGACGGCACCTTCTTCGACCGCGCCAACCTCCCCACCAACGAGCAGAATTTCAACATCCCTTTCACCCGTATGTATTTCTACGGGAACATCACCAAGGACTGGAGCTACCAGGTCGGCACGCAGGGCTTCCTCGGGACCTACAACCTTCTCGACATGTTCATGTCCTGGCACCTGACGAAGAACATCACCCTCCGCGCCGGCAAGGGCCTGGCCCCGCCGCTCTACGAGTACTACGCCTTCTCCCCGGCGCTGGAGCCGGTCATCACGAACTCGCCGCTGTTCCAGCTGGCCGCCAAGCGCCCCATCGGGCTCATGTTCAGCGGCACGGCTCTGGACAACCGGATGCAGTGGTGGTCGGGCGTGACGAACACGGGGACGAGCCTGTTCGGCGACCTGAACCGGAACGTCGAGTACAACGGTGCCGTCGACTTCACCCCCTTCCGCGGCGAGGCGTGGCACGACTCGATCTTCGAGGGGCTGGGCGGCGGCATCGGCATGTCGGCCGGCGACCAGAAGTACGCCCTGCATCAGTCGAGCATCGCGTTCCTGAACAACGGCGAGGCGACCACGAACCCCAGCTTCGTGACCCCCGTCGGGCTCCCCTGGTACATCTACAACCAGAACGTCTGGGCCGACGGCATGCGGTCCCGGGTCGCGCCTCACATCTACTGGTACGGCCGGTTCAGCGTCCTGGCCGAGATGATGAACTTCAGCCGCGAGCTGACCGACGGCCGCACCACCGGCCGCTCGACGCAGTGGGCCTACTACGTCAACGCGTCCTACTGGCTCACCGGCGAGCGCGACTTCATGGGCAACGGCTTCCAGGGCTACACGGTGATGGAGCCGCTCCATTCGTTCATCCCCGGCCGCGGCGAGTACGGCCCGGGGGCCTGGCAGGTCGCCGCCCAGTGGTCCGAGTTCAACGCCGGCCGCGGCGACATCGACCGCGGCTTCGTGGACGTCGCCCGCTCCACCGAGCGGATGGACAGCCTCATGACCGGCCTGAACTGGTGGCCCAACAAGTACACGCGCATCAGCTTCAATTACGTCTGGACCTGGTTCAACAACCCCATCCCGATCGCGGGCCCGGGGTCGATCGACCAGTACAACACCTTCTGGATGCGGTTCGCGATGTTCTTCTGACCGCGGCTCGCCCCGTCGAAAGTATCGGAGTACGAGCATAAATCCCCCCCTTCTCCCCTCGTGGGAGAAGGGCGCTTGTCATCACCCTGCTCTCATGTTTTCGACGGAGCACCCTCGGCTCACACGCCCGAAGGGTACGTCTCCGGGACCTCGCCCCCCTCGCGGACGGGGATGCCGTGCAGGGCGCGGAGCGCCCGCGCGTGCTCCAGGTGCAGGAACGCGTCGTAGCGCCGCGGGAGGACCGTCGGGACGTAGTTGCCGAGCCGTTCGTACTCGGGGTGGTAGACCACGCCGATCGCGCGGTGGCCGCGAGGCTCCAGGGCCTCGGGCGTACGCGACGCCTCGTCGAAGACGACGAGCGCGTCCGACCCGAGCGCCCGATGGAAGACGTCCTCCCAGCTCCCCTCGCGGCCGGGAGGGACGGGCATCCTCTCCATCGGAGCCTCCCACTCGCGGCCGGCGAGGACGGTCCCGCGATGCGCGCCGAAGCCGACGAGCACGACGCCCTCGTCCCCGCGGCGCTCGCGCACGAGCTGGCCGACGTTGACCTCGCCGCGGTCGGCCATGTCGGTGTACCGGGCGTCCCCGACGTGGGTGTTGTGCTCCCAGACGATGGCGCGGGCGTCCGGCCCGTGGAACTCCATCAGCCGCTCCAGCGTCTCGACCATGTGCCGGTCGCGGAGGTTCCAGGTGTCCGGCCCGCCGCGCACCATGATGCGGTAGTAGGTCTCCGCGTCGCGCAGCACCAGGGCGTTCTGCTCGGCCGCGAACCGGGCCTCGCGCTCGTCGGCCGACGGGGGCTCGTCGCGCCCCTTCGCGCGGCGGACCTCCTTCAACAGCTCGACGACCTCGCGCTCGCACGAGTTGGGCGCGAACCGGGCCGCCCGCGCGTAGTCGTGGACGTCCTCCGCGTAGGGTTCGAAGCAGCGGAAGGCCGCCAGAGCGGCCGGCAGCGCCGAGGGGTCGTGCTTCTTCAGATAGCCCACGATCGCGTGCAGGGACTCCCACAGGCTGTAGACGTCCAGCCCGTAGAAGCCGACCTTGCGGCCCTCCGGGACGGAATCGTTGCGGCGGCGGAGCCACTCCGCCAGCGCGACGACGTCCTCGTTCGCCCACATCCACGTCGGCCAGCGCTCGAAGGCGCGGAGCGTCTCGCGGGCCGAGCCGGCGGCGTCGGCGCGGCCCTTGACGTAGCGGTCGACCCGGTAGCAATCGGGCCAGTCCCCCTCGACGGCGATGAACGAGAAGCCCTCCTCGACGATCAGCCGCCGCGAGATCGCCGCGCGCCACGAGTAGAATTCGGACGTCCCGTGCGACGCCTCGCCGAGGAGGACGAAGCGAGCGTCCCCGATCCGGTCGATGAGCGGCCCGTCGGGCCCGCGCAGCGGCCTCGCCAGCGCGCGGGCCTGGGAGATCAGGCCGGCGGGAGTCGAGGGTTCCCGCCACATCCTGCGATCGATCCGAGCCATGGCCATCCTCCCGGCCGATGTCGGCCGCGCGGCTCACCGGAGATGCCGTTCGAACCACTCCCGGGCCAGGCCCGCCACCCGCTCCAGGGCGCCGGGCTCCTCGAACAGATGCGTGGCGCCCGGGACGACCTCCAGCGCGACGGGGCCGGACATCCGGTCCATCGCCCGCCGGTTCAGCGCGAGCACCTGCGCGTCCGCGCCGCCGACGATCAGCAGGGTCGGGGCCCGCACGGCGAGCAGCGCGGAGTCGGGGGCGAGGTCGGGCCGGCCTCCTCGCGAGACGACCGCCGCGACCTCGGGCCGCTCGGCCGCCGCGCCCAGCGCCGCCGCCCCGCCCGTGCTCGCCCCGAAATACCCCACCTTCAGGCCGAGGAGTTCGGGCCGCGACTCCGCCCATCCCGTCGCGGCGATCAGGCGGCCGATCAGCAGGTCGATGTCGAACCGCAGGTGGCGCGTATGGCGCTCCCGCCGCTCCTCCTCCTCGGTGAGCAGGTCGAACAGGAGCGTCGCGAGGCCGCCGGCCTGGAGCGCCTCGGCGACGTGGCGGTTCCTCGCGCTGAGACGGCCGCTGCCGCTGCCGTGCGCGAACAGGACCACGCCCCGAGGCGCCTCGGGGACCGTCAGGTCGCCCTTCAGGATGACCGTCCCGGCGGGGATCTCCACGGGCGCGGGGGTGGCGAGGGTTGCTGGACGCATGACGGGGCCCTCCCTCAGTTCGGGATCGACGGCGCTTCATGTTCCGACGCCGCCCGGTCGAGGAGTTCGCGCACCTCCGCGTCGCTCGTCTGCGAGAAGTCGTGATACCACAGCCCGACCGCATGGAAGGGGTCGGGCGTGCGGGCGCACACGACCTCGTCGACGATGCGGCGGAACGCCTCGCACACCGACGGCGCCGCGACGGGGACCGCCACCACGATCCGGGCGGGGTCGAGCCCGCGCAGGGCGGCGACGGCGGCTCGCATGCTCGCGCCGGTGGCCAGGCCGTCGTCCACCAGGATCGCGGTCTTGCCCCGGACGTCGGGCGGGGGCCGGTCGTCGCGGTACGCGCGCTCGCGGCGGGCCAGTTCCTCGCCCTCCTCGGCGGCGACGGCCTCCACCTCCTCGGGAGGGATGCGGAGCCCCTGCACGACGTCGCGATTGAGCAGCCGGACCCCGCCGCTGGCGATGGCCCCGAAGGCCAGCTCGGGTTGCCCGGGGACGCCCAGCTTGCGGACGAGGAACACATCCAACGGAGCGCCGAGCTTCCGCGCGACCTCGTACCCCACCGGCACGCCCCCGCGCGGGAGGGCCAGGACCAGCACGTCCGGACGGCCTGCGAGCCCGGTCATCCGGTCCGCCAGGTCCCGCCCGGCCTCGCGGCGGTCGCGGAACGTTTCACGCATCATCGCGCGCCTCCGATCACGCTCGCTTGCGCATCACGAATTCCAAGCTCCTGCTTTCGATGTCCCGACGTGCAAACCGCGGGCCCTTCCGGGGCGATCCGCGGCTTCGGGACTCACCCGAGCGCCGAGGCCGCCGCGATGGACGTCGCGGGATGATCGCGGAGGAGGGCGCGGGCGGCTTCGTGCTCGGAGTCGCGAGGCGCGTCCGACGGCGAGGGGGACGGTCCGTCGGCCGACCAGACGGCGGGGAGTCCGAGGGCCGTCGCCAGGGCGTCGGTCGTCGCGGGGAAGGCCGCGAGGAGCCGCGACGCCTCGCGTTCGGTCGGCCCCTTCGCCGCCCGGGGCGCCTCGACGGTCGCGACGCTCGGCCCGGCCTTCGTCCGATCCCAGGGGGCCGTCCAGCCCTCCAGGGCGTCGAGCCCCCTCGGGAAGACGGCCGCGGCCTCCTTCACCAGGACCGGCAGCGCGGCGTCCGCGTGCGGGCGCAGCATGCGCAGGAGCTTCGGCATCCACGGCATGAGCAGTCGATCCGGCAGGCGTTCGAACGCCTTGCTCAACAGCTCGACCGTCAGCCCGCCCACCAGCGGCGTGAAGGCGAGGGCCAGCAGCAGCCCTTCCAGGTATTCCGGCAGCGCGGGGAGCGTCAGCTCGTTCTCGGCCAGGGCGTCGAACCGGGCCCGCAGGCCGGCGACATCCCGGAGCCGCAGGACGCATTCCGCGGCCCAGAGGATCGAGAGCTTGGGCGGGTCGACCGCGACCGGCCCGGCCTGGCGGACCGCGATCACGAGCTGGCTGCGCTCGCACCCCAGCGAGAGCGCCAGGCTCTCCAGCGTGAAGATGAACTGGAGCATCGCCGCCAGGTCGCCCGGCGCGACGCCCCGGTCGGCGAAGCCGTTCGGCAGCATCGTCGCGTAGTGCGAGTACCCCGCGGTGACGAACCGCTTCAGCCACGCCGGCAGGCCGGCTTCCGTGGTCCGGTAGTAGTGGACCAGACGCGTGACCCGCGTGTGGATCTCGCGGGCCTGCCTCGCGTCCGGCTCGCGCGTGAGCAGGTCGACGGCGCGTTCGCCCAGCTCCTCCACCAGCCGCTCGCTCCCGAGGAACAAAAGGCCGTCCTCGGCCGCGCGGAGCGCGTCGGCCGCGCGGGCGTCGGGGTCGAAGGCCGCCTTCTTCAATCGACGTTCGAGCACATGCTCGACCGTCATGCCCTCGTATCCGAGCTGGATCACGGCCCCCTGGTTCTGGCCGATCGCCACGTCCCAGCTCTCCTGCTGCGGGACGTGCCCCAGCTCGCGCCGGCCCATGATCGGCCGGACGACGTTCTGGGGGAGCAGATAGCGCAGCTTCCACAGCAGGTCCGAGCACGGCAGCAGCTCGGGCGACTTGCGGAAGTCCAGCAGCGCCCGCTGGATCGTCCGCGACTCCAACGTGATCGGCAGCGGGGCGAGCCGCGCGTAGACGTCGCGGGCGAGCGGCGGGAGCGATTCGAATCCGATCCGGCCGACCCGATCGCCCCCGAGCAGGACGTCGCAGAGCCGGGCGACGTCGCGCCTGCCCGGGACGGACTCCTTCTCGATGCAGGTGATCGCCGCGTCGCGGAAGTCGTAGGGGGTGGGGTGGCGGCGGTTGCGGAGGTTCGCCAGCAGGATGGCCGTCTGGTACGTCGCGATGCCGTCGGCCGTGGACGCGAGGTAGCCGTTGTTCCGCGCCAGCTCGACGATCTTGACGCAGTTCTTCAGCAGCTCCTCCTCGTCCGACTCCACCGGCGGGGGCGGCCCCTGGAGATACCCGAGGAGGCGGTCAGGCGCGGGCGCGACCTCGATCGGCGGGGGCGGCGGGACCGCTTTCGGGGCCTTCTTCGGCTTCGTCGCCTTCGCCGGCGCGGCACCTTCCTCCTCGCCCTTCCGCCCCTTCATCCGGGGCTGGATCGCGAACGGCTTGAGGCCGTTCCGCGCGATCCCCTTGCGCCAGCGGGTCTCCGCGAGCGTGACGGCCCCGCGCGGGTGGCCGAACTGGTGCGAGATGGAGACCCGCTGGCGCAAGGGAGATCGGAAGAGCACACGTCTGAACTCCAGTCACCGATGTATCTCGTAT
>ERZ778021.2613-NODE-2613-length-15519-cov-5.405717_pt1 | contig 15519 bp, 15 predicted proteins | sample MGYA00375751_ERZ778021 | MGnify/ENA primary metagenome ERZ778021 (study PRJEB29350, sample SAMN05389814) | bioreactor metagenome | isolation source: Thiocyanate stock bioreactor | place: South Africa: University of Cape Town | collected 2013-08-29 ... | reverse complement strand
CGCCGATCCCGCGCACTCCGTCACGGATCTCCGCCGTGACCCGCACGGGACGCGCGCCCTCGCCCTCTCCCCGTGACCCGGCCCTCTCGTAGGCGGTCACAGCCTGCCCGGACCGCCTACAGAGGGCCGGGTCCCTTGCCACGTCCCTCAGGCCGCGCCCAGGACCGTGATCCGCGCCGGCGCTCGGGGGCTAATCGCTGGAGGACGAGCTGGAGCCCGAGGAGCTCGAGCTCGACGAGGCGGCGGTCTTCGAGTCGGAGCTCGAACTGCTCGAGGAGCTCGAGGACGAATCGGAGGAGCTGGAACTGGAGGAGCTGTCGCCGCTGCTCCCGTTCGAGCCTTTGCCCTTACGTTTGCCGTAGTCGGTGTTGTAGAAGCCGGAGCCCTTGAAGTGGACCGCGGGGGCCGTCAGGACGCGGACCGCGGGGGCGCCGCACTCGACGCACTCGGTCAGCGGATCCTCGGACATCTTCTGCATCACGTCGAAGACGTGGCCGTTGTCGCATTTGTACTCGTAGATCGGCACGGACTCCCGATTATCGCAGCCGCTACGGTTCGGGCATGGCGACGACCCCGCAGGAGGAGCCTTTGACCGAGGTGACGATGGAGGAGATCGTGGCGCTGTGCAAACGGCGCGGCTTCGTCTTTCCCTCTTCTGAGATCTACGGCGGGCTCGGCTCGACCTACGACTACGGCCACTACGGGGTCCTGCTGAAGACCAACGTGAAGAACGAGTGGTGGCGCTCGATGCTGCAGGAACGCGAGGACATCGTCGCCCTCGACTCGGCGATCCTGCAGAGCCCGAAGGTCTGGGAGGCCTCCGGTCACCTGGCCGGGTTCACCGACCCGCTGGTCCAGTGCCTCGGCAAGTGCAAGCGGCGCTGGCGCGAGGACCACCTGCGCGAGGCCGTGGCCGAGGAAGGCGGCGACCCCGACGCCGAGCTGAAGTGCCCCGAGTGCGGCGGCGACCTCTCCGAGCCGCGCAACTTCAACCTGATGTTCGAGACGCACGTCGGCCCGGTGGCGGGCGAGGGCTCCGAGGTCTACCTCCGCCCGGAGACGGCGCAGGGCATCTTCATCAACTTCAAGAACGTGCTCGGCTTCGCCCGCAAGAAACCGCCGTTCGGGATCGCCCAGGTCGGCAAGTCCTTCCGCAACGAGATCACCCCCGGCAACTTCATCTTCCGCACCCGCGAGTTCGAGCAGATGGAGATGGAGTTCTTCGTCCCGCCCGACCAGGCCGAGCAGTGGTACCGCGAGTGGATCGAGATCCGCGAGCGCTGGTACACCGACCTCGGCATCCGTCCCGACCACCTGCGGGTCCGCCCGCACGAGCAGGACGAGCTTTCCCACTACTCCTCCGGCACGAGCGACGTCGAGTACCTCTTCCCGATCGGCTGGTCGGAGCTCGAGGGGATCGCCAACCGCGGCAACTTCGACCTCACCCAGCACGCCAAGTTCAGCGGCGAGAAGCTCGAGTACTTCGACCAGGCGACGAAAGAGCGCTACGTCCCGCACGTGATCGAGCCCGCCGCGGGCGCCGACCGCGCCACCCTCGCCTTCCTCGTCGACTCTTACGAGGTGGAGGAAGTGGAGGGGCGCCGGCGGACCGTGCTGCGCCTGCACCCGCGCCTCGCTCCCATGAAGGTCGCCGTCTTGCCGCTGGTCTCCAAGGAGGGGCTGCCGGAGAAGGCGCGCGAGATCTACCAGGACCTGCGCAAGCGCCTCCCCGCCGAGTTCGACGAGGGCGGCTCGATCGGCAAGCGCTACCGCCGTCAGGACGAGATCGGCACCCCCTGGGGCATCACCGTCGACTTCGACACGATGCAGGACGACACCGTCACCCTGCGCGACCGCGACTCGCTGGAGCAGATCCGCGTGCCGATCGAGGGTCTCGGCGACGAGCTCGTGCGGCGTCTCGAAGCCCCGTGGACGAGCCCGAAGCTCGCCTAGATAGCGAAATTTCAGGCGCAGGAGGTCAAGTTCGACCCTCGAATGGTCGACAACGTCTCGATTCGTTAATCCCGCTCGTCTGATTGATAGGAGCCCGCGGTGGCATATGAGATGGACATCCCGAACAGCGACCAGCAGGTCAAGGTCCGCAACCCGTGGTTGGTGGTCCTGTGGTCGCTCATCACGATCGGCATCTACCACATCGTCTGGTGGTACAAGATCAACAAGGAGCTGAAGGCTTTCGGTGAGTCGAAGGGCTACGACCTCGGCCGCAACCCGACCAACTCGCTGCTGGCGCTGTTCCCGGGCTTCATCATCATCATCCCGCCGCTGGTCTCCTACTGGCGCGGCACGAAGCGCGTGCAGGGCGCCGCGGCGCTGGTCGGCCGCGAGCCGGTCAACGGCTGGATCGCGCTGGTCCTCTACCTGTTCATCGGGATCGCCTTCCCGGCCTACCTGCAGGTGGGGCTGAACGGCGTCTGGCGGCAGGAGCTGCAGCCGGCCCCGGGCCAGGACATGCCGCCGCCCAGCGACAGCCCGGTGCCGCCGAAACTCGACAACGCCTGAGTCGAGTCAGTTCGACTTCTGGGTGCTGAGCATCCGAAGGTCGGAGTTCAGTTCGACAGGAATGCTTCGACAGCGGCCGCGTCGGCTTTCAGCCGGCCGGCCGCTTTTTTCGTCACCTTCTCCAGGTCTTCGATCTCCACCCTCCCCTTGGGGAGGCGCCAGGTGGCGACGGCTCGCCCTTTGACCAGGGCGAAGGGGCGGAAGATCCCGTTGTTCGTCACCAGTCCTTTGTGCGGGCCGATCACGGCCTCGCGCGAGGCCCAGCCGAGGAGCAGCGGGTCGAAGGCGCCCAGGAGCATCGGCTCTGGGAGGGGCGCGGGCTCCTCGCGGTTGCGCAGGTCGAGGAGGCCGTCGCCGCGGTCGACGGTGCGGCGGGAGATCGCGGACAGGCCGGCGCGGGCGTCGCGGAGCGGCAGGCCTGCCCAGCGGGCGAGGTCGGCGTCGGTGGCGGGACCGTGGGCGATCAGGTAGCGGTGGGCGAGCTCTTTCAGGGATGCCTCGCGGGAGGGGCCGGGGTGGACCCCTTCGCTCACGAACTGCGGGGAGGTTCGTTCAGGGGTCCACCCCGGCCCCATCACAGGGGCCAACCAATCGCGGGCTGAGACGAAGGCGTGCTCTTTCCCCTTCATCGGACCGCGGATGCAGATGCCTTGCAGCGAGGCGTAGAAGAGGATGTGGACCAGGGCTTGGCCTGCGGTGGGGACGTCGGCGGAGTCGAGGGCGTCGCGGAGTTCGGCGCGGGTTCGGGGGCCGTCCTCGAGGGCACGGGCGACGACCTCGACGCCGCGGTCGGCGCGGTCCCCCACCCCGGTCTGCCGCAGGCGCGTGCGGCAGGAGGTCCACAGCTGGGGCGTCGTCAGCGACTGGAGCAGCGGGTAGTCCTCACTGCGGATCAAGTGCAAAGTTCCGCGGTTGACCCAGGTGATGATCAGCCGCCGCTCGTCCAGCGCCCGGTCCACATCGGAGGCAACCAGCCCCTCGCTCCGCGCCCGCACCGCCAACCACGCCCCTCTCGGGTCCTGCCCCTGAATCGCCAGCAAGCGCTCAGCTACCTCAGCTGGATCCCGAGCCGGCCTCGTCGCCAACCCCTGCGCAGTGATCCGCGCCGCGTGCAGTTCGGTTGCCCGCACGCGCGTGCTCAGGAGGTCGGATGGACCCCTGAACGAACCTCCCCGCTGTTGCGAAAGAAGGGGTCCATCCGACCTCCTCCCCGCAAGCCTCAGCCCTTACCGGAGAGCAAGTTCCAAGCTCGTCGCCAAAAGCTCGGCTCCGGCTCGCCCGCCACGTCGTCCGGCGAGACCTCGATCGTGCCCGGATTCTTGCCCGGCTTCGCCAGTTTGGCCGCCGTGGCCGCGTCGATCGAGAGTACGACGCCGTTCTCGTAGATCCCCTCGACCTCGGGCGCGTCGACGAATTTGTGACCGCCGGGCCGGTCGTGGGGGGTGTCGAAGATGATCCCGTCGAAGAGGTCGGCCTCGGGCGCGTCGAGCACCTCGACCACCGTCCCCAGCTTCACCTCGTCGCTGGAGTAGACGGGGATGCCGCGCCGGGCGACGAGGTAGGAGACCTTGGAGCCGAGATCGTCCACGCCGCGAGCCTAGCGGAGCAGCGCCGCGACGCCCAGTCCGGTCCGCGTGGACGGGCGCAGCGCGGCACTACACTCGGGCTGGGAAACCCCGACGGGAAGGGAACGCATGGGAACGAACTTGGCCTCCATCGTCACCGAGAGCGCCTCGCGCGACGGCGCCGCGCCGGCGGTGCGACTGGGCGCACGGACGCTCACCTACGGCGAGCTTGCCGACGGAACCGCGCGGGTCGTGACGTTGCTGCGCGAGCGCGGCCTGCAGCCCGGCGACCGGGTCGGGGTGATGGTGCCGAACGTGCCCGAGTTCCCCCTCGCCTATTACGGGATCCTGCGCGCCGGGGGCATCGTCGTGCCGATGAACGTGCTGCTGAAACGGCGCGAGATCTCCTTCTACCTGGAGGATTCGGGGGCGAAGCTGTTGCTCGCCTGGCACGGGTTCGTCGAGGAGGCGCGGGCCGGCGCCGAGGAGGCGGGCACCGAGTTGATCGAGGTCGAGCCGGAGTCGTTCGCCGAGACCCTCGGCGCGCTCGAGCCGACGCCGGGGATCGCCGAGGTCGACGTCGAGGACACGGCGGTGATCCTCTACACCTCGGGCACCACCGGCAAACCGAAGGGCGCCGCGCTCGCCCACCGCAACCTCGACGAAAACTCGGAGATCATCTCCCGCACGACCCTCCTGATCGGGCCCGGCGACGTCGTCCTCGGCGCTCTGCCGCTCTTCCACACCTTCGGCCAGACGGTGGCGATGAACGCCTCGATACGGGTCGGCGCCTGCCTCACCCTGATGCCGAAATTCGATCCCGGCGAGGCGCTGGCGACGATCGACCGCGACGGCGTCACCCATTTCTACGGCGTGCCGACGATGTACGGGGCGCTGCTCCACCACCCCGAACGGGAGAAGTTCGACACCTCGACCCTGCGGCTCTGCAAGACCGGCGGCGCCTCGATGCCGGTCGAGGTCCTGTACGGGTTCGAAGAGGCGTTCGGCACCGAGCTGATCGAGGGCTACGGGCTCTCGGAGACCTCGCCGGTCGCCTCCTCCGGGCATCCGAATCAGACCCGCAAGCCGGGCTCGATCGGAACCCCGATCGAAAAGGTCGAGATGCGGATCGTCGACGAGAACGACCAAGAGGTGCAGCAGGGCGAGGTCGGCGAGATCGTGATCCGCGGCCACAACATCATGAAGGGCTACTGGGACCGCCCCGACGCGACCGCCGAGGCGATCCGCGACGGCTGGTTCCACAGCGGCGACCTCGGCCGCGAAGACGAGGACGGCTTCTTCTTCGTCGTCGACCGCAAGAAGGACATGATCATCCGCGGCGGCTACAACGTCTATCCCCGCGAGGTCGAGGAGCTCCTCTACGAGCACCCAGGGGTCCGTGAAGCGGCCGTGCTCGGCGTCCCCCACCCCGAGTGGGGCGAGGAGGTGGGAGCCGCCGTCGTCCTCGAGCCGGGCGCCGACGACATCGCCCCGGAGGAGATCAGCGCCTGGGTGCGCGAGCGGATCGCCGCCTACAAGTACCCGCGCGTGGTCTGGTTCCTCGACGAGCTGCCGAAAGGCCCGACCGGCAAGATCGTGAAGCGCGAGATCGAGGTCCCGGCGGCAGCCGACGCGTCCGCCTCCTAGCCGGCGGCCCGAGGCTGCGGTACTCTCAAGTACCAGCGGGCCAACCAGCGAAACGGGGAAGAGATGAGCGTCGCCTCTCAGCGTCTGATGGAGAACGTCACCTACGAGGATCTCTACCGACGATGGGAGCAGGGCAACTGGAGTGCCTACGACATCGACTTCTCCGCCGACGTGGGCGGCTGGGCGGGCCTCAGTGACATCCAGCGCCGCTCGGCGATGTGGATCTACTCGATGTTCTTCTACGGCGAGGACCGGGTCGCCGACACCCTCGCCCCTTACATCACCGCGGCGCCGACCGAGGAGCAGTCCTACTTCCTCGCCACCCAGCAGGTCGACGAGGTGCGCCACTCGCTCTTCTTCCACCGCTTCTTCAAGGAGGTGATCGGGGTCGGCGGCGAGAGCCTCGAGGAGACGCTCGCCTCCACCCTGCCGCAGCTGAACTGGGGGTACCGCGGCGTCTTCGATCGCCTCGACCGGATGGCGGCGGAGCTGCGCAAGGACACCTCGTTGCCGAAGTACGCGCAGGCGATCACGCTCTACCACTTGATCGTCGAGGGCAGCCTCGCCCAGCCGGGCCAGCACTTCATCGAGGACTTCTTCGCCAAGGAGGAGGTGATGCCCGGGTTCAGCGCCGGGATGGCGAACGTCTCCCGCGACGAGCAGCGCCACATCGGCTTCGGCGTGAAAGTGCTCTCCGAACTGCTCGCCCCCTCCCACCCCGCCTCGACGGAGTGCCGCGCCGCGGTGGTCGAGCTGCTGAAGGAAGTCGTCGCCTTCACCCCCGCCGTCTTCCGGCCGCCGAACCTCGATCGCTCCTACACCGAGTGCTACGGCTTCACGATGGAGGACATCTACACCTTCGGGCTGAAACTGGTCCGCCAGCGCTGGCGCACGATCGGCTTCCCGACCGAGGAGATGCCGCCCGGCGTCTTCCCCTTCGACCCGGCCGAGCCGGAGGAGTCGATCGCCGCCAACCAGGTGAAGATGATGCTCGGCGGGATCCTCGGCCCGGTCGACGGCGCCGTCACGCCGAGCACCGACCCGGAACTGATGCGCCTCTACTTCGACATGACCGCGCGGGCCGCCGACCCGGCGGCGGCGAACGGCACGCCGCTCGTATACCAGTGGCGCTTCAGCGACGCCGAGCCCTGGACGCTGACGATCGACAACGGCTCCACCCGCGCCGAACCCGGCGTGGCGGCCAACCCGGCGGTGACGATCGAGAGCACCTGGGCCGACTGGCTCGCCTCGACCAAACCCGACGCCAACCCGCTGAAGATGCTCCTCAGCCGCAAGATCCGCCCCCACGGCAGCCCCCGTGAGCTGCTCCGCCTGCGCAAGGTCTTCGGCTAAGTGTTGATGGGCCGAAAAGCGCTCTATATCAGCGCTTTTCGGCCCATCAACGTGAGGACCTAGGAGATCGGGGGGCGCTGGTCGGCCCAGGGGCGCTCGGCCTCGATCTGGGCGGCGAGGGAGAGCAGGAGCGGCTCGCTCTCGCGGCGGCCGATGATCTGGATCGCCAGCGGCATGCCGTCGGCGCCGAGGCCGAAGGGGATCGACATCGCCGGGTTGCCGGTGTGGTTCCAGGGCACGCAGTAGGGATAGAAGCGGCTCATCCCGAGCACCGTGTAGAGGGCGCTGCGGCCCTGCCATTTGCGGATCGGCACCGCCGTGCCGCCCATCACCGGCATCACCAGGACGTCGAAGTCGTCGAAGATCGCGTTGAGGCGGGCGATCTCCTCCGGGCGTTTGGCCATCGCTTTTTCGTAGAGCGACTCGGGGAGCAGGCCGCCGAGCGTGCCGAAGCCGCGGGTTCGCCGTTCGAGGCGCTCCGGCAGCGGCACTTCCTCGACGGTTTCCGCGACTCCCTTGAGGAAGCGCGCGGTGATCGTGTCGCCGACCCGGCCCCAGTCGGGATCGCGCGGGGAGACGTCGTGGCCGAGGCCGGCGAGGAAGGCGGCGGCGTCGGCGGTCGCCCCCTTCACCTCGTCGGAGACGTTCGGCGGGGCGAGCGCCCGCGGCGCCAGGGTCGACCAGGCGACCTTCAGCTTGCCCGGCGAGTCCTTGACCGACTCGACGAAGGGCTTCGCCGGAGGTGCCGGCGCTTCGTCCTCCTTCGAGCCGCCGGAGACGACGTCGAGCCAGAGCGCGGTGTCGAGCACCGAGCGGCTGAGGCAGCCTTCGACCGCCATGCCGCGCCAGCCCTCGAGCTTCGGCGCCAGCGAGACGCGCCCGCGGCTCGGCTTCAGGCCGAAGAGACCGTTGCAGGCGGCCGGGATGCGGATCGAGCCGGCGCCGTCGCCGGCCGAGGCGATCGGCACCATGCCGGCGGCGACCGCCGCGCCGGAGCCGCCGCTGGAGCCCCCCGGCGTGCGCTGCGGGTTCCACGGGTTGCGGGTCACCCCGTAGGTGGCGGACTCGGTGAAGCCGCAGATCGCCAGCTCCGGCAGCAGGGTGAGGCCGACGATGATCGCCCCCGCCGCGCGCAGCCGGCGGACCACCTCGGAATCGGCCTTGGCGGGCACCTCGAAGGCGTCGGTGCCGTGCGTGTTGATCTCGCCGGCGACGTCGATTTCGTCCTTGATCGCGATCGGCACGCCGAGCAGCGGCCGGGTGTCGCCGGCGCTCCGCCGCGCCTCCGCCTGCTCCGCCTCGAGCATCGCTTTGTCCGCGAAGACCTTGCGAAAAGCGTTCAGCTCGGGGTCGAGCCGATCGATCCGTTCCAGCGACTGGCCGACCAGCTCGGTCGGGCTGACGTCCCCGGCGCGGACCATCTCCGCCTGCCGGGCCAACCCCGCGAACGCGATGTCATCTCCCCCCTGCGGCAAGGGGCAGATCCTACCTTCCGTGGTTCCTTTTGCTCCTATCCAGGCAAAGGAACCGCGCAAGGGGCGGGTCAGTCGGAGACGAGGAGGTAGCGGGCGCTGGCGGCACCTGCGGTCAGGGCCGGCTTGATGTCGCGGCTGGGGTCGCTCAGGGCCTGGAGGGCGAAGCCGTCGGCGACGGCGAGGAGGTAGGCGACGACGGCCTCGGCGTCGAAGCGGAGGCTGAGGATCTTCTCGTCTTCCTTCGCCCGCAGGACGTCGGCGACGTGGGAGCGGGTCGCCTCGAAGAGCTGGCCGACCTCTTTCTGGATGTCGGGGTTGCGGCGGCCGGCGCTGAACAGCTCGTAGAGGAGGAGGAAGTAGCCGGGATCGTTGTCGATCATGTCGGTGAGGCTCTTGACCAGGACGTCGAGGACGGCGTCGGCGGTCTTCGCCTTCGCCAGCAGCTCGTCGAGGCGGGCGATCCGCAGTTCGGTGTCGCGCCTCACGACCTCGACCAGGAGCCGCTCCTTGGTGCCGAAGTAGTAGTGAAGGAGGCCGCGGCTGACCCCGGCCTCGCGGGCGACGTGCTCGAAGGTCGAGCCCGCCGCGCCGCGCCTGGCGACGCTGTCGCGCATCGCGTCGACGATGCGCTGCGCCTTCTCGCCGCTGAGCTGACGCTCTTTGGTCGCCGCCTCCACAGGCCCTTTCCGTCTAGCTCAGGAGCCGTTGATGCTGGTGGAGCTCGTGTACTCGAACTCCTCTTCGGCGCCGAACAGGGCGTCGAGGACAGCCTTACGCGCACCCTCGCTGACCACCAGGGCGACGATGGCGCCGATGATCGCGAGCATGATCAGCTTGCCGAGCCGGTGCTTCTTCTTCGGCTTCTGCAGTCGCTCGCGCGCTTCCTGCAGCGCTTCCGCGGCCTGGCGCATTTCCTTCTGCACCTTCTTGTCGGAGGTGACGGCCTTGACCGTGCCCTTGCCGTTACCGGTGGCGCGGGTGTAGGCCTTCTTCGCCGAGCTGTAGGCGTCCTTGAGGTTGTCCCGCAGATCTTCGTCTTCGATCAGGCGCTGCACGTACGGGTTCTCGCGGGCGGCTTCGTACAGGTCGCCGGCCCGGTCCGCCGTGTGGGTGGTCTTGCTCTTGGACATCCCTTCTCCCTCTCGCTGTTCTCGCGGTTTAGCCCAGGATATACCCGGGATTCAGAACCTGTCCCCAAACTCGCGTGTGCGACTGGCGAGTACCGGACCGAGCGGGGTAGGACGCAAGGAGGTCGAATGGCATAGCCATTTGGCCGATTGAGGACGCCGCCCCGCGAAGTGTGTCCGATGCCGCCAGGCGTGCGCGGGAGCTTGGGGACAGGTTCTGCGGCAGGGGGACGCTGTGCCGGGGGAAGAATGCGGACGTTCAGGCGCGGCGGCGAGGCCACACCGGGCGGCGCGGCAACCCCCGATCACTCGGGCCCGATGCCGTCGAGAAGCACGCCGTTGCTGCGGAAATCGAGCCGCGCCGCGCGCAGCGGGCGCAGCCGCAGCGGCGCCAGGCCGGGCCGTTGGAAGCGGTAGCGACGGATGTATAGGCGGCCGGTGTCTTCGTCGGCCACCTGGCGGAAACCGGGCCCGAGCAGGCGGTGCGGCGGCGCCGGCTCGACCCCGTCGGAGACGAAGTCGACTTCCTTCACCAGCCAGTCGTACGGTTCGCTGGCCCGCACCTGGATCGCCCCGGTCGAGAGGTAGTACCGCAGCGGCGCCTCGCCGAGGGTCCAGGTGACGGTAGCCCGCGGCCCGTGCGGGTGGCCCATGTGTTCGGCGACGGCGCTCCAGTTCGGCCGCTGGAATTGTTCGTCGGTCGAGGCGAGGACGCAGAAGCCGAGCGAGTAGGCGAAGAGCAGCGCCCCGACGACGGCGCCAAGCCGGCGCGAGACCGGCGAGCTCACCGCGATCCCGATCGCCGCCAGCAGCGGTACCAGCGCCGGGATCAGGTTGCGGGCGAGGACGAAGTCCTTGCCCGCTGCGGCCAGGGCCAGCGCGGTCGGGATCCCGATCGCCGCCGCGACCAGGAGCAGCGGCCGGCCCGCGGCGCGGCGCTCCCGCCCCGCCCGCCGGCGCAGCAACAGCGCCAGCGCGCCGAGGCTCAGCGCCAGCGGCACGAAGGCGAGCCAGGGCCGCTCCGGCCGGGCGATGATGTCGCCGGTCTCCCCGGTGACGAAGGTCGCCGCGGTTTCGGCGAGCCGGTGGCCGAGGCTGAAGTTGCCGATCCAGTCGGCGTGCCCGAGGGACATCTGGTGGATCGCCACCGGCGCCACGGCAAGCGCGCAGCCGGCCAGGATCGCCATCCCGACGAAGCTCGTCCGCCAGCCGCGCCGGCGCAGCAGCATCACCGCCTCGGCGAGGATCGGGAAGGCGACGAAGTAATGGGTGGCGATCGCCAAGCCCGACCAGATCCCCCACCAGACGAAGTCCCGCCGCGCGCCGCGCCGTTCGGCCCGCAGCCAGTAGAGCGCCGAGAGCGCGCCGAAGAGGGCGACCAGCGCGTAGGCGCGCGCCTCCTGCGAGTACCAGAGCATCATCGGGTTGACCGCGACCAGCGCCGCCGCCCAGAGGCCGGCCCGCCGTCCCCGCAGCTCCACCCCGATCAGGTAGGCGACCGGGACCGTCGCCACGCCGGCCGCCGCGGAGACCGCGCGCAGGCCGAATTCGTGGGTGCCCGCGAGCTGGGTCCAGGCCCAGGCGACGGCGTAGTAGACCGGCGGCGTCGACTCGCTGAACCAGACCGCGTGCATCGCGTGGCCGAAGCCGTCGCGGAGGACGCGGCTGGCGGTGACGACCTCGTCGTGGTGGTAGCTCTGCACGCCGAGCGTGGCGAAGCGGAGCAGGGCCGCCAGCGCGGTGAGGCCGGCGACGATCCAGAAGGCGCGCGAGCGTTCCCGCGCCCAGTCGGATAGCGACCGTCTCCTGCCCCCGACCGATGCGTTCGCAGAAATGACCGCATAGCGACCATTAGTGCGAACGCCACCGTGGGTCGCCGGCCGACTGCTCAAGAGAGGGCGGTGTCGATCGCTTTCGAGACCTCGTCGACGAACACGAATTTGAGACCGCCGAGCTCTTTGCTCGGGATCTCCGCAGCGTCTCCCTCGTTGCGCTCGGGCACGATGACCCGTTTGATACCCGCCCGCTGTGCCGCCAACGACTTCTCCTTCAACCCGCCGATCGGCAGCACCTTGCCGGTCAGCGTCACCTCGCCGGTCATCGCGACGTCGTTGCGGACCGGCCGGCCGCTGATCAGCGACGACAGCGCCACCGTCATCGCCACCCCGGCCGACGGCCCGTCCGTCGGCACGGCCCCCGCCGGCACGTGGATGTGGACGTCGTGTTCGGCGAACCAGTCGCCCTCGTGCTTCGGCGCGATCTGCGCCTGGTGCCCGCGCACGTAGGAGAGCGCCGCCTGCGCCGACTCTTTCATCACCTCGCCGAGCTGGCCGGTGATCGTCAGGTGTCCCGAGCCGGGCATCCCGGTCGCCTCGATGAAAAGGACGTCGCCGCCCGCCGGGGTCCAGGCGAGGCCGGTGGCCACGCCGGGGTCTTTGGTCCGCCGCCGCGTTTCGGTGAAGACGCGCCGCCTTCCCAACATCTCACGCGCTTTTTTGCCCGAGATGCGCACCTTGCCTTTGGCTTTGCCTTCGGCGACCTGGCGCGCGACTTTGCGGCAGATCGTGCCGATCAGCCGCTCCAGGTTGCGCACCCCCGCCTCGCGCGTGTACTCCTCGATGATCGCGGTCAGCGCCGCGTCGGCGAACTCGATCTGGCTCGGTTTCAACCCGTTGGCGGCGATCTGGCGGTCGACCAGGTAGCTGCGCGCGATGTGGCGCTTGTCGTCGAGCGTGTAGCCCGCCAGTTCGATGATTTCCATCCGGTCGAGCAGCGGCCCCGGGACCGTGTCGAGCACGTTCGCGGTGGCGATGAAGAGGACGTCGGAGAGGTCGAACGGCAGGTCCAGGTAGTGGTCGCGGAAGGTGTCGTTCTGGGCCGGGTCGAGCACCTCGAGCATCGCGCTGGCCGGGTCGCCGCGGAAGTCGGCGCCCATCTTGTCGATCTCGTCGATCATGAAGACAGGGTTGCGCGAGCCGGCATCGCGGAGGGCGCGGATGATCGTCCCCGGCAGCGCCCCGATGTAGGTGCGACGGTGGCCGCGGATCTCCGCCTCGTCGCGGACGCCGCCGACCGAGATCCGCTCGAACTCCCGCCCCAGCGCTTTCGCGATCGAGCGGCCGAGGCTCGTCTTCCCCACTCCGGGCGGGCCGACGAAGCAGAGGATCGGCCCGGGGCTCTCCGGGTTCAATTTGCGCACCGCCAGGTACTCGAGAATCCGCTCCTTCACGTCCTCGAGGTCGTAGTGGTCCGCGTTCAGCACTTTTTTCGCGTGGCGGATGTCGAGGTTGTCCTTCGTCTCGACGTCCCAGGGCAGCTCGGTCAGCCACTCGAGGTAGGTGCGGATGACCCCGTGCTCGGCCGCCGCGGGCGGCAGTTTGGCCAGCCGCCCGAGCTCCCGGTCGGCCGCTTTGCGCGCTTCCTCGGGAAGGTTTGCGGCCTCGATCCGCTCCTGCAGTTCCTTCACTTCGGCGGCCTGCTCGTCTTCCTCGCCGAGCTCGTCCTGGATCGCTTTCAGCTGCTGACGGAGGAAGAACTCGCGCTGGCCTTTGTCGACTTCGGACTGCACCCGTGACTGGATCTGGCTGCCGAGCTGGACCACCTCCAGCTCCCGGGCGAGGATCTGGGAGAGGTGGCGCAGCCGCTTGGCGACGTCGACTTCTTCCAACAGCTCCTGCTTCTCCGCGGTCTCGATCCGCAGCGCGCCGCCGATCAGGTGGGCGAGCGCGCTCGGGTCTTCGATGTTGGCGACCGCCAGCTGCAGCTCCTCCGGCAGGTAGGGGATCTGCTCGACGATCTCGGAGAAGGTGCGCTGGACGTTGCGGGTCAGCGCCTCCAGCTCGGCGTTCCGCTTCACCACGTCGGGCTCCTCGCTGATCCGCGCGATCAGGTAGGGCCGGTCGGTGACGAACGCGTCGAGCCGCACGCGCTGCGTCGCCTGGACGAGGATCCGCAGGGTCCCGTCGGGGACTTTCACCATCCGCTCGACCACCCCGACGACGCCGACGTCGTAGAGGTCGGCCGGGGTCGGCTCGTCTTTCTCCGGGTCGCGCGAGGCGACCATCACCAGCATCCGGCTGCCACCGAGGACGTCGTCGATCAGCTTGATCGAGCGCACCTGACCGACCGCGAGCGGGGTGATCGTGTCCGGGAAGGCGACCGAGTCGCGCAGCGGCAGGACCGGCAGCGCCTCCGGCAGCGGCAGGTCGCCGCGCACCGCGTCCTCGTCTGCCCCGATCGGCGCCTCGACGATCTCGAGGCCCGGCGAACCCTCCATCAGGGGCGTCCGATCGGGACCTGGTGAGTGGTCTCGCCCGGATCGCGCAACGGCAGTTCGATCACCAGCACGCCGTCTTCGTATTCGGCGACGGCGCGAGTGTGGTCGACCTCGACCTGCAGCTCGACCACCCGCCGGAACGGCCCCGAGGGGATCTCGATCTGCTGGTAGACGCGGCCCTCGGTCTCCTGCAGGGCGCGCCGGCCGACGATCGCCAGCTGCCGGCCGCTGACCTCGATGCCGACCTCGGAGAGCTCGACCCCGGCGAGGTCGACTTTGACCACGGCGCGCTGCGGGTCGTCGACGTAATAGACGTCGACGTTGGGCGAGAAGCCCGAGGCCCGGCGGCTGACGTAGCGGGTGCGGCTCCAGGGATCGCCCATCAATTGGTCCATCTCCCGGCGCATCCTGGCGAAGTCGGCGAAGAGGTCGCGCTGCGGCATCGGAGGAACATTACCCAGGAACCGGGCGGGGGCCGGGAGCGTGGACCGGTGTCGGTCAGGCGGTGGCGCGACCGGCCGAGGTCCAGCGCGGTGCCCGCATCAGGAGGACCGGCTGGCGCGGCGGCACGAGGCCCTCGGGGCGGTTCGGCCGGAAGGTCGCGCAGGTCTCCCCCAACTCCAGCGCGCACAGGAGATTCTTGTGGAAGTAGCAGTCCTCGCAGGTGGGGGCTTTGGGCTTGCGCGGCATCGGCTCGGGCATGAAAGCAACCGGGCACCGGGCGCGTCGGGCACGATCCCGCAAATCGCTACTTCTGCGTCACGGGTCGTTCACAAATCCCCGCGTTTAGCGAGACGGCCGCACGGGCGTCGCTAACATTCGGCCAGATGGAGGCACACGATCGCAGCAAGCGGATGGCTGAATCGCCGCCGCTTTTCAAGAACGGGTTCATCGATTTCTTCTCGCGGGTCCATCCCGCCATCCCCGCGATCATCTTCGTCCCGGTGATCATCGTGGTCGAGATCATCGGCATCAACAAGGGCTGGAACGCCTGGCAGGCGGTGCTGATCTCGCTCGGCGGGATCGCCTTCTGGACCCTGACCGAGTACTGGCTGCACCGGCTCGTCTTCCACTGGGAGCCCGACAACGCCTTCGGCCGGCGGATGCACTTCATCATCCACGGGATCCACCACGACCACCCCAACGACAAGCTGCGTCTGGTGATGCCGCCGTCGGTCTCGATCCCGCTCGCGGCGCTCTTCTTCCTCGGCTTCATCGCCGTCCTCGGCGATGCCGGCTACCCGGCCTTCGGCGGCTTCATGATCGGCTACCTCGCCTACGACTACACGCACTACTACGTGCACCACTTCGTCCCCAAGTCGAAGATGGGCAAGCGCCTCCGCGAGGCCCACATGCGCCACCACTTCCAGGATCACCGCTACGGCTACGGCGTCTCCTCCCCGCTCTGGGACGTCGTCTTCCACACGCTGCCGAAAAAACGCAGCCGTTAGGGCGAGGTTCGGAGGGCTCTGCCCAGGGGCGAGACTTGGGAGGGACGGCAAAGGGACGACGGCCCTCTCGTGGCGGCCCGGGCAGGCTGTGGCCGCCACGAGAGG
>ERZ778021.2610-NODE-2610-length-15535-cov-4.943023_pt1 | contig 15535 bp, 12 predicted proteins | sample MGYA00375751_ERZ778021 | MGnify/ENA primary metagenome ERZ778021 (study PRJEB29350, sample SAMN05389814) | bioreactor metagenome | isolation source: Thiocyanate stock bioreactor | place: South Africa: University of Cape Town | collected 2013-08-29 ... | reverse complement strand
ATATGAACCACGCAAATACCCCATGGATCACATACCCGGGCATTGGGGGAACCGAATATGGAATATACCACTTTCGCAAACAATTTTCGCTCCCGGCTGTTCCCGAAACCTTTGAAGTCCTGGTCAGCGCAGATAACCGCTATATTTTATATCTCAACGGTGCCGCCGTCAGCCGCGGACCTGCTAAAAGCGACCCGGCCAACTGGAAATACGACACAGTCCAGCTTGCACCGTTTCTAACGCAGGGGGAAAACACCATTGCGGCTGTGGTCTGGAACTACGGCGAGCATATGCCGCTGGCTATGATGACAGTAAAAACCGCCTTTTTCCTGCAGGGCGTCGGCACCACGGCAGATATCGTCACCACCGACAGTGGATGGAAAACATATCACAACACCGCATATACGCCGATTACAGACGCAGGTGCACAGGTGGGCAATCAATATCTTGTTGTGCCGCCGGGCGATCACCTCGACGGCGCCCGGTACCCATGGGGCTTTGACCGTTCGGATTTTGATGACAGCACTTGGGTCAGCCCTGTGAAAACTGACGGCACATGGCGGTTATCAAAGCGGGAAATCCCATGGATGGAACACACGGCTGTCCGTTTTGCAGCAATCAAAAACCACGACAAGGCAGATTTTATCAATGGTGGGGCATATACGGTTCCTGCTCGCAGCAGTGTTTCCTTTTTGCTTGACAACGGCGTGCTGACCAATGCATATCCTGTTCTTATGACCAGCGGCGGCAAGCACAGCGAAATTAAAATCACTTATAACGAAGCAATGTACGACCGGCATCTGAAGAAGACCCACAGGGACCGCACCGACGGTCTTCAGGTTTTGGGCGTCAATGATTGCTATCTTCCCGACGGCGGCAAAGAGCGGGTGTTTACCACCTTATGGTACCGCACCTATCGTTATGTCCTGCTGACGGTCACGACGGAAGAAGAGCCCTTGACGATCCACGATTTTTATGGGATATATACCGCCTATCCCTTTACACAGAAGGCTTCCTTTGCCTGCGGCAACGAGACCCTCGATACAATCTGGGCAGTTGCCTGGCGGACGGTGCTTTTATGCGCCCACGAAACGTACATGGACTGCCCCTATTATGAACAGGCACAGTATTTGGGCGACACCCGCATTCAAGCCCTGATTTCTTTATACATCACGGGAGATGACCGCCTGATGCGGGAAGCACTACGGATTTTCCGGTCCTCTGTGACGGAGGAGGGATTGACCCTTTGCTGTTATCCTGCCGGGGGCAATTCGATTATCCCTACCTTTTCCCTGCTTTGGATCAATATGCTTCACGATTATTTTATGCACCGGAGTGACGACGATTTTCTGGCAGAGTTCTTGCCCGATATGGGCAAGGTGTTAATCTGGTTTGAAAACAGGATTGATCCCGATATGGATTTGCTGGGCGAGCTTACTCACTGGAATTTTGTCGATTGGGCATGGCCCTATGATCCTGCCGTCAACGCCGGCGGAATTCCCCGGGGGGCAAACACCGGAGAACGGCATTCCGCCATTGTTACCCTGCAGCTGGTGTATGCTCTGCAGGCAGCCGCCGAAATTTATGCACACTTTGGTCTGACCGAACAGACAGCTCACAATACCTCATTGGCGGAGCGGTTGAACCGTGGTGTGTTTCATCACTGTTTTGACAACAAAAAAGGGCTCCTCTCTGACACGCCGGACCGAAAGGAATTCAGCTGTCATGCCAATATCCTCGGGGTTTTAACCGACTGTGTGGGAAATGATGTGATGAGCAAGGTTCTGGAGGACAAAAGCCTCAGGGATGTGACGCTGTATTTCCGCTTTTATCTGAACCGTGCCATGAAAAAAGCAGGTGCGGGCGAGCGCTATATGGACTCCCTGGAAAGCTGGGTAAAAATCCTCTCTCTGGGATTTACCACCTTTCCGGAAATCCCCGATGTCGACACCCGCTCAGACTGCCATGCATGGAGTGCAAGCCCGTTGTATGATTATTTTTATCTGCTGGCAGGCATCCGGCCTACCGCTCCCGGTTTTCGTGAAATCTCCGTCTCCCCTTCCTTCAACGGTTTGCCCTTCCTCAAGGCAAGCATGCCCCATCCCCGGGGTGAGATTGTTGTGGATTTAAAACAGGAGAACGGCAGGGTGACGGGTTTTGTCACAATCCCGCCGGATACAACAGGCATTTTTGAATGGAACGGCACCACCCTTCCCCTTCGGCCCGGAAACCAGGAAATCAATCTATAAACAAAATGCTTTGGGCTTCTGTCCAAAGCATTTTTTCTAAAATTTTGATCCCTTCATAATTGTGAATCCTAGATTGAATTTTCCTCTTTCATAAATCGAATAATGTGGTATAATAGAATTTATTATAAATAAATGCAAACCGTGTGCTGCGGCAGCGTGGGAAAACATATGGGATAAGAGGGTTTTACATGGAGCTTTTAAAAGAACGGATTCGCAAGGACGGCAATGTCAAAGAGGGAAATATCATTAAGGTTGACAGCTTTCTCAATCACCAGATTGATATTGCGCTGATGATGGAGCTGGGCAAGGAATTCAAGCGTTTGTTCGAAAACGAAAATATCACTAAAATCATTACCATTGAAGCCAGCGGCATTGCGGTCGCTTGTATGGCGGCACAGTATTTTCAAGTGCCTGTTGTGTTTGCCAAAAAATCAGAAAGCAAAAACATCGACGGAGATGTTTACAGAACCTCAGTGATGAGCTATACCCACGGTGTGGAATACACGGTTATTTTGGAAAAACGGTTTTTGTCCGCGGAAGATCGGATTTTGATCATCGACGATTTTCTGGCCACAGGCAAAGCACAGTTCGGACTGTTGGATATCAGCAGACAGGCAGGGGCGACGGTTGCCGGCATCGGCATCGTAATTGAAAAGGGCTTTCAGGGCGGCGGCGATCAAATCAGAAAAGACGGCTACAATTTACATAGCCTTGCCATCATTGACAGCATGGAGCACGGTGCTTTACGGTTTCGTGACTCATGAGGTTTTGGATAAAATCACCGCTGCATTCCTTGCCGAAGAGCGTTTTTTTCGGATTCAATGCAGCGGAAAAACCCTAGGTTGCAGCATGTATTCCACGAGGAAAAAGGAAGCAAAAATATGTTGACAAATGCGGAAACTTGTGCTAACATAACAACAAATTAAATACGCGCGTGGCGTTCCGCAAGGATAGTCGTATTCGGTACGATGGTGTATTCAAAACTGAATTTGAATGCGCTTTTTTTATTTCATACAAGATCGTTCCTTTTGACCGAATGACCGAAGTTTCTCTCAGGCGATAAAGGACAGGAGAAAACCGTCAGGTTGCACCCGGATGCGGTTGCGACCGGTGATGGTTTTGCGTTCTTTTGGGGTCTGGGTCTCTTTTATATCATAAACGGAACGGCGTAATTCAAAGCTAAGCCACCCAATTTTGTTTCTAAAAGGACATTAGCCGGAGGGCTTTATGTTATATAATAAAAACGGAGGAATGAAAATGAAAAAGATCATTGCACTTGCGCTGGCGATATTAATGGTTTTTGCGCTGGCAGGCTGCGAAAAGAAGGAATCATCCACATCAACGGGTACCACAACGGCGGGAGGCCCTGACATATCCAAGGTAAAAGTCGGCGTTATTTATATCGGCGACGAAAACGAAAGCTATACAGAAGCACACATGAAGGGCATTCAGGAAATGAAGACCAAATTGGGTCTTTCCGACAGCCAGATCATAGAAAAGACACACATCAAGGAAGATCAATCCTGCTATGAAGCTGCTGCGGACCTTGCCGATCAAGGCTGCACAATTATATTTGCAAACAGCTTTGGTCATGAAAAATTCATGATGCAAGCGGCAAAGGAATTTCCGAATGTTCAATTCTGCCATGCAACAGGCTTTCAGGCAAAATCATCCGGCATTGCCAATATGCACAACTATTTCACCGCTGTGTATGAATCCAGATTTGTTTCCGGTGTTGTCGCCGGCTTAAAGCTCAATGAAATGATTGCAGCAGGCAAATTCACCAAGGATCAGGCCAAAATGGGCTATGTGGGTGCGTTCAACTATGCTGAGGTTGTTTCCGGCTATACCTCCTTCTATCTTGGCGCAAAAAGCGTCTGCCCCACCGTTACCATGGAAGTTCAATACACCAGCAGTTGGGCGGATATGACTGCTGAAAAAGAGGTTGCAACACAGCTCATTGCCAACGGAGCAAAGCTCATCAGCCAGCATGCCGATACCACCGGCGCTCCTACCGCTTGTGAAAAAGCAGGCGTTCCCAATGTGGGCTATAATGTGGACATGACCTCCGTTGCTCCCAAAACCGCTTTGACCTCTGCGACCATCAACTGGGGTCCTTACTATACCTATGCGGTTGACTGTATCATCAAAGGCGACAAAATCAGCACGGATTGGTGCAAAGGCTATGTAGACGGCGCAGTTGCCATCTCCAAGCTGAACGACGCTGCTGTTGCAAAGGGCACTGCAGAAAAAGTTGCTGAAGTGGAAGCAGCCTTGAAGGCCGGCACACTGCATGTGTTCAAGACCGATACCTTCACCGTGGGCGGCAAGACCATGGAAGATCTCATTGCCAACAACAAAGATTTTGCAAAATATTCTGCGAATGTAAAAGACGGTTATTTCCACGAGTCAGAAGTGATTTCTGCTCCTGCCTTTGATCTGAGAATTGACGGCATCAAGGAATTGATCAAGAAATAAACTACTCTTTAGCAACATTCGCTGCACGGCAGCAGCATAGAAAAACAATATGAGGGCTGTAGTCGGTCTTGACAAAGCCACCGTCCGCACAGTCAAATGTCTGCGCAAACGGGTTTTCTGTCGAAACCGCCTGCGTCCCTCGTTTTCTGTTTCGGTACATGGGTGCAATACAAATCGTACGGGGGGACTTTTGTTCAGTGGAAAAGGAATATGCAATCGAATTGAAGCAGGTAACCAAATGTTTTGGCGATGTCATTGCCAACGACAAGGTCGATCTCTCGGTCAGAAAGGGTGAGATTTTATCCATTCTGGGGGAAAACGGGAGCGGAAAAACCACCTTGATGAACATTCTGTCCGGCATTTATTCTCCCGACACGGGACGAATTTTTATGGACGGCAAAGAAGTCACCATCCGTTCGCCCAAGGATTCCTTTGCGCTTGGAATCGGAATGATTCATCAGCATTTTAAGCTGATCAATGTTTTGACCGCAGCGGAAAATATCATTCTCGGTCTTCCGGGAAAAGAGCGCTTAAAAATGAACCAGGTGATTGATGAGATCAACAGTCTGACCCAAAAATACGGGTTTGAGCTCAATCCCACCCAAAAGATCTATGATATGTCCGTGTCCCAGAAACAGACGGTGGAAATCATCAAGGTTCTGTATCGTGGCGCGGAAATTCTCATTTTGGACGAGCCTACCGCAGTGCTGACTCCCCAGGAAACCAAAAAGCTGTTTGACGTGTTGCGCAACATGAAAAACACCGGCAAGTCCATTGTTATCATCACCCATAAATTAAGCGAGGTTCTGGAGATATCCGACCGGGTATCCGTCCTTCGCAAAGGGAAATACATCGGGACCGTTGAAACAGGCGCTTCCACCGCCGAATCTCTGACAGAAATGATGGTGGGCGAAAAGGTCAGCCTGGACATCAATCGGGATGAACCCGTTGAGCCGGTCAAACGCATTGAGGTCCGGGGGATTACCTGCCGCAGCAAGGAAGGAAATTTTGCTCTCAAGGAGATTTCCTTCACAGCCAACAGCGGCGAAATCCTCGGCATTGCCGGCATAGCGGGAAGCGGTCAAAAAGAGCTGTTGGAGGCCATTGCAGGACTGCAGGAAATCGAAAGCGGCGAGATTTTATACTACGCCCCGGAAGGAAACACGGAAAAAATCTCTGAAATGAAAGCTGCAGACATCAGAAATCTGAAAATCAACCTGGCCTTTGTGCCGGAGGACAGACTCGGCATGGGTCTGGTGGGCTCTATGGATCTGACAGACAATATGCTACTTCGCAGCTATCAGGAAGGCAAGTATTTTTTTGCGGACAGAGAGACACCCAAAAAACTGGCTCTGGACATCGTGGACAAGCTTGATGTGGTCACTCCCGGAGTGGATACACCGGTGAGAAGGTTGTCCGGCGGCAATGTACAAAAGGTGCTTGTGGGCAGAGAAATCGCCTCCAACCCAAGGGTTTTGATGGTTGCCTACCCTGTCAGAGGACTGGACATCAACTCCTCCTATACCATTTATAATTTGCTCAATGAGCAAAAGAAAAAGGGCGTGGCAGTTATCTGTGTCGGCGAGGATCTGGATGTGCTGCTGGAGCTTTGTGACCGTATTCTGGTGCTGGCAGGCGGCAAGGTCACAGGGATTGCGGATGCCCGCTCCGTCACCAAGGACGAGCTGGGACTGATGATGACAAGTTCTAAGAGAGGGGGACACAAGCATGGCTAAAGAAATCTCATTTGCGGTCAGGGACAGGCTTTTTCGGATGGCGAAAAGAAGCACCCTTCCGTGGCACAGAGCATGGCTGATCCGTCTGATTGCGGTGTCTTGTTCTCTCATTGTCTGTGCATTGATCATTGTGGCAATCACAAAGCAAAATCCCATCGATATCTATCTCGGAATCATTGACGGTGCGGTGGGGAAAAGCCGCAGAATATGGGCGACCGTCCGGGAAACCCTCGTTCTTTTGATCATCGCAATTGGTCTGACCCCTGCCTTTAAAATGCGGTTTTGGAACATTGGCGCGGAAGGACAGCTCTTAATGGGCGGTGCCGCCGGTGCGGCTGTCATGATTTATTTGACCGGCATTGTCCCCGGGTGGATGGTGTTGATCCTCGTTTTTGTTGCCAGCATTCTGGCTGGCATGCTTTGGGGCTTATTGCCGGCAGTGTTCAAGGCATATTTTCATACCAACGAAACCTTATTTACCTTGATGATGAACTATGTTGCGATTCAGATCGTCACGGTTTGTATCGTCTTTTGGGAAAACCCTCCCGGCTCAAATTTTGTCGGTGTCATCAATTCCGATTCCGAAATCGGCTGGCTGCCCAAGCTGTTCGGGCTGTCCTACGGCTGGAATCTTATCCTTGTGCTATCGGTGACCATCGGTATGTTTATTTATATGAAATACAGCAAGCAGGGCTATGAGATCGCCGTGGTGGGCGAAAGCAGCCACACCGCCCGGTATGCCGGCATCAATATCAAAAAGGTGATCATCCGGACCATGCTGATCTCCGGCGGCATCTGCGGTTTTGCAGGAGCAATTATCGTCAGCGGTGCCAGCCATACCATATCCACCACCATCGGAAACGGCAGAGGCTTTACCGCCATTATCGTTGCGTGGATGGCAAAATTCAACCCGATCGTTATGATTTTGGTTTCCTTCTTCTTGGTGTTTATGCAGCAGGGCTCCATTCAAATTGCCACTCAGTTCGGGCTGAACGAAAACGCCTCCAACATTATTACGGGAATTATCCTTTTCTTCCTCATCGGAAGCGAGTTTTTTATAAATTATAAGCTGGAATTCCGCAAACAAGCCAAGGAGGTGCAGGGATGAGTATGCTGCTTATCTTCATCCAAAATGCCATCGGACAGGGCGTTTGCCTGTTGTTCGGCGCCTCCGGCGAGATCATGACGGAAAAATCGGGAAACCTGAACCTTGGGATCCCCGGCATCATGTATATGGGCGGCATTTCCGGTCTGATGGGTGCCTTTTTCTATGAAAAAGCGGTATCTGACCCCATCCCCTTTGTGGGTCTGGTTATTTCCCTGCTTGCTTGTTTGCTTGTTTCTGCCCTTGGCGGGCTGATCTACAGCTTTCTGACCGTAACCCTGAGAGCCAATCAAAACGTAGTCGGTCTGGCACTGACCACCTTCGGCATGGGCTTCGGCAACTTTTTCGGCGGCTCGATTTCCAAGCTGGCCGGCGGTGTCGGACAGATCTCCGTTGCCACCACATCCAGTGCATATCAGGCAAAGCTCCCCCTCTTGTCCGATATCCCGGTGGTGGGTGACGTGTTGTTTTCCTATGGCTTTATGACCTATTTGTCCGTCATTCTTGCGATTGTCCTGACCGTTTTTCTGAAACGGACAAGAAAAGGGCTGAACCTGAGAGCCGTCGGGGAAAGCCCCGCAACGGCGGATGCCGCCGGCATCAACGTTTCCCGGTACAAATATGTCGCAACAGTCTTAGGCTCAGCCACAGCCGGTCTGGGCGGCTTGTTCATTGTCATGGATTATCTGGGCGGAACCTGGACCAACGACGCGTTGGGAGACAGAGGATGGCTTGCCATCGCTCTTGTAATCCTTGCCTTGTGGAATCCGGCACGTGCCATCTGGGGTTCCTTTTTGTTCGGCGGTCTGTGTATTTTATACATCTATTTGCCGGGCTTAACAAGAGAAACCCAGGAGCTTTGCAAGGTAATCCCGTACGTGGTGACTATCATCGTCCTTGTTGTGACCAGCAAGCGAAACAAGCTGGAAAGCCAGCCTCCCGTCAGCCTCGGCGAACCGTATTTCCGGGAAGACCGATAGTCTTTTCGCCCGCAAAACCCTAAGAGGACCCTCCCCCGTTTCGCCGGGGGTTGTGTATTCAATAAAAATTGCACCGGGACAGAAACAACAAAAGACTGGTGCAGGTGCTGACTTACTTTTGGTGAATCGGCACTTTTTCTGTATTACTGTTTTATTTTGTGATAATAAGGGTGACTTATGGATATCAAAAAGTTCATCAACAATCTCAATGCGTTAAGAGAAGCCGCCGTGGTGCTTGATAACAAGCTGGATATTGTATCAATGAAAACCGAAACCTACACCGAAAAGGTGATCCGCAATTACATTCATCTCATTGCGTTTGTCATGAAACGCATGCGAATCAAAAATTTCGACCATTTAGAATTTGTTCCCGATTCATTCGACAATATCACCGTGTTTGTCCATAAGGGAACCAAGAAAAAGGAACTGGATTTTGATTATTATATCAGACACAATGATTTCACCGAAACCGAAATGAGATTTGAAAATGAAAGAATGCTCCCGGACTGCAATCCGGAAGTTATTCTGGCAAGACTGCGGGCGCATGATTTTAAACAACAATGAAAAGGAATCCGACCGGACAGGGAGGTGGGAAACACTTGGAACGCAATGAGATTTATAACAATGCCGATTGTGTGAATCATCACCAGCTGGGCACAGCGGTATTCGGTTCCCAAAACCGCACATGGTTATTTGACCCTGCCGGGTTTCAAAACTGGACGGGGGTTGAATTGGTTATCCTGGTGGATCCGGTATTGTCCTCAGACAGGCTATGTCTTGTGTTTGGCATATCGGACTCTCCCAATGCGTTCTGGTCTGTCCTGAAGGTAAAGCCGGGCAAGCCTGTTTTGGTTCGTTTCCCCTTTTCCGGGTTCACCGAAAATGTGACCGGCGAACCGATGCTGCCCGGATTGTCCCGTCTGAACGGCACAATTACCGTAACAGACGGATGGACCTCCGGTCAGCAGATGAATTGGAACGTCCATATCAGCAACATTTATTATTATCGTGCCGGGGACGAAGAAAACCCGGAGGATTTGTTTGACCGTGATACAGCCATTGCGGTTGACTGGTCAAGCATCGATGATGTCCATGTTTGCCTGTGGTCCCATTGGGGAACAGTGCAGACGAACCCGGACAGCGGTCGCTTTGGTCCCGGTCGGGGCGATCTGAGCTATCACAGCAATAATATGGAGTTTTATATTCTTCCCGTTACTCAGGTTGCAAAAAATATTTTGTTTTATATTACACAATGCGGACATTTTTACAGCCGCAAGGGGTTTCATCTGCAAACCCCCAGCGACCCCATGTATGATCTTTTATATATCGTCGAAGGCAATGCTGTCATGGAGCTGGGCGGAAACAAGCAAGCGGTCAAAGCCGGAGATCTCGTTCTGGCAGATCCCGGCCGCCCGATTGTTTTGCCGGAACAAAGCTTCATCAATTTTTATTGGCTGCATTTCGGCGGTGTTTTAGCCGGTGAGTTTTCAAGGCTTCTTTCCTATTACCGTGCCAATGTAATAGTGGAGGTGGACTTTGATTTTGTCAAGGAAAATCTGATTGATATCATTCTTGCCCAGCGTGTCAAGCAGCCCTTGTCTGAAATAGAGGTATCCACGAAGCTTTATCACCTGCTCTGTGAATTTCTCAAGCATTCCTCAGCCGTCATTGACGGAAACAAGACCATCATCCGTTCCGCCGTCAGCTATATCAGAGAAAATTACCGCAAATCGTTGACGGTCAATCAAATAGCGGACTATGTTTCTGTCAGTCCCTTTCACTTTATTCGTGTATTTAAAAAGAATACGGGCTATTCCCCCCATGAATATTTGGTTTTAACACGCCTGAATGCGGCAAAATTTCTGTTGGAAACAACGGATTTGCTGATCAAAGAAATTGCTCTGGACGTTGGATTTTCCTCCGAGGCCCGATTTGTTTCCGCATTTAAAAACGATACCGGCAAAACACCTGGTGAATTTCGTAAATCACAAAGCTGAATGTGCCGTACCGCAATTTATCGCAATCAAACCGCAATTTATCGCAATCGTTTCAGATTGACCCGGAACGAATCTTCCCGTATACTGAAATCAATAAAAGTATAAGGAGAGATTGGATGAAACGGTTTTCTCGCAGCATGCTCTGCTTTTTGATTGTGCTGTCAGTCTTGTGCAGCATGGCATCCCTGACGGTACTGGGTGCGAATACACATAACAATCCGGCAGACACGGCTTTTTCGGCAAATAATACAGCGGTGCCGAATCCTTATTATGAATGCAGCTTCCCGAACAGCGACGGGCACCTCTGGGGACTGTCCTCCAATAACAGCCTTACCGCAGTGAGAGAAGGATTTTCCGGGAATGCTTCTCTGACCGTCACCGCCAAATCGGCAGACGGAAACACGTTATCCGATACCCAAAAGGTCGGAAACGGTGCAACAGTGACCGTTTTTGCAGGCGGACAGAATACAAGCTATCAGGTATACTATCTGGGGGATATCAACAACGACGGCAAAATTGATTTGGTTGATCTGCTCCTGTTGAAAATGCACGTTTTGAAAATAAAAATAACAACAGGGGATAGTGCAGTGGCGGCAGATGTGAACCAAAGCGGTAAAATTGATTGCGTCGATTTTGTTACAATGAAAAAGCATGTGCTGAAAATCAACTCCATCAAACAGCAATACATCCCGTCGGATGTAACGTTTATCTCCGCAACCTATCCCATGGCGACAGCAATGCAAAGCATGAAAATCAACGGACGCTGTGTTCCTGTAGGGACGGGCATGTCCTTTGACTGGAGCAGTGCCGGCTTTGAAGCCAACCTGTTTACAGAGGGTACTGTCACCGCAAGCATTGTCACGGCAGGCTCGGGAACCATGGCGGTCATTATTGACGGAAACCAAAATAATCTCAAAAAAATTCCGCTGGTCTGGGGCAGCAATACCGTGACTCTGGCACAGGGCTTGTCAAAGGGCTGGCACTCCATCAAGGTGTATAAACGTACGGAAGCCTCCATGCTGCCCGCAACCTGGAACAGCATCACCTTTGCCGGCAAATTCGCATCAAAACCGGTTTCAAAACCGTTGAAAATAGAGGTATACGGCGATTCCATCAGCTGTGGCGCATGGAATGAGGCGGTCAACGGGCAAACCTCGGGTCTTGTATATCAGGAATACGAGGATCCCGCAAGATCCTATGGCGCCTTTGCGGCAAAAGCCATTTGTGCCGATTACAGCATCGTTTCCGTATCGGGCTGGGGTCTCACCGTGAGCTACGACAATAAAACAACCAACAATGTTCCGCGGATTTTTCAAAATGCCGATTGGAGCGGTTCAAAACAATGGGATTTTGCAAAAAACCAGATGGATGCCGTCATCGTCAATATCGGCGGCAACGATGCCAGTGCGTCGACAAACCGCCCGACTTCGGAGGTGTTTGAAGCCAAATATCTCGAATTTATTACAGCGCTGCGGTCAAAATACCCCAATGCCTATCTCTTCTGTGTGGACGGCATGGTGGGCCCAAAGCCTTATAATCAGAACGTCAAAAATGTAGTTGCCGCCATGGCGGACGCTAAGATCAGCTATGTCCAGCTTCCTGCCAATATGGATGGCGGCGGCGCCCATCCCTCAATCCCGGGTCATCAGGCAGCGGCCGATGTGCTTGCTGCCGCAATGAAGCAAGCCATGAACTTGCAGTAGCAGCGTGTTACAAATAAACACCTTTCGCTTTTTGCGGAAGGTGTTTTTGTGTGTTGTTTTTACAAAGAATTTATTGCAAATGGGAAAAATTTGTTATATGATTATAGAAAAAAACAGAAACGGAGCATCGCAATGGAACAATGGGATATCTATGACAAAAACAGGGTTCTGACAGGGCGGACAATGGAACGGGGTAGTGTGTTCCTCCCGGGAGATTATCATCTGGTGGTGCATGTCTGTATTTTTAACGGGAACAACGAAATGCTGATCCAACAGCGCCAACCCTTTAAGCACGGCTGGTCCAATATGTGGGATGTCACCGTGGGCGGCAGTGTCACCGCAGGCGAAACCAGTCACCAAGGGGCCCAGCGGGAGCTGTTTGAAGAAATCGGTTACCCTGCGGATTTGTCAGCCGAACGTCCCTTTTTCACCATGAATTATGAAAACGGATTTGACGATTTTTATCTCATCGAACGGGAAGTGGACATTACCACCCTTACCCTGCAATACGAAGAAGTGCAGAACGTGAAATGGGCAACCAAAGAAGAAATCCTGCGAATGGTGGCAGAGGGCACCTTTATTGATTATTGGTTTATGGATGTGCTGTTTGAGATGCGAAAACAGCGGGGGGCGATCCGGGAAACAAAATAATGTTTCCTATCAAAAAAAGAGGTGTTTGTATGTTAGGTGATTTTATTGGGTTGTTCTTCTTTCTGGCGGTGTTTTTGGCTGCTCTGGGCGGCATCGTCGGCTGGTTGATTTATACTGCCGGCAAAAAGAATTATGAGCGGTCGGTGTATTATGAGATCACCCACAATAGCTATTCCAAGGTGCGGCGGGATTTGGGCTTGTTCGGTGAATATTACACCTATCTGAATTTAAAGGATATCACACCGCCCGGCTGTTTTTTGTTTAACCTCTATCTGCCGAAGGGTGACGGCAAAACAACGGAAATCGACGTTGTGTTTATACATACCAGCGGGATTTATGTGTTTGAATCCAAAAACTACAGCGGATGGATTTTTGGCACAGAAAGCCAGAAACAATGGACGCAAACTCTGCCCACAGGGGGCACAGCCCAGAAAAACCATTTTCTGAACCCCATCATGCAAAACAATATGCACATTCGCTACCTGCAAGAGCAAATGAAGGATTATCCCGATGCGCTGTACCATTCCTTTATTTTGTTTAGTGACAGGTGCGTGCTGAAAAACATAAAAATGACCGAAGGCAAAGCCACGGTCATTCAACGGTATCAGGTAGGCAAGGAAGTAACCGCCCGTATGAATGTTGTGGGCGAAGTGTTAAGTAACGAGCAGGTGCAGGAGATTTATGCAAGGTTATACCCGTTTACGCAAGTGAGCGATGAGGTGAAAATGGCACATGTGGCTGGGGTCGGGGGGATGCAGTAGAATAAGTGATACTTATTAATTCGCAATATTCTACTTCTTCCCGTCAACCTCGCAGTTCTTAACGGCAAAATCAATAAAAATATTAATCAACTCGTTTCTGGAGCGGTTTGTCTTTATGGCAAGGTCGTCGAGTTCGGAAACGAGTTCTTCTTTTATTCTGACGGAAAAGGTGCGGTAGCCGTCGTATCCTTTTTGGCGGTCTTTCTTTGATAGAATTAATTTATCGCTCATATTCTTTCGCCGTTTGGTAAAATAAAGTTTATTTCAAATTCACAGTCAACAGATTTTGCGATTTCGTCAAGTTCAGTAAGAGAAAAGCTTTTCCGTTTCAATTTTCCGCTGAAGTTTTGAGGTGTCTGGTCAGTGCGTCTTGCCAGTTCCGACATATTGGTCTTTGTACGAACACAGAGTATTTTGATTTTTTCTTCCAATGTCATATTTATCACGGCTCCTTTTGTTTATTTTGATTGTATTCTGTAAAATTTAAAATGTCAATTCGTGAGTTTATAATGAAAATTTCATATTGTAAATCTATTTGTTGACATAATTAATTTTCTAATGTTTATTATTAATTATACAGTTTAAATATATACAGTTAAAATATTTTTTAGGCGTAGTATGCCTATATTATAATTTTCAATTTGTAAAATGCTATAATGAGGTTACGCATTGCCGCGCTGGCGCTCGCAATGACGCGGTGGGAAGGGTGGCTGCAATGCCTACAGAAACAATATAGGGTACAACTTGGCGTCATTGCGAACCGTTCCTCAGAATCGGTGTGGCAATCCGTATTCCTTTGGTACCCTTGTGCGGTTCAATGGAATGATACACAGGGGTTACGGATTGCCACGCTGGCGCTCGCAATGACGCGGTGGGGGTTCTTTGCAGGGTCTGTTTTAACCGTGCGGGACAGTTTAAACTTTTGCAACGGCTTATTTTAACCCTGCACACTTCCCCTTGGCGTCATTGCGAACCGTTCCGCAGAATCGGTGTGGCAATCCGTAATTCCTGTCCCAACAACGGAGGGGAAATTTGTTGCGTGTTGGACGGGCGTATGCGATACGCCCCTACCGCAGGGGGAGGGTTCTTTGCAGGGTCTGTTTTAACCGTGCGGGTACCAAAGAGACGCGGGCGTATGCGATACGCCCCTACCGCCGGAGAAGGGGTCCGGAGATGGTTTGTTTTTAGCCGTGCGTGTACAGTTTTAACTTCTGCAACGGCTTATTTGTACCATGCTGGCTTCCCCCTGGCGTCATTGCGAACCGTTCCGCTTAAGCCAACGAAGTTGGCTTTACGGTGATGGCAATCCGTATTCCTTGTCCCGTTAACAATAGTGTTTTTTTTCCATAACCTTTGTTTGTATTAAAATAACAAAGAGCATCAAGGAGTTACGGATTGCCACGCTGGCGCTCGCAATGACGCGGTGAATGTTCTTTGCATGGTTTGTTTTAACCGTTCAGGTACCAAAGAGATGTGGGCGTATGCGATACGCCCCTACGAGGGGTGGGGGTTATTGGGATGGCTTGTTTTAACCTTGAGGGGTAACACTTGGCTTTATTTGATAGCGAACAGAAAGTGTGGGTTATATGACAAACATATTGGAGGAATTGTTTTGCGGGCGGATTTGCCCGTTGGAACGGGGGTTTGACACCGATTCTCCCTACACAAAAAGCTGGGAGAAAAAAGAAGTAATCATGGACCGGCTGGAGGAACGGCTGGGAGAAGAAGAAAAAGCGATTCTGCAAAAGCTTTATGATGCCCAGTATGATGTGACCTATCATACCTCACTGACAGCGTTTTCAGACGGATTTTCCCTGGGCGCAAAGTTTATGATCGAAGCCTTAACCAACAGTGGCTATCAGGAAGAACATAAAC
>ERZ778021.2607-NODE-2607-length-15561-cov-10.473559_pt1 | contig 15561 bp, 7 predicted proteins | sample MGYA00375751_ERZ778021 | MGnify/ENA primary metagenome ERZ778021 (study PRJEB29350, sample SAMN05389814) | bioreactor metagenome | isolation source: Thiocyanate stock bioreactor | place: South Africa: University of Cape Town | collected 2013-08-29 ... | reverse complement strand
GGTTCCTCGACCGCATCGCCACCCACATCCTCGCCTTCGAAGGCGACTCGCAGGTGACGTTCTTCCCCGGCAACTACCAGGAATACGAGGCCGACAAGAAGAAGCGGCTAGGCGAAGAAGGGGCCAAGCCGAAACGCATCCGCTACAAGCCGATCAGCCGCTGAGCACGCAATGATTCTGGCAAATCTGGCCGAGGCTGACCGCTACCTCACTTTGCATCCGCTGTTTGCGCGCGCCTTTGATTTTCTGCGCAATACCGATCTCGCAACGCTCGCGCCCGGCAAGCACGGCATACAGGGTGAACAGCTTTTCGCCATCGTCGAGGCGTGTGCCGGTCGCACGCGGGCGGAGGCGAAACTGGAGTGCCATCGCCGCTACATCGATATCCAGCTGGTGCTGGAAGGCGTCGACGAGATGGGCTGGAAGCCGGTCGCCGAGTGCCTGGACCCGGCAACGGATTACGATGCCGGGCGCGACATCCGTTTTTTCAACGACGCGCCCGCCAGCTGGATTGCCACGCCGCCGGGCGCGTTCTGCCTGTTTTTCCCCGACGATGCCCACGCGCCGCTGGTCGGCACGGGCTCGATCCGCAAGGTGGTGGTGAAGATCGCGGTTTAGCCTCAATAGTGCGGCGGGATTTCGTCGCGCAGGTTGCGCGCCTCGTCCGGCAGCGCAGCCTGCAATTGCTGGTGCAGCAGGCGAAGCTGTTGCTGCAGCAAATCGAGCTGCCCCTGCTGGCGAATCACCGTCTGGTTGAGCGTCTCGATCATGTCTTCGGCAAACGCAAGCTTGGCTTCAAGTTCGTTGAGGCGGGCGTCCATCATCGGTTTCCGGGTTGCGTGGCCGGGTTCAGCAGCGGGGTGACCAGTTTTTCCAGCCGAGGATAATGCACCTGTCCGGCAATCTTGTGGCGTATGCGGCCCTCGGTGTCGACGATGAACGAGGTCGGCACGCTTTTCACGTTGCCGAATGCGTGGGTGACCGAGGCATTGGTCGGCGCAGCCATGAAGGCGTATTCCTTGTCCCGCATCCAGACGGCGATTTTTTCCGGCGGGTCGTCGACGCTGATCGAGACGACCTCGAAGCCCCTTTCCCGGTAGTCCCGCCAGAAACGGTCGATCACCGGCTTTTCCTTGCGGCAATACGGGCACCAGGTCGCCCAGAAGTTCACCAGCACCACCTTGCCCTTGAGCGCATCGCTGGTCAACGTGCGGCCGTCGGTCAACGCGACCTGCCAGGGCGGCGCGGGGCGATTCTCCTCGCTGACCTCGGCGGGCGGCCGGAACCACAGGTACGCGACCAAACCCAGTAAAATCAGGGTCAGCGGACTTGGCGTCCATTTCTTCAGGGTCTGTTTATCCATGCTGTGGCTGAAGTCGTTTCATATCGTGATGGTGGTGAGCTGGTTCGCCGGGCTGTTCTACCTGCCGCGCATCTTCGTCAATCTGGCGATGGAATCCAACGACGCCGCCTACGACCGCCTGCTGCTGATGGCGCGCAAATTGTATCGGTTTGTCACCCCCATCATGTGGCTGACGCTGATTACCGGCGTCTGGCTATGGCTGGCGTACTGGCTGCCGACGATGGGCTGGCTGTGGGCGAAGCTCGCGCTGGTCGCCGGACTGGTCGGCTATCACCATGTATGCAAAAACCTGCTGCGGCAGTTTGAAGCCAGACAGAACCGGAAATCGCACACCTGGTTCCGCTGGTTCAATGAAATTCCGGTGATTGCGCTGCTGGCCGTGGTGCTGCTGGTGGTGCTGAAGCCGTTTTAAATCATTGTCCGCGAAGATTCGCCGTCGCGCGCGGATAAAATTTTCTGAAAGTGTTTTTTGAAGCCCGAATCCCGCCGTAACAAAACGCCGCATCCCGTCCGTCCGGAACGCGAGGCGCTGCCGCCAGCCAGCCACTTCGCCACCTGCCCGCGCGGGCTGGAGGCCCTGCTGGAAGCCGAACTCGCGGCCGCCGGCGCGCAGGTGGTGCGCCAGGTGCCCGCCGGCGTGCTGTTCATGGCCGACGCGGCGGCCGAAATGCGCGCCAACCTCACTTCGCGCATCGCCACCCGCATCCTGCGCAAGGTCGGCTACACCCGCTACCGCAAGGAAGAGCACATCTACCGCGCCGCGCTCGACCTGCCGTGGCCGGACTGGTTCGACGTGAAGAAGACCATCGCGGTCAAGGTCGGCGCGCAGAACGCGCCGCTGAAAAGCCTCAACTTCATCACGCTGAAGATCAAGGACGCCATCTGCGACCGCTTCCGCGAGGAAACCCGCGAACGCCCGAGCGTCGACACCGAAGCGCCCGACGTGCCGGTGTATGCCTTCTTCACCCCGGACGCGGTCACTTTCTACCTCGACACCTCGGGCGAGCCCCTCTTCAAGCGCGGCTTCAAGCGCGAGGCGAGCGCGGCGTCGATCAAGGAAAACCTCGCCGCCGGCCTCTTGCTGCTGTCCGGCTGGGAGCCCGGCACACCGCTGCTCGACCCGATGTGCGGCGCCGGCACCATCCTGCTCGAAGCGGCCGACATGGCGCTGAACCGCGCGCCGGGGCGCAGCCGCCATTTCGCCTTCGAACACTACCGGGATTTCGATGCCGCGCTGTGGCAGCGCATCAAGGCGGAAGCGAAGGCCAAGGAAAAGCCGCTCACGCATCTGCCCATCTTCGGCGCCGACCAGGACCGCTGGGTGCTCGACAAGGCGCGCAACAACCTCGCGGCCGCCGGCTACGCCGACGCCATCGAGCTCAGGGTCTCCGACGCGCTCGACCTCAAGCCGCCCACCCCCGTCGGCACCCTCATCACCAACCCGCCCTACGGCGAACGCATCGGCGACGCCGACGATCTCGCCGACTGGTACCCGTTGCTGGGTGACTGGCTGAAACAGAACTTCGCCGGCTGGGACGCGTGGATCATCTCCGGCGATCCGCTACTGCCCAAGTTGATGGGCCTGAAGGCCAGCCGCCGCATTCCGCTCTTCAACGGCCAGATCGAGACGCGGTTTTTGCAGTACAGGCTGATTGCGGGGTCGATGCGGGCAAAGCCCCGGCCTGCCCCGGCCTGATCCTGCGCTTCCTGTGTTGCGGCGGCCCCACAGTGCCACCCGCCACTACCGTTATTCCCCAAACTTAACAATTCTTTATCAACTGCGCGCCGCCCAGCGACCTTATACTCCGGTGCGGGCGGCTGCCGACGTGCCCGCGTGGCAGGTCGGCAGCACCCAACAATAAGATCTTGCTAAGGGATTACCGTATGCGATTCATGACTTTGCCGAGCCTTCGTGCCGTGCGTAGCGGGTGCGTGCGCCTCGTAGCCGCAGCCAGCCTGTTGATGGCCCCTGCCGCCTGGGCCGGCGTGGACTGGGTGGTGAACAACAGCGACACAGGTTTCGACCCGGTGATAGCCGGCGGCAACGTGGTCTACGTGGTCTCTGTCAGCAACAACGGCAACAGCGCCGCAGCATCGACTTCCCTCATCTTGTCGATTCCGGCGACGACGAGCTTTATCAGCGCCACTGGCATGAGTTGCAGTGGCAGCGGCCCGGTAACTTGCACGGTACCGGCACTGAGCGAAGCCGGCGGTGGCAGCGATAGCGCCACGGTGAACGTCACCCTGCGTACCAGCGTGTCGGGTTCGGTGATCCTGGGGGCAAGCGTACCGGCAGCGGGCGACGACGACGTGAACAATAACGTCGATAACGAATCGACCACGGTGAGCGCGGGCGCGGACATTGCCTTGAGCCTGGCGGGCCCGGCCAGCGCGCAATCCGGCAGCACGGTGTCGTACACCTTCACGGTGTTGAACAACGGCCCGGACACCTCGCCCGGCCAGACCCTGTCGTTTCCCGTGCCCACCGGCCTCGTCGGGGTGACGCCGCCCGGTGGTTGCACACTGGCGGGTTCAACCTATTCCTGCACGGTGGCGGCGCTGGCCAACGGCGGTTCGACCACGCGGGTGTTCACCGGCCAGATTGCAGCGGCGTCAGGTTCCACGCTCACGCCGGCTGGCAGCATTGCGGCGGCGGGCACGCCTGCCGACCCGGTCAGCACCAACAACACGGCGGTGTTCAACACCACGGTAACGGCCGGCAGCGACGTGCGCCTGACCAAATCGCGTGCGCCTGCGGGCACGCTCATCGTCGGGCAGGCGGTGAATTTCACCCTCACGCCGAGCTACAGCGGCGATTCACCCAACACGCTTACGATCACCGATACCCTGCCCGCCAACTACACGGTGGGTGCCGTGGCCAGCCCGCAGAACGGCTGGACTTGCGGTGTGTCGGGGCAGACCGTCACCTGCACCAAGCCTGCGGGCAGCGGTGCGGGCAACGCTGTGTCGCTAGGCAACGTCGTTATTCCGGCCACCGCAAGCGGCGCGGGTGCAGGCGTCGTCAACACAGCCACGATCAGCGCGGCGGGCCCGTCTGACCCCAACCCGGCCAACAACAGCGCGAGCGACACGGCCGCCACCATTCAGGCCGCCACCGTCGATTTGCGCGCCAACAAGTCTGCACCCAGCCCCGCGCTGGTGGTGACCGGTGTGCCGTACGACTACACGATCAGCGCTACCAATATTGGTACTGCTGCGTTCTTCGGCACGCTGACGATGACCGACAGCCTGCCGGCCGGTGTCACCGCCAACAGCTACACGCTTAACGGCTGGAGCTGCCTGCCTGCTGCACCCGTCGCCGGGCCGGCGAGCATTACCTGCACCCGCGTATACACGGCGGGTGCCCCGCTGGCGGCCAACGCCACTACCCCTGTCGTTACGCTCAACGCCACCGCATCGGGTACCGGCAGCCTTGTGAACAGCATGAGCGTGAGTTCGCCCGATGCGAACCTGCCCGACAACAACCCTGGCAACGACACGACGACTGCGCCGGTGACCAGCAGCGTGCCCGGCGATTCGGCCGATCTGTCGGTACTGAAATCGGTGTCGCCCGGCACTGTGGCGGCTGGCGACGTGCTGACCTACACGCTCGAAATCGTCAACGCGGGCCCGCAGGCTGCCACCACGGTGTCACTGGCCGACAGCCTCACCAGCCTCATCAACAGCAGCACCGGGCCGACCGGCGCGGGTTACGTGGGCGAAAGCCTCAACGCGGGGGTGGCCACGGGGGCAAGCTGCACGTCGTCGGCCAGCGGCGGCACCACGCGCAACCTGAATTGCGCCTTTGCCAGCCTGCCGGTGTGTACCGCCGGCGTCGATTGCCCGGTGGTGACGGTGCAGGTGCGCCCCGGCGGCAACGGCGGCAGCCGCACCAACACCGTCAGCGTGGTGTCGGCCAACACCGCCGATCCGGACGCCGCCGACCGCACCGCGAGCGTGACCAGCACCGTGACCCCGCGTGCAGACGTCACCGTCAGCAAAAACGCCAATCCCGCCTCGGTACCGGCCGGGCAGAACGTCACCTACGTGGTGACGGCGACAAATATCGCCAATGGCTTGTCGGATGCGGGCAACGTCACCGTCACCGACACCCTGCCGGCCAATGTCACGTTCGTGTCCGCCACGCCGTCGGCGGGGTCGTGCAGCACGACACCAACGGCCAACAGTACCACTGGCCCGGGCAACGACCAGATCGTCTGTAACTTCGGCACGATCAACAACGGCGCGCAGCGCACGCTCACCATCGTGGTGCAACCCAACACCGCCACCCGGGGCAGCACGCTGACCAACAACGTGAGCGTGGCCACCAGCACGACAGAAACCGACGCCGGCAACAACAGCGCCAGCGTCAATACTGCGGTGCTGAATCCTGCGCTCGATCTCCTCATCAACAAGACTGACAGCGTTGATCCCGTTGCCGCCGGCGACAACACGGTTTACACCGTCACCGCGCGCAACCAGGGCCCGTCGGTGGCGGAAAACGTGCAGATCACCGAGAGCCTGCCGCCCACCCGCCTGAGCTACCAGTCCCACACCGTGCCGGCGGGCGGCAGTTGCGGCACCGTGCCGGCGGTGAACAGCACCGGCGGCACGCTGGTGTGCCAGGTGCCGCGCCTGGCGTCGGGACAGACGGCGAGTTTCACTGTCACCCTGCGCGGCGAAATCAAGGGCGTGGACACCAACTCGGTGAGCCTCACCTCTGACGAAGCCGCCCTGGGGTTCGACACCAACGCGGCCAACAACACCGTCAACGAAACCACCACGGTGCGCACCAAGGCGGACATGCAGGTGGTGAGCAAGATTGCGTCGGCCAACCCGGTCAACCTGCGTGACGATTTCAATTTTGTCGTCAAGGTGCGCAACAACGTGGGCGCAGGGCTTGCCGAGGCCGACAACGTTGTCGTCTCCGACACGCTGCCCACCAACATGCAGCTGACGGGCACCCCTACGGTGGCCATCATTGCCGGCACCACCACGTCCACCACGTGCAGCGGCAACGCGGGCAGCGTCGCCTTCACCTGTACCCTGGGCACGGTGAGCAGCGGTGGCGAGGTGGACATCACGGTGCCGGTACAGATCGTCGCCGTCAGCAGCACCCCGCAGAATTTCAACAACACGGCCTCGGTGGCGACTTCGTCGCTGGACATCAATGCCGGCAACAACAGCAACAGCGGCAGCGTGTCGGTCAATGCGTCGTCGCTGGCCGGTCGCGTGTTCCGCGATTTCAACAACGATGGTCTGGTCACGGCGGGGGATACCGGCATCGCCGGCATCACGCTGACGCTCACAGGTACGAGCTTTGACGGCGCAGCCATCAGCCGGACCGCCACCACCGACGCCAGCGGCAACTACAGCTTTGCCAATTTGCCCGAAGGTACGTACACCCTCAGCGAAGGTGCGGTCAGCGAAGCGTATCTCGTGGATGGCATCGACACCGCCGGCACGGTGGGCGGCAATGCTTCGGTCAATGATGTGATTTCCGCGATTGCCCTGCCGGCGAACACCGCCGCCACCGGCTACACCTTCGCCGAGGTGCCGCAGGCGCGCATCGGTATCGCCAAGGCCGTGAACGCCGGGCCGACGGTCAATCCGGATGGCAGCTTCAACGTCACCTTCCGCCTGCTGGTCGAAAATTTCAGCCTGGAAGCGCTGAACAGCATCGTCATTACCGACACGCTGGCGGGGGGCACGCCGCGCTTTGGCACGCAGGTTACGCTGGGCAACCCGGCTGCTGACGCGCTCAATCCGGGCGAATACACCCTGCTGGCTGCGCCGGCGGGGTCGTGTTCCGGACTCAATGCCACGTACAACGGCAGTGCCAGCACCACAGTCGCCAGCGGATTTAGCCTCGCCGCCGGGGGAACGTGTACGGTGGACCTGGCGCTGCGCGTGCGGCCGACCAATCCGCTGCCGCCGCTGTTGCCGTCGGGCGGCCGCTACGATAACCAGGCCGTTGTGAATGGCACGGGCGCGTTGTCCGGCCAGACCTCGGCGACCAACCCGCAACTCCAGGATCTGTCGGACAACGGCAGCAACCCCGATCCCGATAACGACAACCAGGCCAACGAGGCCGGCGAAAACGACCCCACACCGGTTCTGCCCGCATTCAACGCGGCTATCGGCATTGCCAAGCGCGTGAACACCCAAGTTTCGGTGCAGCCGGACGGTAGTCTGCTGGTGCCGGTGCGCCTCGTCGTCAGCAACGTCGGCAACGAACCGCTCAATACCGTGTCGGTGACCGATCCGCTCTCCACGGCGGCGGGCGGCCAGTTCGGCGGTTTCGTGCCCGGCGGCGCGGCAGCAGTGCTCGCCAGCGGCCAGTACACCGTGCAAACCGCGCCGGCCTTCTCGGGAGCCTGCGCCAACGGTGCCACCGTGGGCGGGTTCACCGGCCACAGCGGCAATCTCGCCGTGGCGACGATCTCGGCCATGGCACCCGCCGCCGTCTGCACCCTCGATTTCGTCTACCGCTTCAACCCCGGTGCGGCGCTCACCTACACCAATCAGGCGCAGGCCAGCGGCACCGGCGACTACAGCGGCTCACCCGTCAACGACCTGTCGGACGACGGGACAAGCCCCGACCCCAACAGCAACGGCAACGCGGGCGAGGCGGGCGAGAACGATCCCACACCGGTACCGGTGCCGCGCATCGGTCTGGCCAAATCCGCCGGCGCGGTGGTCAATAACGGCGACGGCACCTACACCGTGCCGTTTACCCTGACGGTACGCAACGCCGGCCAGACGCCGCTCGCCAGCGTGCAGGTCAGCGACACGCTGGCCGGTGCCCTGCCGCAGTTCGGCACCTACACCGCCAGCGCGATTCCTGCCGCCGGACACTATACGATCACCAGCGGGCCCACCGTGGGCGCACAAACCAACGGCGCGTCGCTCGCCGCCGTGGCCCCCGGTGTGTTTACCGGCAACGGTTCGGGTACGAACCTGCTGAATCCCGCGTCGAGCAGCCTGCCCAACTTCGGCGCGTCGGCGTCCAGCGCGCAAATCAGCTTCACCGTGCGTTTCTTCCCGACCACCCCCGGCCCGTTTGAAAACAGCGCGGTGTCCACCGCCTCACCGCCCGGCGGCGGCACGGTGCAGGACGACAGTGTGGACGGCAGCAACCCCGACCCCAATGGCAACGGCACGCCCAACGACGACAGCTCACCCACTCCGGTGAGTCTGGCAGCGCAGGCCATCGGCGTGGCCAAGTCGGTATCCGGCATCGTGCAGACCGGCGCGAAGCAGTATCGCGTCCCCTACACGATCATCGTGCGCAACGTCAGCGCCAGCGTAACGGCGACCAATGTGCAGGTGACGGACGATGTGGTGGCCACCTTCCCCACGGCGGTGACGCGGACGATCGCCCCCCCGGTCGCCGTGTCCGCGTGTACCGGCACCGTGCTCAACGCCAATCCGGCGTTTACCGGCAGCGGCGTCAACACTTTGCTCGCGGGCAACCAGAACCTGCAACCCGGCGAGCAGTGCACGCTCACGTTCACGGTGCAGATCGACTTTGGCAGCAATCCGCTGCCCGCCGCGACGCAGAACAACCAGGCTACGGCCACCACGGCGCAGACGCCCGGCGGCACGGTGATCGCCACGGATCTGTCGGACAACGGCGTCAACCCCGACCCCAACGCCAACGGCGACGCCAGCGAGCCAGGTGAAAACGACCCGACGCCGGTGAGCTTTGCCGCCGGCAGCCTGTCGTCGGTGAGTGGCACTGTGTATCTGGATGCCAACCACAACCGGGTCAACGACGATCCGCTGGCCACCACCCAGGTGCAGGGCTTTATCGTCGAAGTGCTGAACAGCGCCGGCACCGTGGTGGGCAGCGCGGTGACCGACGCCAGCGGCAACTACACCCTCGGTGGGCTTTTCCCCTCCACCCCGGGCAATGCGGCGACCGAATACAGCCTGCGTTTCCGCGAACCCGTTAGCGGGGCCATCTACGGTCTCGCGCAGTCGAGCGACCCCACACCCGCGCGCAACGGCACCATCCAGAACGGCATCATCACCGGACTGCAACTGGCACCGGGCGTCACGACGCTGGCGCAGAACCTGCCGCTCGATCCGTCCGGCGTGGTGTACGACTCGATCACGCGCACGCCGATTTCCGGCGCGCAGGTCACGCTGTTAAGTGGCGGCGCGGCGGTGCCGGGATCGTGTCTGGTCGGCGGCGTGAACACGCAGACGACCGGCCCGTCCGGCATGTACCAGTTCCTGCTGCTGAACCCCGCCCCCCCGGGCTGCCCCGGCACCGGTACCTACACGCTGCAAGTGGGGCAGCCGGGCGGTTACTTGCCGCCAGACTCGACGATCATTCCACCGACTGCCGGCCCCTACGTGCCGGGCAACGGCGGCACCGATGCAATCCAGGCCCAGCCCGGCGCGCCGAATGGTGCCGACCCCACGGTGTACTACACCAGTTTTGCGCTGACGCTCACCGGCGTGCCCGGCACCAGTTCGAGCAACGTGGTCAACAACCACATTCCGCTCGACCCGATTCTGGGCGGGGCCATTGCGCTCACCAAAACCACGCCGCTGGTGAATGTGAGCGTCGGCCAGCTGGTGCCGTACACGATCACCGCGCGCAACACGCTGGCGGCCACTCTCACCAACATCGACATCCGCGACACCGTGCCGCCGGGCTTCAAGTACAAACCGGGTAGCGCAACGATCAACGGCGTGCCGACCGAGCCCGCGATCAATGGCCGCGAACTCACCTGGACCAACCAGACGCTGGCGGCCAACGCCACGCGCACCATCAAGCTCCTGCTGGTGGTGGGGGCGGGCGTGCAGCCGGGCGAATACGTCAACTCGGCGCAAGCCTTCAACAACCTGGCCAATGCCGCAGTGTCGAGCGTGGCCACCGCCACCGTACGCGTGATTCCGGATGCCGTGTTCGACTGTTCCGACCTCATCGGGAAGGTGTTCGACGACCGGAACGCCAACGGCTACCAGGACGACGGCGAGCCCGGCATTGCCAACGTGCGCCTTGCCACCGCGCGCGGCTGGCTGGTGACCACCGACGCCGAAGGCCGCTTCCACGTGGCGTGCGCGGCGATTCCCGATGCCGATCGCGGCAGCAATTTCATCATGAAGCTGGACGAGCGTACCTTGCCGACCGGCTATCGCGTCACCACCGAAAACCCGCGTGACGTGCGGATCACGCGCGGCAAGCTGAGCAAGCTGAACTTCGGCGCGACGATCCACAAGGTGGTGCGGGTGGACATGAGCGATGCCGCGTTCGAAGCGGGCAAAACCACGCTGAAACCCGCCTGGACGAAGCAACTCGCTGCGTTGCCGGACAAGCTGAAAGCCCGTCCGTCAGTCCTGCGCCTCGGCTACAAGGCCGGTGCCGACGGTGAGGCACTTGCGCGCGAGCGTCTCGCCGCCGTCAGCCAGCAACTCCAGCGCACGTGGAAAGACAAGGCCTGTTGCCACACGCTGTTGATCGAGGAAGAACTCTTCTTGCCTGCCGCCAAGGCCAACAAGGAGGGCAAATAATCATGAATAAACTGCCCGTGAAACATACCGTACTGGCCAGCCTCATCGCCGCCCTGTGCGGCACGCCTGCCGGCGCGGAAGACCGCACACGCTGCGAGTCGGAATCGGGTTGCCCGGCACCGGCGCAACCCGGCAAAACCTGGCAAAACAGCCTCGTCTTCACACGGGAAGCAGGCCACACCCCGCCCAGCGTCGAATACCGCCGGCCAGACGAAGTGGTGGTGCTGAGCGCGCCGGTAGCCAAAGCCGAAACCCGCGAGGTGACGGTATTCGAGACCCGTGCCGAAGACGCGCCCACCACGCTGCCGCAGTTTCCCTCCGGGCGCGATCTCCTGGGCGGCGCGGAACGCCAGATTCTGGTCACCCTGGCGCAGCGTCTGGCCGGCAAACCCGGGCTGCGGATGCGCCTCACCGGCCACGCTGACGTGCAGCGCATGACGCCGGAAGCAAAGCAGCGCTACGGCAACAACCAGGGCCTGTCCGAAGCGCGTGCAGCCGAAGTGGCCGCGTTTCTCAAAACGCAAGCCGGCATGGCGAGCGTCTCCATGGACACGCGCGGCCGGGGCGATACCCAGCCGGTGAAGTCGTGCGAGCCCCGCCGCGCCTACGCGGGCAACACGCAGGACATGGCCGACTACAAGGCCTGCCTTGCGCCCAACCGCCGCGTCGAAATCGAAATCTGGTACGACCAGCCGGCAGGCACAAAAACCGAAACCGTCCCCGTGGCGGCCCCCACGCCCGCGCCCGCGCTGCCGTGCAAGGATCAGTCGGGCGGTGACGCTGGCCTGCCGTTCCGCATCTCGGTCGACGGCGAACCGCTGGACGCCGGCGACGTGCCCAACACCGCCGACACCACGCGCTGCACCGATATTGCGCTGGAAAAAGCGGACATCCAGGTGCGTTTCGACGGACTGGAAACCACGCCGGTGCTGAATCTCACCGTGCATCCCGACGGCGCAGTGCGCGGCGAAACCGTGCGCTTCACGCCTTACAGCAACTATGCCGCGTTCATCAAAAAAGCCGAGGTGCGTATTTTTGCCGCCGACGCTTCGACACAGAAAACGCCGCTGGCGGTGATTGCGCTCGACCCGCACGTCGATACGCCGGTCGAGTGGCAGGTGCCCAAAGATCGCGATGCCGTGCAATACCTGATTCGCGTGTACGACACGCAGGGGCGGTTTGATGAAACCTATCCCAAACTGCTCAAGCTACTCGACGCGAAACGCCCGCTCGGCGACGAGGACAAACCCGCGCGCGAAGACCTGATCGGCTACGGCGAAAACCATCGTGGTTTGCACACCATCCCGGTTTCAGGGGGTGCGGTCACGGTCAACGGCGAGAAGCTCGCACCCGGCAGCCATGTCACCGTGCTGGGTCGCAGCGTGCCGGTGGACGCCCACGGCAAATTTGCGGTGCGGCAGATTCTGCCCGCAGGCAATCATGTGGTCGAGGTGGCGACCGAAGCGCCGTCCGGCCAGCGTGCCGAGTTCAACCGCCATCTCTATATTCCGCACAACGACTGGTTTTACGTTGCGCTGGCCGACCTCACCCTGGGGCAGAACAACGTCAAGGGCCCGGCCAAACTCGTCACCGGCGACGACAGCAAACGCTACGACGAAGAGGTCTACGTCGATGGCCGGCTGGCGTTTTACCTCAAGGGCAAGATCAAGGGCGAAACGCTTTTGACCGCCAGCGCCGACACGCGCGAGCAGCCCCTCGAAGACCTGTTTTCTCATTTCAACAGCAAGGATCCGCGTTATCTCTTGCGCCGGCTCGACCCCAACGCCTACTACCCGGTATACGGCGACGACTCGACGCTGGTGGAAGACGCGCCCACGCAGGGCAAGTTTTACGTCAAGTTGCAGCGCGGCGATTCGCACGTGCTGTGGGGCAGCTTCCAGACCAGACTCACCGGCACCGATCTGGTGAACTACAGTCGTGGCCTGTACGGCGCGCAGGCGCGTTATCAGGCACCGGTGGCCACCGCTTTCGGCGAGCGGCGTACCGAGGCCGAGCTGTTCGCGGCCGACCCCGGCACGCTGGCGTCGATCGAGGAATTCCGGGGCACCGGCGGCTCGCTCTACTACCTGCGTCATCAGGACATCCTGGCGGGCTCCGAGCGCCTGCGGGTGGAAATCCGTGACAAGGATTCCGGCATCGTGCTCCAGTCGACCACGCTGGTCGCCGGGCAGGATTACGAGCTCAACAGCATTCAGGGCCGGGTGGTCTTGCGCACGCCGCTGCCAGCCACGGCAAGCGCCGGCACGCTGGTGATGAGCGGCAGCCTGAGCGGCCACCCCGTCTATCTGGTGGCGGGCTACGAATACACCCCCGGCGTGTCGGCGGCGGACAACCTCACCCTGGGCGGCCGCGCCAGCCACTGGATCACCGATCAGGTGAAAGTGGGTGTTACCGGCTACAAACAGGACGGCACCGGCACCGAGCAGAAACTCCTGGGCGGCGATCTCACCCTGCGCTATGCGCCGGGCACCTGGCTCAAACTCGAAACCGCCCGTTCCGACGGCCCCGGCAACGGCGCGCTCAGCTCGCAAAACGGCGGCTTTGATTTTGGCACGGTGGCGCAAACCACCACCGCCGGCATCGACGCGCAGGCGCATCGCGTCGAAGGCGTGCTCGATCTCGCCGAACTCGGTGCCACGCGCCCGGGCAGCGTCAGCGCCTACTGGTTGAAGCGCGACGACGGCTATTCGGCACCGGGCCAGCTCACCAATGAAGGCATCGATCAGACCGGCGTGCAGATGAAGGTACAGGCAACCGACAAGCTCGAACTCCTGGCCCGCGCCGACTTCAAGGACGGCAGCCTGTCGGGCGCGTCGCAGTCGGCGGAAATCGACGCCACTTACGCGCTGACGCCCAGCCTGTCGGCCAGCGTAGGCGTGCGTCACGACGACCGCGACACCGCGCTGGCGGCGGGCGCGTCCGCGATCCTGGCGGAAACCGGCGCACGCACCGACGTCGCCGCCAAGCTGGCCTGGCATCCGGTCACCGAACAAGGCGACCCGGGCCGCTGGGAAGTGTATGGCCTGGTGCAGGGCACGGCGCAGCACGACGGCACCCGCCGCGACAACGACCGGCTCGGCGTCGGCGGCCACGTGCAGATCAACGACCGCGTCAAGCTCATCGGTGAAGTCAGCGACGGCGACGGCGGCGTGGGCGGCAAAGTGGGTGCGGATGTTCGTCTGAGTGACCGCAACAGCGTCTACCTCAACTATCTGCTCGACCCTGACCGCAGCGACACCGGCTATCGTGGCCGCGTCGGCAACCTCACCGCCGGCATGAAATCGCGGGTTAGCGACAGCCTTTCGGTGTACGCCGAAGAACGCTATCAAACGGCGGACAACGGCCCGTCCGGCCTCATCCACGCCTTCGGCCTGGATCTCGCCGCCAACGACCGCTGGAACTGGGGCGCGCGCTTTGAAAAAGGCATCACCTCCGATCCCGCGACCGGCGACCTCGACCGCACGGCGGTGTCGCTCTCGGCGGGCTATCAGTTCGAGCGCATCAAGTACGCCGGCGTAATCGAATACCGCACCGAAGACGGCAACCTCACCGGCGAGCGCGACAGCTGGCTGATGAAGAACACGCTGGGCTACCAGACCACGCCCGACTGGCGCGTGCTGGGCAAGTTCAACTTCGCCGTCAGCGACGCCGGCACAGGCAGCACCACCGACGCCGATTTCACCGAGGTGGTGCTGGGCCTGGGCTATCGTCCGGTGCTGAACGACAAGTTAAATGCGTTGTTCAAGTACACCTACCTTGCCGACCTGCCGAGCCCCGGCCAGCTCTCCGCCTCCGGCGGTGCCAGCACCTTCGAGCAGCGCAGCCATGTGCTGTCGGTGGACGCGATCTACGATCTGGTGCCCAAGCTCTCGGTGGGCGGCAAACTCGGCTACCGCTTCGGTGAACTGCGCGACACCAGCGTCGCCGGCAGCCCGTGGTTCGACAGCCGCGCCTGGCTCGGCATCGTGCGGCTCGACTGGCACGTGGTGCACGAATGGGACGCCATCGGCGAACTGCGCTATCTCGACGCCGAGGCGGCGGGCGACGCCCGCTCCGGCGCATTGGTCGGGGTGTATCGCCACATCAATCAACACGTCAAGGTGGGCGTGGGCTACAACTTCACTGATTTTTCGGACGATCTCACCAACCTGGATTACCGCAGCCAGGGGTGGTTCGTGAATCTGCTCGGCAAGCTATAGCCTGTGTGTCAAACAAAAACGGGGTGCCTAGGCACCCCGTTTTGCATGGTGCGTGTCGGTCAGACAATATCCAGGTGATCCAGCCCCGCCATCATGTCCCGCCCCTTCGATTCCTGGCCGTGCAGTTTGATCTTCAGGCGCAGGTCGTTGAGGCTGTCGGCGTTCCTGAGCGCATCCTCGTAGGAAATCATCCCCGCTTCGTAGAGGTCGAACAGCGCCTGGTCGAAGGTCTGCATCCCCAGTTCGCGCGACTTCGCCATGATTTCCTTGATCTCGTGGACATGGCCCTTGAAGATCAGGTCGGCGATCAGCGGTGAGTTCAGCAGGATTTCCACCGCGGCGACGCGGCCGGTGTTGCCCTTCCTGGGGATCAGGCGCTGCGAGATGAAGGACTTGAGGTTCAGCGACAAATCCATCAGCAGCTGGTCGCGCTTTTCCTCGGGGAAGAAG
>ERZ778021.2603-NODE-2603-length-15586-cov-6.346855_pt1 | contig 15586 bp, 11 predicted proteins | sample MGYA00375751_ERZ778021 | MGnify/ENA primary metagenome ERZ778021 (study PRJEB29350, sample SAMN05389814) | bioreactor metagenome | isolation source: Thiocyanate stock bioreactor | place: South Africa: University of Cape Town | collected 2013-08-29 ... | reverse complement strand
CGAAAGCTGGACGTTTGCGGCGATGATCGGCGCCGATCGGGCCTCGCGGGTCGGGCTGAATCCGGGAGGTTCCGCGGATTCGGTCGAGTTTCGCGGGCGTCGGGCCGATCCTCCCTACTGCAGCGTGAGATTCCACCTCGACGACCGCCCGCCCTGGCGTCGATCGGACCGATCGCCCCCCGCTCATCCTCGCGGCGAGGGCGACCGACCCCGTCGCGGGCGGGCCGGCCTCAAATCCCACGGAGCCTGGTCTCAAGGCGTGCTATCCAAGTGGTGCGCCAGCCTCCAGAAGACTGAGGGCCGCATTCTGCCTCCATCCCCGGAGGCGGTCAACCTCGAATCGAGGCGGGACGGTTCGCGTCTTTCAACGCCGCTCGGGCTGGTCAGGGCGGGCGGAGATTTCCTCGACGCGCTCCGGCGTGTCGTCCTCGGGGGGCCCGAATCGGAGGGTGGCCCGGACGTTGCGTAGGCAGTCGGCCGCCTCCAGGATCGGTCGCACGGAGGCGTAGAGGGCTTCGGCGTCGGGGCCGTACAGGTAGAGCGAGCCATCGCTGAGGTCGACGGCCATTTCGTTGCCGTCGAATTCGCCGGTCTCTGCGGCGGCGACGGCGGTCTCCAGGCGCTCCTCGACCTCGAAGAGGGCGTCCAGACTGTCGGACGCGTAATCGAACTGGACGATCACGGCTTGCTCTTCCAAATTTGAAGCCTCCTGGTCGATCGCGATCGGACGGCGAGCCTCACCGCAGTCCGGCGGCCTCGTCGACGTGGTAAGTTTTGCCCGCGGCCAGGCCCTCCAGCTTCGCGACCTTGCCCGAGGGCCAGGTGATGGAGACCTCGTCCGCCGCCTCGGACTTCCCCAGGCCGAAGGTCAGCGTCGGCTCCATCGAGGAGAGGTAGCTCTTCGCCGGGAAGAGCTGGGCGCGGAGGGTCCGCCCGCCGGCCTTGACCTCGACCCTGGCGCCGATGGCGTCGCGGTTCGACTTCGAGCCGTCGCCGGCGAGGGCCAGGCGGATCCAGCGGTTGGCGTCGCCGCCGTCGTTGCGGAGGAGCCGGGCGGGGCCGTTGTTGGCCGTGATGACGACGTCGAGGTCGCCGTCGCCGTCGACGTCGGCGAAGGCGCTGCCGCGGCCGACCATCGGCCGGAAGAGGTCGGGGCCGGCGGAGGTTTCGCCGACGTCGACGTACAGGTCGCGGCCCGGCCGGCCGGAGTTCCACAGGAGCTGCGCCGGCTGCGCGTAGCTCTCGCCGGCCTGCACCTTGGTGATGTCCGGCTCCAGGTGGCCGTTGGCCATGAGGAGGTCGGGGCGGCCGTCGAGGTCGTAGTCGAAGAAGAAGAGGCCGAACTTCAGCGGCGGCTGGGTCGACGCCCCCAGGCCGTAGCGGTTGGCCATGTCGGAGAACAGCAGGGTCTCGGGCCGCTCGCTGACGTACAGGGCGGTCATCTCGTTGGAGAAGTTGCCGATCGCCAGGCCCAGGCGGCCGTCGTCCAGGAAGTACGACCAGTCGCAGCCCATCCCCCCGCGCGGCGAGCCCGACTGGTCGAAGGCCACGCCGGAGAGGAGCGCGACCTCCTCGAACTTGCCGCCCCCCTTGTTGTGGAACAGGAAGTTCTGGACCGTGTCGTTGGAGACGGCGACGTCGACCAGGCCGTCGCCGTCGACGTCGAACGGGGCGACGCCCAGCGACTTGCCGAGCGGGGCCTTGAGGTCGGGCGTGCGGACCTGGACGCCGGCCTCCTCGCTGACGTCCGTGAACCGGCCGCCGTCGTTCCGCAGCAGGGCGCAGAGCGAGCCGTTGAACGACGTCGGCGGGCCGTAGGCGCGTCCGAGGCCGGCGGCCTGGAAGCCCTGGACCTTGTCGATCTCGGGCGTCCAGGTGATGTAGCTCCCCAGGAAGAGGTCCAGGTCGCCGTCGTTCTCGACGTCGAAGAACGTCGCGCCGGTGAGCCAGGCGTTGGGGCCCTTCGCGTTGGCGGCCTCGCTGACGTCGACGAACTTTCCGCCGTCGTTGCGGAACAGGAAGCCGCGACCGACGGCCGTGAAGTAGACGTCGGGGTCGCCGTCGTTGTCGTAGTCGCCCACGGCGACGCCCTGGCCGTAGAACGTCTTATCGAGCCCGGCCTCTTTCGTGACGTCCTGGAACTTCCCCCGGCCGTCGTTGCGGTAGAGCCGCTGCGCGGGGGCGGGCTCGGGCGCGGGGGCCGCGGGCCAGGGGGCGGAGTTGACGAACAGGAGGTCCGGGTCGCCGTCGCCGTCGTAGTCCAGGAACGCCACGCCCGAGCCCATCGTCTCCGGCAGCAGCTTCTCGCCCCGGCCCCCGTTGAAGTGGACGAAGTCGACGCCGGATTCGGCCGTGACGTCGACGAACTTCACCGCCGGGGGCGTCGGCGCGGGGGCCTTCGGCTTCGCGGCCGCGGAGGCTTGCGGCGGCGGATCGGCCGCCGGATCCTCCGGGGCCTTCGAACAGCCGACGGCGGCCAGGACGAGCGCGAGGAGGGACGTCTTGCGGGGAGTTCTGCGGTCGGTCACGGTCCGGACTTTCGCGAGGGAGGACGGGGGGCTCCGCGACGGGCGCGGTCAGTGTACGGGCCGCCGCGGAGCCCCGTCAACCGGGCCGCCGCGGCCCGCGGATCGGCGTCTTTCAGGGGATCAGGGCCATGCGGCCGTCGATCTCCCCCGCCTTGAGGCGGGCGAAGACGTCGTTGACGTCTTCCAGGGGGGCGCTGTGGACGGTCGCCTTGACCTGGCCCGACGCGGCGAAGGCGACGGCCTCGGAGAGGTCCTGGCGGTTGCCGACGATCGAGCCCCGGATGGTGATGCGCTTCAGGACGACGTCGAAGATCGGCGTCGGGAAGTCGCCCGCGGGGAGGCCGCACAGGGCCACGGTCCCCCTCGGCCGCGCCATGGCGACGGCCTGGGTGAAGGAGGCGACCGAGGCGGCCGTCGCCAGGACCCCGTGCGCGCCGCCGCCGGTCCGCTCGATCACCTCGGCGACGGCGTCCCCGGCGTGGGCGTTCACGGCGAATTCGGCCCCCAGGGACCGGGCGAGTTCGAGCTTCTCGTCGGCGACGTCGATCGCGCCGACGCGGAGGGCCATCGCGCGGGCGTACTGGACCGCGACGTGGCCGAGGCCGCCGACGCCGGAGACGATCAGCCACTCGCCGGGCCGGGCCTCGGTCTCCTTGACGCCCTTGTAGGTCGTGACCCCGGCGCAGGCGATGGGCGCCATCGCGACGAAGTCGGGGTCCTTCGGGAGCAGGCCGACGAACGCGGCCTCGGCCAGGACGTACTCCGCGTAGCCGCCGTCGACGTTGTAGCCGGTGTTCGTCTGGCCGGGGCACAGGGGCTCCCAGCCGGTGGTGCAGTACTCGCACGTCCCGCAGGCGTGGTGCAGCCAGGGGACGCAGACGGGGTCCCCCTCGCGCACGCGGCCCACTCCGGGGCCGAGTTCCGCCACCACGCCCACGCCCTCGTGGCCGGGGATGAAGGGGATCTTCGGCTTCAGCGGCCAGTCGCCGTCGACGGCGTGGACGTCGGAGTGGCAGACGCCGCACGCCGCGACCTTGACCAGCACCTGCCCGGGGCCGGGCTCGGGGACGGGGACGTCCTCGATCGCCAGCGGCCTCCCGAATCCCCTCGCGACCGCGGCCTTCATCTTGCGCGCCATCGGAGCCTCCCCCGGCTTGGCCGGGCTGGAGAGGTGGAGTCCCACCGCAAGGCTCGATCGGCCGCCGCCCCGGATCGCGACCCGCGCAGTCGTCGCGGGGATCGGGCCCCGACCGACGGAGCCACATCTCCTATTGTAGGCCGACGGGGCGGCGACGGGCAGGGCGGCGCGACCCGTGGGGGCCGCCGGGGGCGACACCCCTTGGTCGGGCACGGGGGGCTTTGCTACACTTTCCAGTCGGGACGCATCATCCGGAGATTCCTTCGTCGCCCGCCCCGCCTCGCCGTTCTCCGTCCGTATGGGGGATCCGCCTTGTTCGCCGGACCGATCATCGCCCGGGAAGTGCTCACGGCGCCCCGGAGCCTGCGATACTACCTGTGGCGGGCCTCGTTCGCCTGCTTCCTGTTCATCCTGCTGTGGACGGCGTGGCAGTCGATCGTCGGCTGGCAGGACGTGCGCGAGCTGGGCCTGATGGCGCGGTTCGGCGGCGTGCTGTACGGCATGTTCGCCATGCTCCAACTCACGCTGATGCTCTTCTTCGCCCCCCTCTCCACGGCCGCGGCCGTCGCGTATGAGAAGGACCGGCGGACGTTCACGCTGCTGCTGATGACGGCGCTCTCGGACACCGAGATCGTCGTGGGCAAGCTGATCGCGGGGCTGCTGCACATCGTGGTGATGCTGGGCGCGGGGATCGGGCTGCTGTCGCTCTGCGCGCTGTTCGGCGGGATCTCGTTCGGGCAGGTGATGAACCTGTTCGCGGTGACGGCGGCGTCGGGCGTGGCCGGCGGGGCGATGGGGCTGCTGGTGGCGCTCTGGCGCGACCGGACGTTCCAGTCGATCTCGCTGACGATCCTGATGGTGGTCTTCTCGGTGACGGGCGTGGAGCTGTTCAGCGTCTTCTTCCCGGGGCTGAGGCTCTGGGACGTGCCGGTGGAGGAGGTCCTCAACCCGTACCGGGCGATGATCGCCGTGCTCTACCCGGCGTCGGACCAGGCGACGGGCCTGGTGCGGGCTTCGAGCCTGGTCTACATCGGCGTCCGGCTGACGTTCGCGGCGCTCATCGTGACCTTCGGGACGTCCATGCTCCGGGTCTGGAACCCGGGGAACAACGAGCCGCGGGAGCAGGGGGACGAGGAGGCCGAGGTCGTCGAGACGCTGGTGGAGGTGGAGGAGGCCGTGCCGGCCGAGGCCGCGGCCGTCGGCGCGACGATCGGCCGCGAGGGGACGCCGGGACGATCGGCCGCCGCCGCGGTCGCCGCGGGCGGGGGCGACGGCGGCGACGACGGGGCGGGGGCCACCACCGGCCTGCACGTCCCCCGGCGCACCCACCGCCGCCTGGCCGCCGCGCCGAAGCCGTATCGCGCCGCCTGGGCCAACCCCATCCTCTGGCGCGAGCTGAAGACCCGCGCCTACGGATCGCGGCCCCTCATCATCAAGGCGTGCTACCTGCTGCTGTTCGCGCTGGGCTTCGGCTTCTTCGAAAACCTGTCGAGGGGGATGGAGCAGCCGCTGGCCACCGGCCTGGGGATGATCCCCGTCGGCCTGGCCATCCTCAGCCTGGTCCTCATCAACGCCCAGGGCGTGACCGCCATCACCAGCGAGCGCGACACCGGCGCGCTCGACTTGCTGCTGGTCACGGAGCTGTCCCCCGGCCACTTCATCTACGGCAAGCTGTTCGGCGCGCTGTACAACGCCAAGGAGATGGTGGCCCTGCCGCTCCTGCTGGCCTTCTACCTGTGGTGGACGGACCGGCTGGGGGGCGAGAACCTCGCCTTCTTCACCATCGACTACCTGCTGTTCTGCCACTTCGCGGCGATGCTCGGCCTGCACGACGCGATCACCTACACCAGCAGCCGGACGGCCGTGGCGCACAGCCTGGGGACCATCTTCTTCCTGATGGTGGGGATCCTGCTCTGCGCCTACCTGATCATCTTCAGCGACCGCGAGTTCGGCCGCCAACTCCTCTCCTTCATGATCTTCATCGGGGCCGGCAGCGTGGCCCTCTTCGGCTCGCTGGGGGCGAAGAACCCCTCGCGGGCGATCGCGCTGGTGGCCCTGCTGACCCCGTTCTGTTCCTTCTACTGCATCATCAGCCTGCTCAACGGCGACTTCCTGGCGGCCCTGCTCGTCAGCGCCGGGGTGTACGGCTTCGCGCTGATGGCGATGCTCGTCCCCGCCGTCGGCGACTTCGACATCGCCCTGGGCCGCACCAACGCGATCCAGGGCTGACCCGTCGAGCCATCCCGCCGGGACGAGACGAGGGATCTCGCGCGCATGAAGCTCCTTGGACGTCTCGCCCTCGCGCTGGCGCTGCTGTCGGCCGCGACCGCCGTCCGCGGCCAGGACGAAGACCTGGCCCGCGAACTCCCCCGCATCCCCCCGCATGAGCCGGCCGAGGCGATGGCGACCCTCGCCGTCCATCCCGGCTTCCGCGTGGAGCAGGTCGCGACGGAGCCCCTGGTTAGGAGCCCCGTCGCCGTCGCCTACGACGCCGACGGCGCGCTGTACGTCGTGGAGATGCGCGGGTATCCGTTCGTCGAGGACCGGCCCTCGGGGACGATCGCGAAGCTGGAGGACCGGGACGGCGACGGCCGGTTCGACGCTCGCACGGTGTTCCTCGACGGCCTCATGTGGCCGACCGGCGTCGTCCCCTACGACGGCGGCGTCTTCATCGCCGTCGCGCCGGAGATCCTCTACGCCAAGGACACCGACGGCGACGGCAAGGCCGACGTCCGCCGCGTCGCCTTCGCCGGCTTCGAGACCGGCAACGTCCAGGGCCTCCTCAACGGCCTGCACTGGGGCGACGACGGCTGGATCCACGGCGTCGCCAGCAGCAACGGCGGCCTGATCCGCACCCCCGAGCACCCCGACCGCCCGGCGGTCTCGGTCCGGGGCCGCGATTTCCGGTTCCGGCCCGACACGCTGGAGTTCCGGCCGACCACCGGCGGCGGCCAGTTCGGCTTCACGACCGACGACTGGGGCCACGAGTTCACCTGCAGCAACAGCAACCACATCCGCCAGATCGTCCTCCCCGCGCACGACGTCGAGCGCAACCCGGCCTACGTCCCCCCGGCGGCGATCCTGGACATCCCCTCCGACGGCGCCTCCGGCCCGGTCTTCCGCATCAGCGAGCCCGAGCCCTGGCGCATCGTCCGCACCCGCCAGCGCGTGGCCGACCCGGCGACGAAGAAGAAGCTGGCGTTCACCGAGCAGTTCGCCTTCGGCTACTTCACCTCGGCGACCGGCGTCACCGTCTACCGCGGCTCGGCCTATCCCGAGGAGTATCGCGGCAACGTCTTCGTGGGCGACGTCGGCGGAAACCTCGTCCACCGCAAGACGCTGAAGGTCGCCGGCGCGACGTACGTCGCCGACCGCGCCGACCAGGGCGTCGAGTTCCTGGCGTCGAAGGACAACTGGTTCCGCCCGGTCAACTTCGCCAACACGCCCAACGGCACGCTGCTGATCATCGACATGTACCGGGAGACGATCGAGCACCCGGTCTCCATCCCCGAGCCGATCAAGAAGCACCTGGACCTGACCAGCGGCAAGGACCGCGGCCGGCTGTACGAGCTGCTGGCCGACGGCCCCCGCCCCCTGCGCAAGCCGGCGTTGAGCAAGGCCCCGACCGCCGAGCTGGTCGCCCTGCTGGCCGACCCCGACGCCTGGTGGCGCGAGACGGCCCAGCGGCTGCTGATCGAGCGCAAGGCCGTCGACGCGGCTCCCGCGCTGGAGAAGCTGGCCCAGGACCGGCCGACGCCGCTCGCCCGGCTCCACGCCCTCTGGACGCTCGACGCCCTCGGCGCGCTGAAGACCTCGTACCTGGGCATGGCCCTGGCCGACCCCGAGCCCCGCGTGCGCGAGCGGACGGCCAAGCTGGCCGAAGGCTACATCAAGGCCGACCGCCGGCTGGTCTCGAACGTCGTCGCCCGCGCCGACGACGCCGACCCGATGGTCCGGTTCCAGGTCGCGCTGACGCTGGGCGAGGCGAACGACGACCCCCGCGCCCTGGACGCCCTGGCGGCGATCGCGATCCGCGACGCGGCCGACCGCTGGACCCGCGCCGCGGTCCTGACGGCGATCGCCGGCCGCGCCCCGGACCTGCTCGCCCGCCTGTCCGAGGGCGACTTCCTGGCGTCCGACGTCGGCCGGCCGTGGCTCGACGACCTGGCGACGATGATCGGCCAGTCGAAGGACGCGAAGGCCGTCGAGAAAGTCGTCGCCGACCTCCTCGCCGGGAACCAGTCCGACGAGCTGCGCGGCCGGGTCGTCCTGGCCCTGGGCGCGGGCCTGAAGCGGGCCCGCGGCTCGCTGCATGAAGCCCTCTCGCCGGCCGTCTGGGAGCGGCTCGCGCCGCTGTTCGACGCCGCCGCGAAGGCCGCCGACTCGGACGCGCCCGCCGCCGCCCGCGCCTCGGCGATCGCGCTCGTCGGCCTGAGCGGCCCGGGTCGCTCGCTCGAAGCCCTGCCGCCGCTGCTCGACGCCCGCCAGCCCGCGGAGGTCCAGCTCGCCGCGCTGCGGGCGCTGGCCGCCCTGGAGGGCCCGGACGTGGCGAAGGCGATCCTCAAGGGCTGGAAGGCCATGAGCCCCGCCTCCCGCCGCGAGGCCGCCGAGGTGCTGTTCAGCCGCGGCGAATGGATCGGCGCGATGCTCGACGCCGTGGAGGCGAAGGCGCTCGCCTCCGCCGAGATCGACCCGCTCCGCCTCAAGCAGCTCCGCGAGCACCCGTCGAAGGACGTCCGCGAGCGGGCCGCGAAACTCTTCGGCGCCGACGCCCCCCGCGAGCGCTCCGCCGTCATCGCCACCTTCCGACCGGCCCTCGAAGGCGAGGGCGACCGCGAGAAGGGGAAGGCGGTCTATCTCAAGACCTGCGCCACCTGCCACAAGGCCGAGGGCCAGGGCGTGGAGGTCGGCCCCGACCTGGCGACGGTCGCCGCGCGGTCGCCCGAGGATATCCTCACCCACGTCCTCGACCCCAACCGCGAGATCGCCGCGAACTACCTGAACTACAACGTCGAGACCGCCGACGGCCGCGTCGTCTCGGGGATCATCGCCTCCGAATCGGCCGCCGCGCTGGTGCTCAAGCGGGCCGAGGGCGTCTCGGAAGTCGTCCCGCGCGACCAGATCGAGCAGGTGGCGTCGACGGGGATCTCGCTGATGCCCGAGGGCCTCGAAAAGGACCTGACGCCGGCCGACTTCCGCGACCTCATCGCCTTCGTGCGGTCGATCCGGTCGGCGGGCGCGACGCCGCCGAAGTGAGCCGTCCGTCGCGCCGGCCGCGGTCGCCGATCCGCCCGGCGACCGCGGCGGCGGCGACGCGATGTCCCTCGGCGGACCAGTGGGTGTCGTCGGGGAGGTAGACCAGGGGCCCGGCCTTGGCCGCCGCCTTCAGCGTCGGGGTCAGGTCCAGGAAGTCGACGCCGGCGTCTCGCGCCACGCCTCCCACGATCCCGGGCAGGTCGTCGACCGGCCAGGCGGGGCAGGGGGAGGCGGCGTCGAACCGGCAGAGGTCGCGGTAGACGCGGAACTTGGCCGGGACGAACGCGACGGTCAGGTCCATCCCGCGCGCCCGGCAGGCCGCGGCGGCCTCGTCGAAGACGGCGCGGAGCTTCGCCAGGGCCTCGGGCCGGGCGCGGCGGGCGACGGCGTCCGGGCTCCCCTCGTGGACGCCGCAGGAGAAGTAGACGGGCGTGGCGTCGGCGAGCCGGCCGGCTCGCTCGCGCGCCGGGACGCCGTTGCGACTCCCGGGCCGCATCAGCCAGCCGGCCGCGTTGCGCGCGAACGACCGGGCGTACCAGGCCCGCTTGAACGACTCGGGCCGCAGGGCCCTCACGCGATCGCGGTCGGCCTCGTAGGCTTCCAGGTCTTGCAGGTCGTTCCCCTCGTAGAAGAACCAGACGCACGCGCGGGGGCCGAACCCCGCCGCGTACCGTTCCAGCACGGCCAATTCCTGCCGGGGCCCGTAGCCGGTCCGGCCCAGGTTGGCGACGGGGGCGTCGATCCGCTCGGCCAGCCGGGCCGAGACGAGATCGCCGTCGGCCACTTGCAGGCCCTCGACGAACGAGTCGCCGACCAGAACGACCTCGGCGGAATCCAGCCCGGCGGGGTTGCGGAAGCCCCTCGCATCCAGGGTCGTGTCGCAGGCGTAGGTCGTCGCGGGGGCGTCGCGGAGGCCGTGCAGGTCCGACCCCTGGAACCGGAGCGTCAGCCGTTGGGCGGGCTTGCGCGCGAAGAGGAGGTCGGGGTCGGCGAGGTTCCCGGACCGCTTCCAGGGGGGCGTGGGGGTGTGGAAGACCTCACGGTAGTCGATCCGCCCGAGCGCGGCCGGGGCCTCGACGACCGCGAACCCCGCCGCGATCGACGCCGTACACGCCGCGAACCGCCCCAGCTTCCCGGCCGGGCTCCACCGCGACAGGGCCAGCACCGGGCACCAGGCCGCCAGGTAGGCCAGGACGACCGTCGCCGTCAGGTGATCCCCGTTGGCGTCGCGAGTGCGCACGACCTCACGCGCGAAGTGCGCGACCAGCCCCCACCACGCCGCCAGGGCCAGGATGCGGGCGAGGCGTTCGCGGCGAGGGGTGAGGAAGCGGCTGGCGCGCACGCGGAGTCTCCGGCGGCTGATTGCGGGATGGATCGCCTCGTTCTACTCCGCTCCTTGCTCTTGTCAACGCCGACCGTCGCGGCGAGGGCTTGCCTTCGAGGTCGCGGGAGGCGACGATCGACCGGGGGAGTCCGACAAGCGTGGGATTCCGGTCGCACGGTCCTTGGGCGAGGTCGAGACGGTCCCCATGTCCGAGATGAGCGGTCGCAGCAGCACGAGGCTGGAGCCGGAGGAGTCCTGGACGGTCGTCACGGAGTCGCCGCTCAAGGGGATGGCGTTCGCGCGCGAGGCCGGCCGGGTCTTCGCCTGGGACGAGGGGAACCAGCTCTACCTGCTGAACGCCCACGGCGAGATGGTCTCGTCCACCCGGTCTCCCAGCCGGATCCTCGCCGGCGCGATCAGCGACGACGGCTCGCTGGCCGCGGTCCTCTGCGAGCACGACGAGGCCGGCCTGCTGCTCCTCAGCGGCGACCTGGAGGTCCAGGCGGAGCGCGCCGCGCCGCCGGAGGCGTCGTTCGTCGCCACGGACCCCTACGGCCGCTACGTCGCGGTGGGGAGCCGGCTGGGGGCCGTGCAGCTCGTCAACCGCCACGGCAAGGCGGCGGGGCGGATCGAGACGATCCAGCCCATCGCCCACCTCTGCTTCGTCCCCGACCGGCCGTTCGTGGTCGGCGCGGCGACGTTCGGCATGCTGGCGGGGGTGGAGCTGGGGACGTCGCGGACGCCCGGCCGGCTGGAGCCCGAGGTCGCCTGGCAGGACCGGTTGATGTCCAACGTCGGCCGGCTGACGTGCAGCGGCGACGGCTCGATGGTCCTGGCCAGTTGCTTCACGCACGGCGTCCAGCGGTTCGACCTGAACGGCCGGAACGAGGGCTCGTACCATCTGGGCGGGACGGTCTCGCACGCGGTCCCGGACTTCCCCGGCCGGACGATCGTCGCGGCGACGCTGGAGGGCGAGCTGGCGGTGATGAACTCGGCCGGCAACGTCCGCTGGCGGACCCGCCTCGACCGGCCGCCGATCGCCCTGGAGGTCGACCCGCTGGGCCGCTACGCGATCCACGGCCGGTCCACCGGCGAGATCACCCGGCTCGACTTCTTCGGGCCCGACCCCGGCCGTCGGGAGTCGGCGGGGCCGACCCGGACGAGCGTCGGCGGGGCGGGGGGGGGGAAGGCCCGCTCCGGCACGGGCTCGGTCCGCGGGCCCGACTGGTCGGCCCCGGCGGTGCAGACGGAGGAGCAGGCCGAGACGGCGGTGCTGGCCGTCTGCGACGACCCGCCGTGCGTCGCCGTCTTCTCCAGCCCCAACCGGCTGGAGCTGTTCGGGGTCGACGGACGGAAGATGGGGAAGGGGCCCGAGACGTCGGGGGTCGGCCGGATCCTCCGCACCGCGCCGGGGTGGCTCGCCGCGGCCACCGACCGCCAGGTCGCCCTCTGCGACCTGCGCCGCGGCGAGCAGCAGCGGGTCGACATGCGGCTGGTGGAGCTGACCCACCTGGCGATCAAGCCCGACTCTTTCGGCCTGGCCATCGTCCAGGAGCGCGACCGGATCGGCCGCGCCACCGCCGCGGGGCGCTGGGTCTGGAAGCACGAGCTGCCGACGCCCATCGAGGACGTCGCCATCGGGACCGAGGGCTTCTCGGCGGCGACGACCAACGACGGCCGGCTGATCGTCTTCGACCCCGCGGGGGGCGTCGCCCAGGTCGGCGGCTTCGATCCGGCCGATCCGCCGCTGCTGATCGAGGCCCCGGAGGGCTCGCCGCACGGCCTGGCCTGGGTGACGCTCGCCCGCCGGGCGCAGCAGCTCTGCGGGCACACCCAGCGGGGGGAGGTCGCCTGGACGCGGCGGCTCCCCTGGGAGGGCTGGTCCCTGGCCCGGCTCGGCCCGTTCGCCCTGGTCGCCTCGGCCGATGGCCGCGCGATGGCCTTCGACGGCGCGGGGGACGTCCGCGTCGAGGGCCCCCCCAGCGGCGGTGCGGGGGACGTCTACGGCCTCGACGCCGAGGGTCGCCCCGTCCGGATCGTCCGCAAGGACGTCCACATCCTCTGCTCCGGGCTCGACGGCCGCGTCCGCTGGCGTTCGGTCGCCCCCCAGGCCGTCGGCCCCTGCGCCGCCGGCCGCGCGGGGGTCGCCGTCATGATCGGCCGCGACCTCGCCTGGTTCCGCCACGTCGGGCCGGCCTGACGCCGAGGCGCGATGTTGACGAAAGTCGACGCGTCCCGACGGCGGCACCGAGAGGAGGCTTGCCTTGCGGCGAAGAACGACGTAACTTCTCTTTAATCCGGTCTCTCGTGAAAAATCGCACAAAGAAGCCCACGCGAGGGCACGTCCTTCGCGTAGAAGGGGCAGAGTGTACGCTCCTGCCTACACCACGGGGCCCGCCCGTGCATTCCAGGGATCGGAGCCGCTTCCTTGCTTGGAGGGGTCGATGTCGCCTCTTTCGCCGGCTGAAGTCCAGATCGAACCGAAGGTCCGATCGAGCCTTCAGGAGCGCGGGGAGCTGGAGGCCCTGCGATTCAAGTGGATCGAGAGCGAGAAGGCGGGCTACGACCTGGGCGAGATGGCCGTCCGCCAGTGGATCGGCCGATACTGGCAGCGTTTCATCCGCCAGAAGTGGCTGGAACACCTGTACGGCGAGACGTGTTGGGTCGAGTTCGACCCCCGCGCCTTCGGCATCCTCCGGCGCTCGCACCTCCTCGAATCCCCCCTCACCGAGACCATCCTCGAACACTTCCGCTGGGGCGAGGAGAACCTCCACATCATCCAGTGGGCGATGGACGCCGGCCAGCCCATGGACGAGATCCGGGTGATCCTGACCACGCTGGACGTCAACAGCTCCCGCGTCCCCTGCCAGTTCGACCCCGCCCGCCCGCGCTATCGCACCGCGGCGGGCTGAGCGAGGCCGCTCTTCGATCCGACCGACCCGGGCCTCACGCCCCGGCGGACTTCTCCAGGTAGGCCGCGAGCGTCCGGACGAAGCAGCCGGTGCCGCCGGCGTCGCGCGTGGAGTTCTCGTTGTCGCTCCAGCTCGGGCCGGCGATGTCGAGGTGGACCCAGGGGACGCCGGCGACGAACTCCTCCAGGAACTTCGCCGCGGTGATCGCGCCGCCCCACTTGCCGCCGACGTTCTTCATGTCGGCGACGCCGCTCTTCAGGGCGTCCTTGAAGTCGTCGTCCAGGGGCAGGGGCCAGGTGCGCTCGCCGGCCGCCCCGGCCGCGGCGGCGACCTCGTCGGCGAAGTCGTCGTCGTTGCTGAAGAGGCCCGCGATCTTGGTCCCCAGGCCGACCATGCAGGCCCCGGTGAGCGTGGCCAGGTCGAGGATCCGGTCCGGGTCGGCCTCGGCGGCGTAGCTGAGGGCGTCGGCGAGGATCAGGCGGCCCTCGGCGTCGGTGTTGAGCACCTCCACCGTCTTGCCGTTGCGCATGGTGAGGACGTCGCCGAGCTTCATGGCCCGGCCGCCGGTCATGTTCTCGGTGAAGGCCAGGTAGCCGCGGACGTTGACCGGCAGCCTGAGGCGGCCAGGATCGCCGCCGCCGCCACCGCCGCGCCGGTCATGTCGGACTTCATGTCCTCCATGGAGGCGCTCGGCTTGAGGCTGAGGCCGCCGGAGTCGAAGGTCACGCCCTTGCCGACGATCGCCAGGACGGGGGCCTCGTCGCCGCCGTTCGAGTATTCGAGCGTGACGAAGGACGGGGGCTCGTCGGACCCGGCCGCGACGGCCAGCAGGCCGCCGAACCGCTCCTCGCGGATCTTCGCCGCGTCCCAGACCTCGACCGCGACGCCGTGGCCGGACGCCGCCTTGCGCACGACCTCCGCCAGCACGGCCGGGGGCTTCTCGGACGGCGGGGTGTTCACCAGCATCCGGGCCATGTTCACCGACTGCCCGACGACCTCGCCGCGCGCGGCCTGCCGCTCCAGCTCGGCGACGGCCGCGTCGGTCGTCCCCTCGGGCGCGACCAGGTCGAGCGGGAAGGGGTGGCGGTTGGGCTCGGACTTGTGCAGCCCCGGCCCCTGCATGCCGACCACGATCCCCTCGACCAGCGCCGAGGCGAGCGAGGCGTCCGCTTCGAGGATCCCCGCCGCGCTCACGGCGACGCGGTCGCGCGGCCTGCCCGCCAGCCTCTTCGCCAGCGCCACGCCGGCCGAGAACGCCGCGCGGGCGTCGAGCTTGGCCTTGGACCCCAGGCCGAACAGCAGCAGCGACGGCGACCGGAACCCGGCCGGCGCGTACAGCGCGACCGTCTCGCCGACGGATCCCTTGATCTCCTTCTCCTCCAGCAGCCGGGCCGTCAGCGACTCGACGCCGGTCCCGCGCACGTCGGACGCGAGCGCCGCCTCCTTGTCGAAGATCCCCGCGGCGACCCAGGGGGCGTCCACGGTCGTCAGCGGCTGCCGGATGATCCTGATCGTCATGTTGGCGGGCTCGATCCTTGCGGGATGCGGTTGTCGGCCGTCCTTCGGGCCGGCGAGCCCCGATGATCGCAGCGCGTCCCCGGAGCGCCAAGCCGGTTCCCCTGGCCGCGTCGGGGCCGATCCGTCAAGCTGGGGCGAACCCGACAGGGAGCCATGCCTCATGACGATCGTCCCGGTCTCCGTCGCCGATCACCCCCGCCTGGTCGACATCTGGGAGGCGTCCGTGCGCGCCACGCACGACTTCCTGACCGAGGTGGACGTCCAGGTGATGAAGCCGCTGATCCTGCGCGAGTACCTGCGCGCCGTCGACCTGGCCGGCTGCGAGGAAGACGGCGAGTTGGTCGGCTTCTTGGGGACGCGCGGGGGCCGGATCGAGATGCTGTTCATCGCGCCGGAGCATCGGGGCCGGGGGGCCGGGCGGGCGCTCGTCGAGCACGCCGTCGGGCGCCTGGGGTGCGACGAGGTCGACGTCAACGAGCAGAACCCGCAGGCCGTCGGCTTCTACCTCCGGATGGGATTCCGCGTCGTCGGCCGCTCGGCCCGCGACGGGCGGGGAGACCCGTTTCCGCTGCTTCATATGAAGATGGGCGATGGCGACGCCGCGGCGTCGTCTTGAGGTTTCGCCGCCGCGGTGCTATCCTGGGGCCCGCTCGACAGGTGCCCCCGGCCGAGAACGCTCGGGGGGGAGAATAGGGAAGCCGGTGCGAATCCGGCGCGGGGCCGCCGCTGTAATCGGCGAGGCTTCGGACCACAGGGCCACTGCCCCTCGCGGGGCGGGAAGGTCGTCCGAGGCCGTTCGAGCCGAGAGCCAGAAGACCTGCCCGTCGAGAGCTGCGAGGACGCCCGGCCGTCGGCGTCCGCGGCGCACGCCCGCGCGGATCGGCCGCGGGGGGCGCGCCCGGCACGGCCG
>ERZ778021.2599-NODE-2599-length-15595-cov-7.230373_pt1 | contig 15595 bp, 9 predicted proteins | sample MGYA00375751_ERZ778021 | MGnify/ENA primary metagenome ERZ778021 (study PRJEB29350, sample SAMN05389814) | bioreactor metagenome | isolation source: Thiocyanate stock bioreactor | place: South Africa: University of Cape Town | collected 2013-08-29 ... | reverse complement strand
GGGGCGGTCGCCGCGGCCCGTCCGCCCGGCCACCTGCGCCACGAGCTGGAACGGCCGCTCGGCGGCGCGGAAGCCGGGCAGGTGGAGCGCGACGTCGGCGTCGACCACGCCGACCAGCGTGACGTTGGGGAAGTCGAGCCCCTTGGCGATCATCTGCGTCCCCAGCAGGATGCGGACGTCCCCCGCCTTGAACGCGGCCAGCGTCGCCTCGTGGCTGCCGTGCTTCCGCATCGTGTCCGAGTCCATACGCCTCGCGGCGTGGAACGGGAAGGTGGCCAGGACTTCCTTCTCCAGCCGCTCCGTGCCGATGCCGCCGTAGTGCAGCACGGGGGCCTGGCAGGACGGGCAGGCCGGCGGGCACGGGCGCTCGGCGTCGCACATGTGACAGATGAGCATGCGACGGCTCTTGTGGTACGTCGCGGCGACGTCGCAGTGCCGGCACTTCACCACCTGGCCGCACTTGGGGCAGATGACGAACGTGTTGTAGCCGCGGCGGTTCAGCAGCAGGATCACCTGGCCGTCGTCGTCGAGCGCGCGCTGGACGGCGTCGCGGAGCGTGTCGGACAGGCCGCCGGTCATGTTCTTCTCGTGGCGGAGGTCGATCAGCTCCACCGCGGGCATCGGCCGGTTCTCGACCCGGCTGGGCATGGCGACCTTCGTATACCGCCCGCGCTCGGCGTTGGACCACGACTCCAGCGAGGGCGTCGCCGATCCCAGCAGCACCGGCACGTTCTCCAGGTGCGCCCGCTTCACGGCGACGTCGCGCGCGTGGTAGCGGGGGACGGTCTCCTGCTTGAAGGTGCCCTCGTGCTCCTCGTCGACCACGATCAGCCCCAGCCGCCGCGTCGGGGCGAAGATGGCCGACCGCGCCCCGACGACGACGTCGACCTCCCCCCGGGCGATGCTCCGCCAGTGGCGATGCCGCTCCACGTCGCCCAGGTGGCTGTGCAGCACGGCGACCCGCCGGAACCGCCGCTTGAACCGCCGGATCGTCTGCGGCGTCAGGCTGATCTCCGGCACCAGCACGATCGCCTCGCGGCCCCGCGCCACGACCTCCTCGATGGCCGAGAGGTAGACCTCCGTCTTGCCGCTGCCGGTCACGCCGAACACCAGGAACGGCGCGAAGGCGTCGCCGCGCAGGGCGGGCGTCATGGCGTCGAGCGCGGCCTGTTGCTCGGGGGTCAGGTCGGGCTTCTTTGCCGCCGTCGGCGCGGGGGCCGGTTCGTCCTCGGCGTCGCCCTTCTTCATCTCGTCGAGGGAGAGCCGGCGCTTGACGGTGTGGATCACGCCGTCTTTCCGGAGGCCGTCGACCACGCCGGGGCCGCACCGGGCGCGTCGGCAGACGTCGGCGACGGTCAGCAGCTCGCCGTCGGCGGCGCGGCAGAGGGCGTCGAGCGCCGCGGCCTGCTTGTTGGTGAGGGTCTTCTCCAGCGTGCCGTCGGCCCAGCCCTGGCGGGACTCCTCCGGGACGACTAGGAAGGTGCCGACGCGCGTGCCGGCCTGCTTGCGCACCCCCGCCGGCACCACGGCGTCCAGCGCCTGGCCCCACGAGCAGAGGTAGTACCCGGCCATCCAGCGAGTCAGCTCCAGCATCCGGGCGTCGATGAGCGGGACGGGGTCGAGGACCTCGGCGACGGGCTTGATCTTCGACGTCTCCAGCCCCTCCGGCGGCAGCAGCCCGACCGACACGCAGTATCCCGTCACCAGCCCGCCGCGCTTCCCCAGCGGCACCTTCACGCGCACGCCCGGCCGCACGCCCGCCGTCAGCTTGCGCGGCACGCGATACGTCAGCGCGTGGTCGAACGCCCGGTTGACCACCACCTCCACGAACAGCCCGCCGCGCTCCGCCGGCGCGCCGGCTTCGTCGGCGTCCTCCTCGTCCGCGCCGAACCACGAGGGAGGCCGCACCAGCCGTCCGGGCCGGGGGGTCGGGGGCGAGGCCGGCCCGTCCGAGGTCCCCTCTCCCGGCGGGAGAGGGGACTTCAGGAGGCGAGGCTCCTCGGCTTTCGGCCGTCCCCTCGGGCGGCTCATCCTGGTTGACAACGCTCATCGGGCGGACCTATCGTCGAGTTTCCGGGCCGTCGGCTGACATCGTATTCTATCCCGGGCCGCCTCGATTCTGTAGGTTTGTCCAGTATCGAGGCGAGGATTAGGACGCGAGCGGGGGTCGAATCGTCCATGCGACTGGGATTGTTCGGGGGGACGTTCGACCCGATCCACGTCGGGCACCTGATCTTGGCGGAACAGTGCCGCGAGGCGTGCGGGCTGGATCAGGTCTGGTTCGTGGTGGCGAACGAGCCGCCGCACAAGCGCGGGCGGAAGCGGACGGGCGTCCATCACCGGCTGGAGATGGCCCGGCTGGCGATCGCGGGGAACCCCGGATTCGCCGCCTCCGACATCGAGGCCGATCGGTCCGGGCCGTCGTACAGCGTGGACACGCTGGCCCAGGTCCAGGAAGAACGCCCCGGCGACGAGCTGTTCTTCCTGATCGGCGGCGACAGCCTGATCGACCTCCCCACCTGGCGCGAGCCCGACCGGATCGCCCGCATGGCCTCGATCGTGGTCGTGAATCGGCCCGGCGCGCAGGCCGAGGCCCCCGACCTCGGGCCCGGCGTCAAGCCTTTCCTGCCCGTCACGATCCCGCCGATCGGCGTCTCCTCGTCCGACCTGCGGCGACGGCTGGCCGAGGGGCGGAGCGTCCGCTACATGGTCCCGAGCGCCGTGGCGGCTTACATCGAGGCCCACAAGCTTTACCGGGAGCCCGCCGCCCCGGCGACCTGACCGGGACGAATCCGGCAATTCCGCCGTCGCTCACCGCCGAACTGCGATCGGGCGATACAATAGAGGATGGTCGCGGGCGAATGGCCCTCGACGGGTTTCCCACGCGGCGCGGAAGGACCGGAATGATGCATCCCCTCTCCAGGGCCGGACGGATGGTCGGGCGGGCGGCGACGGCGCTCGGGCTGGCGGCGGCGCTGCTGCTCGCGCCGGGCCCGGCGCGGGCCGGGAAGTTCTCGTGGCTCGACGAGGTCGTGCAGCAGATCCTCGTCGAGGCCCGCGGCGGCAAGGCCCTGGCCCGCACCGGCGACGCCGCGGCCGTCGAGGCCCGCGCCGCCGGCAAGCTGTTCGCCGACGGGGCCGAGGAGAGCCTGGAACAGCTCGCCAGGCATTCCGACGAGTTCGGACGCGCCGCGCGCAAGGTCGAGAACCCCAGCGAGTTGCTGCTGGAGATCCGCTTCGGCCAGCTCGTCGGCCGCGACGCCGACGCCCTGCGCACGTTCTCGGCCCTGAAGTCGGCCGAGAAGCGCGCCGTCGTCGAGATGGGCGAGTCGGCCGCGCGGATCGCCAGGCGCTACCCGCAAGAGGCCGAGCAGATGATCGCGAAGCTCGGTCCCGAGGGACTCACGGCCGTCCGCGCCTTCGGCGACGACGTGGCCGAGGTCATCGTCAAGGAAGGTCCCGAGAGCCTGGGCGTCCTGCGCAAGACGGGCAGGGGGGGCTGGGAGTTCCTGACGACGCAGGTGCTGCCGCACAAGAAGAAGCTGGCGGCGGCCGGCGTGCTGGCGGCGTTCTACGCCAACCCGGACGCCTTCATCGACTCGGCGGGCCGCGCGACGGAGTATGCCGTCCGCGAGTTCGCCCGCGCCGGCGTGACGCTGGCGACGGCCGTCGGCGGCGGGGTGGTGTCGGGCCTGGAGACGACCATCGGCGAGGCCCTGGCCAGTCGCGGCATCGACTTCCCGATCTTCCGCAAGCTCGGCGCGGTCCTCGCGGCCGTGGTCGCGTGCGGGGCGCTCCTGATCGTCCTGGGCTTCCCCCTCCGCACCATGCTCCGCCCGTTCACCGGCCTGGCCTGGCTGTTCCGCCGCGTGGTGCTGCGACGGTCGGCGTGAAGGGCCGGCCGGGGGACGGTCGATGAGTAATCCGGTGATCGAGGTGATCGGCACGTCTTCCCCCCTCGCGGGGGAAGACAGACCGCGCAGCGGTCAGATGAGGGGGACGCGAAGCACGGGTGCCGTCGGGAGCCGAAGGCCCGCCCGACCGGCCCGGGATCTCGACGGCCTTTTGGCGCGTCTTCCCCCTCATCCGGCCCTTCGGGCCACCTTCCCCCGCCAGGGGGGAAGGACGTTGTGAGCCTCGCACTTCCATGTTCCGGGGCACGGACGCCCCCAGTCGTCGGCAGTTCCTATCAGGATCGGGGACGGAGCGTGTCGAACCGCCGCAATGCGCGACTGGACGCCCTGGAGGCCCGGCTGACGGGGCCGAAGAAGATCGCGCTGTTCGGGCATCGGAACGTCGGCAAGACGACCCTGCTGGCGATGTTCTACCGCCAGGCGGCGGGGGGCCTGGTGCCGGGCGTGCGGCTGGCCGCGGCCGACGCGCCGACGGCCGAATACCTCGCCGAGAAGATCGCCGCCATCGAGACCGGCGAGCCCACCAGCGGCACCCTCTCCGAGACCGAACTGCACCTGCGGCTCTATCACGGCCCCGCGCGGTTCGAGCTGATCGTCAAGGATTACCAGGGCGAGCACGTCACGCTCGGGACCGACGAGCCGATCCAGGAGTTCTTCGCCGGCTGCGACGCCGTCTTCCTCTGCCTGGACCCCGAGGGCTCGACCGACCCCGCCGAGCGCCGGCGTCGCCAGCAGGAGGTGGAGAACCTCCTCGAACGCTACATCGAGAAGTCCGAGGACATCAGCACCGACCGCCCCGTCGCGCTGCTGCTCACCAAGTTCGACCGCGTCCTGGCCCGCGAGAAGGCCGGCTCGGTCGCCGACGAGGCGTTCGTCGAGGACCTGGTCGACCGCCAGTACGGCATGACCCGCCACGCCCTCCGCCAGCACGCGCCCGACGGCGTCATCTTCGCCGTCAGCGCGTTCGGGCCGGGCTCCGACGGCAACCGGCCGCCGTCGGAGATCCGCCCGATGGGCCTGGAAGGGCCGCTCGGCTGGGTCGCCGACCAGCTTGAGACCCGCGACCGCGCCCAGATGGAACTGCTCTGGGGCCTCGCGCCCGACGACCTGCCGCGGCTCCATCGCTGCCTCGCCGCCTACGAGAAGCGCTACCCGAAGTCGAACCGGACCTATGAGTTCCGCGACCGCCTGGTCGGGCTCGAACGCCGGCGGAAGCTGCGCCGGCTGGCGAAGGCCGCGGCGGCCGTCGCGGCGCTCGCGGGGCTGGCGGTCGGCTACGACCTGTGGGGCTACGCGCGGGCGTCGGCCTTCGAGGGGGACTCGGGCAACACGGCGTCGGCGGTGGCCGCGCGGTGGTCGGACCTGCTGGCGAGCCACCCGACGATGCCGTACCTCCTGCCGCGGTTCGCCCGCGAGGCCGCCAACAAGAAGGCCGAGTGGACCGTGAAGGCCAGCGGCGTGCAGGTCGCCGCCGGCTCGGTCGTCCCGGACCTCGACGCCCGGCTGGAGGCCGCGAGGGCCCAGGCCCCGCAGCTCGCCCCGGCGATCCGCGAGGTCGAGAAGACCCGCGAGCAGGTCCGCCACGACGAGCGCTGGAAGGAGGTCTACGCCCAGGCCAGCTCGCTCGAAGCCATCGACGAGCCGGCCAAGGGCCTGACCGTCCTGGACGGCTTCCTCCGCGAGTTCCCCGACTCGCCGAAGCGGCCCGACGTCCTCAAGCTCGCCCAGAGCCTCAAGGCCGAGCTGGACACCCGCCGCACGGCCGTCGAGCGCCGCGTCGTCGACGACCTCGCCCGCGCCGAGTCGCTGCCGAACGCCTCGCTGGCCGACCTGATCGAGCGGGCCCGCAAGTTCCTGGACGAGCACCCGGAGAGCCCGCTCCGCCAGGAGGTGCAGGGGAAGCTGGACGACTACGTCAAGCGGCTGGACGACCGCGATATCGCCCGCGCCCGCGAGTTCTCCCAGCGCCAGCCGACGAGCTTCGCGGCGCGGATCGAGAAATACCAGGACTACCTGAAGGCCCACCAGGCCGGCGGGCGCTACGTCAGCGAGGCCATCGAGGCGCGGGACAAGGTCCTCCGCGCCTGGGACGCCTACGCCTACCGCCAGGCCTACGACCACGCCGCGGCCCACCCCGACGACGTGGCCGAGGTCGCCCGCCGCCTCCGCGACTACCTCCGCGACCACCCCGACGGCCGCTTCGCCGAGACGTCCAAGGCCTATCTCGACTGGTGGGACCGGGCCTCCGTCCCCACCGGCTACCGCGTCACCCTGCGCCGGGGGCAGGTCCCGGCGTCGACGGGCAAGTACCTGGCCGGCGGCGGCCCCGACCTGGGCGTCACGCTGGAGGTCGCCGGCGCGACCTACGGCCCCTCGCCGGTGGTCTCCAACACCACCCGCCCCATCTGGGACTACACGTTCGCCCAGCCCGTCGTCTGGAAGTACGGCGACCCGATCACGATCCGGGTCATCGACTACGACTGGTCCGCCTCCGAGGTCGCCGTCCTGCACAGCCGCCAGGGCGACCCCCTGGCCATGCGCCTGCTCGACAACACGATCAAGCTCGCCAAGGGGGGCGGCACCACCCTGACCTTCACGTCCGACTTCGCCATGCCGGCCCTGGCCCGGCCGGAGTGAGCGGCCGGCCGCCCGCGACATCCCGACCGTGACGATTCCGTCCCCTCTCCCGGCGGGAGAGGGGACTTCGGATGTCCGGACCGTCCACGGCGCTCCTTGCCGGCGGGGCGTCGCGGTCGCATGATTGTTTCGGAAGGTGAATTCGGCGGGGGCGGCGGTCCGGCCGGGGGCGGGGCGTCGCCTACTTCAGATGTGGACGGACGGAGAGGGGCGTGGTTCATGGCCGAGGGGCCGATCGAGCTGCTGGCCAGGGCGCGCGCGGGAGAGGCCGAGGCGCTCGGCGAGCTGTGCGCGCTGTACCGCAACTACCTGAGGATGGTCGTCCGGACCGGCCTGGGGCCCCGGCTGCGCGAGCGGCTGGAGCTGTCCGACGTGGTCCAGGAGGCCCTGGTGGAGGTGGTCCGCCAGTTCCCCCAGTTCACCGGCCAGAACGAGGCCGCGCTGGTGGGCTGGCTGCGGCGGCTGGTCGGGCAGAAGCTCGCCGACCTGGGCCGGTATCACAGCCGGACCAAGCGCGCCGGCGGCGTGGCCCCGGTCCCGCTCGACGCGCCGTGGGAGGGGGGGAAGGGGGACGACGCGGGCGAGCAGGGCGCCGGCCGGCTGCTGGACGTCCTGGCCCTCAGCCAGACCAGCCCCAGCGAGGTCGTCAGCCGTCGCGAGCTGATCGTCCTGCTGGCCGACGCCCTGGCCGGCCTGCCCGTGGGCGAGGCCGACGTCCTGTGGCTCTACCACGCGGAGGGGCTCTCGTTCGAGGCCATCGGCGACCGGATGGGGGTCACGCGGAAGTCGGTCCGAGGCATCTGGGCGCGCGGCCTGAAGCGGCTGAAGCGATCGCTGGAAGGGCCCCCGGGCGGAACATTGAGGTACGACGATGGGTCAGCCGGTTGACGAGACTTCCGACGTCGCCCCCCCGGACGACGACGAGCGGCTGGGCGAGGCGATCGAGGACTACCTCGGGCTGGCCGAGCGCGGCGAGGCCCCCCCGGCCGAGGAGTTCGCGGCCCGCTACGGCGACATCGAGGCCGACGTCCGCGCGGCCCTGGAGGGCCTGGAGCTGGTCCACGGCCTGGTCGGCGGGGCGAGCGGGTCGTCGGGCGGCGTCGGCCCGGGGCGGAACCTGGAGTCGGGCCGGCGGATCGCCGGCTACCGCATCGTCCGCGAGCTGGGCCGCGGCGGCATGGGGACCGTCTACGAGGCCGTCCACGTCGGCCTCGACCGCCCGGTCGCCCTGAAGGTCCTGGGGACCCTCGCCGCGCCCGACTCCTCGGCCCGGCGGCGGTTCCTCAACGAGGCCCGGGTCGCGGCCAACCTGCACCACACGCACATCGTCCCGGTGTTCGACGTCGGCCAGGTGGGCGGGCTCTGCTACTACGCCATGCAGCGCATCCAGGGGAGCGGGCTGGACCGGGTCGTCCGCTGGCTCCGCGACGAGCGCGGCGTCGGCGGCGGCCGGTCCTCCACCGACTCGGCCGGGCGCGGGGGGACGTCGTCCTCGAAGTGGCCCCGCGCGTGGGCCCGGGCCTCGTCCCACCTCCCCTGGAGGCGCACGCCGCCGCGGCCGGTCGCCGGGCCGCCGTCGACCGAAGCCGACGACCTCACCCCCGCCTGGTCCGGGAGCCGCGCGCTGCTGGGCCTGTCCCGGCCCGCGGGGGCGTCCCCCCGGCTGGCCGCCCGCGCCGAGGACGCCGAGCCCCCGTTCGACCCCCCCCGCGGGTCGTCCTACCACCGCTGGGCGGCCCGCGTGGGCATGCAGGCGGCCGAGGCTCTGGCGCACGCCCACCAGCACGGCGTCATCCACCGCGACGTCAAGCCGTCGAACCTCCTGATCGACTCCGAGGGCTCCATCTGGGTCGCCGACTTCGGCCTGGCCCGCCGCCTGGCCGACCCGGGCCTGACCCACCACGACGGGATGCTGGGCACCCCCCGCTACATGAGCCCGGAGCAGGGCCGCACCGGCGTCATCGACGGCCGCACCGACGTCTACAGCCTGGGCGCCACCCTGTACGAGCTGCTGACCCTCCGCCCGCCGTTCGACGGCTCCTCGGCCGCCGAGCTGCTCGACCAGATCGCCGGCCGCGAGCCGGTCGCCCCCCGCTCCATCGACCCGAGGATCCCGCGCGACCTGGAGACGATCGTCCTGAAGTCGCTCGCCAAGCGGCCGTCCGACCGCTACGCGACGGCCTCCGAGCAGGCCGCCGACCTGGAGCGGTTCCTCAACCGCGAGCCGGTCAAGGCGCGGCGGATCAGCCCCGTCGGCCGCGCCTGGCGGGTGATGCGCCGGCACCCCGGGATCAGCTCGGTCACGGCCGCCGCCAGCGTCATCATCCTGGCCGTGGCCGGGTTCGCCTACCACCGCGTCGCGAGCGAGCGCGACGCCAAGGACGCGGCCCTGCAACTGAAGGCGGCGGCGCTGGTCCGGGCGGACGAGGCCCTGGCCCGGACCGAGGAGGCCGTGCGCGAGTCGCAGTCGGCGCGGCGGATGGAGCTGTGGCGCCACGCCGAGCTGGTCCGCCGCACCGACACGCCCGACCGCCGCGCCGCCGGGCTCGGCCTGCTGAAGAAGGCCGCGGAGCTGGGCCCCGACGCCGAGACCAAGGCCCGCCTCCGCGACGAGGCGGCCGAGTTCCTGGTCCTCCGCGAGTTCGAGCCCCGGGTGGAGTTGCCGACCGGCCCGACCCGGGACGTCGTCCTGGGCCCGTCGGGGGCGCGCCTGGCGGCCCTGACCTCCTCGGGGTTCGGCGGCGAGGAGCTGGCGTCCTGGGACCTGACCTGCCGGCGCCGCGGCGACTCCCTGGCCCTCGCCCGCTACGCCCGCGCCGAGGATCGCGACGAAGGCCCGGGCCCCGGCGGGGGCGGTCGCGGCGGCCCGCAAGGGGGCCGGGGGGGGCGCGGGCCCGGGGGGTGGGGCGACCGTCTGGCCTCCTGCGGCGGGAGCCTGGCCGTGGTCCCCTACGGGGGCGGCGCGATCCTGCTCGTCGACGCCTCCACCGGGGTGCCGGTCCGCGAGCTGAAGCCGACCGCCGGCCGGGTCGTCTCGATCTTCGGCGACCCGACGGGCAAGCGGCTGGCGGCCCTGGAAGGGGCGTCGGAGCGCGCCGAGCCCGAGGGGCCGGGGCGCCGCGAGACGTTCCGCGTGGTCCTCTGGGACCTGGAGCGGGCCGACGCCGTCCCGCGCCCGCTCGACCTCGCGGCGGAGGCCCGCCCCCCCTGGTCCCCCCCCCCGGCCGTCGCCTTCGCCCCCGACGGCCGCTCGCTGGCCGTGGCCGTCGCCGGCGAGACCACGATCCGGATGTTCAACGCCGAGGACGGCGGCGAGTCCCGCTCGATCGAGGCCCCGGCCGACGTCCGCGCCCTGGCGATGGGGGCCGGCGGCCTGCTGGCGGCGGCCTCGCAGGGGACGATCCAGGTCTGGAACCTCGCGAGGCCCGACGCCCAGGCGTTCGTCACCAGCCTGCCGACGCAGGGCTTCGTCTCCCGCCTCCAGTTCGACCCGACGGGCACCCTGCTGGCCGCGACCTTCTGGGCCGCCAACATGCAGCCCGCCCCGAAGGTCGAGCTGTGGGACGCCGCGACGTTCAAGCCGGTCGCCGTCCTCGCCGCCGCCGACCCGGTCTCCGACGTCGCCTTCTCGGCCGACGGCCGGACGCTCGTGGCCGGCGGGGCCAACCTCTCGACCACCACCTGGCGGATCCGCGAGCCTCGCGCCCGGGCCACGGCCGTCGGGCTGGAGGGGAAGCCCTTCTCGGCCTCCTTCCGCGAGGACGGCCTGCTCGCCGTGGCCGACCTCGACGGCGACGTCTGGGCCTGGAATCCCGACCCGACCACGCCCACGGCCGGGCGCCCGCCTTTCCGGGTGGTCGCGGGCGAGGCCGCCGTGCCGGTCGGCCCCGACCGCAAGGACGAGGCCCGGCCCGGCGGGCGCGGGCCGTTCCGGCCGTCGGCCGCGGCGTTCACCCGGGCCGGGGACCTGGTGATCCACGACGCCGACGGCCTGGAGGTCCACCCCGCGAGCCTCGCCGCCGACGCCAAGGCGACCCGCGTGCAACTCCCCTCGCTGCCGCCCTGGCTCCAAAGCCCCGCCTGGCCCGTCCTCGCGCGCTCGGCCGACGGCCGGACCATGGCCCTCGGCCGAGGCCGTTCCGTCTACCTCTGGGACGTCGAAGGCCCCGGCGGCCCGAAGCTCGTCGCCTCCCCCGTCGATCACCGGGGGCCGGCCTGGCGGGACGGCCAGGGCCCGGGAGAGGGCCGCCGCAGGCGACGCGGCGGCCCCGACGGCGGCCTCCCGCCCGACTTCGCCCAGAGGGTCAAGGCCCTCCAGGTCGCGCCCGACGCCGATCGCCTCTACCTCCTGATGATCGACCCGCCGTCCATCCAGTCCTGGAAGCTGGCCGGGACCGCCGAGGGCGCCCGCGCCGAGGTCGAAGCCTGGGCCGACGACCCCCCCGAGAACCCGACCGCGATCGCCCTGAGCCCGGACGGCTCGCTCCTGGCGATCGCCGACCGCTCCGGGGCCGTCACCCTGGTCGACGCCGTCCGGCTCGCGGCCCTCGGCCGCATCGAGCCCCGCGCCGACGACCCGGAGACCCTCGCGTCGGCCGTGGCGTTCGCGCCCGACGGCCGTCGACTGGCCGTCGGCTCGCAGCCGGGGCCCGTCCGGCTCTGGGACCTGTCCGACCCCTCCTCGCCCCGGGCCTCGATCCGGCTCCCGGGCCCGGCCGCGCTCCCCTTCCTCGTCCTCGCCTTCTCGCCCGACGGCCGCCGCCTGGCGGTCGGCGGCGGCGACTCCATCGTCGAGTCCTGGGACCTCGCCGCGCTCGACGAGGAGCTGCGCTCCCTCGGCCTGGGCGACTGACCCGCGCCGGATCGACGCAACATCATCCGGCCGCACGTCGCCCCGCGGCGACGCCCGCGGCCGGGCCCGCGCGCGCCGTCGATTCCCCGCCACCCCGCGGCCGGCGGGGCGGGGCGGCCGTAGATGTCATGCAAGCGTCGACGCGACGGATCGGATGGGAACTTCAAAGAACGAACTGAACAACCGGAGCATGGACATCAAGATGCGAACGATCTTCAAGGCCGCGACGATGGCGGGCTTCCTGGCGATGGCGTCACTCGGCGGCGCGGGCCGCGCGGACTCGATCATCACCAGCCAGTTCCAGGGCGGGCCCGGCGTCACCATCACCTACTCGACCGGCCCGACCACGACGGCGACCCACGGCGGCGGCGCCGGCGCCTTCACGGCCACGCCCACGAGCCCGTCGGGCTCCGCCTTCGACGCCTACTGCGTCTCGCCCGAGATCTCGGTGGGGGCGGGCCTGACGACGCTCCAGGCCCAGACGATCTATCAGCTCAACACGATCGGCCAGTCCTTCTTCCAGTACTCGGCCTTCGGCGACGTCGGCAACCGCCTGGCGTACCTGCTGGGGGCCTACGGCTCCGTCAACACCACGAACTCCAAGGCGGCCCTCGCCCTGGCGATCTGGGATACGATGGACTCGAAGTTCAGCTACACCGGCGGGTCGACCGCGGTGAACAACCTGTTCGCGACGTACACGTCGTTCGCCGGCTACAATTCCGCCGTCCAGTACGCCCCCCTGGCCACGTTGTACGTGATCGACCCGAGCACGCCCTACCAGAACCTCATCGGCATCTCGTCCGACCTCAACGCCGTGCCCGAGCCCGCCAGCGTCGTCTCGGCCTTCGTCGGCCTCGGCGCCGCGGGGCTGTTCGCCGCCCGCCGCGCCCGCCGCGGCGCCTGACGCCCCTCGCCTCCACGTGGAGCGAGCGTCCCCGACCCGGGGCGGGTCGGGGACGCTTCGCGTTTCGAAACGGCTCAGGCGACGACCTCGTACCCCGCGCGCTGGGGCCGGGTGAGGAAGGCGTTCGCCTGGTCGTCGCCGACGATGACCTCCTTCTCCGGATCCCACGCCAGCTTGCGGTTCCCCAGCCGGATGGCGATGTTCGCCAGGTGGCAGGTGGTCAGGGCGCGGTGGTGGCTCCAGACGTCCGAGGCCGGCTTGCCGCGGTCGTCGCAGCAGGCGAAGAAGTTCTCCATGTGCCCGTCCAGCGGCTTGCCGTTCCGCAGCTCGCGGAGGAGCGACTCCGGCACGGGGTCCTTGTAGATCGACGAGACCGCCCCTCCTTCCAGGTCGATGCGGTCGCGGGTGACGAAGATCCTGCCGTGCTCGCCCTCGAAGGTCGCGCCGTTCTCGGTGTCGTCGCGGATGACGAGCGCGACGCCGTCGGCGAACGTGGCCTTGACCTGGAAGGTCGCGACGGTGTTGAAGCGGTCGGAGACCGTGGGCCAGCCGTCCTTGTAGGCGATGGGGAGCTCGGCCCGCTCGACCTCGATCGTGGTCGGCCCGGTCTGGTCCTTGCCCAGGCCCCAGTGGGCGACGTCGACGTGGTGGGCGCCCCAGTCGGTGAGCTTGCCGCCCGAGTACTCGTACCACCAGCGGAAGTCGGAGTGGCAGCGCCTGGGGGTGTACTCGACCTTGGGCGCCTGGCCGAGCCAGAGGTCCCAGTTGAGGCCGGGGGGCGGGGTCTCGGGGGCCAGGGCGTCCGACGTCGGCCCGCCGCCGATGGCCGCCGTCACCTTCTTGATCTTGCCGATCCGCCCCGAGCGGACCAGGGCGACGGCCATCAGGAACACCTTGTTGTGGTCGCTGCGCTGCTGGGTGCCGACCTGCAGGACCCTCTTCGTCTCCTCGACGACCCGGCGGAGCACCTTCCCCTCGTCGATGGTGAGGGTCAGCGGCTTCTCGCAGTAGACGTCCTTGCCGGCCCTCATGGCGTCGATGCAGACCTTGGTGTGCCAGTGGTCGGGCGTGCCGACGATCACGGCGTCGACGTCGTCGCGGTCGAGGATCTTGCGGTAGTCCTCGTAGACCTCGGCCTTCTTCTTGCCGACGCGGTCGCTGTCGCGGGCCTTCTCGGCGTGCGACCTGTCGACGTCGGCGACGGCGACGAAGTCGCCGAAGCGCGCCGCGGCGACCGCGTCCCACGTCCCCTGGCCGCCGGCGCCGATCAGCCCCAGCCGGGGCCGGTCGTTCTTCGCCCGGAACGCCGCCGAGGCCGCGCGGGGCGCCTCGCCCAGCGCCGCGAGCGTCGCGCCGGAGGCCGCCACTTTCAAGAATTCCCGCCGACCGCCGCCGGTCCTCACGAACATCGCCGTTCCTCCGCTCGGGGACGAAGAACAAGTCTCCAACTCCCGGCGAACATATCCGGCGCGACGGGGAGGCTCAAGGAGGCGGCGGGGTGGGGGCGACCGGACCGACGTCGGCCTGGGCCGGTTCGAGACGGATCGACGCCCGGCCCAAGGGGAGCCGCGCCCGCGCGCCGCGGCGGCGCAAGGCGACCGCGGCCGGCCCGACGGCGACCGGTCTCGATTCGAGGTCGTCACCCATCGACGGGGCGGGGGGATGGCGGCGTGTCTTCAGGTGGATGGAATCGTCGACCGGCCGGGCGGATCGAGCCCAGGCGGCGGTCGCGCCGGGTCGCCGAGGCGATCGCCGGAGGGCCCGCCGCGCATCCCGCCGACCTTGTTGGGAGGGAGGGGCGGCGACTAGAGTAGGCCATCCGGCCCGGCCCATCCTCGCGGGGACTTCGCCCCGAGGGGAGTCCACTCCCGTCACGGCAGGTGAGAGCCATGATGAAGACCTGGCCCGCGCTCCCCCTCGCGCTCCTCGCATCCCTCGCCCCCCGGCCGTGCGACGCCGGGGAGGGGGCCGCTCGGCTCGTTTCGTTCGAGGCGCTGCAGCAGGAACTCGGCGATCCCGGCCTGCGCATCCTCGACGCCCGACCGAAGGCGGATTACGACAAGGGGCACATCCCCGGGGCCGTCCGGGTCGACGCGAAGGCGGTCGAGGCGACGACCGCGAGGCCCGACGCCTTGACCGACGTCGCCGCGTGGGAGGCGTGGATCGCCCCGCTCGGCATCAGGCCGAAGACCCGGGTCGTCGTCTACGACGCGAATCGCCAGCTCGACGCCGCCCGCCTCTGGTGGCTCCTCACCTACCTGGGCGTCGAGCAGGTCGGGCTCCTCGACGGCAACTTCCCCCTCTGGTCCGCCGAGGGGCGTCCCGTCTCGGCCGACGCCCCCGAGGTCGCCCCCGAACCGTTCCGGGTCGCCCTCCGCACGGACCGACACGCCACGCGGGGCGAGGTCCTCGCGGCCCTGGCGGCGAGGTCGGCCGCCATCCTCGACGCCCGCAGCGATGGCGAGTACCTGGGCTCGGATCGGCGATCGCAGCGGGGCGGCCACGTCCCCACCTCCTGCCATCTGGAGTGGAACAACCTCGTCGACGAGGAGGGCCGCTTCCTCGACGAGGCGACCCTCCGCGCCAAGCTCGTCAGGGCCGGCGTCCGCGGAGACGGGCCGGTCATCACCCATTGCCAGGGGGGCGGCCGGGCGTCGGTGAACGCCTTCGTGCTCGAACGGCTCGGCTTCCGCACGCGGAACTACTACCTGGGATGGTCGGATTGGGGGAACGCCGAGGAGACGCCGGTCCAGGTCGAGGAGCGGCCGGATCGCCCGGAGTGAAGACCGGGCCGCGAGGGAGGAGGCCGGCCGCGGGCCCGCCCCCCTCGGCCGAAGATCCCGGGCCGGACGCCGGGGCGTCCCCTGGCGGGGCTTCGACGTCGGTGCGACCATGGCGGAGGCCGAGGCGGTCTCGTGCGACCGTCGGACCGGCTTGGCACCGCCCGAGAGGGCCGGCGGCCCCTTCCTCGATCCATCACCGGACGCCGCGCGACGCCGCGTCCCCGGGAGCCTCACCCGTGCCGCGACTCCAACCCGCCTTCCTCGCCGCCTTGCTTTGCGGCGCGATCGCCCACGCCGAATCGCCGCGCGTCAGCCGGATCGACAACGGGACCGTCCGCGTGGGCGTGAACCTGGACCTGGGGGGCGTCATCACCGAGGTCGCCCGCTCCGCGCCGGACGCGCCCAACCTCATCAACTCCCACGATTACGGGCGCCAGGTCCAGCAGTCGTACTAGGCCGTGTTGACTGTCCGAGGGCTGATCCGGTAAGGATTTAAGGCGGATCG
>ERZ778021.2589-NODE-2589-length-15671-cov-5.178727_pt1 | contig 15671 bp, 13 predicted proteins | sample MGYA00375751_ERZ778021 | MGnify/ENA primary metagenome ERZ778021 (study PRJEB29350, sample SAMN05389814) | bioreactor metagenome | isolation source: Thiocyanate stock bioreactor | place: South Africa: University of Cape Town | collected 2013-08-29 ... | reverse complement strand
GGGTGGCGACCCGGTCGGTTCGCGCGTCGATGTCGTCGTCACCGCCGAACCGACCGACGCCGGCTCCGGGCACACCTACGTGGCGGCGGCGGGGGTGCCTCTACTGGGCCTTGGTGCCGGTCCCGAAGGCGAGGCGGGCGGCACCGCCGAGGCGACCCTGGGACTGACGCGCCCGCAGGCGCTGCGGCTGATCGCCGCCGAGAGCTTCGCCCGCCAGGTCACCGTGATGCCCCACGGAGGACGATGAGTGCCCGCGACCGCCACGTAGCCGAAATCGCCGCCACCCTGCGCGGTCGCCTGGTCGAGCGCCGCCGGGCCGAGGCGGCGGCCGGGCGGCGGGGCGGCGACCTCGAGGCGACGGTGCGGGAGCTGGTCGACGAGGAGGCGGCGGTCCTCGGTGCCGCCGACCGGGCCGAGATCGCCGCCCGCGTGGTCCGCGACAGCGTCGGCCTCGGGCCGCTCGAGATCCTGCTCGCCGACCCGGAGGTGGAGGAGGTGATGGTCAACGGCCCCGATCGCGTCTTCGTCGAGCGGGGCGGGCGGATCGAGACGACTCCGATCGCCTTCGCCGACGAGGAGGAGCTGCGCAACGCGATCGAGCGGATCCTGGCGCCGCTCGGCCGCCGCGTCGACGAGCTCAGCCCGATGGTCGACGCCCGTCTCGCCGACGGCTCGCGGGTGAACGTGGTGATCCCGCCGCTGGCGATCGACGGCCCGGCGATCTCGATCCGCCGCTTCGGCGCCGAGCGGCCCGGTCCCGATCGGCTGGTCGAGATGGGGACCCTCGACCCGGTGCAACGGGCGCGGCTGGAGGAGGCGGTGCGGGGACGGCGCAGCATCCTGGTCAGCGGCGGCACCGGCTCCGGCAAGACGACGCTCCTGGGCGCCCTCTCCAGCTTCGTCGCCGCCGACGAGCGCGTGGTGACGATCGAGGACGCCGCCGAGCTGCGCCTCCAGCAACCCCACGTGGTGCGGCTGGAGAGCCGGCCCGCCGGGGTCGAGGGCCGTGGCGAGGTGACCATCCGCGACCTCCTGCGCAACGCCCTGCGGATGCGGCCCGACCGGATCGTGATCGGCGAGGTGCGCGGGCCGGAGGCGCTCGACCTCCTGACGGCGTTGAACACCGGCCACGACGGAGCCCTCTCGACCGTCCACGCCAACTCGCCCCGCGACGCGATCGCCCGCCTCGAGACCCTGGCGCTGATGGCCGGCGTGGGGCTGCCGCACGAGGCGATCGCCGAGCAGGTCCGCCGTGGCATCGACCTCGTCGTCCACCTGCGGCGCCTGCCCGACGGCTCGCGCCGCGTGACCGAGATCGTGGAGGTCGACCGGTGAGTGGAGCGGTGGCGATGGCCGCAGTGCTGTCCGGCGCAGCACCGATCGCGGCAGTTGGCGACGCGCCGATCGTTCTGCTCGGTGCTTTGGCCGGTGGGCTCGTGGCGATGGGCGCCAGGGAGGCGGTGCTGGCCAGCCCGGCCGCGGCGGCCTGGCTGCGGCAGGCGCTGGAGCCGTTGCGGCGCGCCGGGCGCGAGGGCTACGCGCCCTCGACCCGCGAGCGCCGGCGGCTGGCGGCCCTCGGTGCGGTGGCGGCGATCGCGACCGGCTGGCTGCTGGGCGGGGTCGAGGTTGCGTTGCCGCTCTCGGTCGCCGGGCCGGGCATCGTCGCCTGGGTCATCTCCAGCCGGCGGCGCCGCTACCGCGCCGCGGTCGAGCGCTCGCTGCCCGAAGTCGCCACCGCCGTCGCCGACTCGCTCGCCGCCGGGCGCTCTCTGCGTGCTTCGCTGCCCGCCGCGGCCGCCTATCTCGACGGGCCGCCCGCGGCTGAGCTGGTCCGGCTCGGCGCCGAGCTCGACCTCGGCGCCGGCACCGCCGAGGCCGTCGCCGCCTGGCGCGGGCGGATGCGCTCCGCGCGGGTCGACGCCTTCGCCGCCGCCCTGCTGAGCCAGCGGCTGGCGGGCGGCGACCTCGCCGGGCTGCTGCGCCGCTTCGCCGCCGGGGCGGCGGAGCGCGACCGGGTCGCCGAGGACGCCCGCTCGGCGACCGCCCAGGCCCGCTTCACCGGTCTGCTCGTGGTCGCGATGCCGACCGGCGGGGCGCTCTTCGCCGAGCTGGTCCAGCCGGGCTTCCTCGCCAAGTTGCTCGGCTCGCCCGCCGCCGCGATCCTGCTCGCCCTCGCCGCCGGCCTGCAGGTCGTCGGTTTCGTCGCGATCCAGCGGCTCTCGCGGGTGGCCGAATGAGCCCGGCGGACCTCCTCTTCGCGATCGCGACGTTGCTGGCGCTGGCCGCGGGCCGCGAGGTCCTGGTCGCTCGCGCCGCCCGTCGCGCGGTCAGAAACATCGACCAGGGCGAAGTTTCTGACCGCGCAGGCGGCTGGGCTCAGGGCGGCGGCGCGCCGGGCGGCGGCGCATCGGGTCGCGGGGCGGCGGGTTCGCCGCTGTCCGGGCGAGCGGCCCGCGTGGCGCTCTGGCTCGATCTCCCCGAGCGATTGCGCCGCTCGGGGCTCGAGGCGCGCTTCCCGCTCCCCGCGGTGCTCCTGGCCAAATGCGCCGGGCTGTGCCTGGGGGCGATCCTGGCGCTCGGCGCGGCGCCCGCGGCGCCGGGGCGGATCGCGATCGCCGTCGCGCTCGGCCTGCCCGTCGCGGGCTTCTTCCTCCCCGACGCGCTGCTCGAGCGCGCGGCGCGCCGCCGGCGCCGGCGCCTCGTCGCGGCGCTCCCCGACGCTCTCGACCTCCTCGCGGTCAGCGTCGCCTCGGGGCGCGGCCCGGCCGACGGGCTCGCCCAGGTGGCGCGGGCGGGGGAGGGACCGCTGGCCGAGGAGATGCGGATCGCGGTCGCCGAGCTCTCCTGCGGCAGCCCGCTCTCGGCGGCGCTGGCCGCGCTCCGCGCCCGCGTTCCGGGCAGCGAGCTGGCGACGCTGGTCGCCTCGATCGAGCGCTCGCGCCGCTTCGGCTCGCCGCTTGCCGATCAACTCCGCCGCCAGGCGAGCGCCCTGCGCCGCGACAGCCGCCGCGCGGTCGAGGAGCGGGCCGCCCGCGCCGCGCCGAAGATCCAGCTGGTCGTCGCCCTGGTCCTCGTCCCCTCGGTGATGCTGATGATCGCCGCCGGCCTGATCGCCAACGCCGGGACGCTGCTCTCGGGGTTCTAAGGCATCCCCGGACGCGGGAGCGAGCACTCCGGTGACCATCAGCGCGCTCGTGCGGGAGCGGAGGAGATGCCGCTTTGTGAAGACTCGTCGCGCAGCCGGGTCGCCACCGCGCCGGTCGCCGCGAGCACCGCGTCGAGGCTGACGATGTCTTCCCGCCGATCCGGGATGAAGGCGACGAGGGTCCCGTCGACGAGCTCAAAGGCGAACTTCTCCGGCGGCGATTCGGTCAGCCAGACGATGAAGCTCGGGGAGAAGAGGCGCCGCAGCCAGACGTCGTTCTGGTTCTCCTTGGCGAAGATCTCGTAGCGCTCGGCCAGCGCCTCGCTCTCCAGCGTGACCCGCTTTTTCCCCACCCGGAAGGCATCCTCAAACTTCTCCAGCGAGCGCAGCCCGAACTTGCGCTTGCAGTAGAGCTCCGGCACGAACGGCGAGCACTCCGGCAGCTCGACCAGCCCGATCGTGAAGTAGACGTTCTTCGTCGTCGGCATGCCGTCCGAGTCGATCGTCGGCTCTTCGTAATAGAAGACGGCCAGCGTCCCGTCGATCCCGGGCGCGAGCTCGCCCGCCATCGTCCACGAGGTCCCGCGGCCGACGCCTTCGCGCAGCAGCGGGGTGGCCTTCTCCGGGATCACGACCGTCTCCAGCTTCAGGCCACGGTTGTGCGCGTAGACCTCGAGGAAGGACCGCTGCGCCCGGTCGCCGGCCAGCATCCAGGTGACCCAGAGGGCGATCCCGATCACGAGCAGCGGCAGGATCAGGGCGACCGCCACGCCGTACTGGAGGCCGTAGATGAAGAACCCGAGGCTGACCACGCCGGTCGGCACGAGGAACTTCCAGCCGCTGAGCAGCCGCCGCAGCTCGCCCCAACGCAACGACTTGGAGTTGGCGGGCCCCGACGAGGGCTCGGACAGTTTGGAAGGAATCTTCGATCTGGTCACGGCGCGCAAACCTAGCGCCGCGGCCGGCGGGTAATGCGCTGTCTGGACGACCAGACTAGGCTGGCGGGGACTGGCCGGCCGGGGTGGAGGTCTCGCCCGACTCCTCGCGCAGGCGCGTCGCCACCATCGTCGTCGCCGCGGCGACCTTGTCGAGGTCGGCGGTGTCTTCCTTGTGGCCGCGCACGTAGGCGACGAGGGTGCCGTCGACGAGCTCGAAGGCGAACTTCTCCGGCGCCGATTCGGTCAGCCAGACGATGAAGGGGGGCGAGAACAGCCGCCGCATCCAGACCGCGTCCTGGCCCTTCTTGCAGAAGACCTCGTAGCGCTTGGCCATCTCCTCGCTCTCCAGCGTCACCCGTTCTTTGGAGGAGCGGAAGACGTCCTCGAACTTCTCCAGCGAGCGCAGCCCCGACTTGCGCTGGCAGTAGAGCTCCGGCACGTGGTCCACGCACTCGGGGATGTCGCTCATGCCGAGCGTGAACGGGTGGTAGCTCTTCTCCCGGTTGCCGTTGCTGTCGGTCGATTCGGTGACGTAGGTGTAGATCGCGAGGATCCCGCCGACGCCGGGGGCCAGTTCCCCGGTCAGCGTGCGCTCGGCGTACTGGTCGTCGCCCTTGCGCAGCAGCGGCGTCGAGGGCGGCAGCGAGGTCTTGCCGCCGAGGGTCATGTCGCGCCGCTTCGCGTAGACGTTGAAGAAGTCGTCGGCGGCGCGCGAGTCGGCGAGGTTGAAGGTCAGCCAGATGCCGGCCAGGAAGGCGACGACGAAGACGATCGCGCCGAGCACCGGGCCGGCCACGGCCGCCCCGATCGCGCCCAACGCCAACGAGCCGCCGAGGACCAGGATCCAGGTCAGCGGTTTGTGGAGCAGTTCGCGGAAGTGGTAGCCGCGCAGGTCGTTCGCGTCCTGCGGTTCCGCCTGTGCCGCGGCCGCGTTGGCGTCCGACCCCTGTGCCTGATCCCTCTCCTCAGTGCTCATGCGCCCCAACCTATCCCGCCGAGAGGCGGCCAGGGGCGGACATGCAAATGGGGTTGCAGAGGGAGGTCGTGTTGCAAAGTGGGAGAGTGTGTGTCAAAGTGGCGCTCGAGTTGAAGCCCAGGACCGGGGTGGTGAGGCTCCTCCCACCTCATCACTCCGGTCCCAACTCTTTTCCGACCTCTACCTCCCGCTCTGAAAGGACACCGAGTTGGCATTTCGGGGCCTCTACGAGCACAGCCTGGACAGCAAGGATCGATTGACCGTGCCCTCGCGCTTTCGCAGTCAGCTTGCTGACGGAGTCGTTCTCTCCAAGGGCTTCGACCCCTGCGTCTGGGTGCATACGACCGCGGAGTTCGAGGAGCTGTCGGACCGCTTCCTCTCACCCCACAGCCCGTTCGGCAAAGACGCAAGGGCTCTGCGCCGCCGTTTCCACGGTGGCTCGTTCGACGAGAAGCTCGACTCGGCGGGGCGCATCCGCATCCCCAAGCCGCTGATCGAGCACGCCGGCCTGGATGGCGAATGCGTCGTCATCGGCGCGGGTGAGTACCTCGAGATCTGGAACGCCGACGCCTGGGCCAAGCAGGAGGAAGAGCTCGACGCCGCCGCGCCCGAGATCGCCGAGGGCCTGGCCGGGGCGGGCGCCGCGTAACCATGAGACTGCATGCCGCCCGCATCCCCACCTTCTCCCACCAGGCCACCGCGCCGAACCTGCTGAAGCTCGTGACCCGCGAACACGATCCCGTCCTCGCCCCCGAGCTGGTCGACCTGCTCGCCCCCGAGCCGGGCCAGACCGCCGTCGACTGCACCTTCGGCGCGGGCGGCCACGCGCGGCTCGTCGCCGAGCGCCTCGGGCCGGAGGGGACGCTGATCGGGATCGACCGCGACCCGGCCGCCCAGGAGCGCTTCAACCGCTTCGCCGCGGAGGCTCCCTGTAAGGCGTTGTTCGTCGGCGCCGACTTCGTTGCAGGACTTCGTGCGCTGCGGGGCGAAGGAATCCGCCCAGACATGGTCTACATGGATCTGGGAATGTCCTCGATGCAGATCGACGCGTGGGAGCGCGGCTTCTCCTACTCCTACGACGCGCCGCTCGACATGCGCATGGACCCGCGGCAGGGGTTCGACGCCGCCGATCTGGTCAACGAGTGGCCGGAGGGGCGGATCGCCCAGGTGCTGCGCCGCTTCGGCGAGGAGCGCCACGCCGCCGGGATCGCCCGCGAGATCGTCGCCCGCCGGCCGCTCCGCACGACCTCCGAACTTGTCGCCGCGGTGCAGGCGGGGATGCCCGCCGCCGCCCGCTTCGCCGGCGGCCACCCGGCCAAGCGCACCTTCCAGGCGCTGCGGATCGCCGTCAACGGGGAGCTCGACCTGCTCGACGAGGCGTTGCCGCTGGCCTGGGACATGCTGCCGCTCGGCGGCCGCTTCGCCGCGATCTCCTTCCACTCGCTCGAGGACCGGCCGGTGAAGCAGTTCCTGGTCGGCAAGTCGACCGGCTGCGTCTGCCCGCCGGAGCTGCCGGTCTGCGTCTGCGGCCACGAGCCCGAGGCCGAGCTGCTGACCCGCCGCGCGATCGCCCCCGGGCCCGCGGAGGTCGAGGCGAACCCGCGCTCGCGCTCCGCCCACCTGCGCGCCGCGACCAAGATCGCCTTCGACACCCGCCTCGCCGAGAACCCGGGCGGGGAGGACTCCTGATGGCCGTCGCCGCCCCGGCTCGCCGCTCGCAGCCGCTGACCACCGCGGCGCCCGCCCGCACGGCGCCGCCGGAGCCGAAGAAACGTCCCCGCGATCGTCCCCGCCCGGGCGGGTCGGGGCGTTCGAGCGTCACCGCATCGGCCCCGGCCACCGCGCCGAAAAAGCGCAAAGCAGCGCCGAAAAAAGCCCGCAAAGCTGCCACCGGGCGCAAGGCAGGTGCCTCCGCGGCGACCGCGGCGCCCGCCCGCAAAGCCGCTCCCCGCCGTAAAGCGAGCGCCACTCCGCGCCGCAAGACGCCGCCGAAGCGTCGCTATCCGTCCGGCGTGATCCCGATCGCCGCGGTCGCCACCGGCCGCGCCGCGGTCGCCGTCACCCAGCTTCCCGAGTCCGGCCTGATCCACCGCCTCACCCGCGGCCGCGCCTGGATCGGCCTGCTCGGCGTGCTCCTGGTCGGGATCGTCGCCCTGAACGTGGTGACGCTCAGCTTCGCCGCCTCGGCGGGCAAGGTCGAAGAGCGCAACGCCGAACTGAGCAAAGAGAACTCGATGCTGGGGAACCGCAATGCTGCCCATTACGGTCAGCCGCGGATCGTCCGCGACGCGAACAAGCAAGGCCTGACCGCCAACGCCGGCGCCGAGCCGCGGCTCCTCACCGTGCGCCCGACCGACGTGAGCGACGCCGCGTCGCGCCTCGCTGCCGCTGCGGGGACCGCGGGCGTCGCCGCATCCGGCGAAGAATCGGCTACCGGCGAAGAAGCGGCATCGGGCGAAGGTGGCGCGGCGAACGGCGAAGAAACGGCGACCAGCGAAGGTGCCGCGACCGGCGAAGCAACCACCGAAGCGGAAATCGCGGCGATGTCGCAGGAAGAAAAAAACGCGCTCTACGAAGAAACGCTCGCCAAGGAAGCCTACGCAGCCGAAGCGGCAGCCACCGAAGGCTCCGTGACCGAAATTTCGACGGAATAAGGCGATGAAGCGCCTGATCGAGCGACGCATCGGCCTCCTCTTCGCCGGTTTCCTCGTCGCGTTTCTGTTGATCGCCTGCCGCGCCTTCTGGCTGCAGGGGGTGGAAGCGTCACAGCTTTCCTCACAGGCGCTCGACCAGCAGACGCAGACCGTGATGGTGCCGGGCCTGCGCGGCTCGATCCTCGACCGCAACGGGACCATCCTGGCCGCCTCCGAAGACGCGGCGACGATCTACGCGACCCCTTACCAGGTGAAAAACCCGCCCAAGGCGGCCGAACGCCTCGCCCCGATCCTGAAGCAGAAGAAGGCGAAGGTGCTGGAAGAGCTGACGGTCGAATCGGGCTTCTCCTACCTGGCCAAAGACGTCGACCTCGCCACCGCGGCGAAGGTCGAAAAGCTCGAACTCGAAGGCATCGGCCAACTGCCGGCCAGCCGCCGCACCTACCCGCAGGGGGAAATGGCGGGACAGGTGATCGGCGCGGTCGGCCTCGAAGGCGAAGGGCTGACCGGGATCGAGGCGGGCGAGCAGTCCGTGCTGGCGGGCGAAGAAGGCGAACGCAAGGTGGTCACCGACGCGCTCGGCGACCCGATCAAGCTGGAAACGATCAAGGAATCGCGCGACGGCGAACCGGTGCAGCTGACGCTCGATCCGGTGATCCAGCAGAAGACCGAACAGGTGCTGGCGAAGGTCGGCGAAACGTACTCGCCGAAGGGGGCGACGGCGATCGTCGTCGACCCGGAAACCTCGGAAATCCTGGCGATGGCGAACTGGCCGCCGGTCAACCCGGGGGACCTCGAACACGTCTCCAACGAAGACCTGCAGAACAAGGCGACCAGCTTCAACTACGAACCGGGCTCGACCTTCAAGGCGTTCACCGTTTCGGCCGCCTTGGAAGAAGGTCTGGTGACGCCTTCGACCGAATTCACGCTGCCACCGGAAATCGAAGTCGGCGAACGGTGGATCCACGACGCCGAGGAACGCGGCACCGAGACGCTCACCGTGTCCCAGATCCTGGCCCGCTCCTCGAACGTCGGCGCGGTGGAAATGGGCCTCCGCGTCGGCGCCACCCAGTACAGCAAGTGGATCGAAAAATTCGGCTGCGGCAAGCCGACCGGCGTCCAGTTCCCGGGCGAGGAAAAAGGCATCGTGCCGAAGCTGAGCGAATACTCGGGGGCGACGATGGGCAACCTGCCGATGGGCCAGGGCGCCGCGGTGACGCCGATGCAGATGGTGCAGGGATACACGGCGATCGCCCACGACGGGATCGAGCGGCCGCCGCAGCTGGTCAAGCGGATCGGCGAAGAATCCGTGCACGAGCCGAAGGGCCACCGCGTGATCAGCGCGAAGACCGCCGCAGAGGTGCGCGAAATGCTCGAAGGAGTGCTGGGCCCGGAAGGAACCGCCTCCGAGGTGAGCGTCCCCGGCTACAGCCTTGCGGGCAAGACCGGAACCGCGCAGGTCGCCGAAAACGGCGGCTACTCGGACACCAAATACATCGCCTCCTTCATCGGCATGGCGCCCGCGATGCACCCGAAGTTCCTCGCCGCGGTGATCGTCGACCAGCCGGCGGGCGAAATCTACGGTGGCTCGGTGGCGGCGCCGGCCTTCGGCGAAATCGCGGCCTTCTCGTTGCCATATCTGGGTGTGCCACAGGAATAGGCGCGTGGGCCGCCGGGCGGTCTACCTAGAATCGGCGCGATGAGACTGGCAACTCTTGCGGCCGTAGCCGACGGGACGCGGATCGTCGGCGACCCCGAGGTCGAGGTGACGAAACTCGCCTACGATTCGCGAAAAGCCGGGCCCGGGACGCTCTTCTTCTGCGTGGTCGGGGAAAAGCGGGATGGGCACGAGTTCGCGCCGGCGGTGGTCGAGGCCGGGGCGGCGGCGCTGGTGGTCGAGCGGCAGCTCGAGGTCGACGTGCCGCAGGTGGTGGTGCCGAGCGCCCGCGCGGCGATGGCCCCGTTTGCGGCGGCGTTCTGGGGGGACCCCACGGCGGAGCTGAAGGTGATCGGGGTCACCGGCACCAACGGCAAGACCACGACGGCGTATCTGGCGCGGGAGATACTCGAAGCGGCAGGTATCCAGACCGGGCTGATGGGCACGGTGAAGCAGGTGGTGGGCGGCGTCGAGGAGCCGGTCGAACGGACGACCCCGGAGGGGATCGACCTGCAGGAGACGTTCCGGCGCATGCTCGAGGGCGGCGACAAGGCCTGCGCGATGGAGGTCTCCTCCCATGCGATGTCCCTGCACCGCGCCGACGCGATCCACTTCGACGCCGCCGTCTTCACCAACCTGACCCAGGACCACCTTGACTTCCACGGCGACATGGAGGACTACTTCGCCGCCAAGCGGCTGCTGTTCGAAGCCGATCTGGGCGTGCGGATCGTGAACGTCGACGACCCCTACGGGCGCCGCCTGGCCGAGGAATTCGAGTGCCTAACCTTCTCCGCCGAGGGCGCCGACGCCGACTTCCGCGCCGCCGACGTCGAATTCGACGCCGCGGGCGCCAGCTTCACGGTGTTGATGGGCCGAAAAGCGCTTCATATCAGCGCTTTTCGGCCCGTCAACGACGAGGTACGGGTGAGGACGGGGATGCCGGGGCATTTCAACGTGGCGAACGCGCTCGGGGCCTTTGCGGCGGCGACGGCGCTCGGGGTCGAGCCGGAGACGGCGGCGGCCGGGCTGGCGGCGGCGGCGCGGGTGCCGGGGCGCTTCGAGCCGATCGACGAGGGCCAGGGCTTCGCCGTCCTCGTCGACTACGCCCACACCCCCGACTCGATGGAGAACGTGCTGCGGGCGGCGCGTCGGCTCACCCCGGGGACGCTGATCTCGGTCTTCGGCGCGGGCGGCGACCGCGACAAGGCGAAGCGGCCGCTGATGGGACGGGCCGGGGGAGTGCTCTCCGACCTCGCGATCGTCACCTCCGACAACCCCCGCTCCGAGGACCCCGAGACGATCGTCGCCGAAGTCGCCGGCGGGGCGCGCGAGGGCGAGGCCGAGCTGATCGTCGAGGTCGACCGCCACGCCGCGATCGCGCTGGCGCTGGGACGGGCGCGGCCCGGCGACACCGTGGTGATCGCCGGCAAGGGCCACGAGCAGGGCCAGGAGTTCGAGGGCGGGCGGAAGATCCCCTTCGACGACCGCGAGGTCGCCCGCGAGGAGTTGCGCAAGCTGGGCAGCCCGGCGTGAGGCCGGGCGGGGCGGAGATCGCGAGGGTCGCGGGCGCGCGGGTGCTCGCCGAGGGCTCCTCGGAGCCGCCGCGCCGCGCGGTGATCGACTCCTCGGCCGTCGGGCCCGGGGACCTCTTCTTCGGCCTGCGCGGGGAGAAGCGCGACGGCGGCGAGTTTGCCGCGGCGGCGGTCGAGGCCGGGGCGTGGGGCGTGGTCGTGGGGCCCGACTTCGCCGGGTCGCTCGCGGACGCGTCCGCCTGGGTCTTCGCCGTCGACGATCCACTCGCCGCGCTGCAGGCGCTCGCCAGTGCGAACCGGCGCGCGCTCGGCGCCCAGGTCCTCGGCGTCACCGGCTCGGTCGGCAAGACCTCGGTCAAGGACATCGCCCGCACGCTGCTCCCCGGCCGCGTCCACGCCAACGCGCAGAACTTCAACACCGAGATCGGGCTGCCGCTAACCGTGCTCGAGGCGCCTGACGACACCGAGCTGCTTGTGCTCGAGATGGCGATGCGCGGGCCCGGCCAGATCGCCGAGCTGGCCGGGATCGCGGAGCCGGACGCGGCGATCATCACCAACGTCGGCCCGGTCCACGTCGAGCAGATGGGCTCGATCGCCGCGATCGCCGCCGAGAAGGCCGCGGTGATCGACCTCTTGCCCGCCGACGGGACCGCGATCGCTCCGGTCGACGCCGGGGAGCTCGAGCCGCACCTGGAGCGGGCGCCGCGCCTGCTGCGCTTCGGCCCCGGCGGCGGCGTCGAGGCGGTCGAGTCCCGGGTCGTCGAAGGCGTCACCCGGGCGCTGGTCCGCACCCCGGTGGGAGAGGCGCGCTTCGCCTTCCCCTTCGCCGAGGGCTACAACCTGACCAACGCGCTGGCGGCGATCGCGGGCGGCGTCGCGCTCGGCGCCGACCCCGAGGAGATGGCCGTCCGCGCTGCGGACATAGGCTTTTCCCGGTTCCGCGGCGAGCGCGTCCAGCTCGGCGATGGAATCGTCCTCGTGAACGACTGTTACAACGCCAACCCGGTGTCGATGCGCGCGGCGCTCGACCATCTCGCGACCCTCGGGGCGCCGCGCACGGTCGCCGTGCTCGGCTACATGGGGGAGCTCGGCCCCGGCGGGCCGGAGTTCCACCGGGGGGTCGGCGCCCACGCCCGCGCCGCCGGAATCGACGTGGTCGTCGGCGTCGGCGCGCCCGCCCGCGAATACGACCCCGACGAACTGGTCGCCGACCCCGGCGAGGCCGCCGAGTGGGTCGACGCCCACCTCGAGGCGGGGGACGCGGTCCTGATCAAGGGCTCGCGCGCGGTCGGGATGGAGACGATCGCCGAGGATTTGCAGGCCGTCCGCGGCCTCGACCAAGGCACCCCCGGACGCGGAGCCGAGGGGCAATCCATATCTGATTCTCTTGCTCCTCGGCGGAGCAGAGGAGGTGCCGCCTGATATGGGCGAAATCCTCATCGCCGGCATGGCCTCGATGCTGATCACGATCTTCCTCGGGCCGAAATTCATCGAATACCTGCGGGTGCGCGAGTTCGGCCAGCACATCCGCGAGGACGGCCCGCAGGAGCACCACGCGAAGGCGGGCACGCCGACGATGGGCGGCCTGATCATCTTCGCCGCGATCTGCGTCCCCTACCTGGTGCTCTCCGATCGCGACGCGTCGAGCCTCGCCGTCTTCGGCGTCGCGCTCGGCTGCGCCGCGCTCGGTTTCGCCGACGACTACATCAAGATCATCAAACGCCGCTCGCTCGGCCTCTCCGGCCGCTGGAAGCTGCTCGGCCAGCTGCTGCTGGCACTCGGCCTCTGGTGGGTGGCCCGCCACTCGGTGGGGCTCGAACCGCGCCTCTACATCCGCATCGGCGGCGGCAGCATCTACCTCGGCCCGGTCCTCTACTTCGTGCTCGTCTTCCTCGTCATCGCCGGGACCTCGAACGGGGTGAACCTCACCGACGGCCTCGACGGCCTCGCCGCCGGCTCCTGCGCGATCGTCCTCCTCACCTTCACCGCGATCGCCTTCGTCGCCAACGGGCAGAAGGACCTGGCGCTGCTCTGCTGCTGCCTGGTCGGCGCCTGCATCGGCTTCCTCTGGTACAACGCCTTCCCAGCCTCGATCTTCATGGGGGATACCGGGTCGTTAGGCCTCGGCGGGGCGATCGGGGCGATGGCGGTGATGACCCAGACCGAGGTCCTGCTGATCATCATCGGCGGCATCTTCGTGATCGAGGCGCTCTCGGTCCTCCTCCAGGTCTTCTCCTTCCGCACCTTCCGCCGGCGGATCTTCCTGATGGCGCCGCTCCACCATCACTTCGAGATGATGGCCTGGTCGGAGACGAAGATCATGCTGCGCTTCTGGATCATCGCCGCGGTCTGCTCCGGGATCGGCTTCACGCTCTACCAGCAATCCATCGGTCGCTGACCCCAAAACTGCCTAGGCCAATCGATTAGTGGTCCTTGACCGGTACGGCCTTGTCGGACTAGTCTGGCCGCACTCCCGCAAGGGGGAGCGCGCAAGGCAAGGGGGCTGAGAGCGCATATCCGAGGTGGGTTCAGCCGCCGTCGGGTCTCGACAGGATGGCGAGGCCATGGCGGCGGCCCACCTTTGCCCGCCTTCGGCGCAGGGCCGGGGGCCGCGGTCGCGAACAATCGACTGATGTCTCTCATCCCTGCCAAGGAAGTGCGACCACGGCTGCCGCGGGGGCCGTTCCTGATCGTCGGCCTCGCCCGCTCCGGCCAGGCCGCCGCCCGCCTCCTCGCCGGTCGCGGCGAGCGCGTCCGCGCGGTCGATTCGGGACATCCCGAGGGCGCCGAAAGGCTTTCCGAGGGCGGCGTCGAAGTGGTCCTGGATACGGATGGATTGGCTCAGCTCGAGGGTGTTCACACTGTCGTCAAGAGCCCGGGTGTTCCCCGGGAGGCGCCGGTGATCGCGGCGGCCCTGGAGCAAGGGATCGAGGTGACCGGGGAGCTCGAGCTCGCCTGGCGCGCCCTGCCCAACCGCTTCCTCGCCGTCACCGGCACCAACGGCAAGACGACCACGGTGGAGCTCCTCGGCCACATCTTCCGCGGCGCCGGCGAGCCGGTCGCGGTGGCGGGCAACGTCGGCGTGCCGCTGGCCGGGCTGGTCGGGGAGATCGAGGCGGACGCCACCGTGGTCGCCGAGGCCTCCAGCTTCCAGCTCGAGGACACCAGCCTGTTCAGCCCCGAGGGCGCGATCTTCCTGAACCTGGCGCCGGACCACCTCGACCGCCACGGCGACCTGCCCGCCTACCGCGACGCGAAGCTGCGCGTCTTCGCCAACCAGGGCAACGACGACGTCGCGGTCTGGAACGGCGACGATCCCGAGCTGGCGGGCGTCGACCTCGGCGGCTGCGCGCGGCGGATCGAGTTCTGCCGCGGCGCCTCGCCTGACTGCGAGGTCGCGACGGCGGAGGGGACGATCTTCTGGGACGGCGAACCGCTGCTCGAGGTCGAGGAGCTCGGCATCCCCGGCGACCACAACGTCGAGAACGCGATGGCCGCCGCGGCGGCGGCGCTCGCCTTCGGCATCGACCGCGACGCGGTCCGCGCCGGGCTGCGCAGCTTCGCCGGCGTGCCGCACCGGCTCGAGCCGGTCGCCGAGATCGGCGGCGTCCGTTTCGTCAACGACTCCAAGGCCACCAACGTCGCCTCCGCCGCGGTCGGCATCGGCAGCTTCGACCGCGGCGTCCACGCGATCCTCGGCGGCAGCGACAAGGGCGAGCCGTTCGGGGCGCTGGTCGCGCCGCTGCGCGAGCGCGCCGTCGCCGCCTACCTGCTCGGCGACACCGCCGCCCGGATGGACACCGAGCTGGCGCCGCTGGTCGAGGCCGGCGTGCCGCTGCGCCGCGTCGACGACCTCGAGGACGCGGTCCGCACCGCTGCCGCCGCCGCCTGCCCGGGCGAGGTCGTCCTGCTCAGCCCCGCCTGCGCCAGCTTCGACGCCTTCCCTAACTTCGAGGCGCGCGGCGAGCGCTTCCGCCAGATCGTCGCCGACCTCGGGGCCGGTGGCGCCGCGCCCGACCCGCAGGCGGCCGGATGAGCGCCCTCGACCTCGCGCTCGGCCGGGCGCGTCCGGCGAAGGCGAAGAAGGGCAAGCGCAGGTCGCGGGCGGCCGCGGTCTCGACCGAGTACAGCCTGCTGCTGACGGCGACGCTCTGCCTGCTCGCCTTCGGCGCGGTGATGGTCTTCTCCGCCTCCTCGACCACCCAGGTCCTGCAGAACGGCGGCCTCGCCGACTCCGCCTACTACCTGCAGCGCACGCTGATCGTCGGCGCGATCGGCCTCGTCGTCATGCACTTCACCGCGCGGCACGGGCTGGGGGCGATCCGCCGCGCGACGCCGATCCTGCTCGCCGGCTCGATGTTCCTGCTGGTGGTCGTGCTGGGCGCCGGGCAGAGCGTCAACGGGGCGACCCGCTGGATCGGCAGCGGCTCCTTCCAGATCCAGCCTTCCGAGCTGGTCAAGGTGGCGCTCGTCCTCTACGCCGCCGACCTGCTCGCCCGCGAACCGAAGCGGGTGCGCTCGATCCAGGGCTTCATGCCGATCCTCCTGGTCACCGGCGCGGCGGCGCTGCTGATCATGCTGCAGCCGGACATGGGGACGACGATGGTGATCGCCTTCGCCATCGGCGCGACCCTGATCGCGGCGGGCGTCGCCCCCAAGGACATCGGCAAGATCGCCCTAGTGATCGGCGTCGGGATCCTCCTGATGACGCTGATCGAGCCCTACCGGATGGCCCGCCTGACCAGCTTCCTCAGCCCGAGCACCGACAC
>ERZ778021.2587-NODE-2587-length-15686-cov-3.697588_pt1 | contig 15686 bp, 12 predicted proteins | sample MGYA00375751_ERZ778021 | MGnify/ENA primary metagenome ERZ778021 (study PRJEB29350, sample SAMN05389814) | bioreactor metagenome | isolation source: Thiocyanate stock bioreactor | place: South Africa: University of Cape Town | collected 2013-08-29 ... | reverse complement strand
TTTTGCACGCTTACCCAGCCTTCTCTGCCAGGAATTACTTCTTTACATATTTCGCCAGTAGGAATATTCGCATCGCGTGGTAATAGTTTCCCCATCGGAATTATTTCCCAACCTGCTTTGATGGCGCTATCCAGAAATTGCTCAAACGTATCCGCCAGACTAATTCCTTCCGCTTCGGCGTGAATCGTCAACACATTCAATTCGCTTGGACGCAATTGATCCAATAAATACGCATTGTAATTTTCATTGGTGATTCCGTTCACGCCAATCACTTCATCGTACGTCGGCAAGGTGTTGGGGATTTGTGACGTTGAAAGTACTTTTCCATCCACGCGCGGATAAAAAATGCTGGTTCCGCGGCAATCGGAATTGAAATGAAACTTAAATTCTTCGCGCGCTAAAAGTACTTCTGGCGTGGTGCGCCAACTGGGGGAAGCGGCGCAAATGGGGCTTCTGCCAGTGGCATCTTGAATCACTTTCCACGCTTTACGCAAACCTTCGCTGATCTGTTGCTGGCTTTGCTTTTCGATATGCGTTTGCCAGGCGTAATGATCCCAGGCGTGAATGCCAATTTCGTGACCATCGCGCGCGGCACGTTTCAAGACGTCTTCATTACCAGCGCCGATCAACGGCCCCGGCCAAAAGGTGCCGCGCAATAAAATATCCCAGCCATATAATCCCGGCGCATTGGAGCGCAACATTTTCATTAAGAATGCGGGGCGGCACAAACGCCACAAATGACGCCCCATGTTATCCGGGCCAACGGAGAAAAAGAAGGTGCCTAATATCTTTCGTTGCGACATGATGTCGCAAAGGCGCGGCACGCCAAGTCGTGTGCCGCGCCAGGTATCGACATCAATTCGTAAACCAATTTGCATCTTTGTCATTTCACATGTAGGGGCATGGCGTGCCACGCCCAGCTATATTGTGGGCAAGGCATGCCTTACCTCTACTCGTTTTCCACAGCTTCTTTCAAAAAGAAATCCACCGTTTCTTTTACCGATTCTTCCAAACCAATCGTTGGCGACCAGCCTAACTTCTTTTGTGCTTTCACAATGCTGGGACGACGATGCTCTACGTCTTGATAACCTTTGCCATAATATCCCGCGCTTTCCACTTTCACAAAACCAGCGAATGGCGGAAAGTTGCTGCGCAGCGGATGCGCTTCAAAAGCGTCGTGCACCATTTCCGCAAGCGTCGCGATGCTGGCTTCGTTATCGGGATTTCCAATGTTGAAAATTTCGCCATCGGCCACACCATCTTTATTTTCAATAATCCGAAACATGCATTCTACGGCGTCTGTCATCGACACAAAACAGCGCCGTTGCGCGCCGCCATCCACCAATTGAATGGGCGAACCTTCCACTAAATTCAAAATCAATTGCGTGATAGCGCGCGAACTGCCGATGCGCGCTGCGTCCAAACTATCCAAACGTGGACCGATGAAATTGAAGGGACGAAACAGCGTGAATTGTAAATTTTCTTTTTGTCCATAGGCCCAAATCACGCGATCCAGCAATTGCTTGGAACAGGAATAAATCCACCGTTGCATGCGAATCGGGCCAAGCACCAATTTGGAATTATCTTCTTCAAATTCCTTCTCATCGCACATTCCATACACTTCCGAAGTGGACGGAAAGACGATGCGCTTTTTATATTTGGAGCAATAACGCACCACACGCAAATTCTCTTCAAAGTCCAATTCAAAAACCCGCAACGGCTCTTTAACATAGGACAACGGCGTGGCGATGGCAACCAGCGGAAGCACGACATCGCATTTGCGCACGTGATATTCAATCCACTCGCGGTGAATGGAAATGTCGCCTTCCTGAAAATGAAAGCGGGGATGTTCCAGCAAACGAGTGATCTTATCAGACTGTAAATCAAGCCCATGAACTTCAAAATTATCGTCTTGCAAAAGCCGTTCGCTCAGCGCGTTTCCGATAAAACCATTGGCACCCAAAATCAAAACGCGTGTGCGGCGCTTGGCGCTGGCGGGAACGGTTTTGCCCAATTTCAAATTAGCAACCAATTTCAATTCTTCCGCCAGCCGCGCGCCGCTTTGATAAATGCCATTTTCCAATTGACCGAAATCAATCTGCAACGCGCCTGCGCCGCAAGCGACAACTAATGGATCAACCGACAAAACAGTTCCAGGAGTTTGATCGTTCGCGCTATTTTGCTCAGCGATGCTGGCTTGCCAAATGAGAAATTTATGATTGGCGCGATACGAAAACGCGCCTGGATATGGCATCGTCACAGCGCGCACCAGATTACGAATATCGGTGGCGCTTTTTGTCCAATCGATAATGCCGTCTGCCGGACAACGTCCACCGTAATAAGTACTTTTAGAAGCATCCTGCGGCGTGCGTTGCGCGGCGTTATTCTTGATAAGCAGCAATTGCTCCGTCAAAAGTACTTTTGCCTCGTCCACGCATTTATTAAATAGTGTTTTCGCATTGTCCTGATCTGAAATCGGAATGACGCGTTGCGCCACAATGTCGCCATCATCCGGCTTTGGCGTCATGTAATGCAGCGTGACGCCGGTCTCTTTTTCGCCATTGACCAGCGCCCAGTTGATGGGAACACGACCGCGGTATTTTGGCAATAAAGAACCATGCAAATTCAGTGCGCCATGTTTCGGAATATCTAAAATCGCGGACTTGAGCATGTTGCGATAATAGAACGAAAATAAAATATCCGGCTCCATCGCAGCGATTTTATTGACCCAAAGCGGATGATTGATATCTTCGGGCGCAAAAACAGGAATGCCGTTTTGCGCGGCCACTTGCGCCACGGATTCAAACCAGATATTTTCGTTTGGATTATCGGTGTGCGTAAAGACAGCTTCTACGTCATAGCCATTTTCCAGCAGCGCGCGTAATCCCATGCAGCCCATATTGTGATACGCCAGAACTATTGTTTTCATATTGTATTTCCTGATAGTCCCCCTTTTCAAAGGGGGTTGGGGGGATTTTGAACATCATAATCCCCGACAATTTTTGAATTAATTCCATTGAGCATTACGCTCGAAAAATCCCCCTAAATCCCCCTTTAAAAAGGGGGACTTTCGAAATGTCATGAATAACACGTCTTACAAGGGAGACTTCTCATTGTCTGCCAAATTACTTTGCCCGTCAATTTGATGAATAAAATAACGTGGCCGGGCACGCACATCCTGATAAATGCGGCCAATATATTCGCCCAGCAAACCCATTCCAATAAACTGCGCGCCGATGAAAATAAAGAGAATGGCAAACAACGTAAACACGCCATCTGCTGCCCAGGTTACACCAAGAATTAATCGCAAAATAAACAGTAATATCGCAAATGCAAATCCCAAAAAGGCGATTACAGTTCCCGTCAAACTCAGTAAACGTAACGGAAAAGTCGTCATTCCAGTCAGCAAATCAAATTGCAAATTGATGAGCTTCCACACCGAATATTTGGAATCGCCGCCAGTGCGTGCTGCGTGATCGACTTCAATTTCCGTGGTGCGCCGCGCGAATGAATTGGCCAGCACCGGGATAAAAGTACTTCTCTCGTGACACTGCAACATCGCCTGCACAATGTTCTTGCGATAGGCGCGCAACATACACCCATAATCGTGCATCGCAACGCCAGTGGCTTTGGCCGTCGCTTTGTTGATAATGCCGGAAGCGGTGCGGCGAAATATGGTGTCCTGACGATTGCGGCGGATGGTGCCAACGACATCGAAACCCTCTTCCATTTTTGCAACCAACGCCGGAATTTCTTCGGGCGGGTTTTGCAAATCTGCATCGAGAGTAATAATAATTTCGCCCTGCGCCTGTTCAAAGCCAGCCAGAATTGCCGAATGCTGGCCGTAATTGCGGTTGAGCAATACGCCAATTATTTCGCCCGGATTTTCTTTGGCAGCTTTGGAAATCATCAAATCCGAACCGTCGTTGCTGCCGTCATCCACCAGTAAAATTTCAAATGGCTGACTCAAAGAGCGACACGCCGCCAAAGTGCGTTGCAACAATTCCAATAAATTAATCGATTCGTTGAAAACCGGAATGATGACGGAAACTCCGTTTTCGATTGCCATTAAGCCAACACCTCCTTAATAGCGTTTACCACATCTTCCACATCGCTTTCTTGCATGGTCGGAAAAAGCGGCAACGAACAGATGCGGTCACTGTTCCATTCTGTATTTGCAAGATCCGTATAAGTACTTTTATGGGAGTATTCACGAAAGTACTTTTGTTGATGCACGGCGCGGAAATGCAAGCCGGTGCCGATGTTCAGTTCTTTTAGTTTTGCCATAAATGCATCGCGTGAAATTCGATCGCTATTAACGCGCACAATATACAAATGCCAGGCATGACGAAAATCGTAATCAGGAAATCCCAACGGAAGAATCTCTGGAATTTCGGCTAACAATTTTTTATAGACGCCAGCCAGCGCTGTGCGCTTTTCGATAAAAGTATCAAGCCGCGCCAGTTGCCCCAAACCCAGCGCCGCCGCAATATCGGTGAGATTATATTTATACCCCGGCTCCAACACTTCCGCCTGCGGGCTGCGACCTTGATTAGAACGGTCGTAGGCGTCCACGCCCAAACCATGAAACTTAAACTGACGCACTCTTTTCAGAAATTCATCATCATCTGAAGTCACCATTCCACCTTCGCCGGTGGTCATGTTTTTGATGGGATGAAACGAAAAGATAGCGGTTCCGCTTGAACCAATTTTTTGACTTTTATATTCCGTTCCGGCAGCGTGTGCGGCATCTTCGATCAGCGGAATTCGATGTTTATCGGCGATAGCGCGCAGCGCGTCCAGGTCCGCCGGAACGCCTGCGTAATGCACCGGAATAATTGCTTTTGTGCGCGAGGTGATTGCTGCTTCCACTGCTTCTGGTTGCAGCAGCAACGTATTTTTATCGACATCCAAAAAGACAGGCTTCGCGCCACGCAACACCAAAAGATTGGGCGTGGAAACCCACGTCAACGATGGCGTGATAACTTCATCACCGGGAGCAATTTTGAGAGCTTCAAACGCCACATGCATTCCCGCCGTGGCCGAAGCCAGCGCCACCGCGTCGCCAATTTCGCAATATTCTGCAAAGGCGGATTCAAAAGCGGCACACTTGGCACCAGTGGTGATCCAGCCGGAACGCAACACTTCACCAACATCGGCGATTTCCGCCTCGCTAATATCAGGGCGTGAAAAGGGAAGAAATTCGGAACGTCGATTAAAATTCATAGTTAAAAAGGGCGATGAGATTTTCGCCAAAGCATCCTCATCAATATAACACTTGCTACGTACAGATTATACTGTGATCTTCCACCAACGATCCTTAAAGAAATCACATAAAATGTTTAGGGAGACTTTAGTTTGTAATTGTATAAAACTCTTTGTTGAATTTTTATTTAAAAGTACTTTTATATGCCATCCACAAAAACACAAGAACCTAAAACCGTTGCAAATTTCTGGCAACGCACTTCCGGACACCTCACGGTGATCCTTCTGATGTCATTGCCATTGTTGTTTTGGCAATTGGGCAGTTATGCGCTTTTTGATCCCGATGAAGGGCGATATGCGGAAATTCCGCGAGAGCTTTTAGCGCGCGGAAACTGGGTAACGCCGACGTTGAACTTTGTTGCGTACTTTGAAAAGCCTCCCCTGCTCTATTGGATGAGCGCCATTTCATTCTGGTTGTTTGGATTGAATGAATGGGCGGCTCGCTTAACGCCAGCCTTGTCAGCGTTTTTAGGTCTCTACGTGGCTTACGCTTTGGGACGCCGGATGTGGGGCGCGCGGGGCGGAATATTGAGTGCGCTTATTCTGGCGACTTCGCTTTTGTGGACAATTATCGGGCGAGAAGCCGTGATCGACACGCTGCTTTCCACGCTGGTATTTGCCACGCTGGCGTTTTGGTGGCTGGGGCATACACAGGCAGAAACATCGACAGAACGTCCCTGGGAAAAGTACTTTTACGACATCGGATTCTGGGTTTCGTTAGCCTTAGCATTTCTCGCCAAAGGACCCGTTGTCGTGGTTCTGGCTGGCGGCGGCATCTTTTTTTATCTGTTGATTTGCAAACAATGGCGCGCCTTAAAAGGCATGGGCTGGTGGTGGGGCGTTCCGCTGTGCGCGCTCATCGTTGCTCCGTGGTTTATTTTAGTGGCGATGCGTAACCCAAGTTATAATCATTTTTTCTGGTATGGCCAAAACTTCGCCCGCTTTATGGGCATTGGCGAAAACCGAGAACACGTCAAAGGCTTCTTCTATTTTATTGAATTTTTACCACTGGTGTTTTTCCCCTGGTCATGCTTTGTGGCATCCGCCGCCTTTGGCTGGAAGAAATTATCAATCTGGCCACCCAACACCTTGCGTCGGCGCGCCGTTATCTTTTTGCTGAGTTGTTTTATTTTCATCACGCTGTTTTTCTCCTCTTCGACCAGCAAACTCATTACCTACATTTTGCCAGCAATTCCGTTTGCAGCTGTATTGATGGGCGGCTATTTGGATACATTGATCCGTCGCAACAGGCCTGAATTATTTCCGCGTGTTGGCGTGTGGGTTTTGGGGATTTTTATTGCTGTAGTAACGGTTGCTGGCGCGACTTTTGGCGCGAAAGAATTGGTGCGACGCGAAGCTCTCAGTCAGTATTTGGTTATCGCGCCTTGTCTTGCTTTGGTGATTTGGCTGGCTGGATTGATCTGGGCGGCGCGCTTGAAATCGATAGGGAAATTAGCGATTGTCACCATTGGTGGATTCACCTTATTGTGGCTTGGGGCATTACAAATCATCATCGCCGCAGCGCCCAATCACACGCAAAAAGTACTTTTACAATACATCGAACCTGGCCTGAAACAAGGCGGTGAAATTGTTTTATTCAATAATCTCACGCAAAGCGTTGGTTTTTACACACGCAGCCGCGTTCGTATAATCGACGGCGCTGGCGAAATAAAACATGGCGCCAGTTTGCTCAGCGAAGCGGATCAGCGTTATTGGTTTCCCAAAGATAGAGCAATCGTGAAACAAATCCTCAATCAAGACAAACCCGTTTACGTGATGATGGGTGACCATAAAGGAGCGCAGGAGCTTATCAAGGAGTTCAATCTCAACGCGACGGAAATAATCTGGAATAAACGCCGTTCCATCATCGGCAACGCAGCAGCTTTGCGGATTACACCGCCACATGGCGCGTTGCTGCCAAAGGCGGCGAATAATCAATAGCATGAGATTAAAAGAACTCAAACGGTAGGGCGCTCTCGCCGAGAGCGCCGTTCGGTTGGCTCGGCGAGCCAACCCTACCAACCGGGGAGTTCATGAGTAGCAAGGAACGAGCGTAATGAAGAATCCCGCAGATCGTGTCGAAGTATGTTGAAACTTCGGGGGATTCTTCAGTCGCAAGCTCCTTCAGAATGACGTATATTTTTCCAACAATTGTTTCTCTAACTAACGCGCAACGCCGCTATTCTTGGCTGCGCCCGCTACAGCCTCCGCAACAGCTGCTGCCACACGCTTATCGAAAATCCCGGGGATTATATAATCCTCGCTCAGTTCGGCGCGACCAATCACATTAGCAATGGCGTGAGCCGCGGCCAGCTTCATGGCATCGTTGACTTTGGTGGCACGCACCTGCAACAAGCCTTTGAAAAATCCGGGGAAACATAACATGTTATTCATCTGATTGGGCAAATCGCTGCGACCGGTGGCGATGATACGCGCTACATCGGTGATACTTTCGGGAGCAACATCCGGTTCAGGATGCGCCACGGAAATCACCACAGCGTCGTCGCCCATGCGTGCAATATCGTCTCGCGTCAACACCGTGCGACGTCCAAAACCAATGAATACATCGGTGTCCACCAACGCTTCGGCTAAGCTCCCTGTAAATTGGCGTGGGTTATATGTTTCTGCAACTTCTTTTAATGATGGATTTAAATCATCGCGTCCGCTGTGAATCGCGCCATGTGGATCGCAAAAAATTATATCCGCAACGCCAAATAATTTCGCCAAACGTCCACATGCCAGTCCCGCTGGGCCAGCGCCATTAATCACCAACCGCAAATTACCTGGCATTTTGTCCAAAATTTTCAGCGAGTTAATCAATGCCGCTACCACCACAATGGCGGTGCCATGCTGATCGTTATGCAACACCGGAATATCCAGTTCCGCATTGAGGCGCTCTTCGATTTCAAAACAGGCTGGAGAAGAAATATCTTCCAGGTGAATCGCGCCAAACGCAGGCGCGATGGCTTTCACAGCTTGCACAAATTCATCTACATTCTTCACTTGCAGCGGCAACGGAAAGGCATTATTGCCTGCAAATTCTTTATGGAAAAGTACTTTTGTCTCCAAGACTGGCAAGGCTGCAAACGGCCCCACATCGCCTAAATGCAACACGTTGCTGCCATCACTGACAACAGCAACCATATTTTTCTTGATCGTGAGATTACTCACGTCCTGCGGATTCTCCGAAATCGCTCGCGCCACACGCGCCACGCCGGGCATATACGCCATAGACAAATCATCGCGGTTTTTGATGGGGAATTTGGGCGTGATTTCAAACTTGCCGCCAAGATGCATCAGAAAGGTGCGGTCACTGACATGAATCACATCAACGCCATCAATCTCGCGCACCGCCTGAATGATGTCGCGGCTATGCTCTTCGTCATTGGTCAAAAAGGAAACATCGCGCGTGGTGGTGGCGCGTGTGGTTCGAACCACATCCACCGCGCCAATATCAGCGCCCAGATTACCGATCACCGATGTCAAGCGCCCCAGCATTCCCACGTCATTGTCATATTCCACACGAACCGTCAACGCATATGACGGCGAAGTTTGTTGCAGCATTTTCATCACCTTATTAAAAGTACTTTTATCATTTTAGTATAAATCAGGGTTCTGAGTGCGGTGAAGAACCGCGCGCGTGAGCAAGCGGAGGTTGCGACGGGCTAATGAATTTTCCACTTGCTTACGCGCGTGGTTCTTCTGGCTTGCTCCGTGCAATCTTCGCATTACGTTGCATACCGGCGCGTTTAGCGCGTTTGATAGGGCTTTTGCTGAGGCGCGCTGAAAATTCTTCCTGCGAAATATCTTCCCATTCATCCAGCTTTGGCATTTGCTCGCGTTGCCATAATTCCGGCTCGTCGCTGGTAAAAGTACTTTTGTGATTCCACGGACAGACCTCCTGACAAGCATCACAGCCGAAGATCCAATTATCGAAATTCTTCGCCAGTTCCGCTGGCGGATCTTCGCGGTTTTCGATGGTGTGAAAAGAAATGCAGCGATTGGCATCCAGTTCATGTGGCTTCAACGCATCCGTCGGACAGGCATCGATACACGCGGTGCAGCTCCCACAATAATCCTGCCAATACGGCTCATCAAATTGCAGCGGCAAATCAATCAGAATCTCACCCAGCAAGAAATACGATCCCAACTCGCGCGACATTATTAAGGTATTCTTTCCCGCCCAACCAATTCCCGCGCGTTGCGCCAGTTCGCGTTCTAAAACGGGACCGGTATCCACGTAAACGCGCCCATTGCATTCTACCTGTTCATGCATCCAATGCAATAATTCGCGCAGGCGCTTTGTCATGAAATCATGATAATCATTGCCTTGCGCATAGCGAGCAATGCCGCCAAAAGTACTTTTATCCAACTCATCGGAAGTGCGATAATGCATGGCCACACAAATCACGCTTTGTACTTCGGGCATGATTAATTTGAGATCGCCGCGTTTAGCCACAGATTCTTCTTTGGCCATCCAATTCATGTTGGCGTTCATGCCATTTGCGAGCCAGTTTTGAAAAAACACTTGCGTCCGCAACGGCTCCGGCGAGGCAATGCCGCAGGCAGCGAATCCCAATTCCGTGGCTTTTGTTTTGATGTGATTACTAGTGATGGTCATGGATTACTAATTATGAATTTTAAGTTTAACGCTTCCACCTCGATATTATTTTCAGACGTCATTCTGAAGGGAGCTCCGCGACCAGAAGAATCCCCCGAATTTTTGACGGAGTACGTTGAAACTTCGGGGGATCCTTCGATTCCGCTCGTGCCTCGCTGCACTCAGGATGACGTCGATTTTTATTTGCGAAACAGTCACATTCGTCATTCGTAATTCATAATTCGTAATTGATTATAGTATCCTTAAAAGTACTTTTATGGAACAAAAGAACTCATCCAACAAACTAATCAAAAGCGGCGCGGCGAATGATTCGTTGCCGAAACCGCATCCCCTTATTTATCCCATTTCCTGGTTGCTGGTGTGGCTATATTATCACGTCAAAGGCTGGAAAGTGCATGGTAAGAAAAATGTGCCACGCAAAGGGCCGGTGATTTTCGCTTCCAATCACGTGTCTTTTCTGGATCCCACTTCTATCAATCTGGCGGCGCCGCGCATTCCGCGCACCATGGCAAAATCGGAATTATTCGAAGGACGCATTGCCTGGTGGATGCACTGTATGGCTTCTTTTCCCGTGAAACGCGGCAAACCAGATAGAGCGGCAATGCGAATCGCCTTGAAAGTGCTGGAGGCGGGAATGGCGCTATCGATATTCCCCGAAGGAACGCGCTCCAAAGATGGCAGTCTGGGAAAGGCTGGGCCAGGATTCGCCTGGCTGGTGCACACTTCCAAAGTGCCGGTAGTTCCGATATTTCTGCAAGGCAATGAACAGACAATGTCGCCGCAACATCCCAAGTTTCGCTTCGTCCCGGGCCAAGTGTGGTTTGGCGAAGAAATCTATTTTGAAGAAGAATGGAACCAAAAAGCCAGCCGTGAGATATTAGACACCATCAGCGAACGCGTGATGCAGGGAATCGCCGATTTGAAGCAAAAAGCAGAAGGACAGTAAAAGTACTTTTGTAGGGGCATGGCGTGTTTTGCCCTTGTAGAATCGCAAGGCGGGCACGGCACGTCGCGCCCTCACATTGAACTCACGTCAGCACTTATCGTCTGCTGATAAATCCATTACACTATTTAGTCGCTAGAGAATTGAGGAGTTTTATGAAAAAATCATTACTCGCCGCATTAGTCGCAGTTGCGCTTGTGTTGCCACTGACAACCAATCGCACGACAATTGCTGCACGAGCAGACGACGCCGCGCCGGTCGCAACACACAAGTATCCGCAGGGGATTTTATTTCCCTATTCTTTGTTGGATGCTGCAACACATGGGAATATCGATGACTACGGCAACATCAATTATTTGCAAATTAAGGATAATACCAGTCTCGCTCAATTCATTGATGCCATCGCTCACGCCGATCTGACACAATTTCCCACATTCGATGTGCAGGTCACCGATCCCAAAACGGGACGTGTCACCAAAACCATCACGGATCGCTCCGCCGAGTTGGTGTTCTGGATCAACGCATATAATGGTTCCCTGATTTATACAATCACACAACACTACCCCATCAAAAGCATCGACAATATCAAAGATTTCGACACAGCGAAGACGCACGTCATCGCTGGCGAAAAGTATAGTTTTGAAGAGTTGCGTAAGAAGATTCAAGAATTTGATCCGCGCGCATTATTCACCTTGATTTCCGGAACCAAAGGCGGAGTTTTGCCAGCCAAAGATGCCTATCGCTTCACCAACCTCAATGCCAATCTGGATGCGGCAGTGCGGCTTTTCATCAACGACCCCAACAATGTCAGTATCAATCGCATCCAAAACACGGTGACACTCAACGAATACTTCAAGCAATTCAACGACGCTTTCAAGCCCAAGAATAGCCGCCGCCAGTGGGGCGGAATTCGCTATCTGATTTCTGCTTATACAGAAAGAGGTTCTGACCAGCGTTATCTCACCAACAGCGAATATCAGATAGAATTTGCTGTGGTTAAGCACGACCTCAACGACAAAACACGATAACTATAAGGAATACGATTCATGTCTCAACAAATTGGTGCAATCCATTACAACTTTCCGAACTTCAGTTTTGAACAATTCGCCGAATTCATCGGCAAGCAAGGTGGCAATCGCGTAGAAGTCGCCATTCGTGACGTCTGGGACGAAAAAGAAAATGGCGCACTGGATGAAAGTACTTTTGCCGCCGCCTCTGCGCAGGCCGAGAAACTACGCGACGTGTTAGCAGCAAACGGCGTTCAAGCCTCCGCGCTTTCAGCCGTCAACGACTTTGTGCAAACCGATCCTGCCGTCATCAAAACGCAAGTAGCGCGAATGGAACTGGTGGGACGACTGGCCAAAATTTTTGGGCCGCACACCGTCCTACGCAGCGAAGGCGGCCAACCCAAAGACATCCCGCAGGAAAAATGGCTGGATGGCATGTATGAATGCTTCATGAATTGCACAGATTTTTGCGAGAAACTCGAAATTGATCTGGCCATCGACAATCATGGCGTAGTAAGCAACGACGCAGAATTGCTGCTCAACTTGCTCCGCAAAATCAACCACCCACGCATCGGCACCAACCTGGATACCATGAATTACCGCTGGTATGGGTATTCGGTGCATGACTGCAAAGAGATCTACAAAAACATGGCTCCATTTGCAAAACATACGCATATCAAAGATGGTTTCGACAGCCGCGAGAACTATAAAGGCGCGGCGCTTGGAGAAGGCGAAATCGACTTGATTTACGCATTGCAATGTCTGCGCGAAGTGGGATACAAAGGCGCTTACCTGGCCGAGTATGAAGGCAAAGAATTGGAAGATGGCGTCGGTTACGCCAAGTGCATCGCCTGGCTGAAGCAAAACGTGTAAACAAATTCCATCTGTTGCGTTCAATTGATGACTTTCCGTTCTTGAAGATTGGAAGAGGACATCAGCCCCGCTTTTTGTTGAACTATGACAAAGCGGGGCTGACGCCCTCTTCCAATCGCTTTTTATAATTACAATTCCACTCATTGAAAGTACTTTTATGTCTCACCAAAACCGCCGCGCCAAAATCGTTTGTACAATCGGACCTGCTTCCGATTCAGAAGCTATGCTGACCGCGCTACTACAAAGCGGCATGAACGTGGCGCGATTTAATTTTTCTCACGGTGGCCCAGAGCAACAAAATACCGCCATTTCTCGATTACGCGCGCTCAGCAAAAAGCTGAATAAACCAATAGCGATTTTGCAGGATTTGCAAGGCCCCAGAATCCGCTTGGGGGACGTGCAAGACGGAATAGTAGAAGTGACATCTGGCGAAACACTCACGTTAACCACACGCGAGATTATCGGCAATAGCCACGAAGTCAGCGTCAGTTACGCCGCTTTGCCAGCTGACTGCAAGCCTGGCGACACCATTCTCATTAACGACGGTCTCATTCGTTTACGCGTCGAACAAACAACCTCAACAGAAGTGCACACCACTGTTCTGATTGGCGGAGCATTGCAATCGCATAAGGGCATGAATTTGCCCGGAGTGAACGTTTCCACGCCGTCACTTTCGGAAAAAGACAAGATAGATGCCTTGTGGGGCGCGGCAAATAATATAGACGTGGTGGCGCTTTCCTTTGTGCGTGATGCCGATGATATTCATCAATTGCGTGATTTGATCAAAGACGCTCCGGCTCATCCGCAGATCATTGCAAAAATAGAAAAGCCAGAAGCTATCGAAAATCTGGATGAAATTCTGGAAGCGGCGGATGGCGTCATGGTGGCTCGCGGTGACCTGGGTGTGGAAATGGGTGTGGAAGTGGTGCCGCTGTTACAAAAGCAAATTATCGCCAAAGCCAATGCGGCAGGAAAGCTGGTCATCACAGCGACACAGATGCTTGAAAGCATGTGCGAGGCTCCCACTCCCACCAGAGCCGAAGCCAGCGACGTGGCAAATGCCATTCTGGATGGAACCGACGCGGTGATGCTTAGCGCCGAAACGGCTGCTGGTAAATTCCCCATTGAAAGTGTGCAAACCATGGCGCGCATCGTGGAAGCTGTAGAGAGAAGTTCGCCGGATATTTGGTTCAATTATCGGCAGGAACGTCTCGTGGAAAGTACTTTTCCGGACATCATCTGTCAAGCCGCCGCGCACGCCGCGACAGGAAGCAATGCAAAATGTATTGTCGTCTTCACCGAAAGCGGTAACACCGCGCGGCTCTTGGCCAAATACCATCCACATGTGCCAGTGTATGCCTTCACCAGTCATTCAACAGTGGTGAATCAATTGCAACTGGCCTGGGGCGTGCAAGCATTTCAAGTGGAGCGAACACGCAGCACCGATGAAATGTTATTGCAGGCGGAAGAGCAATTGAGGCTGCGCGAATTAGCCGCGCCGGGCGATGCCGTGATCATCGCATTGGGAGCGCCGGTGGCATTATGTGGACACACCAATCTTTTAAAACTGCATCGCATGGGTGAGGCCGACATTGTATAATTGATACCCGGAAACAAAATCAATTGAATACGCTTAAACAAATGGTAAATACAGGATGTCCCTTTATCGCTAAATATATTTTTTTAAAATAATTGCACAAAGATGTTTAAAATTCCCATAAAATGGGTAGAATAGAACAGTGCAATCAAAATCGACAGAACTGTAAGTAAAATTAAGGCGAAGAATTCTCGTGGAAAATAAAAAACGTTGTCCCAAATGTGGCGAAGAAAACCCTCCAGAAGCTGTCATGTGTTGGGCTTGTTACACCCCGCTATCCGCAGCGGCGTCGGCTGGAGCGGGCGCAGGAGCCACAAAACGTCAAGCCAAGTCGTCTGCGCAAACCATTGATGACGACGAGGGCGAAAGCAAACAGGCAGCGCAACCATGGCAGATTGCCGTGATAGCCATCGGGTTGATGTTTATGTTATTTTGGGTTGGCAAAAACTTTTTGCCTTCTGGAAGTAGTAGTGACGATATACCTCCTGCTGTGGCGCCTCTCATGGATCCTGGTGGCTCCAAGGCACCTGCACCTACCACGCAAACCACTACGCCAAGTACTTCCAGCAATATATCCGCTGTGGCACCACAAAAGCTGCCGTTCACCATTGCAGTTTCCCCCAATCCCAACATTACAGTGGGAACGATGGCAATTGTCCCCACAAACCCCAATATCTCCACGGCGCAGGCTGCTTCATTGGCTTCGTTCACGCGCAGCCAGTTCACACAAATGAAACGGTGGAACAAACTCTATATCTACGTCTTTCGGGATCAACAATCAGCCAAGCGATTTGCCTCCTATCAGCGCGATCGCCGTGGTGCGCCACTCAATGGCGATGATTACCGCAATCTCACATCGCTTTGGGGGTCTGCGTTGTCATGCTATGAATATAATAACGGCAGTGAGCATGTCTACACACCTACCAATAATCCCAGCGGCTGGTGGTCGGAATAGGTTACAAAAGTACTTTTATCGATTTTCCTAAACGGACGGCGCTAATGGCGCTTTCGGCGAGAGTCGTGTTCTCTTGCTTGGATTCATAAACCCAACATTTTTTGCCCATAACGAAAGGCGCATCTCTTTTTGAGATGCGCCTTTCGCTTTATCCAGCAATGGTGACATGCTAAATGCGGTCACCAAAAGTACTTTTAGTATTGATTGGAAGGATGCGTAAACCCCGCTGTTTTTATAATGGACCAGCGGGTCTTACGCCCTCTTCCAGTCGGGTTATTATCAACACTTCATCCGCAGGAGACTCCCTTGCAATGACAAGTCGATTCGTCACGCGTTATATGTTCCCGAGGAAACATCGCCGCCGTGTCCTGTCCAATTGGTGTGGAAGAACTCGCCGCGCGGCTTGTCGACGCGTTCATAAGTGT
>ERZ778021.2586-NODE-2586-length-15689-cov-5.034604_pt1 | contig 15689 bp, 15 predicted proteins | sample MGYA00375751_ERZ778021 | MGnify/ENA primary metagenome ERZ778021 (study PRJEB29350, sample SAMN05389814) | bioreactor metagenome | isolation source: Thiocyanate stock bioreactor | place: South Africa: University of Cape Town | collected 2013-08-29 ... | reverse complement strand
TCTCGTAGGCGGTCACAGCCTGCCCGGACCGCCTACGAGAGGGCCGCGTCCCTTGGTCGTCCCTTACCCGCCCCTCCGCGTCCCTCCGCGCCCCCGCCAACCCCCGCCACGACCCGCTGCGGTACTACTGCTCGATGCTTGCAGCGGCGCTCGCCCTCGCCTCGGCGCTCTCCTACGGGGTCTCGGACTACATCGGCGGGGTCTTCAGCAAGACCCGCTCGGTCTGGAGCGTCGCGGCCGCGAGCCAGCTGACCGCCGGCCTGGGGACGGCGGTGGTCGCGATCTTCGTTCCCGGCGATCCCGGGGCGGCCGACTTCGCCTGGGGCGCGCTTGCCGGGCTCGGCGGGGCCTTCGGGATCATCTTCCTCTACCGCGGATTGAGCCGCGGGCGGATGAGCGTGGTCGCGCCGATCTCGGGGATCGGTGCGGCGGTGATCCCGGTGGTGGTCGGGATCGCGAGCGGTGAGCGGCCGACGCTGTTGATCTGGCTCGGGATCGCGATCGCCTTCCCGGCGATCTACCTGATCCCCCAGGTCGACCCCGAGGAGGAAGCCCACGGCGGCCCGCCGCGGCCGAGCGCCGCCTCCGACGGGGTCCTCGCCGGGATCGGGTTCGGGGTCATCTTCGCCGCGGTCGGGCAGATGGGCGAAGGGTCGGGATTCCTACCGCTGTCGCTGGTGCAGGTGGTGAACGGCAGCGCCGTCGTCCTGGCGGCCATCTTGCTTCGCCAGCAGTGGGTACCGCGCGGGCGACGTGATCTTCCCGTCTTCGCCTTCGGCCTCCTCTCGACCGCCGCGATGGTCTTCTTCCTGCTCGCCACCCGTCACGGCCTGCTCAGCGTGGTCTCGGTGATCGCCTCGCTCTACCCGGCCAGCACGGTGGCGATGGCGGCGGCCCTCCTCGACGAGCGGCTCGCGCGGCTGCAGATCGTCGGCCTCGCCCTCGCCGCGGTGGCGGTGGTGCTGATCACGCTGGGCTAGGTTAGGTCCCGACCGCTTCCAAGCCGCGACACCGGGGGGACGCCGAATGCCCGACACCACCTGCCACATGTCGATCTCGCTCGACGGCTTCGTCGCCGGGCCGGACCAGAGCCGCGACGACCCGCTCGGCAAACGGGGCCAGGAGCTGCACCTCTGGCACCTCGGCGACGAGCGCGCCAACGAGGCCGACGAGGCGGCGGTGAAGTGGCTGATGCGCCCGCGCGGGGCCTACATCATGGGCCGCAACATGTTCGGGCCGATCCGCGGCGAGTGGGACGAGGACTGGCGCGGCTGGTGGGGCCCGGAGCCGCCCTACCACGCCCCCGTGTTCGTGCTCACCCACCACGCCCACGAGCCGATCGAGATGGAGGGCGGCACGACCTTCCACTTCGTCACCGACGGCTTCGACGCCGCCTACGCGCAGGCGAGCGAGACGGCGGGCGACGGCGGCATCGACATCGCCGGCGGCGCCTCCACCGTGCGTCAGGCGCTCAGCGCCGGCGTGGTCGACGAACTCGCGCTCGACATCGCCCCGGTCCTGCTCGGGTCGGGCGAGCGGATCTTCGACGGCGTCGAGACGTTCGAGATGGAGCCGGTCGAGGTCCTGCACTCGCCGCTCGCCACGCACGTCCGCTACCGCCGCTGACCCTCCCCTCGCTCCGCCCCGCCTCGCCTTGGGTAGCTTGGCGGACGTGGACCTCCAGCAGCGAATCACCTCCCGCCGCGGCGAGTTCCTGCTCTTCGCGCTGACCCCGCCGCGGCTGTCGACCGCCCCGGCGGCAGCGCAGGAGATCGCCGACGTCACCTTCGAGCGCCTCCGACCCCTCGACCTCGACGGCCTGATCCTCTACGACATCGACGACGAGGCCGACCGCAACCCCGCCGAGCGGCCGTTCCCGTTCCTGCCGACGATGGACCCGGGCGACTATCTGGACCGGCACCTCGAGGCCTGGCCGACGCCGGTCGTGGTCTACCGCGCGACGGCGAAGTACACCGAGGACGAGCTCCGCGACTGGATCGGGTGCCAGGACCCCGCCACCCGGATGACCGTCTTCGTCGGCGCCCCCTCGGGGGAGAAGCGGGTCGAGACGACCCTGCGCCGGGCCCAGCAGCTGCGCGCCGAGATCGCCCCCGACCTGCTCCTCGGCGCGGTCGCGATCCCCGAGCGCCACACCCGCAAAGGCGAGGAGCACCTCCGTCTGATCGCCAAGCAGGAAGCTGGCTGCTCCTACTTCGTCACCCAGGTCGTCTACGACGTCAACGCCGCCAAGAACCTGGTCTCCGACTACGCCTACGAGTGCCGCGACCGCGGCCTCGACCCCCTCCCCATCGCCTTCACCTTCTCGGTCTGCGGCTCGATCAAGACCCTCGAGTTCCTCCGCTGGCTCGGCGTCGACGTCCCCCGCTGGATCGAGAACGACCTGCGCCACGCCGACGACACCCTCGACGCCTCGCTCGAACATGCCGAAGCGACCGCGCTCGAGCTGATCCCCTTCTGCCGCCACCTCGGCGTCCCCTTCGGCCTCAACGTCGAGTCGGTCTCAATCCGGCGGGTGGAGATCGAGGCGAGCGTGCGGTTGGCCGAGCGCCTCGCCGGCGAGCTGCACCGAGGAGGGCCTTGCCGTCGCTGACTAGCCGGAGATGATGATGCGCCAGGGCGGCGCCCTGAGGATCCCGAGATCCCGCAACCGCCGGATCTCTGCGTCGGCGTCGTCCTCGATCTCCCTCAGCAGCGTGTCCCGATCCAGCGGCGCGATCGCGGCGAAGGCGTCGCCAAGCGCGAGCATCCACTCCGTGCGACGTGACAGCATCGGTCGCACCCGCAGGAGGATGTCCCGCTGCTCGGCCGCGCACGCCGCGCCGCGGAGCCTGGTCCGGGCGGCGGGCGATCCGTCGTAATCGATGTTCATGGCACCCTCCTCGGCCGCCTCACACCAGCACCTCCGGCATCGCGATCGGGAACAGCTCCTCGGCGCGCAGTCGTCGCGGGGTGAGGCCCTGCTCGTGTGCGTAACGGGCGAAAGTCTCGATCGTGGCGCGGTTTGCCTCGAGCCCGTAGGGCCAGAGGTCGCCGCCGAACGCGGCCGCCGCTTCGCCGGCGGACTGCGCCAGCCAGGGCAGCGGGGCGTGGCTCGCGGTGCCGTCGAGGACGCGGGCGACGCTGCGCGCGCGAGCCCGGTCGAGCCCCGCGTAGAGGCTCGCCGCCGCCCACGGGTAGCGCGCGAGGAATTCGCGCGACAAGACGACGATGTGCATGATCGGAAAGACCCCGGTCGCCGCCCAGTAGCCCCGCTCGGCCGCGCGCGGGTCGGCAAGCAGCGGCCGGAGCTCCCCGGCGGCGGCGACGCGCGGCTCGCGTGCGCTGATCACCGCATCGAGCTCACCCGCCCGCAGCAGCTGGTCGAGCGAGCGTTCCGGCTCATGCCGGACCGAGAGCCCAGCGGGCAGTTGCAGCTTCGCCTTCTCCTTGCGGCCACCCTGATCGACGCCGCCCTGGACCCACTCGATCGAGGCCAGGTCGACGCCGTGATGCTCGGCGAGGATCCCCCGGGCCCAGACACAGGCGGTCTGTCCCCACTCGGGGATGCCGACGCGGGCCCCGGCGAGATGCTCGAGCTCAGTCGGCCCGTCGCCCCGCACGTAGAAGGCCGAGTGGCGGAAGACCCGCGACGGGAAGACCGGGATGGCCGCGACCGGCGGATCGCCGCGGCCGACCAGGTTCGTGTAGAGGCCGAACGAAAGCTCGCAGGCCTCCCACTCGAGGGAGGCGCTGAAGCGGGCGAAGATCTCCTCCGGGGAGGCGAGCAGGCAGGTTACCTCCAGCCCCTCGGCGGCGACCCGGCCGGCGGCGAGGTCGCGGACGTGGTCGTAGTCGCCGATCGCCAGCGCCAGCTGGATCACACGCGCACCAGGCCTCCGTCGACGTAGTAGGTCTGGCCGGTGATGAAGGCCGACTCGTCGGAGGTGAGGAAGGCGAGGGCGCCGCAGAGATCCTCCGGGACCTCGGAGCGCTTGATCGCCTGCATGCCCGCCAGCAGCTCGAACTCTTCCTCCTCGCTCATGCCTCCCGGCGCCTTCAGCTCCCGGTGTTCGGTGCTCGGCGTGCGGACCAGGCTGGGCGCGATCGCGTTGACGGTGATGCCGTCCGGCGCCAGCTCGGTGGCCAGCGCGCGGGTGAATCCGACGACGCCGGCCTTCGACGCCGTGTAGGCGATGAACCCCGGCGCGACCAGGTTGAAGACGTTGGAGGCCTGACTGACGATCCGGCCCCAACCGCCCTCCCGCATGCCCGGGACGAAGGCCTTGCAGAGCAGGAAGATCGAGTCGAGGTTCACCTCGAACATCCGCTTCCAGTCCTCGAGGCGGGTCTCGTCGAAGTCGCGGATCGGGTAGATGCCGGCGTTGTTGACCAGGATGTCGCAGCGGCCGAACTCCGCCTCGACGGCACGCCGCAGGTCGGCGACCTGGTCGGCGTCGGAGATGTCGCACTCGTAGGCGACGGCCTTCCTGCCGCGCTCCTCGACTCCGGCGACGGTCTCCGCGGCGGCCTTGATGTCGACGCCGACGACGTCCACCCCCTCCTCGGCGAGGCGCCAGGCATAGGCCTGGCCGATGCCCTGCGCCCAGCCGGTGACGACCGCGACCTTCCCCTCGTGTCCCTTCATCGAATCTCGCGCCCTTTCTCGCTTGCGCACCCCCGGCCGGTTGCCACGGGAGCCTGCGACCGACGGTATTGCCGGTCTTGCCGGTCTTCAAATTCGTAGCCGGCGCGCTCGTATTCCCGGCCGCGAATGAAGGCCCCGGGGCGGCTCCCGATGGAGGCCGTCAGCCCCAGACGATGCACGGCGGGCCTCCCCAGGGATCGAGGTCGCCGACCCACCGGTCGTCGTCGGCGGCGACCCGGCCGAACCTCCCCTGCTGGTAGCTCAGCGGCGTCGCCGATCGAGCGGGCGGCGCCATCGCCCTCACCTCGCCGATGAACAGCGTGTGATCCCCCGCCCGGTGGCGGTCGCGGATTTCGGCGACCACGTGGGCGCAGGCGTCTTCGAGCACCGGCGCGCCGGAGACCTCCCGCCAGTGGATCTCGGGGGCGTCGCGGCCGCGATCCGCGGGCGCCCCGGCGAAGCCGCGCGCGAGCGCCGCCTGGCGGTGGTCCAGAAGGCTGACCGCGTAGCGCTCCTGGCGCTCCAGCACGGCGTGGAGCCGGGCGCTGCGGGCGACGCTGATCAGCACCAGCATCGGGCGCAGGGAGACGGCGAGGAAGGAGCTCGCCGTCATCCCGTGCGGCTCGACGCGCTCACCCCCGTAGGCGGCGGCGACGGCGACGCTGGCCGGGAAGGACGACACCACCGTGCGGAAGGTCGCCTCCTCGACCGCCCGCGTGGCGGCCGTAGGTTCAGAGGAGCGGATCACGCGGGTCGAGGCCGAGCTCGAGGCGCGCGCGAACTTCAGCCGCCCGCACCCAACTTCGCCCGGATCGTGCGTGGTCGGAGCCCGACCTGGTCGATCAGCACCGCGAGGACCAGGATCAGGCCGGTGACCACCTGCTGCCAGAAGCTCTGCACGCCGGCGATCGAAAGGCCATTCTGCAGCACGCCGATGAACAGCACCCCGATCGCGGTGCCGCCGACCCCGCCGGTGCCGCCGCTGAGGCTGGTGCCGCCGAGCAGCACCGCGGCGATCGCCTGCAGCGGCAGGTTGACGTCGACGGTCGGCGCCGCGACCCCGATGCGGCCGATCGAGATGATGCTGCCCAAGGTCGCGCAGAGCGCGGTGACGCCGTAGACGCCCATGATCGTCCACGAGGTGCGGATCCCGGAGAGCCGGGCCGCGGTGAGGCTGCCACCGACCGCGTAGACGTGTCGCCCGAAGAACGTCCATTGCTGCACGTAGATGGCGACCACCAACGTCCCGATCATGATCCAGATCGGCGCCGGCAGGCCCGCGTAGGTGTCGATCCCGAGGGCCGCCGGGACGCTCGATTCGACGATGAAGGACTCGGTTCCGGACCAGAGGTTGACGACGCCGGTGAAGGCGATCATCGAGGCCAGGGTGACGACGAAGAAGGAGAGCCCGAGCCGGCCGATCAGCGGCCCGTTGATCAGGAAGCCGATCGCCAAGCCGAAGAGGAGCGTGACGGCGAGGGCGGGCCAGCCGGAGAGTCCCGCGTCGATCAGTTTGGCGAAGAGGATCCCGGTCAGCGCCGCGATCGCCCCGACCGAGAGGTCGGCTCCGGCGGTGAGGACGACGAAGGTCATCCCGAGGCTGACCACCCAGAGGACGGAAATCGCGGTCAGCATGTTCTGCATGTTGGTCCAGGTGGCGAAGCCCGATTGGGTGATCGCCAGGACCACGAACAAGACCACGGTGACCCCGAGGACGGGCCGGAAGTGCCGGGTCGCCCCCCAGCCGCGCTGCAGGGCCGAGTGCATCACCTCCCCGCCGGTGGAGTCGAGCGGCGGAGCTGAGACGGAGTTCATGATGAGGTCCCTCCAGATAGTCGTGCGAGTTCGATCTCGCTCGCGGCTTCCGCCGTGAGCACGCTGACGATTTCCCCCCGGTACATGACGAGGATGCGGTCGCAGAGGCCGAGCAGCTCCTCGTTCTCGGAGCTGCTGACCAGGAGCCCCATGCCCTGGTCCGCCAGTTCCTTGAGGAGGGCGTGGATCTCGGCCTTGGCGCGGACGTCGACCCCGCGGGTCGGCTCCTCGAGCAGCAGCAGGCGCGGGTTGTTGACGAGCCACTTGCCGAGCGCGACCTTCTGCTGGTTGCCGCCGGAGAGGGTGCCGACCAGGGACCCGGGCGAGGCCGCTTTGATCCGCAGGGTGCTCATCGTCTGGGCCAGCCCCTCGGCCTGTCGCCGGCGCTGGGGACGGCGCCACCAGGGCAGGCTGCTGGAGTGCGCCATGGTCAGGTTGTCGAGCACGCTCATCGTCAGGACGACGCCGTCGGCCTTGCGTTCGGCCGGGACGAAGCCGATCCCGGCGGCGATCGCCCGGCCGGGGCTCGGCCGGGACAGCTCCTCGCCATCGATGAAGATCGAGCCGGCGGCCATCGGCCGGGCGCCGAAGATCAGCTCCAACAGCTCGCTGCGGCCCGAGCCCGCCAGGCCCGCGACGCCGACGATCTCGGCCGGGGCTACCTCAAGGTCGGTCGCCCGGACCCCCAGCCCGTCGCCCAGCCCTTCGACCCGCAGCCGCGGCACACCCGCGACGCCGCTGCCGGTGCGATGGGTGCGGACGATCTCGCTCTCCGGTTCGCCGACCATGTCGTGGACGATCCGGCCGGAGTCGTACTCGCCGATCGGGCCGTTGCTGACCGTGCTGCCGTCGCGCAGGACGGTCAGCTCGTCGGCGATCTCGAACAGCTCGGGCAGGCGGTGGGAGACGAAGATGGTCGAGACGCCGCGGCTCGACAAGTCGCGGACGGCCTGGAAGAGACGTTCGACCTCGTCTTCGGAGAGGAAGCTGGTCGGCTCGTCGAGGATCAGGACCTTGGCGTCGATCGAGACGGCGCGGGCGATCTCGACCATCTGCTGCTGGTCCGGTCGAAGGCGGCCGACCTTCGCCTCGACGTCGTAGTCGAGCTTCAGCCAGTCGAGCACCTCCTTGGCGCGGCGCCGGGTGGCGGCCCAGTCGATCCGCCCGTGGCGGCGGATGAGGCGGGCGCCGAGCAGGATGTTCTCGGCGACCGAGAGGTCACGCGCGACCGCGGTCTCCTGGGAGACCATCGCGATGCCGGCCTTGACCGCGGCGGGCGGATGGCCGAAGGAGACCGACTCGCCCTCGAGTCGGACCTCGCCCGCGTCGGGCTGCACCTGTCCGGAGAGGACTCCGAGCATCGTCGACTTGCCCGAGCCGTTCTCGCCGACCAGGCAGTGGACGACCCCCGGCCTGGTCAGCGACAGGGTGGCACCGCGCAGGGCATGGACGCCGCCAAAACGTTTGTCGAGGCCCTTGACCTCGAGGACCGGGGCACCCGCCCGTCCGGCGCCGCCGCCCTTCGCGGCAGCGGAGGCGACGACCGCCGGGGCCGCGCCGCCGGGGGCATATTTCCCTCTCGTATCCAACCCGCCCGACCCTACTTTCGGCGATCTGGCCCAACAAATCCGGATGCGGGTCTCACGCATAGGCGTCGGGCTATGCCCTCGGAGCGGCCCTGAGGCCGCGGCTCAGCGGGTCGTCAGATCGACGATCAGGGGCGGCTCGGAGACCAGGTCGCCGAGCTTGGAGAGGAGGTTCTGAAGCTGCGGCTGGTCGTGGTGAAGCGCCGCCGCGTCGTCGTCGGCGTAGCGCTCGTAGAGCCAGAAGCTCGCCGGATCCTCGCTGCTCTCGTGCAGCACCCATTCCTCGCTGCCGGCTTCGGCGGCGGTCGCGGCGCCGACCGCGGCGATCAGCTCGAGGAACTCCTCGCGCCGCTCCGCCGCGATCCTCAGGTTGACCACCATCGCCGGCCGCGGGCGCGGCTCGGGGGGCGGCGGCGCGATCAGCTCGATCCGGTTGCCGTCGGGGTCGGAGGTGAACACCAGGTCGAAGCCCGCGGCGTCCCCCTCCTGGACCCGCAGCGGCGGTCGCGGGAACTCGAGCCCGAGCGCGAGCAGCCGCCGGTAGGCGGCCTCGACGTCGTCGACCTCGAAGGCGACGTGCGAATCGCCGATGCGGTTCGCCTGCGTCGGCACCCGCTCGGGGGACGCCGGCTCGTGGAACTGGAAGAGCTCCAGCACCGCGCCCCCGTAACGGATGAAGGCAAGGTCGAAGCGCGCCTCGTCAAGCCCGTGCAACGCCGCGATCTCGGGCCCGCCGGTGTCCCGCAGGACCGCCTCGAGCTCGCCGCCGAAGCAGCGCTGGTAGAAGGCGATCGAGTCGTCCAGCGAGGAGACCACCAACGCCGTGTGGTGGAACGAGGCGGTCGGCACCGCGTCGGTCACATCGCCGCCTTGATGCCGCCGTCGGAGCAGTACTCCGAGCCGGTGACGTTGCCGGAGACGTCGGAGGCCAGGAAGGCGATCAGGTTGGCGATGTCCTCGACCTGACCGATCCGACCGATCGGGATCTGGCGGATCTCCTTCACGAAGCGGTCGATCGCGGCCTCGGTCTCCATCCCCCACTCGGCCGCCATTTCGCTGAGCGGCCCTTCCAGGCCGGGCGTCAGGATCGGCCCCGGCGAGACGGCGTTGGAACGGATCCCGCGGTCGGCGTACTCGATCGAGATCGCCTTCGAGAGGCTGAGGACCCCCGCCTTGGCGACCGCGTACTCGACGAAGATCGGGTCCGGCTGGCGCCCCTGGTCGGAGGAGATGTTGACGATCGAGCCACCGCCGCGCTGGATCAGGTGGGGGATCGCGGCCCGGATCGTGCGGATCATGCAACGCAGGTTCAGGCCCAGCGTCCAGTCCCAGTCCTCCTCGGTGATCGCGGTGAAGCCCTTCGTCTTCGGCACCAGCCCGCCGAGGGCGTTGACCACGATGTCGAGGCCTCCGTGCAGCTCGACCGCAAGCTCGATCAGCTTCGCCGGGCTGTCCGGATCGAGCAGGTCGAGCTCGACCGCCTCGACGTCGAGCTCCGCGAGCGGGGCGATGTCGCGGTCGGCGGTGACCACCGAGGCGCCTTCGCGGCGCAGCGTTTCGACCGTCGCCTTGGCGATCCCGGAACCGCCGCCGGTGACGGCGGCGACCTTGCCCTCGAGTCCTAGATCCATCGATTTCCTCCTTCGGCCGGCCGGGGGTTGGCTGCGGTGTTCAGTAGACGTACTTGGGATCCGCCCGCCGGATCCGCTCGTTGTAGGTCTGCAGGTCGAGCCCGAGGACCCCGAAGCGCGCCAGGGTCATCAGCAGGTACTCGTGCGCCCCCATCTCGTACAGCCGCACCACGTCCCCCGCGAGCAGCGCCTCGCGCTCGGCGTCGTCCAGATCGAGCTCGGCGAGGGCGGCCTCGGGGTCGTCGAGCAGGCGCTGCCTGAACTCCTCGTCCCGGAGCGTCCTCCTGCCGATCAAGTTGACCGCGTAGATGCTCATCCGCCCTCCTCCGCGCGCCAGACGCCGAACATGTGGCCGATCTCGGGTTCCGGCTCGATCAGCTCCGGCGCCGGCGACGTACCGAGCGCGCCCAGCATCGCCAGCGCGGTCAGCAGCTCGCCCGCGGCGTTGCCGACTTCGGCGATCCGCTGCGGCGTCGATTCCTCGACCAGCCGCTCCACCTCGCCGGCCCCGAGCAGCTCGATCACGTGTGCGAGCCAGGCCTGGTCCGGGGTGCCGTCGGGCCGCCCGGGACGGATCCGCGGCCCGCCGACCTCCTGGATCACACCGCCGTCGCTCAGCACCAGCACCCGCAGGTCCGGCTCGTAGGAGCGGATCGCCGCCCCGACGGCGGTGCCGAAGGCGTGGGCGCGGGCGGCGCTGAGGATCGGCGGCGCGAGGACGTTCATCACGATCGGCACCACGACCGGGTCGAGGCCCATGATCTGCAGCGGCACCAGCAGCGAGTGGTCGACGATCAGCGATTCGGAGCGGGCCGGATCGAAGTCGGCGCGCAGCGTCGCCAGGAAGATATGTCGAGCCAAGGCCGGATCGGAGCGGAGCGTCTTCGCGGCGACCGGGGGATAGCCGTCGTTGGGGCCGCTGAACTCGTCGACGATCCCGATCAGCAGCGAGGGCAGGTTGTCGAAGAAGACGGTGTTGAGGTGGTCGGGGCTGAAGGCGACCACGGCGTCGGGTTCCATCTCGGCGATCGCGGCGGCAACCCGGGGGAATTGGCGGGCGTCGATCCCCTCCGGATTCTCGGCGACCGTTTTCGGCAGGAACGGGTTGTGCGGCACGGCGCAACCGCCGACGATTCGAGCCATGCGGCCACGCTACTGGCGAGGGTGAGGACCCGCAAATTCGTCCCTGGCGCGCTCCTATACCGATCCGCCTATGAGCAGGGGCGGAGCGGAGACGACTCATATCGGCCCCGCTATCCGACGCCGCTGGATTCAGATTTGTCAGAACGACGACGGCGGAGTAGAGGTCGTCGAGGCAGACTCCCAACCAAGCAGAGAAGGGACGCATGAGCGACAACGAAGTAGAGATCACGATGCCCGAGGGCGAGGTCGAGCCCGACCTGCGTCCCCCCCGCGTCGCCGATGCCTCGAAGCTCGTCGAGGTCGCCGACTCGGTCTGGATCCTGCCCGACCACGAGCGCACGCCGCACGTCCCCAACGTCGGTATCGTCGTCGGCAGCCGTTCGGCCCTCGTCGTCGAGAGCGGCATGGGCATCGAGAACGGCCGCCGGGTGCTGGCGATCGCCCGCGAGCTCGCCGGCGACAAGCCCCTCTTCCTCACCGCCAGCCACTTTCACCCCGAGCACGGCCTCGGCGCGCAGGCCTTCGTCGGCGAGGCGACCAGCATCCTCAACCGCAGCCAGCGCGACGAGCTGTTCGAGAAGTGCCGCACCTACGTCGATCTGTTCAGCACCTTCACGCCGGCGATCGCCGCGGCCCTGGATGGCGTCGACTTCGTGCGGCCCGACATCGTCTACGACGGCGCGGCCTCGCTCGACCTCGGCGACCGCGTCGTCCACCTGCGCGAGCACGGGGACGGCCACACGCGCGGCGACCAGTTGGTGATCCTCCCCGCCGAGCGGGTGGTGTTCGCCGGCGACCTGGTCGAGGAGCGCTTCTTCGCGATCCTCCCCGACGCCGACGCGGACGGCGAGATCTGGATCCGGAGGCTGCAGGAACTCGAAGGCCTCGACCCCGAGGTCGTCGTCCCCGGTCACGGCACCGCCGGAGGCGCCCACCTGGCGACCGCCGCCCGTGAGTCGCTCGAGGGCATCCGCGACCGGGCGATCGAGCTGCGAGCCGCCGGCCAGGAGGAAGACGAGGTGGTCGCGACGGTCAAGGCCGAGCAGATCGACCTCTACCCGGACTGGGGCAACCAAGAGTGGATCGCCCCCGCCGTGCGCAGCTTCCTCGCCCGCACCCAGTAGGTCGAACGGAGGGTTCGAGGCCCCGCCAGCCGGCGTTCGCACTTTCCCGTACTGGTTACGGGGAACTGCGAACGCATCCAGGGGGACGGCGTGCTTCGGGGCGCCTGCGGCGGGGGACGGGCGTCCTGGGCGTCTCGCGGCGGCCCGGGCAGGCTGCCCGCTTGCCGCGAGACGCCCGGGACGCGAGGCTTTCGGGGGGAAGCGCGCGGGTTCCGGCGCAGGTCGGGGACGCGGTCGGCCTTTTCCGGGCCGGGGGGCGGAAAAAGCCGGTCTGAGTGAGTTGACCACACCCTGGTGTGGTCAACTCACTCAGGGCTCCGGAACCTCCTTAAGGAACCCGGAGTTCCGCACCGGACCCGCGCAGATCGTCGCGGACCTCCGCCGCGACCCGCACGGGACGCGCGCCCTCGCCCTCTCCCCGTGACCCGGCCCTCTCGTAGGCGGTCACAGCCAGCCCGGACCGCCTACGAGAGGGCCGCGTCCCTTACCCCCGGGCGCCAGCTTCCCGGCGCCCCGTCCCTTCCGTTCCCCGACCGACAACCGGCACGAAAAAGCCGCCCCCGCGAGCGACACGCTCGCGGGGGCGGCGGCGGGGACTGGCGGTGAGATCAGCCGATCGGCGTGATTTCGCTCGCGTTTTCCTTGGTGATGAGTGACACTTCCGCTTTCGCGGTTTCGGGGAGTTCTTCGCCGTGGATGAGGCGGTAGAGGCCCCTGACGAGCTGTTCGCCCATCGGTTCGAAATTGGTGTAGCCGGTGCAGGCCATGGTTCCGTTTTCGATCGCGTTGACCGCCGCGGACTGGCCGTTGTTGCCACAGATTTCGACTTCCTTGCCGCTCGCCTTGGCGACCGCGCCCGCGGCGACCGCGGAGTTGTCGTTGTAGGCGAAGAGCGCTTCGGTTTCCGGGTACTTGCTGAACAGCGCCGACGCGGCGTTCGAGGCCGACCCGGGGTTGTCTTCCTGTGCGTCGATGTCGCCCTCGTATTCGAGGCCGAACTTTTCACCCCAGTACTTCGCCCGTTCGGTGAAGTACACCAGGCTCGCGACCGGCTGGGCGAGGCCCATGGTGGCGAATTTGGCACCGGGATTCTGTTCGGCCACGTAACGGGCGCGGAGGAACGCGATTTCGTCGAAGCCCTGCAGGATGCGGGCCGCGAAGCCCTTCGGCAACGGTTCGGTCACCGCCGGCGGGGTCGAGTTCGACATCACCGGGATCCCCCGCGAGGAAGCCTGTGCGACGCTCGGGCCGAGTGCCTTGGGGACGAGCGGGAAGACCACGATGCCTTCGACGTTCTGGGCCAACAGCTGGTTGAAGTTGTTGACCTGGGTCGTCAGGTTCAGCTGGTCGTCGAGTGCGATCAGCTTGCAACCGAGATTGGAGGCTTCTTTTTCGGCGCCTTCCTGCTGCACCTTCAGGCCCGGGATCGCTCCGTAGATGTTCTGGTAGCCGAGCACGCACTTGCCGCCGGTGGCTTCCGGAGGTTCGTAGCTGGTCGGCAGCTTGGCTTCCGGCCCGTTGTACGGTTTTCCTTCCCCGGCGCCTTCTTCTTCGTCGGCCGCAGGGGCTTCTTCGCCTTCTTCGGCTTCGGCGCCTTCGCTCGTTTCGGCGCTTTCAGTGGTTTCGGCGCTTTCACTCGCTTCGGTACTGGCCGAGCTGCTGCTGGAAGAACTGCTTCCGCAGCCCGCCAAGAGAGCCAGCAACACCACTACCGACAGGAGTCCGAACAGTACGGTTCCTCCGGTCCTCGCACGACTTCGCCGATTCCCTTTCGGTTTCATCATCTTCCGTATACTCACTTTCTCGTCCGCTGTAGTAGTGAGGGAGCATCGGTCGAAGCTCGGGAAGGTGGCTTCAGGCGTGCGCCCGCAGACCTGTCCGCTTTCCAGGCAGACGGCCGGGTGTCAAACTATCTCTGCGGTGTTCGCGTAACAAATTCACATCTCCAAAGGTTGGATAGTCGCTGGGAGATGTGTTCTCAGGTGTCACTGGGCCACGGTGGTCGCTCGGTGACCACGTCCAGCAGGTACGGGCGACCGGTCTCAGCGACGAACTCGACCGCCGACCGGACCGCCTCGGCGAGGTCGGCCGGATCGGTCACCGGCCCCGCCGCCTCGACCCCGAAGGAGCGCGCGAGGCCGGCGAAGTCGACGAACGGCGGCCCGATCGTGGTCCCGACCTCGGTGTTCTCGATCGGGCGCCCGCGCCGTCCGGCGATTCGTTTGGCGTGCTTGACCGAGTTGAAGTAGGCGCGGTTGTTGTCCATCACGATCAGCAGCGGAACCTCCTGATCGGCGGCGGTCCAGAGCGCCTCCGGCGTGAACAGGGCGTCGCCGTCCGACTGCAGGTCCACGACGACGCGGTCGCCGCCGCGGTGGGCGAGCGCGGCGCCTACCGATGCCCCCAGCCCGTAGCCGAGCCCGCCGCCGCCTTGGCCGCCGAGGTACTGGTCGGTCCGATCGAGATCCCAGAGGCGCAGCGCCCAGTTGCCGAGGTGCCCGTTGGCGAGGACCGGGTCATGGCCCTCGAGGGCACCGCCCAGCACGTGCGCCAGATACGCCTGCGTGATGCCCCCGTCGGCGACGGCCGCCTGCCGGTCCCACTCGGCGCGCAGGGCCGCCGAGGCAGCGATGAGCTCGGCGCGTCGGCGCTCGCGTGCCGCCGCGTCCCCCTCGCCGGCCGCGAGCCGCTCCCGCACCCGCTCCAGCAGCTGGGTCAGGGTCGCCTTCAGCTCCGCGGCGAGGTGGACGTCGACCGGCTGCAGCCGCGAGAAGTCGGCCGTCCACGACCGGGTGATCAGGTGACTGAGGCTGACGTGGGCGACCTTGGCGTCGGCCGGGGTCAGCGAGTAGGTGGCCGAGACGTCGGCGTCGACCTGGCTGAGAATGCCGAACAGGTCGCGGCACTCGAGGCCGAGCACGACGTCGGCGTCGCGGACCAGGCGCTGTTGGTCGCCGGAGAGGTTCAGTGGGTGGCGGGTGGGGAAGTTGAGGGCGTTCTTCCAGTACTCCCCCTCGGGATCGATCACCGGCAGCGCCAGCAGCTCGGCCAACTCGACCAGGGTCTCGAAGGCAGCCTGGCTGCGGCCGACCAGATCGGCGACGACCACCGGCCGTTCCGCCTCGACCAGCCACCGCGCGACCCGATCGAGGTCGGCGGGGTCGGGAAGGGTGGTGCCCGGCGCGGGGAAGCGGTCGAGGTCCAGCTCGAAGGCCTTGCTCGCCGGCTCGGCGGGCTCCTCGAGGTGCTCGGTGTCGGTGCAGATGTAGACCGGCGCCTGCGGCTCGGTGGTCATCAGCCGCATCGCCCGGACTATCGACTCGGCCGTCGCCGCCAGCGAGCCGGGCTGGTCGTCCCACTTGACGTAGTCGCGTACCTGTTGGCCCTGCACGTTGGCGGTGTGGATCCAGTCGATCCAGGGGCGCCGCTTGGTCGCGTCGATCGGCCCGGTCGAACCCAGCAGGAGGATCGGCACCCGATCGCACCAGGCGTTGTAGATCGCCATCGCCGCGTGCTGCAGGCCGACCACGTCGTGGAGCGCCACCGCCATCGGCCGCCCGGTCGCCTTGGCGTAACCGTGTGCCAGCGCGACCGACACCTCCTCGTGGAGGCAAACGACGATCGGCACCTTTCCGGCGACGACCAGGGAATCGTGCAGGCCGCGAAAAGTGGCCCCGGGATTGAAGGCGACGTACTCGATCCCGAGCCCGTCGAGCAGGCCGACGATCAGGTCGGAGCCGAACTC
>ERZ778021.2585-NODE-2585-length-15691-cov-5.853287_pt1 | contig 15691 bp, 15 predicted proteins | sample MGYA00375751_ERZ778021 | MGnify/ENA primary metagenome ERZ778021 (study PRJEB29350, sample SAMN05389814) | bioreactor metagenome | isolation source: Thiocyanate stock bioreactor | place: South Africa: University of Cape Town | collected 2013-08-29 ... | reverse complement strand
GAAGCCGGGGAGATGAGGACGACCACCGCGGCGAGCCTGGTCGGCGCGGCGATGCTCTCGACCCTGGTTTTCCCATTCGTGGCGACGGCGATGCGTCGCGGCGGCGCGGTCGCCGCGGCCTAGAGGTCGGGAAGCAGCAGGACCGCTGATCCCGGTCGCGGATCCGCCGACCCGGCGGCGAGCTGCCAGGAGGTGGCGGGCATGATCCGCAGGACGCCCTCGGGCGGCGATTCGAGCGCCGCAGGCCCGAGGTCGGCGGCCTCGACGGCCGCCCCCGCGATCCGCCGGCCCAGGTCGATCGCAAGGCCGCCGGCGTCGAAGGCGCAGCCGGGATGATCGTCGGCCTCGCGCACCACCTCCACCTCGCGGACGGTCGGCTCGGTGCCGAGCAGGACCCCCAGCGGCACCGCCAGTCCGGCGGCGATCGCCTCGGCCTCGCTGCCGAACGGCGAGCCGCCCGCGGCATCGGCGACTCCGAGCAGGACCAACGAGGCGCGGCTCTCGGTCGCGACGTTCACGACCCCCTCGGCGAGGGCGTGGTGGACCAACAGGTGCGGCTCGGCGTCGACCCCGACCGCGTAGCCGGCCGCCAGGAGCTCGCCCAAGCGCGGCTCGAGGGCCGCGGCGTTCCCGCGTGGCGCCGCCAGCAATCCACGCACGACGCCGCCGTCGGCCGCCGCGATCCGCGCTGCCAGCGCGAAGGCGAGTGCCGCCTGGGCCGGATCGGTGAGCACGACCAGGATCCGCGCTCCGATCCGGGCGCCGACCCCCTCCGGAGTCGGCACCCGCGCCACCGAGCGATCGACCAGCAGGGTGCCGACGACGATCGAGGCCAGGATCAGGACGAGCGCCGCGTTGACCACCGACTGGTCGAAGAGGCCGATGTTGAAGCCGACGATCGTCGCCGCCAGGGTCGCCGCCGCCTGCGGCACGGTCAGTCCCAGCATCAGCGTCGCCTGCGGCCCGCTGTAGCCGAGGGCCAGACGGGCGATCCCGGCGGAGAGCGCCTTGCCCGCCAGACTGGCCAGGATGAAGAGCCCGGCCAGCTTCAGGGTCCCGCCTTCCACCATCACCTTGGGGTCGAGCAGCAGGCCGACCGAGACGAGGAAGATCGGCACGAAGACGGCCGAGCCGAAGAAGTCGATCCGGTCCATCAGCGGCCCCTCGTTCGGCACCAGTCGATTCAGTGCCAAGCCGGCGAAGAACGCGCCGACGATCGGCTCGATGCCGAAGATGTCGGCGACCGTCCCGGCGGCCAGGAAGGAGGAGACCGCGAGCAGGTAGCGGACGACCCGATCGGTCCCCAGATAGCGGAAGGCGAGGCGGGCGAGACGGGGCAGCAGCAGGAGGGTGAACGCGACGAGGACGGCGAGCCCGAGGACGATCTGGGCGGCGATCGAGGTGGGCGAGCCGCCGGCCACCTGCGTGCCCGAGATGGCCGCGAGGACGACGAGCGCGGCGGTGTCGGTGAGCACGGTGGCGCCGACCGCGGTGGCGACCCCGCGGTCGGCGGAGAGTCCGGCGGCGCGCGCGGTCGGGTAGAGCAGCAGGGTGTGGGAGGAGAGCAGGGCGCCGAGCAGGAGGGCCGCCGGCAGGATCCATCCGAGCGCCAGGCCGATCACGGTGCCGAACGTCATCGGCAGGGCGAAGGTGAGGACGCCGTAGGTGAGCACCGCGCGTCGGTGGATACGGACCAACGACAGGTCGAGCTCGACGCCGGCCACAAACATCAGGTAGAGCAGGCCGAGCTGGCCGAGGTCGGGCACGGTCGTGTTGCCGGCACCGATCAGGTCGAGCCCGTAGGGACCGATCACGAAGCCGCCGACCAGCAGGCCGATGATCCCCGGGACCCGCGCCTTGGTCATCAACGGCGGCCCGACGATCACCACCAAGAAGAGGATCAGGAACTCCCAGGCCGCCCCGCTCGGTGATTTGAGCGAGATGCCGGCGAGGGCTGAGGTGAGGGCCGCAAGCATCAGCGCAGGGTGGTGTGGAGGAGGGGGATTTCCGCCTCGGGATTCGCCGCGTCGCCGCCGACCCATTCTTCGAGCAGCGATTCGATCGTCCCGTCGCTCGTCAGTGCCCGGATCGCCGAGTCGACGGCCTGGCGGTTCGACGAGCCCTTCGGCAGCGCCACCGCGAGCGCCTCCGCGTCGGGAAGCTGGGCCACCGCTTCGAGCTGCCCAGCTGACCGTTCGGCGATGGCGACGGCCAGGGGCAGGTCGAGGAGCGTCGCTTCGATCTTTCCTTCTTCGAGCGCCGCCACCACCTCCTGCTGCCCGTCGAAGAGGACTGGTTCCGATTCCGGCACGATCGAGTCTTCGATCGTTTCGACGAAGGTGGTCGACTGGATCGCGCCCCAGCGCAGTTCCTGGGCGGTCTTGAGGTCCGGGACTTCGGTTCCGGCACGGACCAACACGGTCGGCGCCGATTTCAGATATGGCGTCGAGAATTCGAGATGTTCTTCGCGTTCCGAGGTCGGCGTGATCAGGTCGATGCCGAGGTCGGCGCCGCCCAGGTGACCGCGGACGATGCGGTGGAAGTGGACGATCTTCACCGCCACCCGGCCAAGCCCGAACCGCTTCGCCAATTCCAGGGCCAGCTCGTACTCGAAGCCGCCGGTCGGGTGCGACGGCGTCCCTTCCCAGAAGCCGGGGCTCGGGACGGCCGAGGTGGCGACGGTGAGGACACCGGGTTCAACCGGGGTGAATTCCCCGGCGGAGGCCGCGATCGACCCACAGCCGCCGAGCGGGGCGGCGATCAACGCCAGGGCGAGTAGCGCCGCGCCTACCCGCTTCAGATCGATTTCCCTCCACCGTTCACGGACGGCAGCGTATTCGCATCGGCGTAGGCGTGGAGGACGTCGCGGTGTTCGAGCCAACCTTCGAGGCCGCCCTCCGGGGAGAGCACCGGCAGCGCCGAGCGCTCACCTTCGGCGAGCCAGATTACGGCCTGGCCGAGGTCGTCGTCCCGGCCCAGTGGCGGCAGCGATTCGGCAGGTCGTCGAGGAATCGACGCAGGTCCTCGGCCAGGTCGCCCGCCGAGGCATCGCCGCCGGCCTCGAGGGCACGCTCCACCGCCCTGGCGTCGACGATCCCGATCACCCGTTCCTCGATGTCGATCACGGGAAGGGCGTCGCGCCCTTCGGTGGCGAGTCGCGCGGCGACGTCCGCGGCGGAGGCCCCGTCGCGGACGGCGCTCGGTCCCGGACGCATCGCCGCCGCCACCTTGATCCCGCCGAGGACGCTCGGCGGGGACACGGGCTTCTCGATGTCGATCCCGCGACGGCGCAGCTTCAGGGTGTAGATCGAGTCTTCGCTGAGCAGCTTGGAGAGCCCGGTGGCGACGACCACCGCCAGCATCAGCGGCAGGATGATCGAGTAGTCGCCGGTCAGCTCGAAGACGATCAGGACGGCGGTGATCGGCGCTCGCCCGGCGGCGGCGAAGACCGCGGCCATGCCGACCAGGCCGTAGGCGCCGGCCCCGGCGGTCACCCCCGGCAGGAGGTCGTGGGCGCCGATCCCGAAGGCGCTGCCGAGCATCGCGCCGATGAAGAGCGAGGGGGCGAAGACGCCGCCGGAGCCGCCGATCGCCATCGTCAGGCTGGTGGCGAGGATCTTCCCGGCGAGGAAGGCGAGCAGCAGGCCGACCACGTACTCGCCGTGGATCGCCCCTTCGAGGACCGGATAGCCGACCCCGTACATCTCCGGCAGCGCCAGCAGGACGAGGCCGAGCAGGATGCCGCCGGCCGCCGGGCGCAGCCAGGCGGGGCCGCGCCAGACCTTGTCGGCGACGTCCTCCATCCCGTAGAGGACGCGGATGAAGGCGACGCCGACCACCGCCGCGACCAGGCCGAGGAGGACGTAGAGCGGGTACTCCCAGCCGGAGACCAGCGTGAAGGCGGGCAGGGTGAGGAACGCTTCCGAGCCGAAGGCGATCCGGCCGACCGCGGTCGCCACCACCCCGGCGAGGACGACGAGCCCGAACGAGCGCGTCTCCCAGTCGCGCAGGATCAGCTCGAGGCCGAAGAAGACCCCCGCGATCGGGGCGTTGAAGGTGGCGCCGATCCCGCCCGCCGCCCCGCAGGCGACCAGGAGGCGGGTGTTGTCCCCGGCCAGTCCGGCCAGCTGCCCGAGGCCGGAGCCGATCGCCGAGCCGATCTGGACGATCGGCCCCTCGCGCCCGACCGAGCCGCCGGCGCCGATGCAGATCGCCGAGGCGAGCGACTTGACGATCGGCACGCGGCCGCGGATCCGCCCTTCGTTCTGATGGACGGCCAGCATCACCTCGGGCACCCCGTGGCCGCGGGCCTCCGGCGCGAAGCGGTAGACGAGCGGGCCGTAGAGGAGCCCGCCGACGATCGGCACGACCAGCACCACGAACGGGCCGAGGAAGGCGAGGTGGGGGTTGGTGAAATGTCCGAGCGCGCTCGGGTCGGTATGGCCGGAGAGGATCCAGGTGAAGGCCGTGATCAGGTAGCGGAAGCCGATCGCCCCGACGCCCGCGCCGATCCCGACCAGGACGGCGAGCGCGACCAGCAGCCCGTCCCGCCCGCCGAGGCGGTCGCGGGCGGTGGCGAGGAAGCCACTTGGGAGACTGGGGGAGGTGGAGGCCGAGCCGACAGGGCGCATGCTCCCGACAGTAGGAGAGCGAAGGGTCCGCTCAGGCCCCTCGAAGGGCTTGAACAAGGGCTTTTGTCAGAAAGCTGACAGCCGATGAGCGCACCGGCGCACTCCGGGGACATCATCAGCGTCCTCGACGCCGACCCGGACCTGGCCGAGGGCGTCCCGCCGGACCAGGCGGAGGCGGCGCGGCGCGCGGGCCGGGCCCGCCTCCAGCGTCTCCCGACCGGGGCCTGGGATCCGTCGAAGCCGTCGGCCGGCCGCGAGGGCTTCGGGCTGTTGGTGGTCTCGGGCTTCCTCGTCCGCCGGGTGGGAAGGGAGGGGCATTTCGGCGCCGAGATCCTCGGTCCGGGGGACCTGCTTCGCCCTTGGCAGACGCCTGGCCGCATCGCGAGCACGCCCTTCGAGTCGAGCTGGCAGACGATCGCCGCCGCCGAGCTCGCCGTCCTCGACCGGGACTTCGCGGAGCGCGTCTCGGCCTACCCGCAGATCGCGGTGCGGTTGGTCGACCGGGCGATGCTGCGCTCGCGCCACCTGGCGATGGAGCTGGCGGTGATCCAGCAGCGCCGGGTCGAGCAGCGTCTGCGCATGCTCTTCTGGCTCCTCGCCGATCGCTGGGGGCGGGTGACCGCGCAGGGCGTGCGGGTCACCGCCCCGCTCACCCACGCGCTCCTCGCCGAGTTGGTCGCCGCCCGCCGCCCGACCGTGAGCGCGGCGCTCGCCGGGCTCGCCGAGGCTGGTGAGTTGAACCGGGTCGGCGACGAGTGGACGCTGCGCGGCATCCCGGCGGAAGGATCGAAAAGACCGTAACGCCGGCGCCCCTCCTCGGGACTGAGGTCTGCAAGTCCATCCCAACCCGAGGAGCAATCGCATGAGATCGATCATCCGCGCGGGCATCGCGCTGGCCGTGGTCGCGGCGCTGTCCGCCGTTGCCGCCGGCGCCGCCACGGCGGGAGTCCGGCACGGCGACCGTCACTTCCCGTCGCACCCGCCCCAGCACCATCACGCGCCGCCGTTCCATCACCATCCGGGGCCGCCGCCCCCTCCGCCGCCGCCCTATCGTTCGAACCACCCTGTCTTCGTCCAGACGGACAACACCGGCGGCAACCAGGTCATCGCCTACGACCAGGGCCGTGACGGCAGCCTCACCGAAGTCGGCGCCTACCCCACCGGGGGGCTCGGCGGCGAACTCGAAGGCTCCGTGGTCGACCACCTCGCCTCGCAGGGGTCGCTCGCCTACGACGCCGACAACCACCTGCTGTACGCGGTCAACGCCGGCAGCGACAGCGTGTCGGTCTTCGCCGTCTTCGGCGATCGCCTCTCGCTCCAGCAGGTCATCGGCTCGGGCGGCTCGTTCCCGGTCAGCGTCGCCGTCGACCACGGCCTGGTCTACGTGCTGAACGCCGACGAAGGCGGCTCGCTGCAGGGCTACCGGGCCGGCTTCGGGCACCTGTTCCCGATCCCGGGATCGAACCGGGCGCTCGGCCTCGACGCGACCGAAACGCCGCGGTTCACCCATACGCCGGGGCAGGTCGCCTTCTCCCCCGACGGTTCCAAGGTGATCGTCACCACCAAGGCCGCGGGCAGCGACATCGACGTCTTCGGGGTGCAGGCCTTCGGCCGGCTCTCCTCGACGCCGGTGGTCAACTCCGAGCCCGGCACGGTGCCGTTCGCGCTCACCTTCGACCAGGCGGGGAACCTCGTCGTCACCCAGGCGGGGACGAACGCGGTGACCTCATACGCGCTGCACGGTGACGGGACCGTCACCGCGTTGAGCACCCTGGCCACCGGCCAGCAGGCGACCTGCTGGATCGTCCAGGTCGGCGGCGTCGCCTACGCCTCGAATGCCGGCAGCGCCACGCTGAGCAACGTCGGCCTCGGTGTCGGGGGTCAGCTGAGCTCGCTCGGGACCACCGAAACGAGCGGCGCGACCGTCGACGCGGCGGTGGCCGCCAACGGGCGATACCTCTACGTCCAAGGGGGTGCCGCGGGCACCGTCGACGCGTTCTCGATCGGCACCGGGGGCGCCCTGAGCAAGGTCGGGACGGTCACCGTCCCGGGTGCCGTCGGCGGCGAGGGGATCGTCGCCCTGTAGCGCCTCGTCCGGCGAGCTGCGGCGTTTTCAGGATCGTAAGATGTGCGCCGTAGCTTGCCGGGCGACCGATGTTCCGCCGTCGCCCCGACCCCGCAGCAGCCGCCGAAGCAGAGCTCGTGACGAGGTTGCGGGCGGGGGAGGAGGCGGCCTTCGTCGAGCTCGCCGGGCGCCACCAGGCGAGCATGCTGCGGCTCGCCTCGACCTTCGTGCCGAACGCGGCGGTCGCCGAGGAGGTGGTGCAGGACACCTGGGTCGCGGTCCTGCGCGGGATCGACCGCTTCGACGGGCGGGCGGCGTTCAAGACCTGGCTGCTGGCGATCCTCGTCAACCGGGCCAAGAGCACCGGCATCAGTGAGGCGCGGAGCCTGCCGATCGGCGACGCCGGCCCCGCGGTCGACGGCTCGCGCTTCGACGCGGGCGGCGCTTGGTCCTCACCGCCGCGCCACTGGATCGAGGAGAGCGAGGACCGGCTGCTGGCGAGCGGCCTGCGCGGGCGGCTGGAGTCGGCGCTGCGGAGGTTGCCGTCGCGGCAGCGGGCGATCGTCATCCTGCGCGATGTGGACGGCATGAGCAGCGAGGAGGTGTGCAGGGTGCTCGAGATCAGCGCGGGCAACCAGCGGGTGCTGCTCCACCGCGCCCGTTCCCACCTGCGCGCCGCGGTCGAGGGGTTCGTCGACGCATGAGCCTCCTCCGCCGCCAAGATCCGCTGGTCTGCCGCGAGGTCGTCGAGCTGGTGACCGACTACCTCGAGGGCTCGCTCTCCCGAGCCGACCGCCGCCGCTTCGAGGCCCACCTCGCCGACTGTCCGCACTGCACCGAGTACCTGGCCCAGATGCGAGCCACGATCCGCCTCACCGGGCGGCTCGAGCCGGAGGATCTGAGCGCCGCGATGCGCGAGGACCTGGGCGAGCTCTACCGGCGCTGGCGCGACCAGCGGTGAAGCAAGGACGGCCCCGCAAGCTCGTCGCGGGATCATTCCCGATGCGGCTGCGACCGGGCCTCGTGGAGCGAGCGACGCGCCACTGTGAGGAAGGTGGCGAACCGGGTACCTCAGGCGCGACCACGACTACAGCCTCGAGGGAGGGATGCACCTCACGGGCCTGGGAAGGGGTATCCACATGGCCGAAATCACGGCCGCGCGGCGGCCGAGGAGCGCGACGGGGATGGCGACGGCGTGCTCGAGAAGGGGTGAGCGGCACGGTCGCCCTCACCTTCGACGACGGGCCCGACCGCGTCTGGACGGCGCGGGTGCTCGACGTCCTGCACCGGGGTGGCGCCCGGGCGACCTTCTTCGTCCAGGCGCGGCGGGCGGTCGCCAACCCCGAGTTGATCGGGGCGATCGTGAAGGCAGGACGCGAGGTCGGCTTCCACTGCCTCGACCGCGTCCGCCACACGCAGCGGAGCGCCGATGCGCCGGCGGCCGACCTCGACGTCGGCCTGTGCCTGCTCGACGGGTCGGGTCTGCGCTCGCGCGCCTGGCGGGTCGAGACGTCGACCATCCCCGCCTCGCCGGCTACGAAGGGTAGGGCCCTATGAGCGTGATCGGCCACGCGCGCGACGCGGCGCCGGAGCAGGCGCTGCGCACGATTGCGAGCGAGGCGGCGGACCTCGACCGGGCGCCGCGCTTTCCCCGCGAGGCCTTCTTCCACCTCGCCGACGCGGGGGTGCTCACGGCGACGATCGGAGCGCATCGCGCCGGCTCCTCGGTCCGCGACGAGTGGGACCTCCTGCGGCGCGTCGCCGCCGCCGATGCTTCGGTCGGCCGGATCCTGGACGGCCACCTGAACGCGGTCGAGCGGCTCGAAGTCGCCGCCGAGCCGGACGTGTGCGAGCGCGAGCTGGCGGCGGTCGCGGCCTCGCAGCGGTTGCTCGGTGTCTGGGGCGCCGATCCCGGCCCGGGGGAGGGCGAGCCGGCGCGCCTGCGCGAAGGCGCCCGCGGGCTCGTCCTGAGCGGGACGAAGACGTTCTGCTCGGGCGCCGGCGGGGTCGACGCGGCGCTGGTGATGGTCGGCAGCGACGGGGGGAGCGCGCCGTCCCTGGTGCTGCTCGACTGCGGCGCCGAGGTCGAGATCGACCGGGACTGGTACCGCGCCGCCGGGTTGCGGGCCTCCGAGAGCCACCGGGTCACCTTCCACGACACCCCGGTCACCGCCGTCCTCGGCGAGCCGGGTGAGCTCGCGCGCGATCCGTGGTTCTCCCGCGACGCGATGCGGACTGCGGCGAGCTGGGCGGGGATGGTCGATGCCGCCGTCGCGGCGGCGCTCGAGGAGTTGGCGGAGCGCCGCGCCGACGATCCGCTCGCCCGGCTCGCGGCGGGCCGCATCGCGTCGATGCACGCCACCGTCGACGCCTGGCTCGAGCGCGGCGCGACGGTCGCCGACACGGCGGCCTCCGACGAGGCGACGAACCCTCTGTCCTTTGTCACCCACAGGGTGACAAAGGACAGAGGGTTGGACCCCCGCGCGACGAGCATCGCGATGCGGGCCGAGATCGACCGGGCGGCGAAAGCGATCCTCGAGGTCGCGGCGGCCGCCTGCGGGTCGCACCCGTTCGTCACCGGCGGCCGTCTCGATCGCGCCCGTCGCGACCTCGAGACCTTCCTCCTCCAGCACCGGCTGGAGCCGCTCCTGGCCCGCCGCGGCGGCCAGATCCTGGAAAGCCGATGAGCACCAGCACCGACGACGACCGCGCCCCGGTCGAGCACTTCGAGCGGCTCGCCCATCAGTCCGAGGATCCCTGGAACTACGCCACCAGCCCCTACGAGCAGGCGAAGTACCGGACCACGCTCGACTACCTGCCGGCACGGACCGGGCGCACGCTGGAGCTCGGCTGCTCGGTCGGCGTCTTCACCGCGATGCTGGCGCCGCGCGCCTCCTCGCTGCTTGCCGTCGATTTCAGCCCGACCGCGCTGAAGCGCGCCCGCGAGCGCCTCGATCGCGACCCCCGCGTCGAGTTCGAGCGCCGCCGACTCCCCGAGGAGATGCCGGACGGCCCCTTCGACACCATCCTCTGCACCGAGATCCTCTACTACTGGAGCCCCGACCTGGTCCGCGACGGCCTGCGCCGGATCGAGGCCGCGCTGGCTCCGGGCGGCACCCTGCTGGTCGTCTCCTGGCGCCACGGCGACCCGCGCCGCGAGCTGAACGGGGACGACGTCCACGCGATCGTCGACGCCGAGACCCACCTGCGCCTCGACGCCAGTCGCACTACCCCCGACTACCTGCTCGACCGCTGGGTGGCGCGCTGATGGGCGGCGAGGAGCGGCTGGTGATCGTCGGCGGCGGGCCCGCCGCGCAGGCGGCAGCCGGGGCCTACCGCGAGGCCGGCGGGGAGGCCGCGGTGACGATCCTCGCCCGCGAGCCCGACCCGCCCTACGAACGGCCGCCGCTGACCAAGGACTTCCTGCGCGGCGAGTCGGGTCGCGCCGATCTGCCGCTGGTCGACGCCCGCTGGTACGAGGAGCGCGGGATCGACCTGCGCACCGGGACCGAGGTCGCCGAGCTCGACCTCGCGGTCCCGGCGGTCCGCACCGCCGCCGGCGAGGAGCATCCCTTCGACCGCGTCCTCCTCGCGACCGGCGCCGATCCGCTGGTGCCGCCGATCCCCGGCGCCGACCGTGACGCGGTCCAGACCGTGCGCCGGATCGGCGACGCCGAGCGCCTCGGCCGGCTCGGCGGCGCCGATCGGGCGCTGGTCGTCGGCTCCGGCTTCGTCGGCTGCGAGGCCGCCGCCTCGCTGGCGCTGCGCGGGGTGACGGTGACGATGGCGACGCTGGAGGAGCTGCCGCAGATCGAACGACTCGGCCGCGAGGTGGCCGAGCGGATCGCCGAGTGGCTCGCCGTCCTCGGGGTCGAGCTGCTGCCCGAATCAGAGCTTGCCGAGATCGGCCCGGCGGGCGACCGCTCGGCGCGGGCCCGGTTCGACGACGGTCACGAGGAGGTGGTCGACCGCGTCCTCCTCGCCCTCGGGGTGGAGCGCAACGACGGGCTCGCCGCAGCCGCCGGGCTCACCGTCGACGACGGCATCGAGGTCGACGCGGCGATGGCCGCCGCCGACCCTCGCGTGCTCGCCGCCGGCGACGTCGCCTTCGCCTTCAACGCGGCCGCCGGCCGTCGACTGCGGGTCGAACATTGGGGCGAGGCGTTGAACATGGGGGAGGTCGCGGGTCATACCTTGGCCGGCAAGGAGGCGAGCTGGGACGTCGCGCCGGGCTTCTGGTCGACGATCGGCGAGCGGACGCTGAAGTACGTAGGTTGGGGCGACGGCTGGGAGCAGTCGCGCTTCGAGCCCGGGGACGACGGTTCCTTCGCCTGCTGGTACGGGCGCGACGGCGAGGTGGTGGGCGTCGCCGCGCACGAGGACGATGCCGCCTACGAGCGCGGTCGCGAGCTGATCGAGGAACGGGCGCCGTGGAGCTGAGCGCCGCCGCGACCCCGGCGCTGCCCGCCCCCGCCGACACCGTGCGCGCGGTCGTCGTCGTCCCCGCCCGCGACGAGGAGGACCGGATCGGCGCCTGCCTCGCGGCGCTCCTCGCCCAGACCGAGATCGGCCCCGAGGAGTACGAGGTCATCGTCATCCTCGACGCCTGCGAGGACGACACCGCGGCCGTCGTCGCCGCCGCGCGCTCCGCTGTTGATGGGCCGAAAAGCGCTCTATATCAGCGCTTTTCGGCCCATCAACAGCTAGGGCCGGCGATTCATGTGGTGCCGGGGCCGGGACGCGGCGCGGGGCCGGCGCGGGCGACCGGGATGGACGTCGGCTGCGCGCGGCTCGAATCGCTCGGGCGCGGCGACGGCCTGCTCGCCAGCACCGACGCCGACTCGGTCGTCGCCCGCGACTGGATCGCCCGCCAGCTGGAGGCGATCGCCGGCGGCGCCGAGGCGATCGGCGGCGAGGTCCACCTCGACCCGGCCGAGGCGGCGGCGCTCCCCGACGGCGTCCTCGCCCGCCGCCAGGCGGATCTCGCGGCACGCACCCGCGAGGCGGCCACTCGCGGCCCGGCCGAGCACGCCCACTTCTCCGGCGCCAGCCTCGGCGTCACCCCGCGCGCGTACCGGCGCGCCGGCGGCATGGCCTGGATGGCGGCGCTCGAGGACCAGGAGCTGGAGGACCGCCTGCACGCGGCCGGGATCGCGATCCATCGGCTCCGTCCGGTCTCCGTCGTCACCGCCGCGCGGACCGCGGGCCGGGCCGAGCGCGGCCTCGCCCGCGACCTCGAGCTGGCCCGCTGGCTGGAGGAGCGTCGCTACGACGGCGCCGAGTTCGACGCCGATCGGCTGTTGGGGGCGAAGGCGACCTCGATCGCCGCGATCCTGCCGGCGCGCGAATGCGCGCGGACGATCGGCCCGATCCTCGAGTCGATCGTCCCGCTGCACGGGGCCGGTCTCCTCGACGAGCTGATCGTGGTCGACGCCGACTCCATCGACGGCACCGCCGCGGTCGCCCGCGAGCACGGCGCGACGGTCCTCTCCGAGTCGGCGCTGCGGCCGGAGCTCGGTCCCGCCCGCGGCAAGGGCGACGCGATGTGGCGCGCGGTCGGCGCGACCGACGCCGAGCTGATCGTCTTCCTCGATGCCGACACCGTCGACTTCCACCCGGGCCTCCTCATCGGCCTCCTCGGCCCGCCGCTCGTCGACCCGTCCCTCGCCTTGGTCAAGGGCACCTTTCGTCGCCCGTTCGCGCTCGGCGACGCGGTCCGCGAGGGCGAAGGGGGGAGGGTCACCGAGCTCGTCGCACGGCCGCTGCTGAACCTCCACTTCCCCTCGCTCGCCGGCTTCGCCCAGCCGCTGGCCGGGGAGATCGCGATCCGCCGCGACGTCTTCGAGCGCCTCTCGGTCCCGGTCGGCTACGGGGTCGAGATCGCGATGCTGATCGACGCGCTCGGCCTCGCCGGCCTCGACGCCCTCGCCGAGGTCGATCTCGGCGTCCGTCAGAACCGCCACCAGAGCCTGCGCGCCCTCAGCGCGATGGCGGGCGAGGTGATGGTCGCGGTCGAGCGTCGCACCGACGGCCCGGCCCGGCCGGCCTTCCCCGCCTTCCGTCCGCGACCGGAAGGACCCGACCCGAACGAGCTCTGGCGCCTGCGCTGCGAGGAGCGCCCGCCGCTCGCCGGGTGACCGCCCCGTGCGGGGAGCCCCGACCGCGGGTACCCGGGCCGCATGGAACGCGTGCGGATCGGCTGTTCCGGTTGGAGCTATGACGAATGGCGCGGCGGCCTCTACCCCGAGGGGCTGCCGGCTCGGCGGTGGCTGGAGCGCTACGCCGAGACCTTCGACACGGTCGAGGTCAACGCCACCTTCTACCGGCTGCCGAAGGAGTCGACCGTGCGCGGGTGGACCGAACAGGTGCCGGGGGACTTCCGCTTCGCGGTGAAGGCGAGCCGTTACCTCACCCACATGAAGCGACTGCACGACATCGTCGACGGGGTCGCTCGCTTCTGGGAGCCGCTCGAGCCGCTGCGGCGCTCCCGTCGCCTCGGCCCGGTCCTCTGGCAGCTGCCGGAGAACTTCGAGCGCGACGACGACCTGCTGGCGGCGGCGCTCGACCGGTTGCCGCGGGCGGAGCACTGCTTCGAGTTCCGCCATCCGAGCTGGTTCGTCGCCGCGGTGCGCGAGCTGCTGGAGGAGCGCGGCGCCTCGCTGGCGATCGGCGACGACAAGCGACGGCCGCTGCCGGAGGCGTCCCCGGTCGGCCCGCTCGCCTACCTGCGGCTGCACTACGGCCACCGAGGCCGCGACGGCAACTACTCGGCGGCCGAGCTGGACGCCTGGCGCCGCCGGATCGCCGGCTGGCGCGCCCGTCGCCCCGTCTTCGTCTACCTGAACAACGACTGGCAGGGATTCGCCCCGGCGAACGCCGAGTACCTGCGGGAAGGCCTGTCGCGATGAGCGAGAAGACCTCGGCCGCCGACTTCCTCCCCGACGGCCGCTCGCTGCGCACCCTGCGCCAGGCGGCGCTCGACTGCCGCGGCTGCGAGCTGTGGAAGGACGCGACGCAGACCGTCTTCGGCGCGGGGCCGCGGAAGGCGAAGCTCATGCTGGTCGGCGAGCAGCCGGGCGACAAGGAGGACCTCGAGGGCGAGCCGTTCGTCGGGCCTGCCGGCCGCGTCCTCGACCAGGCGCTCGACGCCGCCGAGATCGCCCGCGACGACGTCTATCTCACCAACGCGGTGAAGCACTTCAAGTGGCGCCCGCAGGGTAAGCGCCGTCTGCACCAGACCCCGCGGGCGGGCGAAATAACCGCCTGTCGGCCCTGGCTCGACGCCGAGCTCGAGGCCGTCCACCCGGTCGGCCTGCTCGCGCTCGGCGCCACCGCCGGCAAAGCCCTCTTCGGCGCCAAGGTGAGGGTGGGAAAGGATCGCGGCCGGCTGCTCGAGTCCCCGCTGGCGCCGGTCGCCGGGCTGACCCTGCATCCCTCGGCGGTCCTGCGACTGCGCGATCACGACGAGCGCGAGGAGGCGACCGCGACGTTGGTCGAGGACCTCCGGATGCTCGCCGGCGCGGTCGCCGAGCGCGAGGCCGGATAGCGCCGATCGACCGCGGCGGCTGGGTGACCGCGCCCGCGGCGGGGTACCTCGGGGGGCGATGGAGTTCCTGCGGGAGGCATTCAAAGGTGGCAACCGCTTCGTCCTCCGGCTGGCGCTGATCGCGGCGCTCGGCGGCTTCCTCTTCGGCTACGACACCGGCGTCATCTCCGGGGCGCTCCTCTACATCGAACCCGACCTCCACCCGTCGGGCTTCGAGGCGCAGGCGTTCGTCGGCGCGCTCCTGGTCGGGGCGGTGATCGGGGCGGCGATCTCGGGCTGGTCGGCGGACGCGCTCTCGCGCCGGCGGACGAAGATCGTCGCCGGCGCGATCTACGTCCTCGGCGCGCTCGCCAGCGCCGCCGCGCAGACGCCGTGGGAGCTGATCTGGGCGCGCTTCGCCCTCGGCATCGCGGTCGGCGCCGCCTCCTTCGTCGCCCCGATGTACATCTCCGAGCTGGCGCCGAAGAAGATCCGCGGCGGCGTCACCTCGTTCAACCAGCTGATGGTGGTGTCGGGGATCTTCGTCTCCTACATCGTCAACTGGGCCCTCGGCGGGGCGGTCGGCAACTGGCGCTGGATGCTCGGGCTGGCGGCGATCCCCGGCGCGGCACTGGCGATCGGCATGTACTTCCAGCCCTTCTCGCCGCGCTGGCTGGTCGGGCAGGGGCGCGACGACGAGGCCCGCGAGGTGCTCGGGCGGGCGCGCGAATCCGACGAGGAAGTCGAGGAGGAGCTGAACGAAATCGAGGACGAGGCGAGCTCCAAGGGGAGCCTCCGCGACCTCTTCGCCCCCGGCGTCCGCGCGATGGTCCTGATCGGCCTGGTGATGGCGATCGCCCAGCAGCTGATCGGCGTCAACACGGTCATCTACTACGCGCCGACGATCCTCAAGCTCACCGGCCTCAGCACCACCAGCGCGATCACCCAGGCGCTCTCGGTCGGGATCACCAACGTGATCTTCACGATCGTCGCGATCCTCATCCTCGACAAGGTCGGCCGCCGGCCGCTCCTCATCGTCGGCACGATCGGCTGCGTCGTCGCCCTCGTCGTCCTCGGGGTCTTCTTCGCCACCCCGACCCTGAAGCAGGACTTCTCCGGCCTCGCCCTGGTCTGCCTGATCGTCTACATCGCCGCCTTCGCGGTCGGGCTCGGGCCGGTCTTCTGGCTGATGATCTCGGAGATCTTCCCGCTGAAGGTGAGGAGCGCGGCGATGTCGGCCTCGACCGTCGCCAATTGGGCCGCGAACTTCCTCGTCTCGACCTTCTTCCTCACCCTCACCGGCGCGATCACGATCCAGGGCACCTTCTGGCTCTACGCGGGCTTCGGCGTCGCCGCGATCGTCTTCTTCGCCCTCCGCCTGCCGGAGACGAAGAACCGCTCGCTGGAGGAGATCTCCGAGGAGGTCACCGACGAGGCGGTGGGGTCGAGCTGATCGCGGGTACCCCCTGG
>ERZ778021.2582-NODE-2582-length-15701-cov-5.660360_pt1 | contig 15701 bp, 8 predicted proteins | sample MGYA00375751_ERZ778021 | MGnify/ENA primary metagenome ERZ778021 (study PRJEB29350, sample SAMN05389814) | bioreactor metagenome | isolation source: Thiocyanate stock bioreactor | place: South Africa: University of Cape Town | collected 2013-08-29 ... | reverse complement strand
ATTCGTTGCAACCAAGCGGTTAGTAACGCTGCATTCCAGGTTCCACCCGAGAAACGAGGACACGGCTGGATTTCAGGCAGGCGATAACCTTCGCACCAGGTTCCGGTTAACGGATCTGTGATGAGGTGGCCTTGGTGGTCTTTTCTCGTCGATTTGAGTGCAACTGAAAAATCCCAGACATGAAGGAGCAGGACGCGCCAATCTACTGGAGTGGACTAGGAATAATGCCAAGGCCAACGGATGTTAAACCTGGCAAAATGAAGGCCTGCGCTGACGCAACGCCACCTCTTGAGATTCCTACCCACCATGACGAAGCCGTCGACGATGAAGCTGGTGCTTGTAGTATCGGAGCGGGCAATAAATAAGTTAATTGATCTACTCTGATTGAGAGCGCTGCGCATGGTCGTGATGAACACCATCGCTCAATCCAACGAGTCAGTTTGTAAGTGCGCAGGCGTTATCTCTCTTCATTTTTATGGAATGTTTTCAAATGGGTCCGAGCAGCGCGACAAATTGGTTACTCGGTCCTTCCGAACGGAGTTCCAAACTCGGACTGTTCGATGCCACGTAGGCCAGGGGCCGCGTTAAGCTAAACGGGAACAGCACCGGCAGCGACTGCAGGCTGGGGACCGAAACTGGCTTCCCAACGTAGCGGATGGCGGCTTCGATGAGCCACGCAGTAAGTTCGTCGTTATCGATCGACGCGGGCACGACCCGAACGACCCGCTTGCCCTTGTCCACCCGCTCTATGGCACCCCAACCCGCCTGTGACTGCAGGACCATGTTGGTCATGCGATACGTGCCTTCGCGTTCGCCGTATATCTCACTCATCCGCCGGTGGATCTCTGCCGAAGTGCAGTCACCCTGCAATGCTGACAAGCGGCCTACCAGCTCAGCCACTCTTCCAAAGAATGGATACGTCGCGATGCTCATACCCCAGTTCAGTGCCGAAATGGGCGCTTCGGGATTCATCTTGAAGATATCGGTGCCGCGATCGGCGAACTCGACAAGCTCTGCGCGTGGTTCAAGCCAGAGCCGATTCAATACAGTGCGAGTCTTCTTTCTGGCCGCTACGCCAAGGCCAGCAGCATCGAGCAGTTCATTCAGCTCATCGAGGCTGGCAGCTCCAGCACGAACCTTCAGCGCGGCCGTTGCCCATTCAAGCTGAATGAACCGGTCAAATCCAATTTTTGGGGCGGTCGAATGCATCCAGTTCAGTTCACATAACGTACTTTTACAAAGGGCACGATCAATTCTTCCACAGAGATCCCGCCATGAACGACAAGCTGTTCCCCTTGCGTTACAAAGGCTGTTCGCGCACCCGCGAACAACGGCATGAAGTTAGCCGGCAGCCCAGCGATCTCCAACTTTATTGCACCCGGGCACGCCGCGGCGGACTCAGATAGCAGAACTTCGCTGCGATAGGCCCTAACGCGCTCACCGCGCGTCTCTGCCATCACACCCTGGTTTGGCCGCCCCACGCCGACAGCTTCCACATTGCCGTGGTCAGCCGTCAGATAGACGTGGTAACCATTGTCGAGAAGCTGGGCAAACAAACGGTCGACAAACCCGGATTCACACCAGCTGCTGATCTGGTTAGCAATGCCGCGCTTCCCGAGAATTGCGCCGTGCACGATCTCGTCCACGGTATCCACCACCAGACCTGCCACCTTGATGGCCGGATTGGACAGTGCGGTTTCCAGTTCCTCAAGCTGATCGACGCGCTTGATGCCCTTGCGGTACATCACCTCGTTGGCTCTCAAACCCTGGTCTTGCCAAAAACGCGTCCATTGCGACGACTCCTGTGCCGTCGTCTCAATTGAGTCGGCAAACTCTCGGGGCTTGAGCCCGGAAAACAATGCTTGGCGTGAAACCGATGTCAGTGTTGGCAGCCATGCGAAGCACGCGCCTTCCACGCAATCGAGGTTCGGCGAGGATTTAGCGAGATGCTCACGGATCTGAACCCACTGGTCAACCGCCAGTCCGTCGAAAACCAGAAGTGCCACCTTTTCTTCGCCTGCACTGCGGCGCATGGAAAGAAATCGGGGCACGTGGTGCACCATGACCGGCCCCTTTGCCACGGGAAGCGAAGGCAGATCAGCGTAGTGTTTCACCACCCATTCAAGCAGACGTTCGTCCGTAAGCCGCTGCAATTCCTCGACGTTGCCGCGAATGCCGTCCGCCCGCACCGCATCCAGCCCATGGAAACGCGCCAGAATTTCGCCAAAGCGACGCGCCAGCTGACTCCAATCGCGGTGAGAGGATTCCAGGGTTGGCAGACTGTCGAGCACGCTCTTGATCCCCTCCAGCACCAGGTTCCGCAGAGCAGCCGGATCTTGAACGATGCCCACTTTCGCCCATTCTGGAATGCCTGCCGGCACGCCTTGGATCGACAGGGGATGCAGCGTGCCATCAAGGAACATCGAGTCGACAATCACCCGGACATCGGGATGGTCAAACGGTACTTCGATTTTCGTAATCCTGTCCGCTGGGAGCGATTCGCTGACGCGATACCCGGTTACCCCCATGCCCTCCAGGTACCGATACCATGCGTCCTGAACGATGCGCAGCATCGTGCTCTTGGAGGCAAAAAGCTCCGCGATAGGCAGCCCCTTGAAGGCATCCCGTTCTCCGAGAACCTGTGCCACGTGCGCAGCCAGAACAGGTGGCAGGCCAGCATCACGGTAATGTAGGCGAAGCAACTCACGCCACAGGTCTTCCGGCCGCGACATCAGGTGTGGACCAAGGCGGAATATGTGGGTCAGGACAAACTCTTTCGTTGCCGCTTCGCCAAGTGACTGGGAAGCATGCCGGGACTGCGCCTCAAACAACGCCTCCAGATGCTCAACGCCGAGTAGCCGGACCACGCCGTAACTAAGCTTGGGAAAGAGATTTGCGAGGCTCAGGGGAACAATTCGTGCCTGGCGAAGGTAGTCCCAAGGCAACCCTCCCGTATCTGAAGCGCGCAGATGCAGCACCAGTGCACAGGCTGGGCCTTGCTCGTTTCGATCCCATGCCTCACGGTAGCGCTCCTCGTACTCTGCCCGAAATGCCACAGAATCTTCAAATGGCAACAGTTCAAACCCGCGCTCACGTAGGCGCAATAGGATCTGTTCATCCAGCAGCACCCCATCTGGGTCGGCAGCCACCCATAGCCGTGCCAGGTCGGACGGAAACTCACTGAGAATACGATCAATCCACAGACTCATGCTGTGTGCACTCCCCGCACGCCGGTATCTCCCAAAGCGCCCACGCGCAGCATCATCACCGCGTTGAGATCAGGGACGCAGGCCGCTGCGTCATCCAGCGCCGCCATGCGGGCCTGGTGTTCTTGTTCGAGCCGCTTCCGGCGGTGCTCCCGCACGGCCGGCAAACCAATACGACCAATGGCCTGATAACGCGCGTTGTAGGCATACTCCGCGCGCTCTCGCTCTTCCTTCAATCGCGTGCCGTGCTCGTCCAGCAACTCCGAAAACATTTGCTCGCCTTGGATGGTTGCTGCCGACTGGGACAGCTCGAACCAACGTGCCCAGTCATTCCCCTCCCCCTCGACCCCAGGGGCTGTCTCGCCTGCGTCCAATACCTCGATCTGCTCGGTTAGCAGCAGATCCCAGATCCGTTTCGCGGTAGGCACGAAAGTGCGGCCATCATCGGTTGCAAACAGCGGTAGAAAGCGCCTGCGGTTAAAGCCTTCCGCTGAAAGACTGATCTCCCACAACGACCACACGCCGCGGATGCTGTCCGGCAGTCCGCCTATGCGGACGATCGGCAACGGCTGCCCGGCGACACAACGTGGCAGTTCGCTGATCAATGCCCGCGCTCGCGGGTCTTCCAGCGTTATCCACTCCAGTTCCGGGTTCTGTTCGGCGGTTCGGGCGTCGAAGCACACCTGTGCCGACTCGCTTCCATCCATCCATCTCACGCGCCACGCTTGATCCACCTTGATCGCTGAACCCCCTCGCGCCGGCAATCCACTGGTGATCGCGCGCTCTAGCCAGAACTGCGCCGGATGGTCGCGCCACTTGCGGGCGTCATCCGCCTCAAGCGCATGGCCGTCGGTCAGCAGATCCGTGCTCTGTTTGGCATCCGCGATTTTCTCCTTGATCTGAGTGATCACGGCGTCGCACTCCTGCTCGATAGACTCCGGGTGTTGCAGGCCGTGTACAAACAGCTCATCGAACAATGGTTCGGACTCCACCGAGTCCATTACATCGGATGCCTTATCGACGCCAAACTCCTGCGCGATGACTGCGAGCTTTTCCTCCAGGACCTGGCGCACCCGATGCTCGACCGTGTCTTCCAGCACAAAGTTGATCGCGCGCACCACGTGGCGCTGGCCGATACGATCCACCCGGCCAATACGTTGCTCGATCCGCATCGGATTCCACGGCATGTCGAAGTTGACGATGACATGGCAGAACTGCAGGTTCAGGCCCTCGCCACCGGCGTCGGTCGACACCAGCACACGTACGTCGCGTGCAAATGCCTGCTGTGCCTTGGCACGCGCATCGAGATCCATCCCGCCGTTGAGAAGTGCAACTGAAAAGCCGCGACTCTCCAGAAAACCGGCCAACATCGTCTGGGTCGGCACAAACTCGGTAAAGATCAACACCTTCAGTGAGGGGTCGTTCTCCTCCTGCTGCAGCTTGTAAATCAACTCCAGCAATGCTTCGGCCTTGGCGTCCGTGCCGGCCGCCTCGGTTTCTCGCGCCAGATCAAGCAGCATCTTCACTTCCGACTTCTCTCGCGCCACCGCTTCCAAGGTATCTGCGCTCGCCTGCACCGCGAGATCCACTTGCGCCTGTCCGTCGAGTTCCGCCCACTCATCCGGCTGTCCCTGGTCAAAGGAAGAATCGAACAACGTGGCTTGCGGCTGCGGCGATTCCAGCGCGGCAAGGCGCCGTTCCATCGTGGTGCGGATAGCCGCCGTACTGGACGTCACGAGCCGCTGCATCAGGATCATCAAAAAGCCAATATGCCTCTGTTTGGATGCCAACGCCTGGTTATAGCCATGCCGCACATAATCGGTGACGGCTTCGTACAGGCGCTGCTGTGCAACGTGACGCGACTGCCATGCCACGGCCTGCAGGCGGGTCATGCGCGGCTTGAACAGCGGCTGGCCATCAGCATCGATCGAAACGCGCTTTTCGGTGCGAATAACAAACGGCCGAACACGATCCTGCGTCACGCTCCCTTCATCAGGAAACGAATCGCGGTCGATAAGCTGCATCAGCCGCAGAAACTGGTCTGTCTTGCCCTGGTGCGGCGTGGCCGAAAGCAACAACAGATAGGGTGCCGCTTCGGCAAGCGCTGCACCGAGCTTGTAGCGCGCCACCTGCTCGGTACTGCCACCCAGGCGGTGAGACTCGTCAATGATCACCAAGTCCCATGATGCCGAGATCAAATCCTCGAAGCGCTCACGGTTGTATGTATTCAGTTGCTCCAGACTCCAGCCGCGCCGGCCTTCCAGTGGCTTGACCGAGTCGAGCGAGCAGATCACCTGATCATGCACGCGCCACAGGTTGTCCTCATCCGAATTCGCGTTAACGCGCCATTGCCTGAATGCGGCCAGTTCCGCCGGCTCGATGAACTGAAACTTCTCGCCGAAGTGCAGACGCATTTCTGCCTGCCACTGGCGCACCAGCCCCTTGGGCGCGACCACCAGGATGCGACGCGCCATGCCGCGCAGCTTCAACTCGCGCAGGATCAGCCCGGCCTCGATGGTCTTGCCCAGGCCCACCTCATCCGCCAGCAGATAGCGAATGCGGTCCCGGCTCATGGCGCGGTTCAGGGCATAGAGCTGGTGCGGCAGCGGCACCACACTGGACTGGATCGGCGCCAGCAGCAGGTTATCCTCCAACGCATCCAGCAGCTTGGCAGCTGCCGCCGTATGCAGGATCAACTCCTGGGACGGGCGGACACTGGTAAGCGGTGCGAGATCAGCTGCACGGGCCCGTATCACCGCATCCTTGGCGGGCAGCCAAATGCGCAGGCTCACTTCGCCCCACACGTCCTGACGCTCCACTACCCGGCAAGGCGACGCTTGCCGGGTATGCCAGCACCAGTCACCAACGTTGAAGCCTCCCCGGTCAGTCATGTTACTTTGGGTATCTCATCGGCCTTCAGGCCCAGCAAATCCGGTGAACGCCCGGTGTGTCGCCCCACCAAGCTGGGATGGCCAAAACCTGTGGGGTGACTTGGTGGGTACTTGTGGGGTGACTTGCGGGGCCATCTGCTGGGGCGCCTCGTTCAGCGGCGGCCTGTCCAATGCGCTTCCGCAATGAGCCCATGCCCCGAAGATAAGTCATAGGCCCACTCGGCTCGCCGGGATGTGTGGAAGCGTTTTGTTCCATGTGGCGAGATTCATGACAGCACAGCCCGCAACGAACGGTTTTTTCCACGAGCCGCCGCCGGGGCCCACCACCGGTATCTGTCGATTAAGCGAGTCCGTTCTGGCAAGCAAATCAGCATCGGAAAGCGCACTCGAACCAATCAGCACCAAGTAGTAAATCGGCTTCTTGGCGCGGCCCTCCGCCCATTCATATAGCCAGGAATCCCGATACTTGGTCTTCAGATCGGTGTCGAGTTGCCCCCCGAGGAACTTCTTGATGAAAGCAGCGCTATCTTTCTGTAGGGCGTTGGGATTTTCGGGATCTTTGAATTCAATAAACAGAACTCGATCTTCCAACTCAACAATGAAATCTACCGCTTTCATGCAATGGCTTAAGCCATGCGATGTTTCGTCGTCGAACTTACGCCCAACTACTCCGGCGGGAAGCACGATCTGCAAATCGTCCTCAGCAAGCACTGTCATACCTTGATTACTCCCAGGCCACGCTTGATTTCACGGTCATATAGATCACTGAAGGTACTAGCGATCGCGTTGGGATCGACACCGAGATAACTATCGCTGGCGTTGGAAGTGACCGCGCCGGACTCGTCGCGGAACAAGGACAGATACCTGATCGCATCATCTTTCTGCTTGCGTAAATCAAACTCCTTAAGCAGCACATAGTTGTGTGTTGTAAGGAAGACCTGAACACCAAGTCGTTGAAGTTCCAGAATTACCTCAACGACCTCGCCCATCAACGCCGGGTTCAAATTGGCCTCGGGCTCGTCCCAAAAAAGGATGGAGCCCGAGAGCAAAGTTCCGTTCTGGATGAGGAGCCAAACCAGCGCCAGCTTGCGCATCCCCTCCGCAAGCAAGGTGAATTCGAGATCACCTTGCTGGTTCTTTAGAAAGAAGTGCTCACCTTTCGCAACAACCTTTCCATCAATAGCTTTTTGGAGTGCAGTTAATAAACGCTGGCGATTCTTGTCCGTTGGTCCCATTAGCCGGGGAAGAAATGCGCGTTTGATGATGTCGGTATATACCTCTTCAAATGCAATCTCGCGCTTTGCTGCCGTGGCTAGGAAGCCAGGTGCATGGGCGAGCATTTCCTTCACCGGAATATAGGCACTGGCGAGCTCGCTCTTTTTCCAGGCCGGCTCTCCAGTGACCTTTACGTCCTCGGGCTTATTGGTATGGTTCGAGAACTCAGCGGACAACTTGGCCCCACCCGCGCGGGTTACCGCCACCTTGGCCTTGACACTTGTAGATTGGCGCCGTGCCAGACGGCCCATGCGGCCTTCATAGGGGCTAAAAACGTTACGCAGCTTTAGCGCGTAGCTTTTTTCCTTATCTTCCCCAACCGTCACCGCGCATGCGGCATAGAGCGCCTTAAGCAGGTGGGTCTTCCCCGTACCATTCGCGCCAATGATGACATTCACACCGGGTGAAAAGGCCTCATCAAGTGCCGCGAACGAAGTGAAGTTATCCAATTTAATATGGGTGATTTTGCTCATAGTTCGGTCTCCGTTCGGGTCAGCGCCTGGTCATACCAAAGCAGCAGCTTTTCATCTTCCTGAAGCGCCTCATCGGGTATCTTATGCGCGATGTCGATGATGGTCTTGTAGTCCTTATTCCCCCATGCCGTCTTGAAGCCCGCACGCAGCACTTCGAGACGGAACTCTTTCAAGCGCTTTCCGGTAAACGCACGGTACCCCTCGAATTCCTTGAGCAAGGCCTTCTCACGCCTCTTTTCCAAGTCCTGTGCCTTGTTCGGGTCGGGCACGTACCAGCGGTCCTTGGCCTTGGCCATCAGGCGTGGATCGTTTTTCTCCAGACCACGCAGATCCTTGAAGTTGGTGGAGAGCAAACTGTGGATCTGGCTGGGCACATCACCCTCGCCGTCGTACTGGATGAAGTTGTCCCCCAAAAGCGCGGAGAGGTCTGGTCTCTTTTCGTGCTTTTTCCAGCCCGCGCCAAGCTGGCTCATAAATTCAGGACTGATTTCTTGGTACGTAGATGGGCGACGTTTCAGAAAATCCGTCAACCAATCAATGGCACTGCGCTCATCCGAGACGAACATTTCCATCTGCGGTGCTTGGGCTACCTGCAATCGTTTCTTGTCGTACTCTGTCACTTGCTCCGTCAGAAACACCATACCGTCGCGATCAGGAAACCGCTGTTTCAACCCTGCCTGGAATTCTTGGGTAGACATCGGAACAGGGAAGTTATGCCGGACAAACCAGGCAACCATACGATCAAAGATAATCCGTGGGTCACGCTCGGCAATGAACTCTAGTACACCGCCTTTCCCCTTAACTGTGGGCAGATATTTCAAATGAGTACGCACAAAGTCCCAAGCAGAGTCTTCACTGCCACCCGCTTTGTTGAACCTCTCCTCTAGACCACCATTTGGTTTGTAGGCAGAGATGATGAGGTCCTGTTTTACTGCAGTCGTGGTGGTAACGGCTTTGAAACTACCCTGTTTTTTGTCGAGCGCAGACACATTCGCCACCACAAAGCCAGCCTCTTGTAGTGCCGTTTGGATCGCATTCCAAACAGCTGCCTGGGTATTGGAGAATTCAACCGTCATCCATCGTCCTGGCTTCAAGATTCGGAAAAACTCTTTAAAGCTGCTCGTAAGGAGTCCTCGATAGTCATCAAGCTCTTTTTCCTGGGATGTACTGACGATCGCCTCGGCTCCCTGTCTCGTCACAACTCCAAGAAGAGCTTCCCAAAAGAAATTTAGCTCCGAGTAATCGAAGTTCTTCCCGAAAGGCGGGTCGACAAATATGTAGTCGATGCAACCATCAGGGATGTTTGGCAAAGCCGTCGCACTTTGCGTGGAAATGAAATTTCCTCGATTGTGGGTGCGTTGATAGGCAAGGCTTGAGGCGATCGTCTCGGCATTTCTCAAAAATGAGTTCAAGACATTTGGAGGCGTGATTAATGAGCCAACGTACAACGTGCCTGAGAGTGGACCGCCACCCTTACGGTCGGCACGAAACCGACGCATACGAGAGGCATACGGAAGACATGCAGTTAGTGCAAAGAGAAGTGGGTGCCTCACACTCGCATCACTGATTGCCGAAATTCGCTTCAGGAGCAGTGCAACACACAACAATTCACGCGGAGTGAAGAAATGGTGCAAGTGAGTGATTCCCCGAGGCACATTTCTCTGTGTTTCTTTTCCAGGTATGAGTTTCGCAATCGGAAACCCTATGGACGGCACAATCTGCTGAGCAGACTCAATGGCCGCCAGATCATCCTCATCGGGTATCTTTTCAAATCTTTTCGTCCCGACCGAGTAGTTAATCAATACGGGGACTGTTCTTGCTTGCTTGTGGGGCTGATTGAGCAGTGGGTCCATAGTCGTTTCATAACAAGCCTCCCATTCCGCTTCTCGCGCTACCACCCCACATGTTGGACATTTAATTTCTGAGCGCAAAGAGTCCTCGATCTCATCAACAGCGATCGAATAGAACGGATGCTGAGCACCACAATTAGGGCAGGCAACTACGTCGGAATAAAGAACGAACTCGACTTCACCGGACACATTACTCGGATGTTTGTAGTGCTGGTGTGGAACGGACTTACGGTCACGAACTTTCCATCCAGTGTGCTTTGTTGCATATAGACCAGGCTGGGACAACGCAACATCGGCGACGATTTGTTTGGCCGACTCCAGAAATCCAATTGAATCTAAAGAGCCATTTAAATTGCGTGCAATGAATGTCGCTATTGGCGACAGATCGATCAACACGCACTTTCTATTTAGTCGCTTATCTTGAGAATCCCCCAACTGTGCGGTTGCAACACCTGACATGCCTGTTCCACAAAACCCATCAAACACCAGATCACCTGGCTTCGTGTAATGGTCGATGTAGCGCATGATTGCCTTGTGCGGCACCTTGGTATGGTAGCTATGGGCGTTGTAAATCGGGTCATTTTTCCCCTCGCTCACATCTGCTACGAACGGCTCTGTGCTATATGGAACACTCGGGTCATAGGGCTTGCTGTAGTGCCATACGAAATCTTCTAGGAAGGGATTTGGGCATGCCGTGTAATACGGCGGATCAGACATCGCGAGGATGGCTTTGTCAGTGCCGATAGGGAATCCTTCGATCTTGCGGAACTCAGGGTCTTTCAGCTTCTCTGCCAGTAGCTTCAGAAAGTGCTCACGCCGTGCCTGCTCGCTCGGGAAAGTTTGGCCGAGGCATTCGACCGGGCCCGACGTTGGGGCTTGGTTCTGGAAGAAATCATTCATCGGGTGTGGTCTCGCTAAGGTCAATTCGGCCCATGGCCGAAACACGGGCCTGCTTTTTCGGTTTTACCGCGATGGCAAGCGCCTTCCCGGTTTCAAGCGTTTGGCGTATCGCTTCCTTCAGCACAACAGACTGGCTGGGCGTTGTGCCTATCCAAGCTTTTGCGACAATGGTCGTGAACGATGAATTGTCAAAGTGCCGCCCGACGTTCTCGTAGGTCACCCGACGACCTCCGCGTGGGCCCGTTGTGACCGGGTGCCGCTCCAGCAACTTCCAGTAATCCAGAGGCAAATACATGCCTGGGACAAGGCCGATGCTGTCGGGGTTAAAAACGAGCCGAGGGCACAGTTTGAGAAAGAAAGGGTTCTCGGTTAACCGGAAGCCATCGTGAGCGGCATTCGTCTTGCATGCCTTCAGCTGGGCCAGCAGTTTGTCCATCCTCTTGATTTCTTCCGTCAGCTGCGCACTGGGAAAACGAAAGACGGCGTGGCCGACGCCGTTCTCGTCTTTTTCATGCTCCATCGCCTTGTACTGGACCATGACAAAGCTCTGAAAAGTCTCGTTGAAATAGATGAGATCGGTCCCTGTCTGCTCTTCAAGGGGGAGTCGGTTGGCGAGAATGACGGTCAAACGCTCCGAATCGGATTCGAACACGGCAGCGTTGTATGGGTAGGTCTTGAGGATGTCGAAACCGGGCAGATGCATGAGATCGTGCACAACCATCGGATCCTCTCGAAGCCGCGCAGTTGGCAACCCGTCCAAAAAAGAGACCGGCGTACCTTCTGGAGGCGACCATTCCTGCACGGAATCTCGGCTTATATCTGCGATGGATAGCGCAGTCAGAACGGCCTCTTTCTGGAAGGCAAGGCTCTCCCGAGCTTTTGACGAAAGTCGACCAACGCGTTCGATTCGTTCTTTGCTGTACCGCTCAAGGATCGAACTCGCCTGGGTCGCCAGTTTTCGGACGGCCTCAACGACTGCAGAGAATCCTTTTTCTGTCAGCAGCCCGCCGGACGCCAAGCGTTTCTCAACTGATGCCTTGTTTCGCTTCGGAAGCAACTTGAGAATTCGATGGATGGCAAGCGGCTCTGGCAGTTTCTCTGTCTTGTCAAAATTTAATCTTCGCAGCCCGGTTCCAGCACCGCTCCCACGCCGGCCTAATGCGATGTGTGTGACTTTGCGGCCCCTAATCACGAAGCAGACCAATGACGCATTCCGACTATGCTGGAAATCAGCAACAGGTTCGCCAAAGCGCAGGCCTTCCTCGATACATTCGAGGAAAACTGTCATCCGATCCTTCGTAAGAACGGCGGCATATCCGCTTGCTTTGGCCATGTTTGACGTTTATCTCTCTTGCATCACTCGACCACGAACCGCAACTTGGTCGCGTCTTTTCCTTTGCAACGCTCATTGAGGAAAGTCTCAAAGCGCTTGCGCAAGTCATCCGGTGTCGCCGGTGATCCTCCATGCAGCAGAGCGTTCTTGATGTCGTCGCTGGTGATGGCGATCTTTTCCAATCCCGACAGGGCTTCCTGAACCGCGCTGACAAAGTCAGGCGTAACTGGATCTGGTAAGGCCTTCGATGCAACGAAGGACTGAATGAGCTTGCGTGGCGCCGCTTTCAGCAAGTCGAGGTTAGCCTGGGTGATTGGATCATCCAGGTTGTCGAGCAGCGTCTGCTGCCAACCGGCGAGCATTCGGTCCAGTTCGTCGTCGAGCTGAGTCAGCGCATTGGCGGCTACGCCAAACGGCAACGACTCGTTGGCCGGCTTGTAGCTGCAGTGCGGGCAGTAGGGGCTGGCCACCAGTTCAGAATCTGACAGCTGGTAGCAGCTCTTCAGGTTGTCCAGCTTTTCTTCGAACACGGTGAGCTGGCTGGTGGGCATTAACGAAATCCCGGCCAGGGCGCGCATGGCCACCAATCGCGAGTCCTTACGCAGTGCGGTCTTGGTCTTGTCCTCGGCCACGCCCAGTCGTGCCTTGCTGTGACAGGCGATGTAGGCGGTGACGTAATCCTTCTTGAGTTGCCCCAGGGTCTGGCGGTACTCGTTGGCATGCTGCACTGTGCGGTCCGCACTGAGCTTGGCCAGGATATCAGTCCGTGCGGTTTGGGCCTGTTTCACCCAGGCATGTTCGCCTGGCAGGACCATCTCTGCCTGTGATAGGTAGGCTGCTGTGCCGCCGAGTTCGGTGACCAATTCGAGCAAGCGCTCAACGGCCGCGAGCACTTCGAGGTTTTTCTTCTGCGCGTTGATGTCGTCTGAGCCGATGCGCAGGTTCTTGAGCTTGCCGACCGTGTTGTAGGGCGCCAGCGATTCGGTGAAGCCTTTGAGTGCATCGAGCCGAGTACGCCAATCGCGTACTTCTTCTTCGCGCAACAGCGATTGCCCCCAGAATGTCAGCCGGCCTTGCATGTCGGTGCTGGCTGCCAGGACACGCCGCACAAGGGCACTGACGGACTCCTGCAACTGCTTGACGGGCTCTTCCGAGCCTTGGGTGGCCAGTTGAGCGAGTCCAGGAGACAAGCCCAACAACTCAAACAACGAGCGCAGGACTGCGACGTTGATCTCTTTTGGCGCCTCCAGATGCTTGAACTGCTTGAGTTCATCGAGCGAACGTTCGGCCAGGAGGCTGAGCTTGCCGGAGTCGATCTTGTCGCCGGTGATTGCCAGGACGATGTCACCGGCATACACCAGGCCGCCGAGCACCGTCACTAACAGGTCAGGCTCCAAGCGGAAGCGCAGCGGAGCGAAGTACTCCACGTCGGTCGATCCCGACAGCAGCTCGCTGCGGTTCAGTACCTGGCCGTGGCCTTTGGCTTTCAAGCGGGCCAGAATTTCTTGCGCGTACTTTGAACGTCCGGGTTCAATGCGGTCGCCATCGAGCATTTCCAGTGCGTCCAGGATCGCGTTGGCGTCTTTGGTGCGCGCACCACCTGCCAATGCCTTGAGCGCGTTGCCGATGAGTTGCTTGCGGTTGGCTTCTGTCACCAGCACGGAGAAGCTGGGGTACTCGGGCGAGGTTTCTGCGAACTGCGGATTCAGTGCCAGTCCCGAGATCACGTTAACCACGTCGCGGAAGTTGATGCGCTCGTCCTGCCCTAGGCGTGCCTTGTCGCGCAGGGAGACACCCTTCGCCCAGTCCTGCAGAGTCTTGGTCTTGCCCTGGTAGGTCACCTCAAAAGCCGTCATCTGCTTTTCTTGCAGCCACTTGCTCATGGCGCGCAGGACGTCATCTGCCTTCGAGATATAGATGGCCTTTGCACCACCGCTGGCGGTGGATGCCAGATCCTGCGCGGCTGCGTAGAAAGAAAGGTGCCGTTTGATCTCTTCGTCCAACCCCTTCAGACGGAAAAACACCTCATCCGTCTTGCTTTCGTCGCGGAAACGCGGCGGCTCGAACGGCTGGATGAAGTAGATGTAGAAATCACGCTCCGGCTGTGCGGTAGGACGGTCGTTGGGTGCGCCAAAGAACAAATAGCCATTACGATCGACGCGCCGGTCTTGCCACTCAATCTGGTACTGCCAGATCTGGTGTCCGGTGACGTAGGTGGTCTCGTCGGTCCGTTCCATCAGTCTTTTGATGGCGTTGTAGTAGGCGCGATCCAGCGTGTCGTCCGACAGCGCTTCGGCGCGCTTCTCGATCTGGGCGTCGTAGTCGATGTCTTTCTTGAGGTCGAGGTAGTACTGCTCGGTATCCGGCGCCTTGGAAATGAACTGGCCATTAACGGTTTTCAGCACTTCACGCAGGACGGTCTGTACCAGCGACAGCAAGTCCGCTGCCGGATCGCCCCCCATGTCCTCGATGCCTGGTTGATACAGGCACAACGTGTCCCGCAGTTCTTCTGCCGTGGGGCCAATCGGGACGTGAATGTCGCCGCCAGTGGTCAGGCGGTGGACAAAAAGGCCATTGATGATGCGCAGCGCCATCGCTTTGTAGGCCGGGCGCGTGAAGGCTTGCTGGACGCGAGAATCGAGCACCTCCGAAACACGGAGCACTTCCTTGATGTTCGGGTCGCTGCGGAATACCGAGTTGCCCTGCACTGTCTTCCAGTATTCATCGAAGGTGATCAGCCCGGGGTGATCGGACGGCACCTCTTTCTCGACCAAGGCGCGCATGGCCAGAGACAGGGTTTCTAAGGCGTTACGCTTTTCTGCAAAGCTGATTCGTTCGAACGTCTTCAAGTAGTCGGGGTGAACGGGGAACAGGCGAACGTATTCGTCCATGCGTTCGTTCATCGAGCCGTAGAACTTGGCGAACGGTGTCAGATAGCTGCGGATCTTGTCCTGTTGGTCGGCGGATTTCTTGAGCAATCGCTCGGCCACCACGAAGCTAACGTCCTGGCGGGCCAACAGCACTTGGGTGAAACGGTCCTTCACGCGGCGCAGGCTGTCGGCGACGTGCTCGAAGCGGCTGCTGTCAAAAATCGCCTCCTGGACCCCGGCGACAAAGCGGAAGCGCAGGTGCTTGGTGACTTCGCCGATCTCACGCAGGAATGACAGGTCCAGCACCAAATCGTGATCTTTGCGGGAACGCAGGTATTCGAGGAACTCATCGACCACCAGCAAAACCCCATGATTGGGGTGAACCTCCGCGAAGGCTGCCATCATTTCCTCGAAAGCAGCCTTGTTGTTGACGACCTTGTCTGCCGGCGGGAACGAGTAGCTGATGCCATGCTTCTCAAGGAACAGCTCCAGCTGCTGCGTGATGATGTCTCGCAGCGACATCTGACTGGAGATCTCGATGCGGTGCACCTTGAATTTACCTGCGATCGCAGTGGCGGCTTCAGCGACTTTGGGGTGCCGGATCATCGGCACGAAGCTGGCATCCTCGGCGACCAGCGAGAGCACCGACATCAAATGTGACTTACCGGTACCGTAGTTGCCGACGACCAGGACACCCTTGTGATCGACAGATTCATCGAAGGACAACTGGGGAATCATGAGCTTGGCAATTCGCTCGGCCATGTCATCCGAAATGACGTAGGTCGAGACGAGCTTCTTCCCCTCGTCGGGCCGATTGGCGTCGAGCAGCTGGATGACCGACTCAATCGGTTCGAATTGGATTAGATCGCCGTATCGCATGCTTTCCTCACTTTGCTTTTATTG
>ERZ778021.2576-NODE-2576-length-15738-cov-8.925780_pt1 | contig 15738 bp, 10 predicted proteins | sample MGYA00375751_ERZ778021 | MGnify/ENA primary metagenome ERZ778021 (study PRJEB29350, sample SAMN05389814) | bioreactor metagenome | isolation source: Thiocyanate stock bioreactor | place: South Africa: University of Cape Town | collected 2013-08-29 ... | reverse complement strand
CCGCCGATACATTTTCTGATCCGATGGAAGCTGCCATCGCTGCAAATAAAGCGCTCGCCTTTATGTCCACCCAGATGAATAAAGGATTGGACGAGGTGTCTGACGCTCAGCAGGAAATTCACAAGGTAAACAAAATCGTAAACAAACAATTGAATAATAAAGAAGAGATACAATGAAAGCAAAATATATTATACTCGCACTTCTGTGCTTCGTATTCAGTCAGGCTGGTTTGACACAGACAACCAGTAAACTGTTCGAAAAATACGCCGACATGGACAATGTTACTTCGGTCTATATCTCGAAGGCCATGTTTAAAATGATGCCCACCATGCAGACAGCAGGATTAAATCTGATGAACATGAAAGGGAAAGTGGAATCATTGCAGGTACTTACCACCGAACGCAAGGATCTGACAGTGAAGATGCGCAATGAATTTACTCAGTTGGTAACCAAACAACACGAAGAGCTGATGCGCGTTCGCGACGGTAAAACGAAGGCAACCTTCTATGCCGTAATGAAAGGAGATCTGGTAAAAGACATGCTGATGCTGGCAGATACCGAAGAGGGATTTACGGTGATACAGCTGCTTGGAAACTTTACCCTGCAGGATATCCAGGAAATTACCAAAGACATGGATAAATAAGATAAAACGGTACTGCAAATAAATGAAAGAGAGGGTATCTGAAAGATATCCTCTCTTTCTGTTTCTGCGTCATTCTATCGGGTTGTCTATCTTACCGGAAACTGGGCAATGCGTAATGTGGTACAACCGTAAGGTATTAATTCGATTGTTTCTTCAGTATCGGTATAGTCTTTCCCTTGTTGCGTATTGAATGGAATCGGACCGGCAGAACCTCTGTACAATGTCCACGAGGGAATCCGGTTCGCCTTCGTCCGGATTTGCAAAGGTGCATTATCTACATTCCAGGGATATACTCCATCCTTTAGGGCTTTCTTCTCAACTATAAAACCAGCAGGCAGAGACTCCTTCTGCAGATTCTTTTTCATGAAGGCATAATTCCACGGAGAATCTGACGTAACCTCAAAATACCAGCTGCCGTATTTGGCAACATATTCTTTTTCTATGTTTTTCTTTTCCCATTTCTCATTCATCTTCAAGGCATATAGCAGCGGACCTCTCTCCACTACGGCGCCGCCATCATACCAATAACTTATATCCACCTGAGCAGGAAATTCCACATTCAATACATCTCCGGTCTTCCAGTTACGGCTGATAGAAACAATCTCTCCCGGTTGCGTATCCAAAGATAGTTTTTCTCCGTTCAGCCTGATATCGGGCTGTGTACACCAGGCCGGCACCCTGAAGCGAAAAGGAAAAAACGATTCCTTCACCTTTTTATCCTCAAAACCAAAATGGAATGCAATGGCCTCATCGAAGGGATAATTTGTCTCTTCCCGAAGCAACAGCGTCTTTCCATCACCTACCTTTACCTTGGCTTCACAGGGTGCATATACCAGCGCGGCAACTCCATTATCGCCCGTCGCATAGACCAGATTCTGCACCATCTTAGGCCATCCCTGATGCAAGTTGGAGGTACAGCAGGGATATCCGGTTAATTCGCCGAAAAGGATATCGGTATCATCGTGAGGAGTGGTGAAGTCGCGCCAGTTACGGGTTACCAACACTTGATTTACCTGCTGATAATACTGACGGGCCGAATAGGTATCGGTAACCTGCGTAGGCAGTACATTGTAAGCGATTCGCTCCAGGTAATCGGCCCAATGGGTATTCCCTGTAACTTCGAGTATCTCTTCCAGCGAAAACATCATTTCTACAGCCGTACAAAGTTCGGACCCATATACCGGATTTCCAAAACGCAATAGCTCGTCGCCAGCCCAAAGTCCGGTTGGCAGTCCGATTGTATGCCTCATAACAGATACCGCTTTATCCACCGCTTCCAGGTGTTTGTAATCTTTACTCTGCTGATAGTATACAACCGGCTCCTTAAAGCCCTGCGCCAGATTTACACAATGCAGGCTGTGCTGCCTTGACAGGTGATTCTGATTCAGGAATATATCTGTCCAGTTGAATGTCTGTTTGTGAATAAGCTCTCCCAGATCCAGCAAATATTTTTCACCGGTGATATTATAGAGCCAATAAACGATCATTAAATTGTCCCCTCCCCGCTGAGATCCCCAGAAGGTCCATTTATCAAGGGGATTTGCTGGCAACTGCTTCAGCTGATACCGGAAATAGTTGTCGAGAAACTGAATTACCCGCGGATCGCCAGTAGCCGAATAATATTGCTGCATCACTTTCAGCATCACCATTTTAGGCCACCAGTCCATTGCATTATCTCGCTGCAGTCCGGGCTCATTGGGACGGTCGGTATCCTGACCAAAATATCCATCGGCTTTCTGCGAAGCGAGTGTCCACTCTATCCAGGGTTTCACCTTCTCGATCAAACGTTTATCTTCCAGGATGTAAGCCAACGGAAGCAGGCCGTCAATCCAATAGGGACCGCGTTCCCACACGTCACCGTCGCCTCCAAGCCATCCGTTACGCTTACCCATTACTTTCTCGTAAACCACATCGAGGTTGCCGGTCATCCCATCCCGCATGATTTCCAGTTGTTGCCTCATCCAGCCCTTGGGTTTAATACTGCCCAGCGGTAATTTAATATAAGGCTTCTTAAGCAGAGGATACCGGTTATTCAAATAATTCTCCGAATATAGATTATCCCCTTTCACAGCAGAGCCGGGCCCGAAGAGGACAGAAATAAAAACAAGTCCGGTTAATAGAATCCTTTTCATTGTATCATTTATTTAGGTTGATAATCTATCCACACTTTCATCTTTCCAGCCTCTCGGTTATCCCATGCATAATAGGGAATCATACGGAAAGAAGAATTTCCATCGGTCGCATCAATCACATACACACCGTTAAGCAATGACTTGTCGTAATGCCCCTTTAAAGCAGTCTTATCCGTTATTACAGCCTTATTATAAGATGCTTTATTGTCGGTCTCCTCCATGCAATACACAAGAGGACCTCTCTGGATCGCCCGCTTTCCAACATTAGCCTTTACGCGTTCGTCGGCTGCCACTACCCTGGTCTTCATATCCAGAGACAATAAGATTTCATCCCCTTTTTTCCATTGGTTGTCAATAACTGCATATCCTTTTTCAACCCGAGCCTTCACCTCTTTTCCATTTACCCTGATCGTATAAGTCTCACTCCATTCCGGAATACGTAGGCGAATCTGTTTCTTAATGTTCTTATCCGGATTTACAACCAGACGGATATCTCCATTCCATGGATAGTCTGTTTTCTGTGTGATTTCAATCTTATTCTTACCAACAGGGATATCAGTCTTATTGCCGATGTACAGGTTTACCCACAATGCATCCTTGGAAACGCCGTAGATATAATTACCGATGGAAGGAAGAAAACGGGAGATCTGACTTGGACAGCAGGCACATCCGTACCATGCTTTGCGGTGGTGATCTCCGTCGGACTCCAACGGATTAACGTAGAAAAAAAGATCACCGGCCAGCGATATTCCGGATAAGGCACCGTTATACATGGAGCGCTCCAGTACATCGATATACTTGGAATCGCCTGTAAACTGGTTCATACGCTGATTCCAGAATACCATCCCGACCGAAGCACAGGTTTCACAATAGGCCTCTTTATTAGGCAGATCATAGTCCTCCGTAAATCCTTCATTATGTTTTGAAGAACCGATACCTCCTGTAATATACATATTACGTAACACTACGTCGTCCCATAAACGGTTCATCGCATCGATATAGCTGGTTTCATGCTTATAAGCGGCTACGTCGGCCATCCCGCAATACAGATACATACATCTTACTGCATGCCCGGCAATATCCGTCATCTCGCGGATGGGTTTGTCGTCTTGATAGTAAACCGGATTCCACGTTCCCTCGTCACCCATAGAGCCATATCCATGTCCCCGCTGCTCCAATAACCAATTGGAAAAATCAAGGTACTTCCGCTCACCCGTTGTCTGAAACAGCTTAACCAGCGCCAGCTCAATCTCTTCATGACCCGGCACCCAATTCCGTTTACCGGGACCGAATACAGACATCATGTGGTCGGCCATACGAATGCTTACATCCAGCAACTGCCTTTTTCCGGTTGCCTTATAATAGGCTACCGCTGCTTCTATCATGTGACCGGCACAATACATCTCGTGCTTGTCCATATTTGTCCACCGTTTACCCAGTCCTGTCAGGGTGTAAAAGGTGTTAATGTATCCGTCGGGTTGCTGGGCCGCAGCCATTTTGGCAATCCATTGGTCGGCTTTCTTCTCCAAAGCCGGATCGGGATGGTTAATCAGCGCATAAGCAATCCCTTCCAATGCTTTATACACATCCGAATCATCAAAGAAGATTCCGGAGTGTTTTCCTGTACCTTTCGCCGCATTTTCAAAGTTCTGAATGCGTCCGGTCTGGTTTTCAATCTGGTCTATACATACAGGGAGTGTAGTCGTAATATGCTTTTCCAGGCGTGGTGACCAAAAAGCATCCTGGATATGTACATGAGAGAAATCCACCTGCTCTATCAACTTTACAGGTTCCTGTCCGGCACTTACCTTACACGTGATAAACGCCATACAACTTAATAATAAGATGGGGAATTGTTTCATAATCATTAGTTTAATATTATGTATTTATGTATTTTGATATATCAATATTTTTCTTTTGTATTAAATAATTGCCAAGAACAAGATAATTCAAATTAGTTCTCAAAAAGCAATCAAAAGCATCTTTTGGAGTACAAACAATTGGTTCATCTCGAACATTAAAACTTGTGTTAATCAACAAGCTGCAGCCTGTTAATTCTTTGAAATCTTTAAGAAGTCTGTATAATTTTTCATTATTATTTTTATTCACTGTCTGAATACGAGAAGTGAAATCAACGTGAACAACTGCTTGAATTAATGATCGCGGCGTATTCAATTTATTCCTCAATCCTAATTCCATGTATTCTTCTGGAAGTTTGAATCTCAATTCGTCATTCAATTCAAAAGCAAAAGACATATACGGGGAGATCTGGTTTGCTTTAAAATAAAAATGGCAATCTTCTTCCAATATACAAGGAGCAAATGGACGAAAATCTTCTCTATTTTTTATTTGAATATTAAGTATTTGCTGCATATTAGGAATCCTGGCATCAGCCAATATAGATCTGTTTCCTAAAGCCCTAGGCCCAAACTCCATACGGTCCTGAAACCATCCAACTGTATTCCCTTGTGCCAGTAATTCGGCAATAATCTTTGACAATTTAATAGATTCAATGTATTCATATGGAATCAATAATTTACGTAATAATTTATCAATTTCTTTATCTGAAAATGCTGGACCCAAATAAGAATTATTCATTTTATCTATTCCAATTGAGTCTCTAGAACGATTCATCGATATATTCCAAACAGCAAAAGCAGCACCTATAGCTCCTCCAGCATCTCCGGACGCAGGCTGAATCCAAATATTTTTAAATAAGTTTGTTTCAGCCAACTTCCCATTTGCTACACAATTTAAAGCAACACCTCCTGCCATAACCAAATTTTCTTTTCCTGTAATCTGTTTTGCAGTCTTAGCAAGCTTTATTATTATTTCTTCAGCAATTTTTTGGGCAGCAAATGCAAGGTCAACATAGTCTTGTGTTAATTCACTTTCTGGAGAACGAGGAGGCATACCAAATAATTTACTCCATAATTTAATATTTGCCATTTGTAATCCAGTATTATAATTGAAATATTTATCATTTAGAATGAATGAGCCATCGTCTTTGATATCAATCAAATTATTTTTAATTTTGCTTATTAAATTAGATGTTTGGTTTGTGCTTTCTCCATAAGAAGCTAATCCCATAAGCTTATACTCTCCATCATTAATTCTGAATCCACAATAAGACGTAACAGTTGAATAAAGAAGTCCTAACGAATGGGGATAAAAGATTTTTCGTAAGCATGAAATCCGATTACCCTCACCTTTTCCAATGGTTGTAGTTGACCATTCTCCAACACCATCAATTGTTAGAATACATGCATCTTCAAAAGGTGATGGATAAAAAGCACTAGCAGCATGCGACAAATGATGTTCAGGAAAAAAAAGAGTAGCAGAAATTCCCATCTGATGAAGTTGCTTGAGAATTTGTTGTTTAATGTAAAGTTTACTCTTAATCCATAAAGGCATAGAAGCAAGAAAACTTTTTATTCCTCTCGGAGCATAAGAATAATAGGTCTCAAGTATCCTCTCAAATTTTAAAAAAGGCTTTTCGTAGAAAGCAATACTTGATATGTCAGCTCCATTAACTTTGGCTTCTTGAATCACATATTGAATCGCATTTACTGGGAAAGAGTTATCATTCTTTATTCTAGTAAACCTTTCTTCCTGAGCAGCTGCGACCAAAATACCATCTACGATAAGAGCTGCAGCACTATCGTGATAAAATGCTGATATACCTAATATTACTATCATGAATTAAAATAATGTGTAAATAAATGGGGCAATAACTGTCCCTTGAGTCAATGTAATGATTAACGAAAGCAATAATAAAATAATGACCAAAGGTATTAACCAATATTTTTTTCTTTCTATAAGAAAGCTTGTAAATTCTAATATAAAATCTTTCATAATTCCTTAATTTAATATTGTTTATTCAAGTCATGGCCATTAAATTGGTTACAACATATTGTAAAGTAACTTCTTTCCTTTTTACGAAACTTATATAGCTTAATCCTTTTTCCAGAAAAAAATCGGGAAAGGATAGCGAGAGGTACAAGTATTAAATAAAAAACCAGAACTAAAATAAGTTTTGTAGACCACTTACCCATTATTTCTCCTACTAATACAAACAAGATAGTTAATGGATTGAATAGGAAAGGAGCAAACAATGTAGTCAAAAGTACACATCCCAAGATCTCACTCCCGAACTCTCCAAAGTAATTATTTGTAAACAGAACTATTAAAGCGATAATTAGACCTGTTTCTCTATTTTGCTTGTTTTCAATCATATTTTGGTAATGTATTATATTAATTTGAAGAATTAAGAGAATGAAGCATAATAACCTTTTGTGAATAAAAAGCTATTTTTTCTTTAAATTTTAAATGTTTTGATAAGTTCAACGCTTGTTCAGCAAATCGAACTTCATATGGCACATCTAAATACATCTGTTCAATAATCCGTAATGCATTGGTATAATCTTTCTGAAGAATGTAATAATTGTTTAGCTTACGCATTGCTTGTTCCCAATTGATATGACGAGAAAAATACATATTAGCTATACAGCTTTCGAAAGAATCTTGTTTATATCCTTCAAAATTTTGAGAAGTTTCATTGAAAGGCCATTGCTGTTTCAATGCTTGGATAGTTAAATCTCCTGAAATGGTATCAAAAGCTGTATAAGGGAGATCTTTATCAATAATATTCGAATGAACTGATCTATACTTCAATTTTGAGAAGAACTTATTTTCAAGTTCATTAAAAAAACAATCAGCCATAATATAACTACCCTTTAAATTGGGATGAACATGCTCGAGTAAAACTTCTTTTCCAATAATATGACCTTTACATTGATCACGCAATGCTCGTTCAGTATCAACGAGAGATACATTTGGGAATTTTGAAAGACCACGAATAATTGAGTTTAAGGTATCAGGAGCCCTAAAACGGATTTCATCGTGTTCTTTGGCCATTAAATAATAATGAAGAGATTCAGAATAATTCCCTAATTGAAAAAGGGAGTCTCCTTTTTGAAATTCATTAAAAGCTATTGTTTTTTCCCCATTATTGCAATCAAGTGGACGTTGATCTTTTAAATTAGCTGCCAAAGTACCAATAAAAACGGGAATATGTTGTTGATTAAAGTAGTCAATCAAATCACTCATATTTCGTTCATATTGTTGGATACCCAACATGAAAGGCTTTGATTCGTATGGAATAGTTGCCTGATGAACCATTCGAGCCATCAAAGAAATGTTTTTGTTTGTCAATTCAGTTTTATTGTTCTTAAGATGAGAAATACATTTTCCCAAAAGTTGAATTATTCTAATTTTTTTACTTTTTATTAGTAACCTATTTATCCAAACATCATTAACGTATTTGCTAGAAGAAGCAACTCCCATTGCTCCATAGTATTCGTTATGCCCTGCATAAATTAGAATACAATCTGGAGAATAACTCATCAGCTGTTTACCAAAATCCCACAGAGTATAACTATTAACGGCAGTTAACGAAATGTTAACTATTTCAATATTGTTGTATGGATAACGAAATTGCAACCTGTATTTCAGCATCCTAGCAAAAGACCCATTATACATATAAGGAAATCCCAGAGCTGAAGAGGCTCCTAGCACAAAAATACGTATTGTTTCTTTTGATTTATTTACTAGGAAATAATCTTGATTGCCTATCGTAGAGTTCTCAGAAACCGAAAAAAAACAAACAGAAGCCTTAGTATTCATGACATAATATTGATGATCTAAGGTTTTCTTGAATAAACAAGTTTCTTCACCCAAATCAGCTGTCCTAAGAACTAACTCAATTATTCCGATAAAAAATACCGGTAATAAAATAGCTAATATTATAAAATACAGATTTTTACACATTAGTTCGGTTTCATTTACAAATCATCAATCATAAAAAAGAAAAGATATTATTTAGAATATATTTTTGGGGAAAAACAGAAGAGAAAATATTTCTCTTCTGTTTTAAAAATTCAATTTTGCTTTATTTATTTGAGTAATCTGGATTTTGTATTAGCTTCGGATTTGAAGTTATTACACTTTCAGGAATTGGAAAGATCTTTCGATAATCGCCTTGTGGTTTATGAGATAGCCAACTTTTCTTTGTATATACATCAAATCGGATTAGATCCCGTCTTCTGCAGGTTTCCCATGCAAATTCCCAACCCAATTCATCAAGTAAGCGACCAAATTTAATAGAATCGGTATTACCTTTATCTACAATCTTGTAGTCTTCTACATATCCGTATTGATAACTACTATTTCCTTTAAGTTGGTCATCCGTTACAATCGCCTTTTCAGGATTTTCCTTGAACGCTCTTTTTCTAACTTCTGTAACTAATGCTCCAGCTCCTGATGATTCAGTACGTAGTAAACACTCAGCTTTCATCAAAAGAATTTGTGAGTATCTGAATAACGGAAAATCTGTACTGGAGGATCCCTGACATCCTTTCGCTATTTCATACTTATTCATCCTATATCCTTCTGTCTCTTTTGTATAGTTGCCACTTGGAATGTCTTTAGTAAATACTAATGGTTCTCCTTTCATATCATAGGTACCAACAATTAAAGTTCCATTGGCTGCATATTGTGGCCCCATCAACCACGTATCTTCCAAACGTGAATCATCAGGATCATAAGTATCTATAAATTGTGTAACACCCATTGCAGATCCACTACCCCAAGGAGTTGCTTCAGTTTCAAATTTCTTCTTAAGCTCACCATGCCAGGAGAACATATGGATACTATTACCTGTAGCAAGCTTCTCGTCAAAAGGAATAGTAAACAATACCTCTTTTGAATTTTCAACACCTACCGTCCGAAAAGGGTCTCTGTAATTATCAGAAAGTAAACATTTATTACTATTGATTATATCATTACATTGAGCTAAACATTCTGCCCAATGAGCCTTGCCTACATAAACTTCAGCATTAAGATATACATTTGCCAATAAAGCTTTAGCGGCCCACTTATTCATTCGTCCGTAAGAAATCCCACCCTGAACTTCGCTTAATGAAGGAATAACAGCATTCAACTCTGAGACAATAAAATCGAAAATCTCTTTACGTGTACTCTTTTCAGGCAAATCACCACCAGGTGTTGTAACTAACGGAGCATCACCAAAGTTGTCGCAAATCAACCAATAGTAAAATGCACGAGTAGCTCTAAGTTCTGCAAGAGCAGCTTTTTTTATATCTTCAGAAGAAGCTGGGATTATATCAGTTTCAATCTGTTGAATCACTTGGTTAGAAAGAATAACACCCCGATAAAAAGCAGACCACATAGAAGAAATATGAGATTGTTCAGAATTCCATGTATGGTAATGCATCCTTCGGTAGATTCCTCCATCATCCCATCCAGATGCATTCGGAGGCATCACAATACAATCAGCTGAAACTTCCTGCGCTTGCCAAAATCCACCATGGGATATAAGGGAGCGAAGATAAGAATAAACACTAGATACTGCAGGATCAAGATCCTTTGTAGAATAATTGTAACTCTGTTCTGTGACAGATGAAAAAACTTTTTCTTCAAGATTATCACTACAAGAATTAGAAATTCCGACAATAATCAATATAATTAATATGATTTGATGTGTTTTCATATGTTCATAAGTTTAAAATTTCATGGACAACCCGACCGTAAATGTTCTTGCAGCTGGGTAACGGTTTTTATCATCGCAACCTGGATTCAATCCACTTATACTAACTTCTGGATCAATTCCTGAATAGCCAGTTATAGTCGCTAAATTAGAAACTGTACCATATACACGTAAATTTCTAAACCAAGAAAATTTGAAGTCCATTGTGTAACCAACAGTTAAATTATCAATTTTCCAATAATCACCTTTTTCTATGTAATAACTAACATACTGTAATTCTTGGTCATTAGCAAGTCTAACCTTATTATATACTTTATCGAACGCACTGTTTAGGATATTCCCTCTAGACAACATAACAGGTGCACCATACTGTAATTTAGCCATATTTAGAATATCGAATTTAAACGCACCTCGCATGGTAATTGTAAAATCAATATTCTTATAAATCAATGTATTATTAAAATTTAAATAATGCTTTGGAAGTCCATTACCTATAATTTTCTTGTCAGTAGGTTGTTGTTCCGAAATTGGTTTGGGTTGACCATCTTCTCCTTCAATAATCCAATGACCTTTATCGTCAATGTCTATACTTTTAAATCCATAAAAATTACCAATAGCTTGACCTTCCTGAATTCTATGTGTAGTTTGCTGGATTGGTTCACCTGTATATCCTTGGTCAGAGTAACCACTAGATATAAATTTATCATTAGACAATGATAATAGTTTATTATCGTTGGTTGAATAGTTAACTGAACTTGTCCATTGGATATTATCATTTTTAACCGGAATTAATGTTAAAGAGACTTCTACACCTCTGTTCCTCATAGATCCGGCATTAGCAGTCATGCTTGAATACAAATAAGGAGGAGAAGGAACGGTATAATCCCAAAGTAAGTCATTTGTTTTACGATTGTAATAATCAATTGATGCGGTGATTCTATCTTCAATAAATCCAAAGTCAAGACCAATATTTGTCTCTTCCTTTTTTTCCCATCGCAAATCAGGATTCTGATTAGAAGCAGGGCGGATAGTTTTTATCCAGCTTCCATTATAATAGTCATAAGTTGAGAAACTTAGTGTATTAAGTGACATATATGGGTCTGAAGGTTCAGTACCTGTCACTCCATAGCCCGCCCGTAATTTAAGGTTACTTAATAATTTTAGATCATCCATAAATCCTTCTGACTTAATATTCCAAGCCACTGATAATGCAGGGAAATTACCCCATTTATGGTTTGTCCCAAATTTAGAAGAACCCTCATGACGCAAACTTGCCGCAAACATATATTTTCCTTTGAAGCTATAATTTAGACGTCCAAAATATCCAACCAATTTATTTTCACTTTGATAAGAATATTCAGTACCTCTACCTTGTGTTAATGCAGACCCTGCTCCCATATTATTGTATGTGTAATCATCCGAAGGAAATCCGAAATTCTGCATATAGTAATTTTGATAATTTTTATTCATCCAACTATATCCTGCTAATAAAGTAAATGAATGATCATCTAATATATTTTGTTTCCATTGTGCAGTGAGTTCCGATAAATCTTCAGTTGTACGAGTGGTTCCACGTGATGCGTAACCATTTCTATCATCCTTTACTGTGGAAATGTGACTCTGTGTTTCATAATATCCTCTAACTTGATTGTATGTATTAGAAGAAACTAAATACTTAATATCAAGCCCCTTAACAGGAGTAAATACTGCTGTAGCAAACATTCTTAAATTAGTAGCTTGATTTTCCCCTTCTACTTCTTCCAATAGCGCAATAGGATTAAAATAATCTGTTTTTGAAGGGCTCTCGGACCAAACTCCTTTATCATCTTTAATAGGAGTAGTTGGATTATAAGTCAAAGCATTACGATATATTGCCGAATTATAACTCCCTCCATCTGACCCAGAAAAATAGTTTTGTTTATATCCACTTAAACTTGCTGTAAGTTTGAGCTTATCTTCAAACATACGATGAGTAATTTCGATACGTGGATAAATCATTTTGTTATTGGTTCTCTTAATCAAACCATTTAATCCTCTGTATTCAAAGCTAGCTGTGTAGTTTGTATTACGGCTTCCTCCTCTAAGGCTAAGATTGTAAACTTGAGTAAAAGGTGTTTGCATTACTTCATCTAACCAATTAACATCTGAACCATCATCTTGAGCACCTGGAACTCCCTCTGACACTTTTTGACGATACTCTTTTGTACTCATTATATCCAATCTTTTGGTTATTTGTTGAGTTGATAAGTAGGCATTAAAATCTACTTGCGTTGGCATTTCCCCTTTTGCGTTTTTGGTAGTAATAAGAATTACTCCATTCGTGCCACGTGTTCCGTAAATAGCAGCAGCTGAACCATCTTTCAAAACATCTATTTGTTCGATATCATCTGGAGAAACTGAATTGAGGTCACCAGGAATTCCATCAATCAAAACTAAAGGACTTGAGCTAGACTTTAAAGTCGTAATACCTCTTAATGAGATTTGTGAAGTTGAAGTAGGATTGGCATCAACCGAAATAACACTTAATCCGGCAACTTGACCACGGATGAGTTGTGCTGCGTCTGGGGAGGGCACTTTAATAAAATTCTCCGATTTAATACTGGATATTGAACTCGCAACTTCGCCCTTTCTTTGAGTACCATAACCCACAACTACAACTTCATCAATACGTTTCGTATCTTCTACCAAACGAACGTTTACAACAGAAACATCTCCAACCAATACTTCCTGAGGAATGTAACCAATATAGGATATCAAAAGTATAGGCTTACCAGAGACTTCAATCGTAAAGTTACCGTTTAAATCTGTAACCGTCCCATTGGTTGTTCCTTTTATTAGGACATTTGCCCCTATAATAGGAGTTCCTTGTTGATCATTAACAACTCCAGTTATTTTCTTCTTCTGTTGCTCAGAATATTTAGTTGGAATAGATGTTTTTTCAAACAAATAAATTTTCCCATCTTTAATTTCATAACCTATATTAGTACCTTCGACTAATTTATCGAGAGCTTTGTCAACAGCTACATCTTTCAAATGAATGCTGATTTTACGATTAAGATCTACAACTTGTTTGCTGTACGCTAAAGAAAGGCCTGTCTGCTTTGAAATCGCTGAGAGTGCTTCTTCAACTTTCACATTATCCAGAATGATAGATACATTTTGATTGGCTGCTGTTATAGTAACACTTATTATTGAGAAGAATAAATAAAGTAAGGCTAACAAAATGCCCCTATAAATTCTATGGGATATAAATAAAATACGCTCTAAATTAGAGCTTTTTCGATTTTCATTCATATATTTGCATTGATTTTTAAAGTATTAGAAAGATTATTTCAGTACACATACAGCCGGGAAAAGTAAGGAGTTTCCGGCTGTTTTTTTATATTTAAGATGTATTATCCATAACAATTATAATAAGATTAACAAATAATAAAATCACACTGTATATAGTATACACTTAAAGAGAAGAAAAGTATTAGTTTTTCTAATTCTTTTTTACATCAATTAAAATCTCATCCTTATTTTTGGTAAAACGTACCGGAGTAATCTTTTCAAGCTCTTTTAAAATAAAAATTAGATCCTTCGAATTTGTATTAAGGGTATATGAATAGTTCAAAGATGTTGAATCTACAATTACGAAAGAAACATCATAGCTTCTTGATAATGTTTTTAACACGTCATGAAGAGACGAATTCTCAAAAATCAATTCATTTTTTCTCCAAGCAGAATAATTAAGATAATTATCAGGATGAGTAATTTGACAATATCCAGATTTTCTATTATAAAGAGCCCTATCTCCTGGTTTGAGTTTATAATAATTTGACATATCGGTTTGTAATTGAATTCCTCCACTTTCCAAAATCACAGAAATATTTTGTTCTTGAGGATATGCTTTTACATTAAATGTTGTTCCTATAACTTCAATTTGAACACATTTAAGATCAACAATAAACGGTCTATGCTTATTTTTTTTTATTTCAAAAAAGCCTTCTCCTTCAAGACTTACTTTTCTTTCTGTTAAAGAAAATTTTCTTGGAAATCTAATTCTGCTTTCTGAATTCAAATAAACTTTACTACCATCTTGAAATATTAATTGTGTCTTCTCCCCTTTTGGAACAGTTATCTCTTCATATTCTACTTCCGATAAAAGATCAAAGCTGGTATTAAGATAATAGAAAAAACTAAAAATAATAGCAAAAGGAATAATTACAGCAGCGCACCTATAAACCCAACGACGAATTATCATTCTTCTAAATCTTTGTAAAATTTGATTATAAATTTCTTCAGAAGGAATATCATTACTATGAATAATTGACTCTGATTCAATATCAATAAATTCATCTTCATCCATCCTCTCAGAAAGCCATTTCTGTCCTTCGGAAGTTTTTAACCAATGCACAATCTTAGCAGCATCTTTTTTATTCGCATTATTCGCAATTACTTTTTCTAAAGTTTCTTTGTCAGGTATATCCATATCCATATTCTTTGTATGAAAAGTAAACACTTAATATTATAAATCGACTGAGTTAATAAATGAAATTATCAACATAATTGCACCAAAACGAGTTTTAAGAATTTTTAAAGCATGAAAATAATGGCTTTTCACAGTTGAAACTGACAAATTCATACGTTCTGCAATCTCTTGATTAGATAGATTTTCTTTTAATTTATACAAACATATCAACCGTTTTTGTTCTGGCAAATTGTCTATATAATTATAAAGTAAAAATATCAAATCTTTTTCTTCTATTTTTGCAAACAAATCTTCTTCACATAGACTCTCTGTTTGAGCTATTTCATAACATTTTTCCAATGCTGTATTATTATTCCTAATCTCATTTAATACATGATTTTTAAGCATTGTATATAAATAATTTCGAAGACTTATAGTTTCAGGCAAAACAGTATAAGTCTCAAGAAATTTAAGGAATACGTGCTGTACAGCATCTTTAGCCATAAAAGAGCATTTCAGGTATTTATATGCAGCAAGATAAATAAGCCTATGGTACTTTTCGTAAATAAGACAAAATCCCCTATTCCTTTCATCTCTTAATAAAAGTAAGAGTTCTTTATCTGTATAATTATTTTGTAAATGATAGCCTCTATCCATACGTTTCAAATTAAACACTAGGTTAACAAAACATTCAAAATCAATCTATACAGCGACTTTACTAACAGCCCCTTCAATTAACAAAAATACAATATATAATTGAAATAGAAACAGTAAGCACGATTTTATCTACCTAACTTTATGTTTCAACCTTACATAGAGAAGGCGGATAAACAATGTGTCTATCCGCCTTCTCTATCTGTTTTTAAAAACTTGAGTAATCTATTTCTGCAGCTCTTTATCCTTCTTAAGGGTATTCCATACCGACCAGGCTATGGCTCCGGCC
>ERZ778021.2568-NODE-2568-length-15767-cov-6.063709_pt1 | contig 15767 bp, 9 predicted proteins | sample MGYA00375751_ERZ778021 | MGnify/ENA primary metagenome ERZ778021 (study PRJEB29350, sample SAMN05389814) | bioreactor metagenome | isolation source: Thiocyanate stock bioreactor | place: South Africa: University of Cape Town | collected 2013-08-29 ... | reverse complement strand
TTCACCTGCCAGTTCGACGCGGCGGCCACCGGCTTCACCGCCGCCAGCGCCGCCCCGCCGGGTCAGAGCGCACCGCAAGGCATGTTCTTCTTTCGGCTCGTGGGCTGCATGCCCGGTGCCACCGTCACCGTCACCACCCATTGGCCCCAGCCCGTCACCGCGTTGACCAAGTACGGCAAAGCCGCCAGCAACGCCGCCAGCGCCAGCTTCTTCGCGCCCTCCAACCTGGTCATCAGCGGCAGCACCGTGCGCTTTGACGTGACCGACGGCCAACTGGGCGACGACGACTGGACGGCGAACGGCGTGATCCTGGACCCGGTCATGCCGTTGGCGGCCGCGCCCGGTGCCGCGCAGGCCATCCCCACGCTGGGTGAATGGGGCCTGCTGCTGCTCACGCTGCTGGTGGGCGCCCTGGCGTGGCGCATGGCCAGATTCTGAGCCAGATTGCCTTCCAGCGCATAGCCAGTCAACACAGTGAGCTATCAAATAATGAGCGAAAATGTACTGATTCTTTCGATGCGGCTGGGCGTGGCTGCCATAGTGCTGTCTGCGGTGCCGCTAGCCTGGGCAGCCACCTGGCAGGTGAACCGCGTGGACGACCCCGCCAGCGGCAGCGCGGCCCGCTGCGCGCCCGGCAATGCGCAAACATGCAGCCTGCGCGATGCGATCGCGGCCGCGCAGCATGGCGACACCGTAGCGTTCGACGGCGCGGTGTTTGCGGCGCCGCAGGTGCTGGCGGTGGGCAGGCCGCTGGTCATTGCCCGCGCCATCACGCTGCGCGGCCCCGGCGCCAGCCTGCTCACCCTCGACGGCCAGAACGCGGTGCACCTGCTGGAGGTGAATGCTGGCACGGCCAGCGCGGGGGTGCCAGTGAGCGGACCGGTGCATATCAGCGGACTGGCGTTCGCCAACGGCACGACGGCGGTGGACGGTGGCGTAAACATGAACGGAAACTCCGGCTCGGTGGGCGGTATCGCCAATTGGGGCACGCTCACGCTGGACGACGTGAAGGTCACGGGCATGTGGGCGGGCAACGTAGGCGCGGGCATCGGCAACGGGCCCGCGGGCAGGCTCACGATCGTGCGCAGCGAGGTCAGCGGCAATTCCACCGGCTGGCGCGGCGGCGGTATCTACAACTCACCCAACGGCGTGATCACCATCGACCGCAGCACCATCGCCAACAACACGGTGCGTGAAGGCGAATTTGGGCACAGCGGGGGTGGTGTGGCGTCGTATGGTGCGCTCACCATCGACCGCAGCACCCTCTCCGGCAACCAGGTGTTCTCGTCCGCATGCCATGGCAACGTGTGCGGCGGCGGCGGCATCGCGGCATCGGCGCTGACGATCAGCAACAGCACCATCTCGGGCAACCGCGCCCACAGCACCGTGGGCGGGGACGGCGGGGGCATCGCTCTGGCCGTCTTCAACGGGACGATCACCGTGCGCAACTGCACGTTCGCGGGCAACCGCAGCGGCGCCAAAGGCGGCGCATTCCGCTCGTCGGACGACTTCAGCATCAGCAACAGCACCTTCACCGGCAACACCAGCGATGGCGATGGCGGCGCCATCAGCGTAGGCTGGATCGGCGGCGCGAGCGTGGCACGCATCGACAACAGCACCATCGTGAACAACGTGGCAGGGGGCTTGGGTGGCGGCATCCACATCCCATCCTCGGGCAGCACGGTGCCGGTCGTGCAGTTGTTCAATTCCATCGTGTCCGGCAACGCCATCCAGAGTTACCTGACGGACGTCTATGGCAGCGACGTGGCGGATGACGACCTGGCCGTCGACCACTGGAACGTGATCCGCGCCCCAGCCTCAGGCGTGGGTGGCCTCTACCTGCAACCGCTGGGCGACTATGGTGGCCCCACGCAGACCATGCCGCCGGGAGGCCCTGCCAGCAGAGCCTGGGCCGCCTCCCGCTATGCCGCAGGCGAGCCCGCCACCGACCAGCGCGGCGTGGCCCGGCCCGCCACAGTGGGCGCGGCCGTCGACGCCGGGGCGGTGCAGGTCAGCACGACGCTGCCATCCATCACCGAGCTGGACCCCGCCAAGGGGCCGCCCGCTGGGGGCTACGCGGTCACCGTCAGGGGCTTCAACCTGTCGGGCGGCACGCTGAACTTTGACGGGACGCCAGTCAGCGCCACGGGCTCGATCACCCATGCGGACGGTTCGATGAGCCTGACCGCAGCCGCGCCGCCCGGCACGGCGGGCAGCACCGTGCGCGTGCGCTACACCGTGGGGGCAAACGCCAGCCCCGACGTGCCGGAAGACGACTTCACCTACACGTCGCAGGCCGTTAGCTTCACCACCATGCCGCCGAGCCCCGCAGTCGCGGGCAGCACCTACACCGTCGCGGCCACGGGCGGCGCGTCCGGCAACCCGGTGGTGTTCAGCACGGTGGGCCCTTGCACGGTGGCGGGCCAGGTGGTCAGCTTCAACGGCGCAGGCACCTGCACCATCCACGCCGACCAGGCGGGCGATGCGGTTTATCCCGCCGCGCCCCGGGTGTCGCAAAGCACAGCGGTGGTGCAGGCCGGCCAGGTGATCGCCTTCACCACCACGCCGCCCAGCCCCGCAGTGGCGGGCAGAACCTACACCGTGGCGGCCACGGGCGGCGCGTCCGGCAACCCCGTGGTGTTCACCACTGCGGGCGCTTGCACGGTGGCGGGCCAGGTGGTCAGCTTCAACGGCGCGGGTACTTGCACCATCTACGCCGACCAGGCAGGCAACGCCCACTACGCTGCCGCCGCGCGGCAGCAGCAAGCGTTTGCCATCGTGGCACTGCTCAAAACGTTCACTGGCACCACCTTGCCCGCCAGCGGCGCGGGCGGCCCGGCCAGCGCCAGCATTGGCAACGATGGCGGGGCGCTGTGCCAGTTCGATCCAGCCGCCACGGCCTTCGAGGCCGCCACGCCGCCCCCTGGCCGGGTGGCGCCGCAGGGCGCGTTCCGCTTCAGGCTGATCGGCTGCGACGCGGGTGCCACGGTGCGCGTGACCACCACCTGGCCGCAGCCGGTGGCGGACTTCGTCAAGCGCACCGGCAGCGGCCAGTTCATCGTGCCTGTGAGCGTGGGCCTGGGCAGCACCACCGTGGGCTTTGACGTGACCGATAACCAGCCTGGCGACGACGATGCTGCGCCCGGCGTGATCGCCGACCCGGTGATGCCGCTGGCCGCCGCCGCCCTGCAAGCGATCCCCGCGCTGTCCCCCTGGGCCCTGCTGCTGCTGGGAGTGATGGCCGGGGCGCTGGGCATGGTGGCGCAGCGGCGCAGGGCTTGATTGCTCCTCAATTAATAGCTGTTAACGCTTATGGGTAAAGCGATGAAGCCTATTTTTGTTTAGTTTTCTGAGCTGTGGCGAGCCAGCCGTGAAAGGCGTGCATGGCCGCCGTCACGGGCCGGGATTGCAGCCGTGTGAGCCAGTAGGCGCCCCGGCGCAGTTCCAGCGCGAACGGTCGCACCAGGCGGCCCTGGCGCAGTTCGCGTTCGAACATGCACGCCGGGAGCAGCGCGGCGCCCGCGCCCTGGGCCGCCGCTTCGGCCAGGGTGAGCGACGAGTCGAACACCGCGCCGCGCACAACGGGGCAGGGCACGCCGGCCGCCTCGAACCAGGCGGACCATTCGTCGGTGCGGTAGCTTCGCAGCAGGGGCTGGCGCGCCAGGTCTGATGGCACCCGCAGGCTGTTGGCCAGGGCCGGGGTGCACATTACAGACATGGGCGCGTCCATGATGCGTTCGGCATGTGTGCCGTGCCAGGCGCCGTCCCCAAAGCGGATCGCATAGTCCAGCCCTTCGCCCGCCATGTCCACCCGGTTGTTGTGCGTGAGCAGACGCAGGTCCACAAACGGGCAGGCCTGCTGAAAGTCGCGCAGTCGGGGCAGCAGCCAGCCCACGGCAAAGGTGCCCACGGCGCCCACGGTCAGCACTTCGCGCGGGCGGGTGTCGCCCAGTTTTTCCAGGGCACGCGCCAGGTTGGAGAACGATTCCGTCACCACTGGCAGCAGCGCCTGGCCTTCGTCCGTCAACGCCAGGCCACGCGGCAGGCGGCGGAACAGTGGCTTGCCCAGGCGCTCTTCGAGCTTGCGGATGTGCTGGCTGACCGCTGTCTGCGTGACGTGCAACTCCTGGGCCGCCCGCGTCAGGTTGAGGTGGCGCGCCGAGGCTTCGAACGCGCGCAAGGCATTGAGCGGGAGATGCATAAGTTTTTCTGGGGGCTGGCGGCAATTATTGTCGATGGTGCTTTGGGCTCAAGCTCTTTATCGTTCAGGCCTTGTCTTCACTCACCTCCAATTTTTATGCAAAGACGACAGTTTTCCTTGGGTTTTATGGCCGCTGCCACCATGCCTCTTTGGGGTTGCGCGGCTACCAGCAACGCAGCGAACCGCGACAAGACCACCCGCGAATGGAACGAGACCCTCGCCAGCATCGAACGCACTGCCCAGGGCCGCTTGGGCGTGGCCATGCTGGACACGGGCTCGGGCCTGCAGTTGGGCTGGCGCCAGGACGAGCGCTTTGCCATGGTCAGCACCTTCAAGGCGGTGCTGGCGGGCTGGATGCTGGCGCTGGTGGACCAGGGCAAGGAGCGGCTGGATGCCCGCGTGCACGTGGTGGCGTATTCACCTGTCAGCGGCCCCCGTGCGGGCGATGGGGGCGGGTTGACGGTGGGCGAGCTGTGCTCCGCCACCGTGAGCCTGAGTGACAACACCGCCGCCAACCTGCTGTTGGCGCGCCACGGCGGCCCGGCGGGGTTCACGGCCTTTGTGCAATCACTGGGCGACAGCATCACACGGCTAGACCGCACCGAGCCCACGTTGAACGAAGCCAAGGTGGGGGACCCTCGCGACACCACCACGCCGCTCGCAATGTTGCAGACACTGCAAAAGCTGGTGCTGGGTGATGTACTCACCCCCCCGTCGCGCGCGTGGCTGCAGCGCTGGCTGGTCGAGACGAGCACGGGCGACAAGCGCCTGCGCGCGGGTGTGCCGGGCTGGAAGGTGGGGGACAAGACGGGCACTGCCAGTGACAGCGGCACGGCGAATGATGTGGCGGTGATGTGGCCTCCGGCTGGCGGCGCCCCGGTGCTGGTGACGTGTTACCTCACGCGGTCTACCGTCAAGCCGGAGCAGCGCGATGCGGCGATTGCGCAGGTAGCGCGGGCCGTGGCGGCGGCGCGCGAGACGTTCAGAGCTTCTTGACCAGCACCTGGCTGCGCCGGTCCCAGTTGTACTTGCGCTTGCGCGCATCAGGCAGCCAGTCTGGGTCCACGGGCTGGAATCCACGCTTGATGAACCAGTGCATGGTGCGGGTGGTGAGCACAAAGATACTGTCCAGCCCTTGCAGCCGCGCGCGTTGCTCGATGCGCTTGAGCAGCTTTTCGCCATCGCCTGTGCCCTGGCTTTGCGGTGACACCGTCACGGCAGCCATCTCGGCCGTCTTGGCCTCGGGGTAGGGGTAGAGTGCCGCGCAGCCAAAGATCACGCCGTCGTGTTCGATGATGGTGTAGGTGGCAATGTCGCGTTCGATCTCGGTGCGGTCGCGCTTGACCAGCGTGCCGTCTTTCTCAAACGGCTCGATGAGCTGAAGGATGCCGCCCACGTCGTCAATCGTGGCCTCGCGCAGCTCTTCCAGCTTTTCGTCAATGACCATGGTGCCGATGCCATCGTGCACATACACCTCCAGCAACAGCGATCCGTCCACCGCAAACGGCAGGATGTGGCTGCGCTCCACGCCGGCCTTGCAGGCCTTCACGCAGTGCTGCAGGTAAAAGCCCGTGTCCGTGGGCTGCTGTGCGGGCGGTAGCTGCGCCAGCAAGGCTTGCGCGGCGGCCAGCGGCAGCTCGGTGTCGATGGGGTTGTCGTCGCTTTCGGGCTCGGTGGGCGACATGCGGATGCCTTGCACCTCGGTCAAGAAGATCAGCTTGTCGGCCCGCAGCTCAATGGCCACGCTGGTGGCCACTTCTTCCATGCTCAGGTTGAAAGCCTCGCCCGTGGGCGAGAAGCCAAACGGCGACAGCAGCACCAGCGCACCCATGTCCAGCGTGCGCTGGATGCCAGCCACATCCACCTTGCGCACCAGGCCCGAGTGCTGAAAATCCACGCCATCCATAATGCCCACGGGCCGCGCGGTCAGGAAGTTGCCGGAGATCACCCGCACTGTGGCGCCCGCCATGGGCGTGTTGGGCAGCCCCTGGCTGAAGGCGGCCTCGATTTCATAACGCAACTGGCCCGCAGCCTCCTGCGCGCAATCGAGCGCCACCGAGTCAGTGATGCGGATGCCATGCGAATACTTGGCTGCATGGCCCTTGGCGGCCAGCTGTTCGTTCACCTGTGGACGAAAACCGTGTACCAGAACAATCTTTACGCCCATGGCCTGGATCAGTGCCAGGTCTTGCGCAATGCTGTGCAGCTTGCCGGCCGCAATGGCCTCACCCGTCAGCCCGATCACAAACGTCTGGTTGCGGAACTTGTGGATGTAAGGCGCCACCGAGCGGAACCAGGGGACGAAGGTGAAGTTGAAAACGGCGGACATGGCAGTGGAGAGCGGTGGGTGGCCTTGGAGCTACGGAAAAACTGGCAATGAAAGGCAGCTGAGCAGGGCCGCCAAGTCGCGCATCATAAGCATGCAGGGCTTTCGCTGTCTGGGGCAGTTGCAGCCTGTCCCCCGGTTTGTTGCCGAAACGCCGCCAGCCGGGCCGCAAAGGGCTCCAGGATCAGAGCTTCGTCAGGCCCCGTGTGGGCTGCCACCGCAATGGCCACGCCACTTTGGGCCATCAGCGCCTGCATCTCGGGCTGGGCGATCATGCCGTGGTCCAGCAGGGCCTCTACCAGGCGGGTGAGGGCACCCCGGTGCTGGCCCAGCAGGGCGCTGGCGCGCTGGTATTGGGACTGCAGCAGTTCCTCGATGGCGGCGTTGCTGGGTTCCACGTCGGTGTTGAGGTGGTTGTCCAGCTCCACCGTGACGTCGGTGCGGGACAGCCGCGTGCCAAACCCATGGTGGCGAATGAACCGCGCAGCCTCGGCCGTGACCTGCTTGTAGTCCTGCTCTGCGCCGGTCGTGCAGGCCATTTCACCAAACACCAGCTCCTCGGCCACGCGGCCCGCCAGGCCCACGCACATCATGTCGAGCGCGTTCTGGCGCGTGGTGACCTTCAGGCCCGCAAAGCTGTTGTAGCCGCCCTCGAACGAGGCGATGTTGATCTTCACCTCCTGCGGGGCCTGGCCGAACAGCAGACAGTAGACCAGCCCGTGGCCTGCTTCGTGCACGGCCAGCAGGGCGCGGAAGTCGGCATTGGCGCGCTGCTTGAGGCGGTTGAGCTCCAGCGTCACCGCAAACTGCGCCTGCTGCTCAATGCCTTGGGCGCCAGCGCCACGGACCACCAGATGGCGCTTGTCGGCCGCCAGCGTGATGCCAAAGTCCTGCGCCAGGGGCAGCTGCTGCTCCAGCACCCAGAGCGCGGCGTTGACCAAATTGGCGCTCAGGATGGCATGCACCGACGAGAACAGCGGCCGCGTGCCCTGGGCCGGAAACACCGAGTTGGCGTACAGCTCATCGTGCACGTCCTGCCCGATGGCAAAGCGCACGCCGCACTGGGCGGCAATGTCGTCGCAATACCGCGCACACAGGTTGCGGATGAGCTGCTCGTAGGTGGCCTTTTTGAACGATGGGTAGATCACATGCTCGTTGCCCAGCCGCGCGATTTGCTCAGGCTTGAAGCGTTCGCTGAGCGCCTTCTTCACATCGATGAGGGAGAGCTTGCGCGTGAGGCGGTGGAAGATGTCGGCATCGGTGTCGCAGTCTTCCACGCGCTGCGCGGTCTCGTGGTACATCTCGTCGAGGTTGCCGCAGACGAACACCAGCAGCTTGCTGTAGTCGGTCTCCCAGGACGAAAGCGACTGCTGAAACCGCGTGAACAGGGCCTGCACCTGCGCGGGAGGCCACTGCATGATCTCGGCAAGTGGCTCTTGCAGCTTGAGCATGCGCTTGAGTTCCTGCGCGTCCCAGGCGTCGAGCTGAAAGCGGTAGGGCTTTTTGCCTGCGCGCTCGTCGTCGCCATCTTCGGCGCGTTCGGCTTCGTAGTGCGCGTCGGCCAGCTTGCGCTCGATGTTGGTCAGGGCGCTCAAAGCGGGCGGCAGGCGCCCGTCGGACAGCAGCGTCCATACATCCTGGTAGCGCTCCACCTTGACCTCCTCGCCCTTGGTGCTCACTGTGCGAAAGCGCTGGAACTCGTCCAGCACCAGCATGCCCGGTGCGCCCTCGTGGATGCCGGAGTCGCCCAGCATGCCCGAGATGGAAGAGCTACGGTAGCTCGCGCCGTGGCTGAAGCCGTCCATCTGCACTTCGACAAAACGGTCGTAAAAGCCCAGCAGCTGCGCCAGGCGCCGCGTGAGCTGGGTCTTGCCCGTGCCCGTCAGCCCCCACAGGCAGACGATGACGGGGCGGGTGATGAGTTGGGGCAATACGTACCAGGCGCGGATGGCATCGATCACGCGGTCGATCACGTCGTCGATGCCAAAAAGCTCGGCCTTGAGCTGCGCTGCGGCCTGTGCCAGCGCGTGCTGGCGCTGGGCCAGCAGCTCCCGGTGGGCGGTGCCCGGTGTGTGCCGCTCGCGCGGCGTGGTTTCTTGAAGGGTAGAAAAGTCCATGGTTTTCAATCGTTTTGTATCAGTCGCTTTCGGTGAAGCGGGATGTCTGGATCGCCTTGCGCAGGGCGACGTTGTCCGCACGGCGCTGGGCCCCACGGGTTCGTATGTGCTTGCCTGCCGCACTGGACAGGCTGCGTTGGGCCAGCGCGACGGCCACAGGATTTCGGGGCGGGCCCGAGGCTTCGAGCTTCAACACCAGGGGCGCCTTCATGCGGCGCAGCTTTTTCAGCTCGCCCTGGGCGAAGGCCCGAGACAGTTTTTTGGCACTCATGTGCACTCCACAAACAAAAAACCCCGGCAATGGAGCCAGGGCTTGTGGAGCGCTGCAATGAAAGGTGCAGAAACGCGCTTGCCGTGGCTGGAATTGCTGTGAATGCACAGTCCAGCCGGGGCGGTGGACTGTGGTCAGGCGGGAGCGAACAAGGGAACAAACATGGTGGTGACCTCCAGTGTTTTCAGGGGCTGCCGTTGCGGCGGGCGCGGCCTGAAAGAAGCGCAAATTGTGGCGATGCCCCCGGCGCTTGGCAAGCCGAAGGCGCCGCAATCGGCTGAATTTGTCGCTTGAAAAGAACAGTGCGGTGGGGGGTGAACAGCGCAGTTTTCAGGCTTGGCGCCGGTAGATCCAGCCAGCGGCGTGCATCCATTCGTCCTTGTCGCGCGTCTGCACCACCAGTTCCACCAGATCACGGCCCGCGTTGAGCGGCACCTGCACGGTCATGCCGGCCCGGTCCGCCGACAAGGGCAGCAGGAACTGGCTCTCGTCCCAGAACAGGTAGCCGGGCAATTCGGGTAGCTCCCGAAGTCTGGAGGCCCCCACGCCAATGGCCAGCGGAATGGATGTGGGTGCTTCGTTGGTCAGCAGCCAGGTGCTGTCGAGCCGCGCAGTCCAGGGGGCGGCAAGGGGGCCGGGTGCGGGCGGCATTTGTTGGCCGATAGGCACTGTGATCCAGTAGTGCCCCGCCGTGGCGGCCTCGCGCGCAAGGAGGTAGCGGCGGCCTTCGGACTGCTCCCAGCGGTAGTGGGTGCCAGGCTGGGTGTCTGACCACCACCAGCCATCGCTGCGCAGGCGAAGCCCGGTGCTCAGGTTTTTCCAGTCCTGCAGTTTTGGGTTCCACGACCACAGGTCAACCTGTTGGCGGTCGGGCGAGACGGCTTTGATGGGCGCGGAATAGTTGCCATAGATGCCGAGCAGGGCATCCACCGCGCTGGAGGATGCGGTGGCCATGGCGGGGGCGGCGGTCGAGCCCCGGGGCGGCAGCACACGCAGTTGCCCCGTCTCCTGCAAGGCGCGCAGCGCAATGCCCTCGGCAATCGGGCCCGGCTTGAAGCTCATGACCGCCACGCCCGCCTGGGGCAGCACGCAGAAGTCGCTGGAATAAAACATGGTGCCGCCGCTCTTTTGCCACGCGAGCACGCCCGCAGCATTCAAGCCCGGGTGCCGCGCACTGTCCCAGCCCAGGCCCGACTGCCAGTCGGGGGTGAGGCCGGGGTGCATGCCCTGGTTCTGAATCCTGCCCATCTCGGCCACGCTGGTTTTCGACACGATGCGCTGGCCATCGTGCTCGCCGCCCTGGATGAGCATCGCGGCCAGCTTCATCATGTCGCCGGGTGTGGTGCACAGCCCGCCCGTGGCGTAGCCCATCACGAACTCCTGGCCCTGCGGCGCGTCGCTGATGCTGCCGGGGGCAAAGCTGCCCGGTGGCAACGGCTGCAGCGTATAGCCTGATCGGGCCATGCCCAGCGGGTTGAGAAGGGCGGACTGCACAAACGCCGGGTAGGTTTGCCCGGTGACGGCCAGCACGATGCGCTCGATCAGCGTGAAACCGTCGTTGCAGTACACCGCCATGGTGCCGGGGGCGTGCTTGAGGTGCACATTGGCCATGGCTGCCTCCACCTCTGCGGCATAGCCCGGCAGCGACCCAAAGGCAAACATGTTGTGCAGGTAGGTGCCGGGCAACCCCGAGGCATGGCTCAGCAGGTGCCGGACGGTGATGTCGCGGTAGCCCGGCGACAGCATCGCGAACTGCGGCAGGTAGCCCACCACCGGGGCATCCAGCTGCACCAGCCTGCGGTCTACCAGCACCATGATGGCCAGCGCCGCGAGCACCTTGCTGACGGAGCCGACGTTAAAGCGTGTGTCGGGCGTTGCGGGCGTGGTGGCGTTTGCATCCAGCGCACCGAAGGCCTCTTGCCAGACGATGTGGTCGTTGTACAGCAGTGCCACGGAGGCCGCCCGCATCTTGCTGCTTTGCATGGCTTCGCGAATTTCCTTGCGCCCCCAGGCAATGGTCGTTGTGAGGGTGGGGGATGCAGTGCTGCTGCCACCACAACCGGGCAGCAGCGAAGCCATCGCGCTGGTGCCCGCCCAGGTCAGCCAACCACGGCGCGATGCAGGAAAAAGGCGGGGCTGATCAACAAGGTTCTGGGCGGATGGCTGTCGGGGCATTCGGTATTCCTGGGGGCATTGGCCACGGAGGCATCGCCAGTCGAGGCGCGATTGTGGAAGCCCCGCACCCGGGCTGGCAACCGCGCGCATGGCCCGTGTTGCACGCGGCCAACGCCCGGCTCGGATAATGCAGCCCTCCATGACCGAATCCGCGCCTCCCCACCCCTTGCCAACCGCCCCACGCACGGCGCCGCTGCGCATCACCTTTCCCGAGTCCCTGCCCGTATCGGGCAAGCGCGAAGAGATCATGGAGGCAATCAAGAAGCACCAGGTCATCATCGTGTGCGGCGAAACGGGCTCAGGCAAGACCACGCAGTTGCCCAAGATTGCACTGGCGCTGGGCCGGGGCAAGTGCAACGCCAAGCCAGGCACCAAGGGCCAGCTCATCGGCCACACCCAGCCGCGCCGCATTGCGGCCAGCAGCGTGGCCAAGCGCATTGCCGAAGAGCTGAACACGCCGCTGGGCGATGTGGTGGGCTTCAAGGTGCGGTTCCAGGACCGCCTCTCCCGCGATGCCTCCGTCAAGCTCATGACCGACGGCATCTTGCTGGCCGAGACGCAGACCGACCCGCTGCTGAAAAACTACGACACCATCATCATTGACGAGGCGCACGAACGCAGCCTCAACATCGACTTCCTGCTGGGCTACATCCGCCAGATCCTGCCGCGCAGGCCTGATCTGAAAGTCATCGTTACCTCGGCCACGATTGATGCGGACCGGTTTGCCAAGCACTTTGAAAGCGCCAAAGGCCCCGCGCCGGTCATCATGGTGTCGGGCCGCACCTTCCCGGTGGAGCAGCGCTATCGCCCGTTTGAAGAAAGCCGCGACTACGGCCTGAACGAGGCCATTGCCGATGGCGTGGACGAACTCTGGCAGGGCAATGCGGCGGGCGACATCCTCGTCTTTCTGCCCGGCGAGCGCGAGATCCGCGAGGCCGCCGACCACCTGCGCAAGCACCTGTCGCACCAACCCGTGATGCGCAATGCCGAGGTGCTGCCGCTTTTCGCGCGTCTGAGCCAGGCCGAGCAGGACCGCATCTTTGACGGCCACACGGGCCGCCGCATCGTGCTGGCCACCAATGTGGCCGAAACCTCGCTCACGGTGCCGGGCGTCAGATACGTTATTGACGCAGGAACAGCGCGCGTGAAGCGCTATTCTTTCCGTAGCAAAGTCGAGCAGCTGCTGGTCGAGCCCGTCAGCCAGGCCGCCGCCAACCAGCGTGCTGGCCGCTGCGGCCGAGTGGCCAACGGCATCTGCATTCGCCTGTATGACGAGGCTGGTTTCAATGGCCGCCCCCGTTTTACCGACCCCGAAATCCTGCGGTCATCGCTGGCAGGCGTCATCCTGCGCATGAAGTCGCTGCACCTGGGCGACGTGACGCAGTTCCCCTTCATCGAGGCGCCTTCGGGCCGCGCGATTGCCGACGGCTACCAGCTGCTGGCCGAGCTGGGTGCGGTGGACGACGCCAACGAGCTGACCCCCATGGGCGTGGAACTGTCGCGCCTGCCGCTGGACCCGCGCGTGGGCCGCATGATCATCGAGGCGCGCGACCGCAAGGCGCTCGATGAAGTGCTGGTGATTGCCAGCGCCCTGAGCGTGCAGGACGTGCGCGACCGCCCCATGGAGGCGCAGCAGCAGGCCGACCAGGCGCACGCCAAGTTCGACGACGATAAGAGCGAGTTCAGCGGCTACCTCAAGCTGTGGAAGTGGATCAACGAAGCGCGGGGCGGAGCGCCCAGCCTGCCGTCGGCCCGTGCGCAAAAGGCCATGGCCGCGCAGAAGGCGCCTTCGCAGGCCTACTTGCCGGTGGCGCAGCGCAGTGGCGGGGGCAGTCCTGCCGCAGCGCCTGCTGTACCCGCCGCCGTCCCCGCTGCGACTCACAAACTCAGCAACCGCCAGTACGAGCAGCTGCTGCGCCAGAACTTCATCAGCATCCGCCGCCTGCGCGAGTGGCGCGACATCCACACCCAGCTGCTCACGGTGGTCACCGAGCACAAGTGGCAGATCAACACCCAGCCCGCCAGCTACGAGCAGCTGCACCTGTCGATGCTGGCCGGGCTGCTGGGCAACGTGGGCGCCAAGAGCGACGAAGAAGACTGGTACCTGGGCGCGCGCGGCATCAAGTTCTACAAACACCCCGGTGCGCACCTGAACAAGAAGCCCGGCCGCTGGATCGTGGCGTCGGAACTGGTGGAAACCACACGCCTGTTCGGTCGGGGCATCGCGGCCATCGAGCCGCAGTGGCTGGAGCAGATTGGCGGGCATGTGCTGCGCAAGCAACTGCTTGACCCGCACTGGGAGAAAAAGTCTGCGGAAGTGGTGGCGCTGGAGCGCGCCACGCTCTACGGCATCGTGGTCTACAACAACCGCCGCGTGAACTTCGGCAAGGTAGACCCCCATGCCGCGCGCGAGGTGTTCATCCGCGAGGCGCTGGTGGGCGGCAACTGGGAGACCAAGCTGCCTTTCCTGGCCGCCAACCAGAAGCTCATTGCCAAGGTCGAAGAGCTGGAGCACAAGTCGCGCCGCCAGGACGTGCTGGTGGACGACGAACTCATCTACGCCTTCTACGACCAGCAGCTGCCGCCCGAGGTATGCAGCGGCCACAGCTTTGAGGCGTGGTACCGCGAAGAAAGTAAAAAGCAGCCCGACCTGCTCAAGCTCACCCGCGAAGAACTGATGCGCCACGAGGCCGCAGGCATCACCACCAATGCCTTCCCACGCACCGTGCGCCTCGGTGGTGTGGACTGCGCCGCCAGCTACCTGCACGAGCCCGGCGATGCGCGCGACGGCATCACCGTGACCATTCCGCTCTTCGTGCTCAACCAGGTGAGCGACGAGCGCTGTGAATGGCTGGTGCCGGGCATGCTCAAGGACAAGGTCCAGGCGCTGCTCAAAAGCCTGCCGCAGCGCCCACGCAGCCGCTTTGTGCCGCTGCCCGAGTCCGCCACCCGCCTGGCCGCGCTGCTGGGCACGCCCGAACGTTTTGGCACCGGCAGCCTTACCGATGTGTTGCTCAAGCAGGTGCGCGACGAAACCTCGCTGGATGTGAAGCGGGCGGACTTCAAGCTCGACATGCTCAGCCCCCACCTGTTCATGAACTTCCGCGTGGTGGATGAGCACGGCCGCCAGCTGGGCCACGGCCGAAACCTGGGCGCGCTCAAGGCCGAATGGGGCGCCAAGGCGCGCGGCGCATTCCAGGCGCTGGCAGGGCTCAAGCTCGGTGGCGGGGCGGCAGAGAGTGAAAAAAATGAATCAAAAATGCCTCCAGCGCTTGATGGTAAAGCGCAAGCAGCTACTAAATCAGGAGTAAAGGGGGCAGCGCCCGCTACCGCGAAACCTGCGAGCGTCACCCCATCGCCCCCCGCAGGCCAGCGCTACACCACCTGGACGTTTGGCGAGCTGCCCGAACTGATGGAGATCAAAAAGGCCGGGCAGACGCTGATCGGCTTTCCGGCGCTCATCGACGGCGGCGACGCTGTGACCATCGAGGTTTTTGACGAGCCCGAAGTCGCCGCCGCCAAACACCGCGCGGGCCTGCGCCGCCTGTTTGCGCTGCAGATCAAGGACGCCCTCAAGTACCTGGAAAAAAACATCCCCGACCTGCAGAAGATGGCCGTGGCCTACATGCCCCTGGGTACACAAGAAGAGCTGCGCACCCAGATCATCGACGTGGCGCTGGACCGGGCCTTTTTGCTCGACCCGCTGCCCACCGACGAAGTTGCCTTCAAACGCCGCGTAGAAGAGGGCAGGGGGCGCCTCACGTTGATCGCCAATGAGGTGGCGCGCCTGGCCGCCACCATCCTCACCGAATACGCAGCCGCCGCCCGCAAGATCAAGGACACCAAAAACGCCCCCGAAGCCACAGCGGACGCACTGCAGCAGCTGCAGCGCCTGGTGCCCAAGAACTTCATTGCCGTGGCGCCGTGGACGCAACTGGCCCACTACGCCCGCTACCTCAAAGCCATCACGCTGCGGCTGGATAAATACCGCGCCGACCCCGCCCGCGACGCTGCCAAGCTGGCCGAGCTGCGCCCGCAAGAGCAACGCTACTGGCGCCTGGTGGCCGAGCGCAAGGGCGCCGTGGACGCGCGCATGCAGGAGCTGCGCTGGCTGCTGGAAGAACTGCGCGTGAGCTTCTTTGCGCAAGAGCTGCGCACGCCACAGCCGGTGAGCGTGAAGCGGCTCGATAAGTTGTGGGCGCAGATTCAGAGCTGAGCAGGCGAGCGAGGCCATGCTGCACCGGGCTCCACAGTGAGAACCGCCGCAGCCGGACACAACCGCTCGGGCTGAGCTTGTCGAAGCCTTGCGCGGCGCTTCGACTACGCTCATTGAACGGCTTCAGGCGGGGCTGCGCCGACGCAGGTAGCGGCGGCGCATTCGGAGCAGGAGGGGTGGGTTTGGGTCGATCAGCGCCTGCAGCTGCTCCAGCGCCATGCCCCGCTCACGGGCCTTGCCCACGCGCAGGGCGTCAAACAGCGCCAGCAGCTCGTACAGCTTGGCATCTTGCATGGCGGCAAAGGGCATGGCAGGGTGCAACGGCTCTATTCAATATTCGCAAATCGCGAATATTGAGTACAAGCTAATCGAGCTTCAGTGGCAAGTTTTTGATTCAAAATGGCACCTAGGGAACCTCTTCACGAATCGGTTCTGGCTATGCCACAGCAATGCCTGAACTT
>ERZ778021.2563-NODE-2563-length-15806-cov-5.419021_pt1 | contig 15806 bp, 15 predicted proteins | sample MGYA00375751_ERZ778021 | MGnify/ENA primary metagenome ERZ778021 (study PRJEB29350, sample SAMN05389814) | bioreactor metagenome | isolation source: Thiocyanate stock bioreactor | place: South Africa: University of Cape Town | collected 2013-08-29 ... | reverse complement strand
CAACTCCTCGCGCCGCTCTGCCGCATCCGTCGCGCTCATCGCCCCGCTCCCCCCGTCATCAGCCCCTTCACGGCTTCTCCCCCGCCGCCCGCCGCTTGCGCGACTCGGTGATCCGGTCCTGCCGCGCCGCCACTTTCTCCCGCCGCCGCGATTCGTCGGACCGCACCCCGGCCCCGCGCGGCATCCGGCTCGGCGCTGACACCGCCGACATCAGCCGCCGCGTCCGCTCCGCCCCGCACTCGGGACAGGCCGGCGCCGCGACGTCGGCCGCGACCAGCTCCTCGAACACCGCCCCGCACCCTTCGCACTCGAACTCGTAGATCGGCATCGGGGGCTACGGCTGTTTGCGGGTGGTAGGCATCTTGGCTCTAGGCTGCCAAATCTTCGACTCGCAATGCATGCTGGCTTGCGGGACTCTCCGGACATTACGTTGCCCTGGGGATCGCCGCGAGGGGTCACCTCGGCGTCGCGTATCCCCGGAAGGCTCATCCGCGGCGTCGCACCGCCACGGCCAGGGCGATGCTGGCGAGGACGAGCGCGGCGATCGCCAATCGGCGATCCAGCCCATCACCTCCGCCTCCCGACTGCGCCACATTCGTCGAGATCGCGCCGGCGTCCAGCTCGGTGCCCCGCCCGGCCGAGGCTGCGCCGTCCGCACCCTCGCCGCCGGCGTTCTGCAGCGGTGCGTCCGCCCGGACGTCCGTCACCGGCGCCGGGCTTTCGGAAGCCGGGCCGCCGATCCAGCGCACCACCTTGCCGTCGTCGTAGACCTGCAAGGCCTTCCAGGCGATCTTGCCGGGTTTTGGCGGCGTCGCGGCGAGGAAGGAGAATTCGACGAAGCCGTCCGGCTCGGCGTCGCCCTTCCAGACGATCGTCCCGATGGAGCCGTTGTCCGAGTCTTGGGTCGTGCGCCGCCAGCCTGGGGTTTCGCCGAACGAATAGGCCAACACTTCGGGCGGAACCTTCAGGATCACTTCCATGGAGCGGTGCGGCGCCCGCTCGCCGGGGGCCAGCACCGTGAACTTGACCGTGTCGTTTGGGGCCGCGACGGTCGGGCTCACCTGGATGTGAGCCGCAGCGCTCGTGGTGATGACGGCCCAGAGCCCGAAGACCAGAGCCAGCGACAGGCCGCCCCGCCTCACCGGGTCAGCCGAAAGTGGAAGGTCGAGCTCTGTCGGTGCCCGTCGGCGCTCACCCAGACCGCCTTCGCCGCGTAGCGCCCGGGTGCGAGGCCACCCTTCAGGGTTGCGAGCAGAGCGCTGTAGTTGCCCGGGTCGCGTCCCCCCGCACCCTTTGAGACCTGTTCGCCTCCCGGTCCGAAGACCTTCAGCGAGCCACTGCGGATCGGGCCGCTCAGGGTCACCGTGACCTGCTTCAGGCTGGTCTTCGCGGTCTTGCTCGGGCCGGTGCCGAGGATTTCGACGTGGGCCGAGGTGACCGCCGGGAGCATCAGCGCAAGGCAGGCGATCAGCAGCGCGACGAGAGCGTGTGACCGGCGGCGCCGGCCGGAGAGTTCGTGTCTATTCATCGTTTCCTCTCGCGGCGTTCTTGCCGTGCTTGAACGGGTCCGCGAACCGAGAGATCTTCGAGAAGTCCGGTTCGGTCAGCGTGGTCAGGAAGGCGACGAGGTCTTCCTCGTCCCTTTCGCTCAGGTGGATGCCCGAGATCAGCGGATCCTTGTGGGGGTTCTTGCGCCCGTCGCCGGCGTACGGCCCTTCGGTGATGACGCGGCCGCCGGCGGCGTAGTTTTCGACCACTTCCTTCAGCGTCGCGACCGAGCCGTCGTGCATGTACGGGGCGGTGCGGACGACGTTCCGCAGAGACGGCGCCCGGAAGGCGCCCATGTCCTTCGCCTTGCCGCTGATTTCATACAGGCCGCGGTTGGGATAGGGGTATTCACCGGTTTCACCGACGTTGTAGAGCCCGGTGTTGTGGAATTTCGGCCGTTCTTCGGGCGAGCCCACGTAGGTGTCCTGATCATCGAAGAGGAAGCTGCCGTGGCAGTGGTGGCACTCGCCTTCCTCGCCCATGAAGAGGTCCATCCCCCGCCGCTCTTCCGCGCTCAGTTCCGCCTTGCCCTGCAGGTAGCGGTCGTATTTCGAGTTCGCCGAGACGATGCTGCGCTCGAACGAGGCGATCGAGCGGATCACGTTCGTCCAGCTGACCGGATGCTTGGCGGTGGGGAAGACGCGCGGGAAGCGCTTTGCGTACCAGGGGTCCTTGCGAAGCCGATTCAGGATCGCGCCTTTGTTCCTGTCATTGACGCCGAGCTCGACCGGATGGGTGGCGAAGAGCGGCACGTCCATCTGACTTTCGAGCGAGGTCAGCGCCGGGTTGGCCCAGGTCAGCGTGGTGCGGTAGGCCGAATCGACGATCGAAGGCGAGTTGCGGGGCAACGTTTCGCCGGTCGAGCCGACCGAGGTCGTCTTGCCGTCGGTGAAGGCCAGCTGCGGCTGATGGCAGGTCGAGCACGACTGCGTTTCGTTGCCCGAGAGGCGGACGTCGTAGAAGAGCCGGTGACCGATCGCGACCTTGCCGCGGGTCATCGGGTTATCGGCGGGGACGCGAGGCTGCGGCATCCCCGGCGGCAGCGACCAGGCCCAGCGGTTGTTCACCTGAGGAGGGGTCAGCGCGCCCGCTGCCTGCATGCCGATGAGGTAGACGGCGACGGCGGCGACTCCCGCCGCCACCGTCCCCACCTTGCGGCGAAAGCGGCGCGGGACCGCCGGACGGTCCTCGCCGCGATCCCGCGCCATCATCACTTGCCGACGACGCGGAACGTCGTCTGCGCCATCGTCTTCCTGGTTCCGAGCTTCATCCCGAGGGCTTCGAAGATCGGCTTGCAGTCGGGCGAGCTGGTGTCCGACATGCAGCCGCCCGTGCCGCCCATCCCTTCCATTTCCATCATCGGCATCGCCGAACCCGTGCCGCCGGTCACGTCGACTCCGGCCAGCAGCGCCTTCAGGTCGACGTCGATCTTCTGCTTCGCCGGGTTGAACTTCGCCAGCGTCACCTCGTCCTGATTCGGCAGGCTGCACTTGACCCCCGCGCCGGCCGCCGGGTTGCCTTCGCAGCCGGTGCTGCCGATGTGGACGAAGAACGTCTTTTCCGCCCAGGCGGGGCCGCCGTCTTCGCTCACCTCGATCTTCATGAACTTGCGCCCGAATTGCCACGACCAGGCCATCGCCGTGTTGTTGAGCGGCGCCGGCATCGTCGTCAGGTCGGTGTGGCTGAGCGAGTCGGGCACGGCGACGCTGTAGCTGATACCGGTGTAGCTGCCCTTCGGCACGGTGCCGGTGACGGCGGCGTTCATCACCTTCGTCCCTTCCGCCGCGCAGCCGCCGGTCCCGTTCTCGAGGTCGATCAGCGTCACCGCCGCGTCGCCCTTCGAGTAGCTCCACTGCGAGTCGGCCAGCGGGGTAAGCGGCACCGATCCGCCGCCCTTGCGGAGCAGCTTCACGTCGGTGACGTAGAACCGCAGGTCGGTCAGTTGGGCGGTCGTCGAGGCGGTGCCGAGGCCGGTGATCGGCTTGCCGCAGGTGACCGGCTTCGAGCCGGCGACGGCGGCGAAGTCGATCGAGACCTTCCGGGTCGGCGCCGTCGCCGCGGCGGCGGCGTTGTGGTGCCCTTGGTGGGCGAGTGCGAGGCCCGGCGCGGCGGCCAGGGCCAGCGCGACGGCAGCGACCGCCGCGCGCGAGCGCGTGATGAATCTCATTGCTATTTCCCCAATCTCTGGGTGGTCTGTGCCTTTTTGCTCAGCTCGTCCTCGGACGAGCGCGCCGGTGCGCGCACGGCCGCAGGCGACCCTTGCGGGCGCCTCGAACAGCGGTGGTGAGCGTCAGCCGGCGACCGCGAGCGGAGGCGGTCGCGTAGCGAGATTGAAGGCGAGAAGGGCGGACCCCCGGGGGCGCAGCGCGCGTGGAGCGGCGCGCCGGGCGGCGGCGAGACGACGAACCGGGCGGCGCTGCGGGCGGCGCCTCGCCAGCCGCTGGATCAGCTCCTCCCCCGGGTAGAAGTCGAACCCAAGGGCCACGCAGATGAGGACCAGCGGCAGCGCCGCGAGGATCTCTTCCGGCCCTTCGGCGAGGTAGACGACGCCGATCAGCAGCAGGCTGACCGAGGCCAGCAGCACGGGCAACAGCTTCAACCGAACGCGACGAGACATCAGGGGTCCCTCCACCCTACCGAGGGACCAGGAGAGCGCTGCCTGTCCACGGACCCTGTTACTACAGGTCGTCGGCGACCAGGATGCCGTCGCTCTGGACGAGCGGCAGAACGGCCACCAGGTCGTCGGCGGGGGGCCGATCCACATCCGGCACAGGGACCGCGGCGCGGACGGCGCGGTGTACGCCCTGGATGGTCAGCCCGGGCTTCCCGGGTCCAGGTCGAGTGCCTTGACAGGCGCAGAGGAGCTCGTAGGCGACGATCTGCTCAAGGCGGTCGAGTGCCTGACGCGTCATCAGCGCCGAAGTCATCCCCACCTCGCGCGGGAGTTCGGGACCGACGCCGGCAGCATGGCTGCGAAGAAGGTTCAACTGCAGTCGTGCCTGCTGGGAGGCCGGGACCGTCTCCGTGACCAATGCGCCGAAGCCGGTCGAGATACCGTAGATCGAGCGACCATCGTCGAGCTCACGCTCAAGGCTCCGCCGGTTCTCGGCGACGCGGGCAAGCGCGCTTTCGTCTAGTGCCACTGGCGCACCGAAGGCGACAGCAACGATCTGCTCTGCCGTCAGGTGCCCGTCGAGGACGAGCTTGCTGGTGATCGAAGAAGCAGTGGCGGACATCGAGATTCCTGGACCCGGGGGCCTCCATCGATTGTCCTCCGACGGCGGTCGTGCGCAAGCAGCGAGCGTCCAGCCCCCGAGACAGCCCGACGGACCCGGGCTCAGTCCGGGCTGGCGCGCTCGATCAGCCAGGCCGAGCTACCGCCGACCGAACCCGAAAGCCTGTCGCCGGCGTCGCAGACGAATTCGGCGACGGTCTTGATCACCGCCGGCGACGCGTGTTCGACCGCCAAAGTGACGCCGAGCGAGGCGACGGCGAAACCCTCGTGCGAGATGACCGGGGCGGCGACACAGCAGATCCCGGAGGAGGTCATCGACTCCTCGAAGGCGAAGCCGCGGTCGCGGGCGTCCCCCAGATCGGTGAGCAGAGTGTCCAAGGCGGTCGCTCCGACTCCCGTCCGCGAAACCAACTCACCGTGTCCATAGAGCGCCCGCACCTGCGATTCCGGAAGTGTCGAGAGGATCGCCTGCCCGACTGCCGTCAGGTGTGCGGGCAGGCGCACCCCGACCTCGGTCACCAGCGCCGGAGCGCCGTCACCCGGAATCTCCTTGTCGAGATAGAGCGCGTCGGTTCCGTGGAGGATGGCGAGGTGGGCCGTATGCCCGCTGCGTTTCGCCAGCCCGACCAGGAGGGGATGACCGAGGCGCTGGAGCGGCTCGCTGCGAAGGTAGGCCGAGCCGAGCTCGAATACGGCGATGCCGAGGCCCCAGGCACGCTCCTCCTCGTAGTAGACGACGAAGTCGCTGGCCCGCATCGAGTTCAACAGGTGGTGCATGCTGCTCTTCGGGACGTCGCACTCGCGCGCCAGGGTCATCGTCGGTACCGGCTTCGCGTAGCGGGCAAGGACGGCGAGGACCCGCATCGCCCGTTCTGCCGACTTGACGCCGGAGCCGGTCCGCCGTGGTGTTCGCACCGAGGAATTGACGGCGGCGGTCGGCGAAGACATCCTGGACATGCACCCGAAGAGTACCTGCGGACCGCTCCTTCGAGCCATCCACCGATCTGCCATCGAAGTCTCGTATCTCAGACTTTGGGGGCATCCGCGCCTGCGGTGATCCATGAGCGGATATGAATCCGCTCATGGATCCGATCGTCGATGGGCACCTCGACCTGGCCGCCAACGCGGGGGCCGGTCTCGACTTCACGGTCGACGCCCACACCCGCCGCGCCAACGAGACCCACCGTTCGCTGTTGGCCACCGTCAGCCTGCCGGACCTGCGCCGGGGCGGCATCGCCGTGGCGTTCGCGACGCTCTTCGGGGTCCCGCACCGGCGCGGCCTCAACCACGGTGTGCCGACCGACGAGGAGACCATGCCTCCCTACGACACGCCCGCCGAGGCGGAGGAGATCGGCCTCCGCCAGCTGGGCCTCTACCGTAGCTGGGAGGACGAAGGCCGGGTCCGGATCGTCACCACCGTGAGCGAGCTCGACCGACACATGGAGCAGTGGTCGGAGGATCGCCTGCCCGGTCTGGTGATCCTGATGGAGGGCGCCGACCCGATCGTCGAACCGGCCGACGTGCACCGGTGGCATGAGCGCGGATTGCGTTTGATCGGCCTGTCGTGGTCGGGGACCCGGTACGCGGGCGGAACCGGCTCCCCCGGTCCGATCACCGAGGCCGGTGAGGAGCTGCTCGCCGAGATGGCCACCGTCGGGATGGCACTCGATCTCTCCCACCTCGCGCAGGAGGCGCTGCCGCGCGCACTCGAGTTCCCGGGACCGATCTGCGCCACCCACGTTCACCCGCAGCGCCTCAGCGACACGGACCGCCAACTTCCCGACTTCGTGCTGGAGGCGCTGGCCAAACGCGACTCGGTGGTCGGCCTGACGATGGTCGCCGACTTCCTCGAGCGCGGCAGCGTCCAGCGAGGTAACCTGCCGACGCTGTCCGACCAGTGGGCTTCACATGCGCGCTACCTGGCCGAGATCGTCGGCTGGTCGCGGGTCGGGATCGGATCCGATCTCGACGGCGGCGTCGGCGCAGGCGAGTCGCCGCGGGAGATCGACACGGTCGCCGATCTCCGCCGCGTAGCCGGCGTGGTCCCGGCAGAGCATCGCAGCGCCGTGCTCGGCGGCAACTGGCTCAGCTGGCTACGGCGCACCCTGCCCGCCTGAGGCGACCGCGACCGAAGTATCGCGCCTGCTCAGTCGCGGACCGCAGCGATCAGCTCGATCTCGACAGCGATGTCGAAGGGCAGCTCGGCGACGCCGATCGCCGAGCGGGCGTGCCGTCCATCCTCCCCGAACACCTCCTGCATCAGGTCCGAGCAACCGTTGATCACCTCAGGGATGCGGACGAAGCCAGGGGCAGCATTGACGAAGCCGAGGAGCTTCACGAGACCGGTCACCCGATCGAGCGAACCGACCTCGGCGCGCAGCGCGGCCAGCACATTCAGCCCGGTCAGGTAGGCGGCGCGCCTGGCCTGGTCGAGATCGAGCGCCTCACCGACCTTGCCCGTGACCGGCTCCTCGCAACCCTCGATCAGCGGGCCCTGCCCGGACACGTAGGCGAAGTCACCGACCCGCCGGACCGGCACGTAACTGCCCGCCGGCGCGTGTGCCGGCGGCAGCTCGATGCCGAGCTCCACGAGCCGCGCCTCGGCCGACTTAGAGGACGCCACCGCGCTCCTCGAGCAGCTCGAACAGGCGGACGTTGAAGCGAACCACGTCGAAATAGTCGTCGAGCCGAACCTGCTCGTCCGGCCCGTGGATTGCGCTGTCAGGACGGGTGCAGCCGGCCGGCGTCACCTGCTCGACTCCGAGTCCGTCGGTGATCAGGTGCAGCGGGCCGGAGGGCGGCACGATCGGCCAAACCTCCGGCTCGCCAAGCGTGTCCGCCGCAGCGTCGACCACGGCGCCGGCCAGCGGTGTGTCGACCGGGCTGTGGGAGGGAAGGAACTCGCCCAGGACGCGCACCTCGACCTCGTCGAACCCGCGCGCGGCCAGGTGCCCGCGCAGCCGCGCACAGGCGGCCGCCGGCGTTTGCCCGGGAGAGAGGCGGAAGTCGACCGTGGCGTGGGCCGCGGCCGGGAGCACGGTCACGGGCTGGTCGGGTGAGTGTCCCGACCAGATCGCCGAGATGTTGGCGGTCGGCTCGTAGATCAGCCGCCGCATCCGCTCGCCCGGGACGGCAGTGAGGAACGGATCCACCCCGGGGATCGCCACCGCCGATCCAGCCGGCGGTTCGAGGTCGTCGACCAGCGCCAAGGCGGCGGCCTCCGGCGCGATCACATCGTCGTGGAACGCGTCGATCGCGACCCGGCCGTCGGCGTCATGGAGCGTGTCGAGGGCAGCCACCAGGAGGGCGGGGGCGGAGCGGTAGAGCGAGGCAAGCGAAGAGTGCTGGTCACGGGCCAGCAGGCACACCGACAGTTCGACGTGGAGGAGGCCGCGGGCCCCGAAGCCGACCTGCGGCCTGCCGTCGGCGCGCCTCAGATAGCTCTCCCAGAGGCAGGCGTCGGCGCGGATCAGGTCGGGGGCGTTCTCGACGAGGTGCCGGAGCGCGACGCTGCCGTCCTCCTCGTCGCCGTCGCAGAGCCAACGCACAGTGACCGGCGGGCGCCCACGGGTTCGGGTCCAGGCCTCCAGGGCATGGATGCGCGCCATCACATCGGCCTTGTCGTCGCAGGCGCCTCGGGCGATCATCCGGTCGCCGCGCACCTCGGCCGCGAACGGGTCGACGGACCAGGCCGCCGCCGGTCCCGCCGGCTGCACGTCGTAGTGCGAGTAGAGCAGCAGGGTCGAGGGCGACTCGCCGGCCATCGTGCCGATCACGACCGGGGCCCCCTGCGGCGCCTCGTAGAGGTCGACCTCGTCCAGGAGGCCGCCCAGGCGCGCCACCAGCCAATCGGCCATCTCGCGCATCGCCGGACCCGCTTCGGAGGAGACCGACGGGATCCGGCATGCCTCACGCAGCTCCTCGACGAAGCGCTCGCGATGTAGCTCCGCGTACGCCAGCGGCGTGGCCGGGTTGCCGCTCATCGCCGGTCCAGAAGACCCGCGGCCTGCGGATAGTGGGTGCGTACGTGCTCCTCGGTCAGATAGCCGCCGTCGAGGTCGGCGTGGATCGCGTCGAGGTCGCGCTCCGCGGGCGGGCCATAACCGCCGCCGCCGGCGATCGTGCCGTGGAAGCAGGAGCCCTTCGGGACTTTCAGGTTCGTCGCCTTGACCACGTGCTCGCGACTGCCGTCGGGCCACTCCATGTTGCCGTCGTTGGGGCGGGCGGGGCCGCCGCCGGCGATCCCGGCAGGAGGCTCCAGGGTACGCTCGACGATCACCGTGGTTTCGGCATCGGCGAGGAAGCGGATCGCCATGTCGATGCCCAGCCCACCGCGCTGTCTTCCGGGACCGGCCGAGTCGGGGGCGAGCTCGAAGCGCTCGAAACGCAGAGGGTTCTTCGCTTCGCAGATCTCGATCGACTCGAACTGGGCGGAGTTCTCGATCAGGTGCATGTTGATCCCGCCGTCACCCGTGGCGGCGGCACCCTGGCCGGTCGGATAGGGAGTGCCGTCGAGCCAGTACTCGCCGGTCTCCTCACGCCGCCCCCACCAGGTCAACGCCATCAGGTCGGCACCCGAGCTGGCCACCGCTCGCTCAGGTTCGGCCTCGCCGAAGCCCCGCAGCAGCGCCTCGCAGGCCTGCACGGCGAGCCAGCCGTAGAGGTAGACGGGCGAAGGGGAGCGCGGATCGAAGATCGAACCCGGCCGCGTCGCCACCGCGATCGGGCGGAAGTGGCCGGCGTTCGGCGGCTCACCCCCGGCGGCGAGCAGGGTGAGCACGAGCCGGGCCGCCGAGATCGTCGAGGGCAGCGGGCAGTTGACCGGGCCGCCGACCGCGTCCGGAGCGGCGGAGAAATCGACCAGGCAGTCGTCGCTGCGGATCTCGAAGGAAACCTCGAAGGGGATCGTGCCCTCGTTAACACCATCGGAGTCGAGTTGGTTGCGACCGACGTAGCGGCCGTCGGCGATCGCCGCCAGCGCCCCGCGCATGTGCTCCTCGCTCGTCTCGTAGATCCGCTGCAGCGCCGCCCCGAACGCCTCCACTCCGTGGCGCCGGACCAGCGCCCCGACCGCTGCGGCGCCGGTCCGCACGCCGACGATCTGGGCGTTCAGGTCACCGGAGAGAAAGTCGGGGACGCGGGTGTTGGCACGGATGATCCGCCAGATCGACTCGTCGCGCTCACCCGCGCGATAGAGCTTCACACCTGGGATGATCGTCCCCTCCTGGTAGACGTCGATGGTGTCGCTGCAATACGGCGCCTTCGCCCCAAAGTCGAGCCAGTGCGCCTTGATCGCCGCGTAGCCGATCAGGTCGCGATCGACGAAGATCGGCATCACGATCGCCCCGTCCTGGGGGTGGGAGCCGGTCGCGTAGGGATCGGTGGTGACGATCATGTCGCCTGCCTCGAGCGCGTCGACGCCGCCGACCGCGGCGACCGAGCTTTCCACGCAGGCGTCCATCGTCCCCATGAACAGCGCCAGGCTCGGCGCCTGCGCCATCAGGTTCACGTCGCGGTCGTACAGCGCGGCGGCGAAGTCGAGGACGTCGTAGACGATCGGCGAGAACGAGGTCCGTACGAGCGCCTGTTTCATCTGCTCCGCGGCGGAGTTCAGGCCGTTCCGGATCAGCTCGACGACGATCGGGTCGAGCGACTCGTCGGCGCGCCCGCCCGCCTGGGGGACGTGCAGCACCCCGTCCGGATGGCTAGGCGTCCAGGTCGGTGAGGATGAGACTTCCGTCGTCATGCACCACTCCTTCGAATCCTTGGTCGATATAGGTCGTCGCCGTGCCTTCGAGCACCAGGGCCGGCCCGGCGACCGTCGCACCCGCAGCCAATGCCTCGCGCCGGTGGACGGTGAACTCCTCCCGCCGCCGCAGCATCATCGACCAGGCGGGGACCGACTCACGCCGAGTCGGATCCGCGGCCGCGATCCGGGTCACCGGAGCCGCACCGACCCGCGTGCGGCTGGTCGCCCGCGACGCGACGGTCTCCACCGGAAGGTCGAGAGTCATGCTGAAGAGCCGCTCGTACGTGGCGCTAAAGTCCGCCTCGATCTCCGCCGCGCTCGCGGTGACGACCCCGGAGCGACTGGCGACGTCGATCGTGATGTGGTGCTCCTGGCCGGAGTACCGGAGGTCGAGAGCGACCTCCTTCTCGCCGGTGTCGCCCGCCGAGGAACGCTCGGCAAGTTGCGAGAAGAGCTCTGCCAGGACCTCGTTGACCGCCGTGATGGAGCCGTCGGCGATCGGGTGGATGCTGGTCTGTGCGGCGGTGCGGACGACGTCGGCGCCGAGCAGCCCGACCGCCGAGAAGACTCCCGATGCGACGGGCACGACGACCGTCGCGATGCCGAGCTCGCGGGCAAGGAGGCCGCCGAACATCGGCCCCATGCCGCCGAAGGCGACCAGCGCGGCGTCGCGCACGTCGGCGCCACGCTCGACCGCGATCTCCCGGATCGGGTTGGCCATGTTCGCAGCGGCGAGGACGAGGATCCCGTGGGCGGCGAGGTCGAGGTCGAGGTCGAGCGGATCGGCGACGGCGCCGATCGCCCGGACGGCGGCCTCTCGATCGAGGGCGAGCCCTCCGGCCAGGCCAGAAGACGGCAACAGGTCGAGGACCACCGCCGCGTCGGTCACCGTGGCGACCTGACCGCCGTGGCCGTATGCGGCCGGTCCCGGCCGGGCGCCGGCGCTCTCGGGCCCGACCCGCAGGCGCCCCGCCTGGTCGACCGTGCAGAGCGAGCCACCGCCGGCGCCGATCGACCTGACGTCGATCCACGGGGTCTGCAGTGGCATCCCGATCACCTCCCCTTGGTACTCCAAGGGCATCCGGCCGTCGGTGATCAGGCAGGTATCGAAGCTCGTCCCTCCCACGTCGGCGGCGATCACATCGGACCTACCGAGTCGGACGCCGAGATCGGCGGCGCCGGCGGCGCCGGCGACCGGGCCGGACATGATCACCTCGAACGGCCTGGCGATCGCCTCGGCCACGGTGAAGGCGCCGCCGCCCGAGCGGGTGAGCAGCAGCTGCCCGTCGAAGCCGCGCTCCCGCAGGCCCGACTCCAGCCGTCCGAGGTAGCCCGCGGTGGCGCTGCGAACGTAGGCGTCGATGACCGTGGTCGAGGTGCGTGGATACTCCCCGTACTCACCCGACACCTGGTGGGACAGCGAGAGCTCGCCGGCGAACCCCCCGTCCCGCAGGAGCTGCGCGGCGGCCAGCTCGTGATCCGGATTGGCGTAGCTGTTGATGAAGGCGATCGCCACCGCCGAGACACCCGCTCGCTTCAGATCGGCCACCGCGCCGCGGACGTCGCCGACCACGAGCGGCTGGACCACCGAGCCATCGGCCCCGACCCGCTCGCGGACAGGCAGCCGCAGTGGCCGCGAGACAAGCGCGTCATGCCGCGGAACGAAGACCTGATAGGGCGAGTCGGTGCGGCCGCGGCGGATCTCCAGCACGTCGCGATGGCCCTCGGTACAGAGCAGGGCGACGGGACCGCCGCTGCGGGTCAGCAGAGCGTTGAGCCCGACGGTTGTGCCGTGCACGAAGTGACTGACCGCCCGCAGCTCGTCGACCGACACCGTCTCCTCGACCGCCGCCAGTACCGCCTGCTCGGGCCCGGCGGGGGTAGAGGGAACCTTCGTCACCCGCAGCGCCTCGTCGCCGCCGACGTAGACCAGGTCGGTAAAGGTGCCACCGGTGTCGACACCGATGCGGCCGCCGCTTGCGGGAGCGACTTCGTGGTTTGCTGTGCGGGGCTCGGAGGACATCTGGGATGGCCCGGTTTCTAGTCGAGCCACCCGGGTCGCGCAACCGCCGTCGGCCTCCGGACGTCTCGCATGCAAGACCACCTCCCTCCGGTCCCACGGGCAAGACGCTTTCACGGCTGGGGTCGTCGCCGGCGCACATATAAGGCAAGGCGTGCCCGACGAGCTCCTGTCCCTTGCCCGCGGTGTCCCCTCCACCGATCTTCTGCCGGTCGAGGGTCTGCGCAGGGCGGCACAGCGCGCCCTCAACGGTCCCGCCGGGGTGCTGCTCTACGGCGACGCGGCCGGGCTCGACCCGTTGCGAACCTGGTTCGCGCAGCGCTCGGGCGCCTGCGTGGATGACGTTATCCTCACCAACGGTTCCCTGCACGGCCTCGACCTGCTCGGCTCCACGCTCAACCGGGGACGGGCCTGGAGCGCGGTCGAGGCGCCGACCTACGATTTCGCCCTTGCGACGATCCGCCGCGGTGGCGGCCGGATCGTGGCGCTCGACCGCGACGGCATGGACCTCGACCTCGACGCGCTCGAGCGGGAGATCCATCGTGCGGGCCCCCCGCGGCTCGTGTACGTGATCCCGACCTTCCAGAACCCCAGTGGCGCCACCCTGGGGGCGCAGGCCGGACGCCGGCTGATCGAGCTCGCTCGCGTCTACGACTTCCCGGTCGTCACCGACGACCCATATCGGGACCTCTCCTTCGGCGCGGCGCCACCCCCCACCCTTCACAGCTTCGCCCCTGAGCACGTGATTCTGATGACCTCGTTGAGCAAGACCGTCGCCCCGGGCATGCGGGTCGGGGCACTGATGGTGCCGAAGCGCCACCGGAATGAGGTGTACGACCTCGCCAGCCATACCTACATCGCCCCCGGCCGCTTTGCCCACGGCGTGGCCCTGGAGTTCTGCAGTTCAGAGGAATACCCGGCCCACCTCGCCACCGTCGCCCAGGCCCTCGAGGACCGCGCGACGGCGCTCACCGAGGCGCTCAACGAGGAACTCGGCGGCTTCTACCGGATGCCCGAAGGCGGCTACTTCCTTTGGATCGCCGCCCCCGGTGGAGATGCAAGGCGTGCCGCGGCCCAGGCGACACAGCACGGCGTCGCCGTCCAAGGTGGCGACTCGTTCTTCCTCGACGATCGCGGCAATCGCTTCCTGCGCCTCTCATTCGCCGGCCTCCGCCCCGACCTGATGCCGCTCGTCGCCGCGCGACTCCGCGCCGCTTGGCGCGAGTGGCTCTAGCCGACAGCGGGGTGCTTCAGGCGGCCTCCGCGCCCGCGCCCATTGCGTGGAACGCGATCGCCGCGTCGGTCGCCTCGTCCGGGGCCAACTCGGCGGCGATTCGCCCATGTGAGAGTACGAGGATTCGATCCGCCACCTCCCGCAGCTCGTCGTTCTCGGAGGAGCTGACCACCACCGCCGCACCCTTGCCTGCCGCCTCCTCGATCAGCCGATAGATATCGGCCTTGGACCCGACGTCGACACCCCGGGTCGGCTCGTCGAGCAGGATCAGACGCGGATCACACCGAAGCCACTTGGCCAACATGACCTTCTGTTGGTTGCCGCCGCTGAGGGTCGCAACCGGTGCGTCCAGTGAGGGGATCTTGATCCGGTAGCGCTCGACGATGTCACGTTGCTCGGCCGTGTCGCGACTCGGGCGGGCGAAGCGACTGCGCCGCGCCGAGTCCACCATGCCGAGGTTCTCGGCCACCCCGGCAATCAGCACCAACCCTTCGGTCTTACGGTCGGACGGCACGAAGGCGATGCCGCGGGCCATCGCCATTGCCGGACTCAGGCTCTCCACCGCCTCGCCCTCGAAGGCGACCGAGCCAGAGGTGAGATCGATGTACCCGGCCAGGGCCTCGAGCAGCCGGCTGCGGCCCGAGCCGACCAACCCGGCGATACCCAGGGTTTCGCCGGGCATCAGCTCGAGCGTCAGCGGTCCGAGCCCCTCGCAGGTCACGTCGCGGGCCTGCACCGCCGGCTCGCGAGCTTGCCGCCGCGAGGAAGAGGATCCGGTCGGCGGCACCGGGTGGCCGACCATCGCCTCGATCAGCGAGTCGCGGGTGAACTCCGCGGTCGGCGCGCTGGTGATGGTCTTGCCGTCGCGAAGCACGGTCGTGCGATCGGTCAAGGCGAAGATCTCGGCCAGACGATGGGAGACGAAAAGAGTCGAGATCGACTCGGCCCGCAGATCGCGGATGACACCGAAGAGGGACTTCACCTGGTCTTCGGTCAGTGCCGACGTGGGCTCGTCGAGGATCACGGTGTGCGCCCGCATCGAGATCGCCCGGGCGATCTCGACCATCTGCTGCTGATCGATCGGCAGGGTGCCGACCAACCGCGAGGGCGAGACGTCCAGGCGCAGGCGCTGGAGCACCCCGGCGGCGATCTCGTGGCTGGCGGCCCAATCGATCCCGCGGGCCGTCCGCACCAGCCGGTGGCCCAGGAGCACGTTCTCGGTCACCGACAGTTCCGGCACCAGCGTGGTCTCCTGGGTGACGACGACGATCCCGGCGGCCAGTGCCTCCGCCGGACCGGAAAACGTTCGCGGCTCACCCTGGACGAGTATCTGGCCCCGGTCGGGACGCCGTTGGCCGGAGAGCACCCCGATCATCGTCGACTTGCCAGAACCATTCTCACCAATCACCCCGTGTACTTCGCCGGCGGCGATCTCCAGCGAAGCCCCGCGCAGGGCGTGCCCGCCTCCATAGGATTTTTCGATCCCGATTCCCGCCAATGCCCGGGCCGACGGGCGGTCTAGCCGGTTGGACAAATCACGTTCTTTCATGGGGCGGACCTCCCTTATCGTCGATGGTCTCGTGAATTACCCGACGCTTCGATCGGCTGTGAGCAGATCCAATCCCAACCCTTCGGGAGGTCCCCTTGCACAGTAACACCAGATCTACCAAATCTCGGTCGGCGGTATTGCTCCTGATAGCTATTGCGGTACTGGCGGCGTTGGCCCTCAGCGCCTGCGGAGGCAGTGGCAGCAGTTCGAGTGAAAGCTCAAGCAGTTCCGAAAGCTCGTCTGAAACCACCGAAACCGCCAGCTCATCCTCGTCCGAACCAAAAGAAGTCAAGTTCACCAGCAAGGAGTCCGGTCTCCCGACCGGATACGCGGAACCTGAACCGGCGAAGCGGAAGTTGGCATTCCTCACCGTCGTCGGTACGAACGAATTCATGAAGGCGGTCGGCGAAGCGATGAACGCCGAAGCCGAACAGCTTGGCGGCAGCGTCACGGTATTTGACGCCAAGGAAG
>ERZ778021.2561-NODE-2561-length-15811-cov-4.866527_pt1 | contig 15811 bp, 12 predicted proteins | sample MGYA00375751_ERZ778021 | MGnify/ENA primary metagenome ERZ778021 (study PRJEB29350, sample SAMN05389814) | bioreactor metagenome | isolation source: Thiocyanate stock bioreactor | place: South Africa: University of Cape Town | collected 2013-08-29 ... | reverse complement strand
GGACGAAGTGGTGGCAGCATTGGTCACAGCCGCAGACGGTGAGAACAAGGCAACCGTCTATCTGAAACGCCAGACGGGCAAGCAGATGGCCAAACGACTGGGCGTGAGCCAGATCGACGAACAGGCAAACACTGACGAGCCGTCGTACTTCAAGCAGACCGGCAAGAAAACCACCTTGCTGGTCGGCGCGGCATCTGAGGTTTTTGTGGGCAACGACGGCATCAGGTACCAATCGGCGGTGACTTGCCAGCAGATCAGGTGAACATCAACGCGCACATATTGGATGCATAGACACTTCAGGCTCCCCGCCCACTGGCTTGGTTTGCTAAAACGCAAATCAGGATCGACCGTCACTGTCTTTCTGGATACCGAATTCACCGGGCTCGACTGGCGCTATCCACGTCGCTTGATTTCGGTCGGACTGGTGGCCAGCAAGGAGAGTCTGGATGCATGGTATGCAGAGGTCGATGGATGGTCAGAGGAGGACTGCACGCCATGGGTTCAAGCGCATGTGCTCCCTCTGTTGACCGAACCACGCATGACTCGCAAAGCGGCGGCGAAGTCCCTCCCCGTCTGGCTCGCGCGGCTGGGCTCTGTTCAGATTGCCAGCGATTCGCCCAATGACTGGGATCTCCTGGGCTATACCCTGCCGCGCAATGTCGCGCCTGAACGGCTTGACCTGGCGCCACGGCTCCAACAAGCAGACCATCGCAATGCACTCACCAACTACTGGGAACTCCATGGCGGACAGCACAACGCACTTTCGGATGCGCGCGCACATCGTCACGCGAGCGCACTGATTGAACAAGTTCCCCGACAGGATCCCTCAGATTGAGACCAGCATTCACTTCCCGTCCAGCGCCACGGTCTGGATGATATTCTCGAACTCGGCCAGCACGTCGGGCTGACACTGTTTCAGGAATCGATAGACCGCCTTGTTGTCGACCAGCTTGCCAAGGTAGCCGCGCGCCAGCACGAGCAGCAGAACGTCCTGCCCGTAGGACTTCTCGACCACCTTCAGTTGTCCTTGCAGGTTGCCCATTTCGCGCTCCATCTTGACCATCTGTTCTGCCGTGACACCCGGCAGCTTCCGGGCGCGCTTCTCCCCCGCCACCAAGTGCGCCGGCGTCGCCGCGAACAAGGCTTCGGCATAGGCGATGGTCATGTTGTTGGCCGTGAGCATCAGTTCCACGCACTCGACCTGTCGTGTCGGCTTCATTCGGCGCAGCACCGATCCGAGGCCAGCGGGGAAGTGCTGATCCTTCAGCATCTCAACCGCTTCCGGGCAGATGCCGTCGAGCAAGCTCACCTTCTTATGGATCAAGCTGGTGTCCACATTCAGAGCCTTGGCCAATCGCTCCACCGTCACGCCACGCTCGACCGCGCGCCGCAACATCTGGTGCTCCTGGATGGTCGCGATGCGGTTGATCCGGTTGTTGTAGGTGTAGCTCTCGTCGTCCGTGGCGATCAAGCAAGGCGCGTCGGTGTAACCGAGTTGCCGCAGTGCCAATAGGCGCATGTGTCCGTCAAGCAGAATGTGCTGGCCAGTCTTCTTGTCGGCTTTGCTGACGCTCAGCGGCTCGATCAGCCCAATGGCCTCCATCGAAGTGACGATCTGCTTGAATTTGCGCGAGGCATGCAGGCCCTCCGGCGGCTTGCGCGACGGCAGAATCCGATCCAGTGCCAGCGTGATCGGCTCCGGGATGAAACCCAGTGGTGGCTGGCTCATGCGGCATGTCCTCCGCCCCAGATGCGCTCGGCCAGTTGCTTGGGCAGGGTGTCCAGTCCTTCGGCGCGCAGCAGGTTGGAGAAATGTTCGTCTGCCAGCAACTGGCGCAGTGCCTCGATCACGAACAGCAGACGCTGCTGCGCGAACTCGGCCTTCTTGACCAACAGCTTCTGCCGTTCCACCTCGTTCTGGTAGTTGCGCACCAGGCTGGAAGTCGTGACGGCGGCACCCTTGCGTGCGGGCCGGTGCGCCAGCGTTTTGCCGAGGGCGCTGCGCCGCTGGAGCACGCGCCGCGCCTGCATCAACTGCCCGCCGCGCAACTGGCCGCTTTCGTAGGCATCCTGCAAGGCGTTCTGGACGGATTCCTCGTCGCTTGCACCCGCGATGGTGATGGCGACGTTCAGTGGAACTCTCCCGGCCTCGACGGCGGCCAGCAGACGTTCCTCGCCTTTCTCAAAGAGGAGCAGGATCCCCTTGATGTAGTCAGGGCTCAAGCCCGTCTTCTGGGCGATGACGCGCTTGTCGTAGCCCTGCTCGCTCAACTGCTGGATGCTCATCAGCAGTTCCAGCGCGCTGTATTTGCGGCGGGCGATGTTCTCGGTCAGGCTCATGATGAAGGCGTCTTCATCGTTGACCGTGACGACCAGCGCTGGGATTTCCTTCTCGCCGAGCGACTTGAACGCCTTGAGCCTGCCTTCGCCACAGATCAGCAGATAGCGCTTGCCGTCTTCGAGATCGCTGCGCGGCGTGACCGTGACGGGTTTCTTCAGGCCGATCTTCTTGATGTTGCCGACGATCTCCTCGAACACTCGGCCATTGCGGTCGCGCGGGTTGAGCACGACGATCTGATCGACCGGAATCATCTGCAATGCGGTGGGGTGATGGGACCGGCTCATGCTGCCCTCCGGATGCGGCTTCGCTCGGCCATGCCATAGAGGCCATCCAGCGTGTCGAAGCGGTAGCTTTCGAGTTCCAGGCCGTTGTGGTCGGCCAGGTGGATGCCGCCTTGAACGCGCGGACGACCGAAGTCCAGGCGCGGCAGCAGGTAGTAGTCCAGCGGTGCTTGGTTCGTTTTGTCGAGCCGGACGGCGACCGTGATGTCCGGCGTCAGGCTGGTGTCGAAGCGCACCTTCCAGCGGCGGCGGCCGTTGTCCAACGACTGACAGCGCGAGAGGACGAGCGAGACGGTGAACTCGCGGTTGACCGTGAGCAGGTCGTTCGCCGGATCGCGCACGACCGCACCGCCGACCTCAGCGATCATCCGTTCGGTCTGGCCGACGATCTCCGGGTGCAGCCGACGCAGGAACTGGTTGACCTCCAGGTACTGGTAGTCCCGATCTGGGGTGAAGCCCACCGTCTGGTAGGCGCGGATCAGGCTGCCGAAGCGGTGCGCGTAGGCCGCCGATGACGGCATGCCTTCCGCTTCGTCGATGATCAGGCCGGAGAGGTAGCCGTGCTGCTGGAACAGGCGGCGCAGCTTCTCGATCAGTTCCTCATTGCTGAAGCGGTGTGCCCGTGCGCGCAGGATGCCCTGTGCCGTGTAGAACAGGTCGGGCGGCACGATGCCCTCGAACGCGCCCTCCTTCTTGATCCACATCTCCGGCTGGTTCACGACCCGCACCTTCTTGAGCTTGAAGGAGCGCCGGTTGTAGACGTTGTTGCCGATGTATTTCTCGTTGGAGAGAATTTCGCGCACGGTGGCGCGTGTCCAGTCGCGCCCGAGGTCGGTCTGAATGCCTTTGGCGTTGAGCCGCTCGGCGATTTCCGACTCGAACAGTGCGTCTTCGACGAACCAGCGGTAGATCTGGTTCACGACGGCGACTTCGGCATCCGGGCCGGGCTGCAAGATCACGCGGTCGGTTTGCAGGCTCTTGTGCTCGCCGCGCACCAGTTCGCCTTTGACTGAACGAGACTGGTCGACCAGTACACGACGCAGGCCGTAGCCCGCCGGCCCACCCTGCCGGAAGCCCAATTCGATCAGGCGGCACTGCCCGGCGAACACCTTCGCCGACAGCTCGCGGCTGTATTCGCCAGCCATGTTGCGCTTCATGGCCTTGAAAACATTGGACATGGCCGAGCCGTCGTTCTCGAACATCTCGGCGCAGTAGGCCACCTGAATTCCAGCGCGGCGGCAGAGGTATTCGTAGTAGGCACTTTCGTCGGCGTCCTGGAACCGGCCCCAGCGGCTCACGTCGTAGACGAGCACGATCTGGAAATCGACATTGCCCGACTGCACATCCGCGATCAGTCGCTGCAACGCCTGCCGCCCATCAATGCGCAGCCCGCTCTTGCCTTCGTCGGCATAGGTGCGAACGATCTCTATGTTGCGCCGGGCGGCGTACTCGCGGATCTTGTCGCCCTGATTTTCCGTGGAGTATTGCTGATGGTCGGTGGACATGCGCACGTACTGCGCGGCGCGGTACGTGTGGCCTGGGCCTGTCGGGCTTGGAGATGGTTCTTTCGCTGGCATAGACCCAGTCACTTCAATGGTTGACGTTTCGGGTCTACCACTCCCTTCATTGGCTGTGCTGCCGCCGCGTGAATATTACGAAGGCAGCCGCCAGACAGCTGGAATCGTTGCCATGCAGGATGTTCGAGAACCCGTTTGGAGGCGAAGTTACGGGCGGATCAGCGGGACGTCGATGAAGTCCTCTCTTGACGCATCCATCTTGCGCGGACACGTCACGGCCACTGGCGTGATCTCAACGACCCACGATGCGCCGTCTTCTCTCGGAAACGCCGGGTGCCGCGTGATCCGGTACAGGCCCGGCGGCAAGTCGCACACGTCCATCTTTGCAAGATCGTCGTTTCGGGCCTGATCGCGCGGCCGCTGCTGCTCGCGGTCGCGCTGCACGTGGTCGGGCTGGGCCTCGCGGTGATTGCGCCAGTAGTCCGGATTGCGCTGCGACCACGCTTGCTGGGCGGCGCGCTGGTTGTCCCGGTAGTCAGGGTCGGACTGGAGCTTGGCCCGATGCCACTGGCGCTTGCGAGCGCGCTGGCATTCAGGGGTGGGACAGTAGGCTTGGTCGGGAACTTGTGGGCGTGGCTCAAAGGGCTCACCGCAACAGGCACAGCATCGGGTCATCGTCAGCATCTCCATACGAATTCGCATGGAAACCGCGACCGATCACCGCAGCCGGGCAGTCACTCGCACGGGCGAACACTCAGCGGAGCCATCAGCCGATGGTTGTTGAACCATGACACCCATTCCAAGGTCGCCTCGCAGGTTCTCCAGAGCGCCCGGCGATGGATCAACTCGGCCTTGTACAGCCCATTGATCGCCTCGGCCAAGACGTTGTCGTAGGAGTCGCCCTTGCTGCCCACTGAGGGCTCAATGTCGGCCTCAGCCAACCGTCGCCGCACAGCATCGAAGCCTTGCTGCAATGCAAGGCTGAGTCCGCACTCAAGACCGATGCAGTAGAACCCAAGATCAAAGCAACCGGATTATCCCAAAGGGCTGATGGATTTATCCTAACCTTGAAGAAAGGCCAACGGCCATCGCTGTTTGGTGACGATTTGATGGCGGTATTGGTCACGGCCGCTGACAGCGAGAAAAAGATAGCCGTTTACCTGAAGAACCGACCCAGGAAACATCTGACCAATTGATTTTAATTAATGCGAATTGATGATCAAACGAACACCGATGAAGCATCATGCCACAAGAAACATCAAGAAAAAATTTTCGATCAACTCGGCATCTAAAATATTTGTCGGCAACAGCAGCATAAAATATCAATCGCCCGCGCCAGCCAGCAATACAAATGAAATGGACAACCTGATTTTCAACACCTTTCCCACAAAGAGACAATCAAATTAATTCTCAATCAATTTGTGACTTTGCAACACAGGAAGTTCCAAATAAATTCAGATCGCAAAATGCAACCGCCATATGACGATTTGGCATAAATGGTTAAATTTCAAAAATAAATCAGGTATTTCATTAATATAAATAATGGCAAAACAAGAATTTACCGTGATCAAAGGAAATACATCATCGGAACTAGAAGTGACCTCGAGCATGTTTGCAACGAGCTGCAATGGCGTCAGGACGGGGTTCCAAAAGTTGCTTGTTTCGGATTCAGGAGCGGATCGTCTCGTTCGCAGGTGTGATTATTCTGGTCACAGTGTAGCGTTACTCCCCACAAAAGCGTACGTATCGCCGCCCAAGAGTGTACGTATCGCAGCACAAGCAGGGGCAAGTGGGCTCCCATTTCTACGCGAACGTGCCCAAAAGCTGCATGAATGCATACGTATCGCAGCACAGATTATCTAGTCCTCGCCAGCACAGTGGTTGGGCGGCAAAAAAGGGAGTAACGCTACCCTGACTTCTCGTGACCAAGATGCTGCATGCCGACGTGCGAACACTATATGGGGTTGAATAGGAGACATAAAGGGGCGCTTAACAACCTGCTCGGTGATGCGATGGTGTCATGACGGTGCCATCATTGCGCCGAATGGAAAAATCTTCACATCCCGCGCCAGATAACACGCTTACGACACCATTGCAGCACACATCCAGCCCCTTGATGCTACCCTGATGGCACATTGCAATCGAATTATCAAAAAACTAATTTCAGATTTAATTTTCAGAATTTTTATCATCATCCAACTCTTGCTGCTGAAGCCCCTCGCAAATCTGACTAATGACTTGATAGCAGTCCCTTGGAGTGCTTGTAGCATCCTCTCGTATTCTAATCTCGCATGGCTTGTATCTGCTCTTGCAGCAACTGTAGCTTTTTCCTCAGCTGAGCTACCTCTATGCACAGCTGATCGCGCTCGGAGTGATACAGATCACTCACATGCTGGGATTTTTCCAATGCCGCACGAAGCTCTTTGATAAAGGCATTTCCTTTGTGGATTTCATTCGACAAACGATCAATTTCCTGATCTCGCTCCGCGATCACGCCATTCGCATGTATGGTGGCTTCATTCCAGCCTTGGGTGTACCCATGCTCTCGCCCAACGGCCACGCCATCGGCCATGCCATTGGCATGTCCGTTGTTGTAGCCAACAGATTCGGCAAGATAAGAGTTATTAAATATTGGCATTTAAACAATCACTCCTCAAGATATAAAATAACTGCCGGAGTTGCGCGTGCTATAGCATTTTCCTTTTGCATTTCCTGCTGCCATTTTCTTTATTGGGTTGGCTGGAATGAAGTCGCTCTCTTTCGATCAAGGGAATGAGTGTTTTATGCGATGTTCGCATATTCCATGATCGCATGCAACCTCATGGGCCTAGCTGCCCATGTACAAGACCCTCTACACCCGCGAATACCAGCAGATGCTTGCGCTGCTGCGTGCCAAGCGCACAGATGCCCAAGTCAGCCAGGTGGATCTGGCACGCCGCCTGGCGTGGACGCAAGCGGACGTGAGCAAGTGCGAGACCGGAGTGCGCAGGCTGGACGTGATCGAGCTCAGAATCTGGCTCAAGGCGCTGGGCTGCGAGCTGGCGGACTTCGTGCGGGAACTGGACAGCAGCTCACCCCTGCTGCTAGATCAGGCGTAGCCCGCTGCCGCTGCCCAGCCGCAGTCCCTTGGTTGAATAGTGGTGGCGGACGGTTGCCGCCTGAAAAAGTGACGTGTGCACCTCGGCAGGTTGCTGCGGGCTTGCAGGTGCTTTTTCGGCAAAGCCGCTTTTGACTCACGCGCCTGGATGCGTCTCCAGCCATCGCCGCCCGAGGGCCGTCAGGCGGTAACGCTGCTTGCTGCTGCGCAGCTTGTCGGGCAGGGTCATTTCCACCAAACCCGAACCGAGGGCTGGCAGCAGGTAGGCTTTGCGGAAGTGCTCGTCGTTTTTGAGTGCCAACCCCTCTTGCAGTTCTTGGCGTGACATCTCCCCAACCAGTACCCATAGCACGCGTTCGACTTCCGTGGTGACTTCCGTGGTGACTTCCGTGGTGACTTCCGTGGAACCCGCCACCGGCCTCGGAATCACCGCCCTGAACTCATTGCCCTCCACATCATCCACCAGCCGGGTTTTCGGCCAGTCTTGCAGCACGCGCGGGATGCCGGTGCCGATGCCTCGGTACGGCAGGATGCTGACCGCGTGATTGGTCAAGGTGGGGTTACGCCGATTCGACTTGCCCTGCCGAATTTGCTCCGTGCTCAGGCTGTCGGGCAGGTGGCCAGGGCTGATGATCTCGATACGGTCGGCGAAAATCAGCAGACGAACCGAGGCGCTGGTGAAGTAGTCACGGTGGATCAGCGCGTTGACCAGCAATTCGATGATGGCCTGTTCCGGCACTTCCAGCAGGCCCAGAGAGTTGAAATTCTGGTCGCGCTGGACATGGTGCAGGTTGCGCTTGATGAAGCCCAAGCTGCGCTGGTACTGCTCCAACAGCGTGCCGTCGATGTCCTCGCTGTCCAGATAATGGTGACTGGCCAGTGACGTGCCGGGGAAGGCCACGGCCTTGACCATGAACGCGGGCCGGTAACGCTGCGGGTGCTTGCCGAATAGCAGCAGGCCCGCGAGGTTCAGTTCCTGCCCATCGCCCAATCCGATGTTCTGCAAGGTCTGCGGTAAAGGCTGGCCGGGCAATTGGCCGTAGCGCCGGTTGAAGTAATCGTGGAACGTCTTTTCGTCGATATCGGTGGCAGAGGTGCCTTCCACCGGAATCACATCGGCATAGATCAACCCGGAGCGCTGGAACAGACGCTGGATTTCCTCCCGCGCCGTGACGTGCCGCTTGTCCGAACCACTCTTGACCCAGATGCGTCCCTGGCTGTCCAGGTAAGGCTTGCTCAGGCCATTGGGCACGGTGACGGCTATCACGATGCCCTGTGCCGTCTGGATGTTCTCGGTGGTCGGGTGAACCGGCGGGCGAACGTTCTGCGACGCGGCATTCGAGATCAACTGGTTCAAGCGGCGCACGTTGGCCGCATCCAACCCGGTCACCTTGCCGTTGTCGTCCGCGCCCAGCAGCAACAGGCCGCCGCCGCTGTTGGCGAACGCAGCCAGTTCCGCCGCGATGCTGTCGGCGTTGGTCTCGTCGCGCTTGAACTGGTGGTGGCTGTCTTCGCCGCGCGCGAGAAGGGGAAGGAGGTCGGCTTCGTTCACAGCATCCTCTGAACAGGCTCGTCCGCCCTCTGACCCAATGGGTTTCTAATGCTGATCAGTGGCTTTCTACTTGAGGTCGTCACCGGTAGTGTTCCTGTGGAATGCCAAGTTCGTTTGCTCCTGCCCTGAGAAAACGCGGCTGAGCAGGCTGTCTGTGGAGGCATCGCCGTAACGATCAGCAAGCACAGTGCGCAGCTTCAGCAATCGTTTGTTGGCCGTGTCCACCAACGAGCCGAAGGTTGCTGCTCGAACACGTCCGTATTCCGGGTTGCCCAGCTTCTTGTCCTTCTCCACGCCTGCTGCGATTTTCTGCCCGACGACCCACGCGCAGATATACGGCGCACCAGACATGGCCCCCGACAGCTTGATGTCCTGCACGTAGTTGTCGGCTTGGGTGACTTCCTTGCGGGTCAGCTCGAATCCACCCTTCTTCAGTTCGATCACCAGAACGTGTTGCATCTGGGTGAGCGTGGAATCGGCGGGATCGAAGGATTCGACGCCCGTCATCTGCCACGTCGTTTTGTCCGGGAGCACCACGATGTCGGGACGATTCCGGTCGTTGATGAAGTGCGCTTCGCTGTTCTTGAACAAGTCATTGGCCACGGTTTTCAGCGTGACGTTCGAGCAATACTCCTGTGACTCGAACTCCGGCCCGAACAACCAGCGCGAGCGCAGGATTAGCGGATGCAGGGTGTGCAGTTCCTCGGTGTTCGGATCGTCGGCCAAGCGGCGGATGGTTTCGATGACGCTCAGACGGCTGTCGATCTCATCGAGAACACGTAGCGCATCCTTGACCGTCCACTCTCCAAGCAGGCGATCCAGGCCATCGATGTCATCGGCGGGCAATTCCGAGAGCTTCTGGAGCAGCGCTGTGCCGCTTTTGGTTTTCTCAAGATGAATCACGGCCTTGACGGCGGTGGCGAGGAAATCCGGCGAGATCGTGGGATGCTCCTGCGCCACGATCTTCGTGAACTCGGCGACTTCAAGCCGCGCGCCTTGACCCAAGGTAGCCAATTCAGTTCGGTTCTGCTTCAGGGCATCCTCAGACGTAGCCTCGACGATCTCGGCGGCGAGCGTCTGCGCCACCTTGCCGATATGTTCGGCCGTCGCCCGGTACAGGTCGCGGACGGCCTCTGTCGGGAGGAAAGCCGTCCAGTCCTGCTCCACATCGGCGTCATAGCCTTGCGTATCAACAATTACCTTGTAGCGACGCGCAAAACGCGTGCGCCCGTCGAACGATGCCACCTGCCCAATCGACCACGACGGCGTGCCGACCAGCCGCCGCTGCACCCAGAAGGCGACACCTTGATGCACAGAGGACTGGTTGAGCCGGGTGGTGTCGATCACGAAGACCGTGGCGCTCCGGCCACTGCCGAGATCAAGTGTTTCCTGGCTGACCTTGCCGTCGATTTCATCGAATGACAGTTGTACGCCGTTGACCCGGATTTCAAACGCCGGGTCATGGATGAAACGCGCGGCCAGCACGGTCAGGATTTCATCGGCATCGGGCAGCTTGCGCGCCACCTGCACCGACAGTCGGGTGCCGCTGCCAGTCTTGCGCCCCGAGGTTTCGCTGCGCAGCACAAAGGGACTGGGGCCGGATTCCGTGCCAACGACAAAGCTTGTCATCACGCCATCACGCCACGTTTGCACTTCGTATTCGTCCGCAAAGCACAGCAGGCCGTGTCGCCCGATGCCGTTGCGCCCATAGGCCCGGCGCGGCCGGGTGGTTCTCCCGGATGGGAACTCGACATTCGTACCCTGATGCTTTTCGCGGTTGTAGCGCAGCGTCATCCACCGTTTCTTGAACTGCGCCGGGGTCATGCCATGACCGTCATCGGTGACGGTCAGCGTGCCGCCGATTTCGGCGGGCAAGATCAAATCCACCTGGGATGCGCCTGCGTCCCACGCATTGGCCACCAGTTCCGTCAGCGCCACCTGCGGCACGTGGGCGACCTGCCCGAGCTCCCGCAACAGGTAGTCATCCTCGAACAGTGCTGTTTGTGACTGCGTGTCAGGCATTGGTCATCCCTTCCACAGAAAACACCCGCTCCAGCGTCGCGGGCAACAGGGCGGCGTTGGCAGCACGCAGGGTGGTGTGCTTAGTCTTGAGCACCTTGGCGTACTTGGCTATCTCGCGCAGCTTAAGTTGTGTGGCCATCGAAGGCACGGGCATCTCGTAGTTCAGAAAGGTCGATGGTTGCAGGCGACGGCGACGCAGGTTCGTGCCACCGGAGAGTTCCGCGAGTGCGGGCCAAACTTCAGGTGTGCGGAAATAGATGTCGAGGACTTCGGGCAATACGGCATCGGTATCGACCGAGAACACCGGAAACTCAGGTGATACCACCATGCCATCGCATTCGTCTGGAACGACACCCAGCGCGCCCTCCCAGGCCATCAGCTTGGGGTAGGTGAAATCGCCAGCCCGAACCGTGGACAGGCGGTCGTAGGCAAATTCGCTGCCTGACTTCATTGCACTGGCGAAGACGCCACGGCCAAACGAATAAACGCCCGCGAAACGGTATTGCGTTGCCATGTCCACGGCCACGTCGGGCTGTCGCTGGGAAAGCAGCTCTGACATTGGGCGCTTTCGTGGTTGTTCTCCGGGTGGATGAAAAATATACGCGCGTAGCAATGTATCCACATCGCGCTCGGCGGCATCCAGGTGCGCTTCGAGTTGTCGGGTTTTCTCGGCCAGCGCATCGAGGCGGACGACGAGGGCTTGCTGTTCGGCGAGGGGTGGGAGCGGAACCTCCAAGCTCAGGAACTGTGTCGCTGAGACGGTTTCACGACGTGCCCCCATGCCTTTCGCTTTGCCTTGAAGCTGTCGCCATACGGCGTCACGTTTGCAGTACCAGTCCAGAAATCGCGTGTCTAGACGCGAATGTTCCGCACGAAAGGTTGGGAAAACAGGGGAAAGGAACCAGCCGTCAAACTCGGAAGTGATCCGAGCAACAGCACCCTCCCAAGCCTTCGGCGAGCTGATGACGAAGTCGTCTTCGTGTAGGCGATGGAAATTTTTGTAGGTTGCGCCCGAAACGTCTGTTTCGCCACGACTGAATAGCCCGCGCCCAAAGCCGTAAACACCAGCAAGGTTCACCGTGGACAAGGTCGCCGTTGGTACGGCATCAACGCAGGCTTGCATCACCTCGCCCAAGGCGACGGTCGGCCACGCCTTCATGCCTGCACCTCATTCACCAAGGCCTCAATCTTGCCCAGCAGCCGCATCACCTCGGCTTCGTGCCCGTGCATGGAGGCGATCAAATCCTTCGGATCAGCGTGCTCCAGCCCGGCTTTGGCGTTGGGGTTCTTGCGATCGAGGTTGTAGTTGCTGGCGGCAATGTCAGCGGCGCTGACTTGCCACGCCTGCGGGCCTTCCTCACGGGCGTTCCACCACGCCAGCACGGGCGCGAATTCGTCGAACTGCAAGGGGGCGGTCTTGCTGTATTTTTTGCGGCCTTCAGGCAGGGGCAGTTCGTAGTACCAGATGCTTTGCGTCGGCCCACCGCGTTCGAAGAACAGCAGGTTGGCCGGAATGTCGGTGTAGGGCGCAAACACGCCTTGCGGCAAGCGCACGATGGTGTGCAGATTGAATTCCTTGAGCAGCTCGGCCTTGATGGCGGCGGCCACGCCGTCGCCGAACAGGGTGCCGTTGGGCACGACCACCGCTGCACGGCCACCGCGCTCTGCTGTCTTCTTGCCCTTCACCGGCGCGCCGGCCACGCGCAGCTTGCGCATGATGTATTGCAGGAACAGCAGCGCGGTTTCTGCCGTTTGCATGTTCGGCGGAAAGTTGGCCTTGATGCCCGCCTCTTCCTCGCCACCAAAGGGCGGGTTGGTGAGGATCACGTCCACGCGCTCGTCGTGGCCGATTTCGGTGATGCGCCGCTCCAGCGTGTTGCCGTAGGCGATCTGCGGCGCTTCCAGCCCGTGCAGCAGCAGGTTCATCTGCGCCAGCATGTAGGGCAGCGGCTTGGCTTCCTGGCCGGTGAGCGTGTCGCGCTGCAGGGTGCGGCGCTGCTCGGTGGTCTTGACCTGGGCGTGGATGTGGTCGAAGGCTTCAACCAAAAAGCCGCCGGTGCCGCAGGCGGGGTCGAGCACGGTGTCGCCCAGTTGCGGGTTGGTCACCTGCACCATGAAGCGCACCACGGGGCGCGGGGTATAGAACTCGCCGCTGTCGCCCGCCGCATCGCGCATTTCACGCAGCATGGATTCGTACAGATGCGAGAGGGTGTGGATTTCCTCGCTGGCGTTGAAGTGGATGCCGTTGATCTTGTTGACGATGTCGCGCAGCAGATAGCCGCTGACCATGCGGCTTTGCACACCCTTGAACACGTTGGCAATGACTTCGCGCTGGCTGCCTTTTTCACCCTGGCCCGCCAGGGCGCGTAGATACGCGAACAGGCCCTGGCCCACGCTGCCGTCGGCGCGGTAGGTGCGTTCCTGCCCGATGAAGTCCAGCAGTTCGTCGCCGGTAATGCCGTCTTCGCGCGCGGCCCAGTCGCGCCAGCGGTAGGGCGCTTCGATGATGGGCTGGTAGCGCTTGCCGTCGAGCGCGGCTTCCTGTTCGTGCTTGAATTCAAGATCGTCGAGGAACTTGAGGAACATCACCCAGGTGAGCAGCGGCAGGCGATCCACGTCGCCGTTGAGGCCTTTGTCCTTGCGCAAAATCTTGCGCGCGCTGCCGATGAGTGCGGAGAGGTTGTCGCGGGTGGTGAGCGGGGTTTTGTTTTTTGCCGTGGCCATCGGGTTCGGGTTTTATTGGTAGAGCGCGGTCTGCAGGCGGGTGACGGCTTCGCGCATAGCGGGCACGCCGCCAAAGTGGCGAGTGGCAATCTCGGCGGGAGAGCCGTAGCGGTCGAAGGGTTGCACCTTCATCAGCTCGGACAGCGCATTGAACTGGATGATGCCGCGCTCGATGTAGCGGTCGAGCAGCAGCGTGAGGATTTCGCGGGCCGTGTCGCCGTACTGCGCAAATAGGTCTTGGGTTTGCCGTTTGGCCGCTTCGGCACGTTGGCGGCGCGTACGCAGCGGCGCGTCCCATGCCAGATGGCACAGCAAATCAAAGGGGTCGGCGTCGGGCTGTTCGCTGCTGGAGGCCAGTTCCTCAAAGCTGATGCCGCGCTCGGTCAACTCGCGCAGCACCTCGGCGCGCGTATCTGGGTTGGCCCATTTGGATTGCAGCGCCTCGCGCGTGGGGTAAAGCGTGCGCAGGGCGCGGCCCGAGTAGTCGGTGTACTTGACGACCTGGAGCTTCTTGCCGTCGGTGTCGAGGTCATAAACCAGGTGGCCGATGACTTCGACTTCGCCGCCGTCGATGTAGAACTTGCGCGGCTCGAGTGGCGGCTCGCCGATCACATGACCCGTGCCTGGGCCGATCTCTTCCTCGGGCAACGGATACTTGGTTTCTTCCTGCGGCTCTGGCTCAGTGGCGGTGGTACCGATCTGCTCGCCTGCTTCATCGACCGTCACCACTTCGATGCGCGCCGGGTCGCCATCGAAATCCGGGTCGGCGAAGTGCTGCGTGGCGGTGCCGGTGAAGTCAATGATGTTGAAGTATTCCTTGCCGTAGTCCACCTTGAGCCGGGTGCCGCGTCCGATGATCTGCTTGAATTCGGAGCGCGAGCCGACCACGCGGGCCAGCACAACGTTCTTGACCATCTCGGCATCGACGCCGGTGGTCAGCAACTGCGAGGTGGTGAGGATGACGGGCGTGGTTTTGTCCACGTCCTGAAAATCCGCCAGATGCGCCAGGCCGATGTCGCCTTCGTCGGCGGTGACGCGGCAGACGTAATTGGGGTGCTGCTGCACCAGATCGTTGTTCAAGTTGATGAGCTCCTGCCGCATCTCGGCGGCGTGCTCCTGATCGACGCAGAACACCAGCGTTTTGGCGAAGCGGTCGGTGCCTTTGAGCAGGTCGGTCAGGTGGCGGGCCATGGCCTTGGTGCGGGCGCGCAGCGCCACGACGCGCTCGAAGTCCTTGGTCTGGTATTCGTCGTCGGGCACCTCGCGGCCAAAGCGGTCGAGTTCGTCCTTGCTGGGCCGCCAGCCCGCCGCGTCAACCGTGGTGATGACGCGGTGTACGCGGTAGGGGGCGAGAAAGCCGTCTTCGATGCCCTGGCGCAGGCTGTAGGTATAGACGGGATTGCCGAAGTATTCGTAGCTGTCGCGCGATTCTTCGCGCAACGGCGTGGCCGTCATGCCGAACTGCACGGCGGGCGCGAAGTAGTCGAGCACCACGCGCCATGCGCTTTCATCTCGGCTGGAGCCACGATGGCACTCGTCGATGATGATGAGGTCGAAAAAATCCGGACGGTACTGGCGGAACACGTCGGCGGTGGCCGTGGTCAGCGCCTGATAGATGCCGAAATACATGTCCCGACTCTGGCTGGTATCGCCACCGCTGATCTTGTGCCGGGCATCGCCAAAGGGCGCGAACATTTTGGCCATCGGGTCATCGACCAGGATGTTACGGTCGGCGAGGAACAGGATTTTGGGGCGGCGGTACTTGCCGGTTCGGTTCCAGCGGCTGTTCAACAGCTTCCAGCAAACCTGGAAGGCCACATTGGTCTTGCCGGTGCCGGTGGCCAGGGTGGCGAGGATGCGCTTCTGGCCCAGAAGAATGGCCTCGATCACGCGCTGGATGGCGATGCTCTGGTAGTAGCGCGGCACCTTGCCGGAGACCAGGTTGAAGGGTTCCAGCAGGTGCTTGGTTCCATCCTGCGGCAGGTGCGCGGCGCTGGTCAGGCGGGCGAACAGCTCATCCGGCGTGGCGTAGCGATCCACCTCTCTCTCGGTGCCCGTGGTGTAGTCGATTTCGATGATGCGATGACCGTTGGTTGCGTAGGCGAACTTGAGGCCGAGGATTTCGGCGTACTCGCGTGCCTGCTGCACGCCGGTTTTGGCGGGCAACCCCGCCTCCTTGGCTTCCACCACGGCCAGCGGGTAGTCACGGCGGTAGTACAGCAGGTAGTCAGCCCGCTTTTGCTGGCCGCGCCGCACCTTGCCGCCCGCGACGATGAT
>ERZ778021.2559-NODE-2559-length-15818-cov-5.967900_pt1 | contig 15818 bp, 12 predicted proteins | sample MGYA00375751_ERZ778021 | MGnify/ENA primary metagenome ERZ778021 (study PRJEB29350, sample SAMN05389814) | bioreactor metagenome | isolation source: Thiocyanate stock bioreactor | place: South Africa: University of Cape Town | collected 2013-08-29 ... | reverse complement strand
CGTCGAGGATCTCGTTCTGCAGACGCTCGGTCATCGTCTTCTCACGACGACCCTTCGCGTAGCTGACGAGCCAGCGCAGCGCGAGCGTGTTCGCGCGGTGCGGCTTGACCTCGACCGGCACCTGGTAGGTCGAGCCACCGACGCGGCGGCTCTTGACCTCGAGGGTGGGGCGGACGTTGTCGAGCGCCTTCTTGAGCGTTGCGACGGCATCCTGGCCGTTCTTCGCCTCGACGCCCTTCAGGGCGTTGTAGACGATCGACTCGGCGAGCGACTTCTTGCCGTCGACGAGGATCTTGTTCACCAGCTGGGTGACGATCGGAGCACCGTAGACCGGGTCGTTGACGACGACGCGGCGGGGTGCGGGTCCCTTGCGAGGCATCGGACTCAGCCCTTCTTGGCGCCGTAGCGGCTACGGGCCTGCTTGCGGTTCTTGACGGCCTGGGTGTCCAGGGCGCCGCGAACGATCTTGTAGCGGACACCGGGGAGGTCCTTGACACGGCCTCCACGGACGAGCACGAGCGAGTGCTCCTGCAGGTTGTGGCCCTCACCCGGGATGTAGGCCGTGACCTCGGTGCCGTTGCGAAGCTTGACACGGGCGACCTTGCGCATGGCCGAGTTCGGCTTCTTGGGCGTGGTCGTATACACGCGGGTGCAGACACCCGCCTGCTGCGGGTTCGCCTTCAGGGCGGGCGCCTTGGTCTTGGTGACCTTGGGCGTACGTCCCTTGCGAACCAACTGCTGAATGGTTGGCACGTTCTCTCCTTGTAAAGCTGTGCGGGCTCTCGCCTGCACAGGTGCTGCACGGTGACAGCGATGGTGGTTTCACCACAGATCCACCGGCACGGCGGATGCCGAGCATGGGTGGTGGATATGCCGTGGGGGCGGCCTGTTCGCAGACCGGTCCCGATCGTGTGCCGAACCCCGTCCGGATGCCGTGGCACGGCGGACGGCGCGCGTATACGCACACCCGGTCAATACTACGCCGTATGACGAACGCGGGCAAACGCGCCCGGTGAGTCGCGCCCTGCTCCCGCCGCGCTCGCCTCAGCGTTCGATGCGCGCGAGGTGGAACTCCTCGTCGCCGAGGAAGAACCGCTCCCCCGCGTCGATCTTCGAGCCCGGGTCCACCTCGACCTCCTCGCCCATGAAGGTGCGAACGAGCACGCCGTTCGTCGAGGCCAGATCGGTGATCGTCCAGACGTCGTCGTGCCGTTCGAGGCGGGCGTGGGTCTTGGACACGGTGAGAGCCTCGCCCGCAACGGCGATGAGCTGCGCTTTCGGGAAGGCCGTGTCGGCGGCCGGGCGGCGCCCGAGGATGACGACGTCTGCCGTGATCGCGACCGGCGCACCGGATGCCGGGACGAGCTGCCACACCGCCGCGCGGACCCGCCGCGTGATGACCGTCTGGTCGATGTCGTCGTCGGCGCTCTCGCCGCGGAGGTGCTGAGCGGCCACCGCGCCCGCGGCCGAACGCGGCGATCCTGCAGCCGGAGAGCCGATGACCGCCGACACCTCGCCCGACAGCTCCGGGAAGCCGTCGGGCTCGTTCGGAGCGACCGCGAACGCCGGCCACGGTCGCGCGCGGCGCAGCGGCGGCTCCGCCGCGTCGGGCGTGAGCCCACGCTCCCCCGCGGCGGGCGCGTCCGAGGAGCCCGCCTGGGAGCCGTCGACCGCGGAGTCGGACGCATCCGCGGCGGGTTCGGCCGGTACGCCGTGGGCGGCTCGGGCGGCTGCCGCGGCAGCGGAGACCCGGGGCGCCGGTGCCGGTGCATCCGCCGCCTCGCCGACGTCGTGCGGCGACGGCAGCGCGGTGCTGCGACGGCCCGGCACGAAGTCGATGGGGGCATCATCGGTGACCGGCGGCATCGCGTGGCGCCATCCGGCACCGGAGCTGGGCGGGAACGGGGAGGGCGCGATCGCCGAGACGTCATCGATCTCCGACGGCCAGGCCGCGTCGTCGTCAGCGGTGGCTTCCCCGGCGCGGACCGCGGCGGATGCCGATACGGGCGCCGGAGCGGGCGGACGGACCACGGCGGACGGCGGCGGCGACGACGTCGCGACGGGCTAGTCGAGCGCCTCGACGGCGAAGGTTCCCGCCTCGGGCCGTGCGGGGGCAGGTTCCGCGGGCGCCGGGGCGGCCGTCGACGGCGAGGCGGGCGGCACCGTCGTCTCCGGCGGGGTCCAGGCCGGCGCGGCGGCGGGAGCGGGAGGAGCGAAGAGCCGCGCCAGGTCGTCGTCGTCCTCGCGCACGTCGTCGGACGGTGCTGCCGGCTCCGCCACCGCGGCCGGCGGCAATGCAGAGACGACCGCGGCTTCCGGCGTCATCGGGGCGGGTTCGGCGAACACACCGCCGAGGCTCGCGCGAGTCTGTTCGCGGCGGTGCGCCGACATGCCGCCGGCGCGCGCGCCGAGCCACCGCGAGGGTCCGAAACCGAGGATGCTCGCCCAGACGACGAACAGCACCGCCGCGAGGACGGTCATGCCACCGCCGTATCCGAAGCCCGGATTGATCCGGTGAGCCGAGATGATCACCAGCACCCACAGCGCGATCGGCCCGAGCACCGGAAACAGCCCGATCAGGATGAGCCACGGACTGAACCCCCCCCACCCGAGCACGGTGGCGGCGTTGAGGACGGGCACCCACCCCTTATAGGGGGCCTCGCCCATCTTGCGGAACATCGCGGCCAGGGCCAGGGCGGTCCAGACGTACAGGGCGAGGCCCGCCGCGAGGGCGACGAGGCCCAGCAGAGCGCCGACGGAGTCGCCGATGGGTGCGTTCATGCGGTGCGCCGCGGGCGCGAGGCCGCGCGGCTCCCCCTCTCGAAGTGTGACCGGAACGATCGCGGGACGAACGATCTCAACGATACGGCTGCACGCAGCCGGCGCCACCTGCTCGTCGCGAGCGCAGCACGCTCGTCCTCGACGATCCGCCAGAACTCATCGGCCTCGTCGGGGGCCATCGGGCGGGCGGAGAACACCGCTTCGTCGGCGGTGCGCGCCAGCGCGCCCGCCGCCGGACGCGCGAGCGCCTGTGCGATCTCGGAACGCGTGGCGGCCGGTGGCGGGCGGCGACCGGCGTCGACCGCGACATCGAGGTACTCGTCCCACCCCCCGGCGATCGCGTCGGCGGGACGGTCCTGGCGCCGCCGCCGGCGCCGCCGCAGCGCCTTGGCGATCACGATCGCCGCGAATGGACCGGCGAGCACGAGCAGAACCGCAAGGACACCTCCCGTGATGCCCAGCGTCGTCCACAGCCAGCGCAGGTCGAGAGGGTCGGAGCGGTCGGTCGGTGCGGCACTGTCCTCCTGCGCGGGACGCTGGGGCTGCACCTCGTCGACCCCGTCGGGGCGCACCGAGGTGGCGATCTGGGGGTCGGGCTGCTCGGTGCGCTCGGTGCGCGGCGGGCGCACGTGCTGGGGGGTGACGTCGACCGGGATCCACTCCCCCGACGCGGCGCGCACCTCCACCCACGCCGAGACGTCGCCGGCGCGACACACCCCGCCGGCGCAGGTCGCGGCATCCGGGTCGCTCGACGTGAGGCGCGTGCCGACGACCACCCGCGCCGGAAAGCCCAGCTCACGGGCGATGAGGGCGACGGCGGCCGAGAACTGCTCGTCGTCGCCGACGGCGGCCACGAGGTCGTCCGCGGCGACGGCGGCGGGGTCGGCCTCGCGGGCCAGCAGCGCCGTGAACATGGCGTCGATGCGCGCCAGCGAGTGTCCCGACGCGCTCGGTGCGAAGGTGTAGCCCGCCCCGAGCCGCTGCATCCAGGCGGCGCCGACAGCGGGCGGGCGCAGCGCGTGGCTCAGGTAGCCGCGGGAGCGCAGCAGCGTGACCAAGCCGTCCAGAGCCGCCCCGCCCGTGCCGACGGCATGCTGCTGCACCCAGGTGCGCAGGCTCGCCGGTGCCACGAGTTCGCTGCCGTCGGCGGCGGTCACCGACACTCCCGCCTGCCCACCGGGAGCAGTGACCGAAGACAGGGCGCTCACCGCCGGCGCGGCAGCGCGGAGACGGTAGGTGTCACCGGCGCTCCAGGGGGCCGTCTCGACCGCCGCCTCCCGTGCGCCGCTCACGTAGAAGCCGTCGGCCAGTGCGGCGGCGCGCGGCCCGGCGAAGTCGACGGATGCCACGGCTCCGGCCGTCGGCATCCAGATGCCGTCCAGCGCGCCGATCGTCACCTCGGCGTCGATGGGAGCCCCCTCACCGAGGACGCGTGCCGCGGCGAGCCGCACGAACGGCTCGCCGGCCGGGTCGGTGCGCCAGACCGCGCCGTCGTAATCGTCCAGAACAGCCAGTCGCACGCGGTCGGGAAGAGCGTCGCCGGTGACCCGGAACAGTTCTTCGTCGACGCGCGCGTCGGCGAACAGCGTCCGATACGAGCTCAACGGGCTGATCGCGCGGGAGATCTCCTGCCGGGGCCCCGTCGCCTCGCGCAGCACATCGCGCTGCGTCGGCACCGCCACCGCCGGCACCGAGACGGCGACGGCCGCAGCGACGGCGACCATGCCGAGCCCGAGCCCGAGCCGGCGCAGTCGCGGGCCCGCTCCCCGGGCGGCGTCGCCGGCCACTCGCACGCGAGCCGCGCCCGACCCTCGTCGAAGGGCCTGCACGCGCGCGGCGCGGCTGCGCCACGACAACCACAGCACGCCGGTCAGCAGCACTCCCGCTCCCACGGCCGTCTCGACCGGGGCAGGAAGGACGAGGGGGCCCACGACCAGGGGGGCGCTGACCTCGGTGCTGCCGAACAGCAGCCCGAAGCCGGCCATCGCGATCGCGACGGGCACGGCGAGCACGGCGAGCGCGTCCCTGCGCCAGCTCAGCAGCAGGACGCTGGCCGTACCGACCAGGAACACCACGAGCGCGGGCACCAGCAGGTTGCGATACGACCCGACCGGCAGGTCGACGGTGAGCAGGTCCTTCCAGCCCCACAGCAGTCCCGCGACGAGATCGCCCAGTCCTTGGAGGAACGGTGCCGGCGCCCCCGCACGGGAGGGGACGGCCAGGGGCACTCCCGCCACGAGGACGGCGCCGGCGAGCAGTCCGACCGCGGCCCAGCCGCTCCACCGTCGCCAGGCGACGAGGGCCGCGATGGCCGCGGCGAGCACGGATGCCGCGGCCACCAGCAGCAGGAACGATCCGGACCGGTAGATGGGCCACGCCGCGACGGCGGCCAACACCACGGCGGCGAGCGCGTAGAGCGCGCCGGCCACGACCCTCACGAGCGCGCTCCGCGCAGGAGCAGTCCGGCGAGGTCCTCGAGCGCACCGATGGTCACGACGGTGAGCGGACCGACCGTCTGTGCGCGCGGGTGGGCGCGCTCGTCGCAGCGGACGGCGATGACCGCGGCATCCACCGGAAAGGCCAGCGTCGCCAGGCGCAGAGCCGCGAGAGGCACGCCCGAGCCGGCGACGAGGACAGCGACCGAGAGCCGTTCGTTGGCCTCGGCGGTCAGCCGGCACACCTCCGGGAACGGCATCGTCTCGACGAGGCGATCGACGCCGCTGAAGCCGTCGAGCACGGCGCGCGGGGCGCCCGCGGCGATGTGGCGGATGGCGCGCAGGCGCCCCCGGACGACGCGCGGGATCTCGGCACCGACGACGATGTCGAGGTCGCGCGCGTCGTGCACGGCGCGCAGGGCCAGGGAGGATGCCGCGCTGACGGCGAGTTCGAACTCGTCGTCGGATGCGTACTCCGCGCTCGACAGTCCCAGCACGACCGCCATCCGCGAGCGGCGCGACTCCTCGTACTGCCGGACCATGAGCCGGCCCGTCTTCGCCGTTGACTTCCAATGGATCTGGCGGCGGGCATCACCGGGCGCGTACTCGCGGATCGCGTGGAAGGACATGTCCGCATCGACGAGGCGCCGCGTCGCACTGCCGTCGAGGTCGCGGATGAGTCCGGCGCTGGTGGACGGCACGGCGACGGTGCGCGGGTGGACGAACAGCTCCTGTACGTCGTCGAAAGCATGCTCGCGGCGCAGCAGCCCCAGCGGATCGGAGCGGATCGTGGTCGCCGGACCGATGCGCACGATGCCGCGACGCTGCGGCGGCAGGTCCACCGCGTGACGGGAAACCCCGTCGGCGGCGAGGAGCGGAACGCCGAACTCGACCAGTCCGGGCCCGATCGGGATGTCGATGCGGCCGGGCAATGCCGTGGCGCGCCCGATGTTGCGCACGACCACGGTCGCCCGCGCCGCCACCCCCGCGACGACGCGCTCCCGGTCGAGCACGAGGCGCACCTCGTACGTGCGGGCACCGAGGAGGAACGGCAGGGCCATGGCGAGCAACGCCGCCGCGGCCGCGCCGGCGACGAGGGCCTCGACCCATCCGAACGCGAGCCCGGCCGAGAGGCCTGCGGTCGCCGTCAGCACCGCCAGGGCCCCGGCGGGCCTGATCGTCGCGCGGCACCACGCGGTGGCGGCGCGGACGGCCGCGCGCCCGCTCGCCCACACCCGCGAGGCGCGGACGGCCGCTCCCACCAGGCGACGGCCGCGGCGCGCCGTGACCTCCGTCCGCTCGCCGGTGAGGCTGGTTGCCGAGGTCCGCGTGAGCCGTGTGTCGGTCACGGACGACCGACTCTCGCCGCTGCTCACGCGCTGTCCCGGCGGGTGGGCGGCGCCACGTCGAGAAGGACCTGACCGATGACGGCCTCGGGGGCGACGCCGTCGAACTCGGCCTCCGCGTGCAGGATCAGCCGGTGAGCGAGCACCGGGACGGCGAGCCGCTTGACGTCGTCGGGAGTGACGTACGTGCGCCCGTGGGCGGCGGCGCTCGTGCGCGCGGCCCGCGTCAGGGCGAGGGCCCCGCGGATGCTGACGCCCAGGCGGACCTCGTCGGCCGCCCGCGTCGCGTCGACGAGCCGCGCGATGTAGTCGAGCACGAGCGCGTCCACGTAGACGTCCGCGGCCAGTTCGCTCATCCCGACCAGCGCCCCCGGGGTGAGCACGGGCGACAGGTCCGCGGTCGCGACCGCGGCGCGGTCGAGGATGCGGACCGTCGCCGCGTGATCGGGGTAGCCGAGCGCCGTGCGCAGCAGGAAGCGGTCGAGCTGGGCCTCCGGCAGGCGGTAGGTGCCGGCCTGCTCGACAGGGTTCTGCGTAGCGAGCACGAGGAAGGGGGCACCGACGGCGCGCGTGACGCCGTCGATGGTCACGCTCCCCTCCTCCATCACCTCCAGCAGCGCCGCCTGCGTCTTGGGGCTTGCGCGGTTGATCTCGTCGGCGAGGACGATGTTGGCGAAGATGGGGCCGGCGTGGAACTCGAACGCACCGGTCTTCTGGTCGTAGACGGTGATTCCGGTGATGTCACCCGGAAGCAGGTCGGGGGTGAACTGGATGCGGGTCGTCGTCCCCTGCACCGATTGGGCCACGGCGCGGGCGAGGGAGGTCTTGCCCGTGCCCGGCACGTCCTCGATGAGCACGTGGCCTTCACTGAGCATGGCGGTCAGGATGAGCTCGACGACATGACGCTTGCCGAGCACGGCGCGCTCGACGTTGTCGGCCAGTTGCGCAAAGGTCTGGGCGAACCAGCTCGCCTGCTCGGTGGTGATCGTCATGAGGACTCCGTCGGGTCAGCCGGCCGGGTTCGGCGCGGCGGCGGGCGTACAGCGTGTGGCGAGCTCCGCGCTCGCGGGGGCGAGGCTCCAGCCCTGCCCGGACCAGTCGACGACAACGCGGATGCCGGCCACGCGTGCGGCGTTCGCGGGCACCGTCCACGGATCCGTGCCGGGAGCCAGCAGCGTGTCGTTCTTGTCGTAATAGCGGATGGCCGCGGGATCGAACGTGACCGCGGCATCCGAGCCACTCGAGCTGGCGGTGCGGGAGAGCGTCGTGCCGCCGGTGCACGTGCCGAGCGACCACGAGGCCTGCACCTGATACGGAGCGCTGCCGGCAGCGGGGGTCACGTCGCCCCACGCCGACTGCCACCATCCGTCCTTGTGCTCGTAGCGCACCTGGATCTGGGGGTCGTTGTCGAACACGCTGCTCGGCAGTCCCCGGAAGACCACGTTGTTGTCGTTCGGCGGAGTTTCGGGCGACGTCGGCGTCTGATCGATCGTCCACGTGGCGCGACCCGACGGGGTGCCGTCGCCGGCGACGTGCGCGGTGGGACCGACCACGAAGGTGTAGCCGGTGGGCGCAGCACCGCTCTGCGTCGCGCGCACCGTGTTGGTCACGGTGGCCCGACCGAAGGAGCGTGAATCGAACCACGACTCCGCGCAGAGGGCGAAGGTGTACAGGCGCCCGTCCGGCAGGCCCCGGAAGACCCGCTGTCCGCCGTCGTCGCTGGTGCGGCAGCTGTCGGCCGAGACGGGCGCGCCGTCCTGACCGACGGGACCGTCCAGGCGCACGATGCCGTAGCGCACCCGGGCGTCGTCGCCGCCCGGCGCCGCCGTGCCCACCGCCGTGATGTCGACCCGGCCTCCGCCGACGTTGACGGCCGTGAGGGTCAGCGCGCCCTGCGTCGGCGCACCGATGCCATGCGCCGACACCGTCGTGGAGCCGATGGCGGGACCGGGAAGACCCGGCGGAGCCGTGTACCGCGACAGCGGTGTGATCGTCACGTCGGTCGCCGTGTTGGCGCCCACCCGGAACGCGGGCACCGTGATGTCGGTCTGCGTGGCGCCGACGGCGATCGTCTGCGTCTCACCGACCGGGCTGATGATCTGCAAGGATCCGGTGTTCGCGGCATCCACCCCGGAGATCACCAGCGACGCCACGCCGCCGTCGGCACCGGCGACGACGGGAGCCGCGGTCGCGCCCGTGGGAGCGGACGGCGGATCGTACGCCCAGGCGGTCGTGCGCACGGCGGTGAGCGAGGAGCCCACCGCGTTCACCGCGACGGCCTCGTACGAGCGCTGCTCTCCGTTCGGGGCGCTGATCGGCGGGCAGATGCCCTGCGGCGTGCACACGGCCACGCGCTGGCCGGCCTGGCGGACCTCGAACCCGGTGAGCGCGGGGTAGGCGGCCTGCGCGGGCCCCGGATCGACCCGGAGGGTGAGCGAGCCGTCCGCGTAGGCGGACTGCGCCACGCTCGCCGGGGCTTTCGGGTAGCCCTGCAGGTCGAGCAGGATCCGTCCGTCTCGGGCGCTCGCGCTCTGGCGTCCCTGGGCGTCACGGACGGTGAAACTCGCCGCACATGTCGCACCGGGCGCATCCGAGGTCCACGTCGCGGAGATGCGGCTGGGCGAGACCACCGCGAAGCTCACGCCGGTGCAGACACCCGCCGCGGCGACGGAGACCACCTGCAGCGGTGTGCTCGGCAACGGGTTGACCTCACCGGCTGCGCCGACGACATCGATCGTGCACGAGGTGCCCGACGCCTGGCTGCACTGCTGCTGCACGGAACCCCCCTGCGGCAGCGTGGACGGGGCGGCGCCCACCCGCAGGGAGATCCGCGCCGGTGCGACACCCGGGTGGGATGTCACCTGGACCACGACGCTCTCGATCGTTCCGGGCGCGGCCGCATCACGACCGCGGATGCTCAGCTGCGCGCCCTGCAGGGCCAGGTCGAAGGATGCCGGGTTCCCCTCGACCCGGTAGACGATCGCCTCGGGGCGCCCCTGCCACGTGGTCATCGCGCCGAGGTCGAAGACCTGGGTGTCGCCCGGCGCGACCTCCAGCGCGGCCGGAGACAGCCGTGGCTGCGGGGCGATCGGGGTCACGACGACCGGGATCGACAGGACCGTCCACGACGGCTGCCCGGTGAGGCGCACGAGGACGCGGCAGGTGTCCGTCCACGGCGCGTCCGCTCCGGCCGTGTAGCGCAGGGTGGTGGCGCCGACGGCCGTGCAGGATGCACCGGGCCGCGCGCCCGAGGCGCGGGTCTCGCCCGACAGTTCCAGGGCGCGACCGCGCGGCACGGTGATCAGAGAGGCGAGATCGACGTCGGCCTGCGCGTTCTCGCCGACCGTCAGCGGCGGCGCGCCGGCGCGCAGCGCCAGCGGCGTATCGGCAGCAGCCGGGATCCTCAGGAACGCGTAGGTCGTCACCGGCCCGGCGGGCGGCTGTCCGGTCACCGGGAAGGGGATCAGGTGGGCACGATCATCGACGGTGCCCACCAGGCGCGTCCCCTCGACGGTGATGCCGCCCGCCGTGCCCCACAGCCCGACCGACAGCTCGCCCGCGTCACCGCCCGACCACAGCACCTTGCCGGCCAGGACATCGATACCCCTCGCGAGGTCGGCGCGCCCATCGGCATCGAGCACGGTGTCGGAGACGACCGGGAAGTCGGCGACGCGTTGGGCGACCACCCGCACGACGATGAGGCCCCGGGCGGTGTTGCCGGCAGAGGAGACCACGTCGTAGAGGAACGACATCGTCCCGGGCGTCGGCCCCGCCTCGATCGTGACCGTGTCGTCGCTCTGCGCGACGAGTCGCTGCTGCAGACGGGTGAACTCCGCCGTCGGCGACCCGTCCAGCGCGAACTGAGGAACGTCCGGGCGCACCCGTTGCAGTGTCAGCGTGCCCTGCATGGGATCGATGTCGTTGGCGAGGGGATGCACACGCAGGACGTTGCCGTCACCGGCTTGCACCTGCACGTAGTCGGTGTAGGTGATCGGAGCGGGGCTGGCATCGCCGCTCAGCACCCCGACACGGACGGTTCCGACACCGGAGGCGCCGGAGGGGTCCACGACCCGATAGGTGAACGTGTCCTGCCCCGAGCTGCCGGCGTCGCTCGAGTAGACGACGGAGGCACCGTCGGCGGAGATCACGGCCGAGCCGTGTGCGGGCTGATCGACGATGCGGTCCAGGCGCACGACGTCGCCGTCCGGATCCATCCCGAACCCGTCGAACGCGATGACCGTGGACAGTCCGCTGAGCACCCGGCCCGAAAGCGCCCGGGGCTGGGGGTCGCGGTTCGCTCCGTCGCCGACCACGCTCAGGTGGACCGTCGCGGTGTCGCCGAGCGCCGGCGCGCCGGTCGTGAACGCCCGATAGGAGATCGTGAGGTCACCGGGCGATGCGGGCGCCAGCACCCGCAGCACATCGCCGGCGGCGAAGGCGAGCACGTCGGGACGCGACGCGACGATCGACTCGGGGTCCAGACGGGGGCGCGTGCCCACCGCGGCGACGTCGTTGTCCAGCACCGGGATGTCGATCTGTGCGCCGGCGCGGACGATGGCACGATCGTCGACGGCGATCGGCGCCTGCTCGGAGGCGGGCGGCAGCAGGTACACCGTCGCCTCGCCCGTGACGGCCGACCCCTCGTCGGTCGTCCCGTCGCCGACACGGTACGAGACGGTCCCCAGCAGACCCGACTCTCCGGATGCCGTCGAGCCGGATACGCGCAACTGGCTCTGGGCCACGATATCCGCCGACAGGGACGCGCCGGTGACCGGTCGGATGACGAGATCGCTGAGCAGGAGCACACGTCGGGTGGGGTTGGTGACCGCGGCGAGGACGTCGACGGTGGCATCGGCCTGCGGACGCACGAAGGCGACGACCGGCGAGGTCGACAGATCGGCGGGGACCGGCCGGGCGGAGCAGGGTGAGCCGGACCGTGCCGGTGGCCTCGTGCCCTCCCGAAGACACCGTGACGGCCACACGGTAGGCGCCGGGCGATGCCGCGACGACATCGAACGTGGTCGAACCGCCGACGACCGTCGCCGTGGCGGCCGCATCGTCGAGCACGCGCGCCGCGGTGAGCGTGAGGTTGCCGGCGGTGCCCGTGACGTGCGGCGCGACATCGACCGACACCCGCGAACCGGCGACATCGACGACGGCGAACGACTGCAGGGCCGGCTGCGCGTCGCCCCGGATGCGCACGACGAGCTGCCGGGTCGCCGTCGCGCCGCGGACGTCGGCGACCGTCACGGTGATCGACTCGGTCTGCTCGCCGTCCACTCCGGCGTCGCGGTGCTGGAACACGACGTCGCCCTCCGGTGTGGTCGCAACCTCGCCGAGACCGGAGTCGTCGCTCGCCGACAGCAGCAGAACGGGGTCGCCTTGAGGATCCACCCAGTCCCCGAGCACCGGAACGGTCACCGTGCCGCCCGGAGCGACCTCGGGGCTCGGCCAGTCCTGGCGGCATCCCTCGACGCCGCACCACACCGGCGCGGAGTTCTCGTCCTCGGCGGCCACGCGCAGCGTCACCGTCGCCGGCGGCGACATGAGCCCGTTCACCGTGGTGCCATCGGTCACCGCGTAGGTGAAGGTCGCGGACCCGGTCGCTCCGGGGGCGACGCGCACCGCGAGGCGCTGGCGGTCATCGGTGGTGGTCACGGTTCCGAACGCGGGGTCGAGACCGGCGACCGAAGCCGGGTCGACGGCGAGAACGTCATCGTTGGGATCGTGGTCGTTCAACAACACCGGAAGACTCACGAGCGCACCCGGACGCACGCCGAACACATCGTTCTCGGCGACCGGCGGGCGCGGGGCGATGATGGGGGGCGGCTTCTTATTCCAGGTCTTCGGCGCGGTCTGCACCTCGTCCTCGATGTTCCAATTCTGGCTGGAGGGCAGCAGCCGCCCATCCGGAACCGACCAGACCCACCCCGAGCGCGCGTCGTTGAGGATCACGCTGTCGCTGGCATCCACGAAGACGGGACGCCGCTGAGAGCCCAGTCCCTGCCCGCCGTAGTCCAGAGGCACATCCCCGCCCGTGGAGGTCCACAGGGTGCCGCCGCGCGTGCCCTCCGCGAGCCATGCGGCGCTGACGACGCCGCCGCGACTGACCGGACGGGCGGGGGTGCCGCGCGAGGTCGTGCTGTCGCCGAAGATGCGCTCGCCCGCGACGCCGGAGACCGCAATGCGGACCAGCCCGGTGTCATCGGCGACGTACACGGCATCGCCGTCGACTGCGGCGCGACTGACCGCGACGGCGCCGGTCAGCGACACAGCGCCCTGCCCGCGGCTCGTCCAGAACCGTCCCGCGCCGCTACCGGCGGTATCCAGGAGCACCCAGTCGTCGCCGGCCGCGGTGAGGACGGGGCGCTCCACGGTGGCCGCGACGGTGTCGGTGGCGGCAACCCTTCCCGAGGCGAGGTCGATCCGCGAGACGGTGCCTGCCGCTGCCGAGTAGCTGAAGACCACTCCCGACGAGGACGAGGCGACGGCGGCGGATGCCGGGACCTCGATCGGCGCGGCGGGTCCGGCCGACAGCCGTCCCGCGAACACCGCCCCCGCGTCGGTGCGGTAGGCCACCACGTCGCCGGAGGCGTCGATGTCGGCCGTGCCGGCCGGCGCGGGCGTCGCCGAGCGGAGCCCCTCGGCGACGAGATCGACCGGTGCGGCGTCGTCGATGCGCTCGACCTTGGCATCGTTGTCGGTGAACATGTACGCGCCGTCGGCGGAGGTCACGATGCGGCTCGGGTTGCTGACCGCCCGCACCGTGTCGATCTCTCCGATGGCCGTGTTCACGCGGGCGTAGCGCAGGGTGTCGGCCTGCAGCACCCACGCCGTGGTCTGCTGCGGCGGGGTGCGCTGAGCATCCAGGCCCGGCCAGACCACACTGACCCCGGTGATGAGCGCCAACGCCGCACCCGCGGCGGCGAGACCGACGACGCTGCCCCGCTTCATCAGCGGATCACCGTCCACAGCGCCGCTCCTGCGGCGAGCAGTCCGCCGGCCGCCACCAGCGCGCCGACGATCGAGAGGGCGATCACCCGGGGCGACCACAATGCGCGCGGGGAGGAGGCGCTCAGACCGGTCGCGTCCTCGTCCGCGCTGGGCGTTCGACGCGCCGTGGCCTCCGGCATCGATCGCCGGCGACCCTCCGCCACGCGGCTGCGCGCGGGGCCGCGCGCCGACACGTCGGTGAAATCGATCGCGTCGGATGCCGGCATCCACTCCTCCGTCGGCACCTCCAGCGGGGTGGGCGCGATCCCCGCCGCACGCTGGACCTCGCGGACGGCCTCGCCGAACTCCCGCGCCGAGGCGTATCGGCGGTCGGGGTCCCGGGTCATGGCCGTCGCGAGGACCTGCTGCAGCGCGTCGGGCACATCCGGACGGGCGATCGGCACGAACGTCGCCCGCGCGATGCGGCGACGCATCAGCTCGCGGGTGTTCTGATCCTTCTCGCGCCTCTCGAACGGGCTGTGACCGGCCAGCAGCGAGTACACGGTCGCGCCCAGGCTCCACACCTCGCTCGCGATCGTGCCGCCGCTGTGCTCGGCGACGACTTCCGGAGCGCTCCACGGGATCGACATCGCGAGGACGTCGGATGCCGCGCTGCGCTGCAACGACGCGGAGATGCCGAAGTCGGCCAGCACCGCCGACCCGAAGCTGGTCACCAGGATGTTGCTCGGCTTGATGTCGCGGTGGATCAGACCCGCGCGGTGCGCGGACTCGAGTGCCCCGGCCAGACGCACCGCGACGGCCATCACCTCGTCCACCGGCATCCGTTCGATGCGATAGCGCTGCGCGAGCGAGCCGGGGCAGTACTCCATCACGATATACGGGCGTCCGTCGGCGGAGATTCCCGCCTGATAGACCGTGACGATCGCCGGATGCGCCGACAGATGCGCCAGAACGTCGGCCTCGGCGTTGAACATGCGCAGCAGATCGGGGTCACGCTCGCCCGCCGGCAGCACCTTCACCGCGACCGCACGCCGCGGCATGTCCTGTTGATAGAGGAAGACGTCGGCGAAGCCGCCGGATCCCAGCGGACGCACGTAGTCGAGCCCCGGCAGCTGCGGCGGCGCAGACGGGAGCCTGCGCGTCATGGCACCCCTCAGTCATCTCGCGACCCCATCCCCGACGACCTCGGGAACCCGGCCATGCTAACAAAGCCACCTCGACACACCGCGGCGCCCGCTCCGCACCGCGTCGAGCCGGCACCGATCAGAGCTCGGGCAGGCCGGGGTCGGCGTTCGGCTCGAACGGTGCATCCAGCGAACGCGTGAGCTCCTCGAGCATGGCGGCGATCTGCGGCTCGACGTACTGCGCGATAGCGGCCTGGATACGCAGGCGATGGTGCAGCAGCACGGCGCAGACCTCGCGACCCACCATGTTCGCGTAGTCATCGGCCAGTCCGACCTCTTGACGGAGGGCCGCCTTCGCATCGTCGCTGAGCGGCGGCAAGGCCGGGATGTCGGCGTCCTCCTGCTCCGCGAGGCCGCCGATCGTGAAGAGGAACGGTGCTCCCGGGACCGGATCCGGATCGAGGGGAAGTCCCTCGAACTCGGGGTCGAGCCCTTCCGCGGGGCGGTAGCTGCGCGCCCGGTTGCGGGCGGCCTGCTGGTCGAGCTCGGCCTGCAGCATCGGGAGGTTGCGCGACGTGTACTCCGCGACGGCATGATCGACGATCGTCTTGATGCGAGTGGAGAGCCCGTGCTGCACGCCGTGCGGAACATCCGCCCCCAGGCCCGCGGCCGACAGCACCGGCGAGCCGAAGCAGCGGCGGCACGGCGCGACGCGCCCGCGGTGGGTGGCGGGCTCCCAGCGCGGCAGCCAGCGCAGCCAGGCGTCCACCGCCTGGCTGACCTGGGTCTCGATCGACCGCTCCACGGGTCCATTGTTGCGGCATCCGCGCCGATCGCGGGGGATTTCCGGCCACGACTCAGTCGTCGTCGCGCTCCCACGGCCAGCGAGGCCGTTCGGCGGCGGTGCGCACGAGCGCGATCGCCCCCCATCCACCCACCAGCGCGGCGGCGGCCAGCACGACGGCGAACCACGAGGTCGCGAATGCGCCCACAGCGGCCACGATGCGCGCGCCGTCCACTCCCGAGAGCACACCGCCGGCCAGTACACCGACCAGGTAGGCGAGCACCGTCGCCACCGTCACGATCGCCGCGCTGCCGTATCGCCTGCGCTCGGGGCGGACGGCGAACCAGGTCGACAGGGCGAAGGCGCCGACGGAGAACGCGCCCCCGACGATGCC